>Ga0315903_10009533_pt1 | contig 11725 bp, 8 predicted proteins | sample LakEriMetagenome_7_FD_203524 | JGI IMG/M metagenome (GOLD analysis project Ga0315903, IMG submission 203524) | Freshwater fungal communities from buoy surface, Lake Erie, Ohio, United States - Buoy 2 MA119 | ecosystem: Environmental > Aquatic > Freshwater > Lake | place: USA: Lake Erie, Ohio...
GGCTCAATTGAGCCGCCGCTTCATTACTGAGCAAAACCCGATGGTGGTGATCGAGCAGGATGACGCCGGAGCGCATGCATTTGATGATCTGCTCGTTCATCTGCGCCATTTCCGCCAGCTGCAGGCCGCGCGATTCGGCCAATGCTTGGCTCAGCTGGGCCTGACGGGCCAGCATTTGGCAAAATAGCACGATGGCGGCATAACTGGCGGCGAGCATCAGGGGCTGCACCACTTCGGTATCGGCTTCGTCGCGCAGGCGTGCCAACAGGTAGTGCCCGAACAACAGGCCGATGCCCAGCAGGGTCAAGGCACCGCTTTGGCGCTGGTTCAGCAGCAAACCGGCCGCGGCCATATTGACCAGCATCATCAGTGCCACACTTTGAAAGTCGGATTGCAGCAGCCAAGCCAGCGCCGCAAAAACCGCCAAGTCCACGCCCAGGCCGGCAAGCAGCTGACCCGGTGGTGCGCCCGGACGATCCCAGACCAACAACAGGGCGGCGCTGATCAGATAGGCGCCGCTTAGAAGCTGCAGCAATTCGAGATTGACCGGATTCGGCGTGGGGGCGTATGGGCTGAACACCCAGAGCGCAAGCAGGGCAGCCTCAAGACAGCGGAACAGCGCAACGTAATAGAGCTCGCGCCGGCGCAACGAGCCATCGGTTCCTTGAGCTAAGGCTAGAGCCATTGATTTCACTTGCTTTCATGGATTGGCTGAACTCCAGTATAAGCACGATGCCTGTTGTTTTTGCCATTGGCGCCGGAAAAAGCGACAATAGTGCCCCATTCCGGAACTTTCCCGTTCAACCCAGGTGTCGAATGAACTTTCACGAATATCAAGCGAAACAACTGTTTGCCGATTACGGCATCACCGTTCCCAAGGGCATCGTGGCCCGGACCCCGGATGAGGCGGTGGCTGCCGCCAAGCTGATTCCCGGCGACATGTGGGTGGTCAAGGCCCAGATCCATGCCGGCGGCCGCGGCAAAGCCGGCGGCGTCAAGCTGGCGCGCTCCTTCGACGAGGTCAAGCAGTATTCCAAAGCCATGCTCGGCACCCAAATGGCGACCTACCAGACCGCCGGCGTGGAGCTGCCGATCGATTCCGTGCTGATCTGCGAAGGCACCGACATCGCCAATGAAATGTACCTCTCGGTCCTGGTCGACCGCGCCAGCAAGAGCATCACCTTCATCGCCTGCGCCGAAGGCGGCATGGACATCGAGCAGGTCGCCAAGACCAACCCGGATGCGATCAAGGCCGTGCATGTCGATTTCGTCCAGGGTCTGCAGGCCTACCAGTGCCGCAAGCTCGGCTTTGAGCTCGGCCTGAATGCCAAGCAGGTCGGTCAGCTCAGCAAAATCATGCTCGGCCTTTACAAACTGTTCAATGAAAAGGACCTGGCTCTGGTCGAACTTAACCCGCTGGCCATCCTGAGCTCGGGCGATCTGGCCGTGCTCGACGGCAAGATTAATTCCGATGACAACGCCACCTTCCGTCACCCGGAACTTGCCGCCATGCGCGACATCCGCCAGGAAGACAGTACCGAAGTGCTGGCCAGCCAGCATGACCTGAACTACGTCACCATGGACGGCGACATCGGCTGCATGGTCAACGGCGCAGGCCTTGCCATGGCGACCATGGACGTGATTTCGCTCAGTGGCGGTTCGCCAGCCAACTTTCTGGACGTCGGCGGCGGTGCTACCAAAGAGCGCGTGACCGAAGCCTTCAAGTTGATCCTCAGCTCGGACAAGGTCAAGGCCATCTTCGTCAATATCTTCGGCGGCATCGTCCGTTGCGACATGATCGCCGAGGGCATCATTGCCGCGGTCAAGGAAGTCGATGTCAAAGTGCCGGTGGTGGTGCGCCTGGAAGGCACCAACGTCGAAAAAGGCAAGGAGCTGCTGAAGAACAGCGGCCTGGCCATCACCGCTGCCGACGATATCAACGACGGCGCCCAGAAAGTCGTGGCCGCTGCGCGCGCCTAATTGAAGGAATCAGAACAATGAGCGTTCTCGTCAACAAAATCACCAAAGTTATCGTGCAGGGGTTCACCGGCACGCAGGGCACCTTCCACGCCCAGCAGATGCTGGATTACGGCACCCAGGTCGTCGGCGGTGTCACGCCCGGCAAGGGCGGCAGCCAGCACATCGGTCTGCCGGTGTTCAACACCGTCAGCGAAGCGGTCAAAGCCACCGGCGCCAATGCTTCCGTGATTTACGTGCCGCCGCCGTTTGCCGCCGACGCCATTCTGGAAGCCGCCGATGCCGGTATTTCGGTCATCGTCTGCATTACCGAGGGCATTCCGGTGCTCGACATGCTGCGCGTCAAGAATAGCCTGAAAGCCTATCCGGACACTGTGCTGATTGGACCGAACTGCCCCGGCATCATCACTCCGGGCGAATGCAAGATCGGCATCATGCCGGGCCACATCCACCTGCCAGGCAAAATCGGCATCGTCTCGCGCTCCGGTACGCTGACCTATGAAGCCGTGAAGCAGACCACCGACGCCGGCCTTGGCCAGTCAACCTGCATCGGTATCGGCGGCGACCCCATGCAGGGCATGAACTTCATCGATTGCCTGAAGCTGTTCCAGGCCGATCCGCAGACCCTGGGCATCATCATGGTCGGTGAAATCGGCGGCAGCGCCGAGGAAGAAGCCGCCGAGTTCATTGCTGCGCACGTCACCAAACCGGTGGTTGGCTTCATTGCCGGTGCCAGCGCCCCGGAAGGCAAGCGCATGGGTCATGCCGGCGCCATCGCTTCGGGTGGCCAAGGCACCGCCGCCGGTAAATTCGCCGCCTTGGAAAAAGCCGGCGTGACCACGGTGAAGTCGCCGGGTGATCTGGGCAAAGCCATTGCCGCGCGCATGGCGGCACTGTAAGCCGTCTCTTCGGTCATGATGAAAAGGGCGAACCACGTGTTCGCCCTTTTTTTCGCCCCTCCTTTACAATAGCCGCATGAATGACACCCTCCGACTGGCGATGGCGCAGCACGATTTTCCGGTCGGTGCGCTCGCGCACAATGCCGCGAAAATCCTGAGCCTGGTGGAACAGGCCAAAGCCGCCGGCGCCGATGTGCTGTTGTTTCCGGAACTGGCGCTGAGCGGTTACCCGCCGGAAGATCTGCTGCTGCGCCCCGGCTTCCTCGCCGATTGCGAGCGTACCCTGGCTGAAATCGCCACGCAGGTTCAGGGCATCGCCGTGGTGCTGCCTTCGCCGCGTGCCCTGGGTGCGGTGGTATTCAATGCCGCCAACATCATCCAGGATGGTGCCGTTATCGGGGTATACCACAAGCAGGAACTGCCCAACTACGCGGTATTCGACGAGCGCCGCTATTTTGCCGCCGATAGCGATCCGTGCACATTCACAGTCAAGGGCGTTACGCTCGGCGTGATCATCTGCGAAGATGTCTGGTTCGCCGAACCGATCGCCCAGTGCGTGGCCGCCGGTGCGCAGCTGGTGCTGGTACCGAACGCCTCGCCGTTCGAGCACGGCAAGACCGCCCAGCGCGATCTGCTCCTCAACGGCCGCGTGCAAGAAACCGGCACTGCCATCGCCTATCTCAATACCGTCGGCGGTCAGGACGAAGTGGTGTTCGACGGATCCAGTGTACTGGCCGATGCCGATGGTTTGATCCATGCCAATGCCGAATGCTTCGCCGAACACCTGCTGCTGGCTGACTTCGATCCGTCCTGCGGGAAATTCCGCAAAATCGAATGGCCGGAGGACCGCGATGAAAGTTTCGAATCCCTGGCCTATCGCGCCATGGTGCGCGGCATCCGCGATTACTGCGGCAAGAACGGCTTTTCCAAGGTGCTGCTCGGGCTGTCCGGTGGTGTCGATTCGTCCCTGGTGCTGGCCTTGGCGGTGGATGCGCTCGGTGCCGGAAATGTCACCGCCGTGCGATTGCCCTCACGCTATACCGCCGATCTGAGCAACGATCTGGCCGAAGACCAGGCCTTAAAGCTCGGCATTGCGCTGGAAACCATTGCCATCGAAGCGCCGTTCAGCGGTTTTCTGCAGGCCTTGGCGCCGTCCTTCAGCGGACTGCCTGCGGATGTCACCGAAGAGAATCTGCAGTCGCGCTGCCGCGGTACCCTGATGATGGCATTGGCCAACAAGAAAGGCGGCCTGCTGCTGACCACCGGCAACAAGAGCGAATATGCGGTCGGCTATGCCACCATCTATGGCGACATGTGCGGCGGCTATGCGCCGATCAAGGATCTTTATAAAACCGAGGTCTATGCCGTGTGCGCCTGGCGCAACCGGCAGGGTGACGGCGAGGTGATTCCGCAAGGCGTCATCGACCGTGCGCCCTCGGCGGAGTTGCGCGAAAACCAGACCGATCAGGATTCATTGCCGCCGTATGCGCTGCTGGATGCGATTTTGAAAGCCAGTATCGATCACGAGCGCAGCCCGGCTGAAATCATCGCTGCGCTGACGCCACAATGGCCAGACCACGATGTCGCGCACGAGACCGCGCGCATGCTGCGCTTGGTGCGGATTTCGGAATGGAAGCGCCGACAGGCGGCACCCGGGCCGAAACTGTCGCGGCGTGCCTTTGGCCGTGAACGCCGTTACCCGATCAGCTCGGGCTACGGCGTCTGATCAGTTTTCGATTTCACCCGCGAACGGGTTGAGATGGTTCCAGCGCGAGCGGCGACTTGGCCAATTATCGGTCAGGTACGGGTGTTCGGGGTAGTTGCTTTCCAGAACGCGGCGGGCATCCTGTGACAGACCTTGCTGTCCGAGTTTCTTGTAAGATGCCGCCAGCAGAGCAACGGCATCATCGTCGAAATCCGATTGCGGATAGGTTTCCAGCACGTATTTGGCGCGGCCGACTGCCGACACATAGGCGTCGCGTTCGTAGTAGTACATACCGACGGTGAGATCGTGCTGGGCCAGGCGATTGCGCAGATAAATCATGCGCTGCCGCGATTCCTCCGCATATTTGCTGGTCGGGAAGCGACGCACCACATCATTGAAGTCATTGTAACTCTGCTGGGCGGCGCCCAGATCACGGGCCGAGGTGTCGAGGCGGGCGATTTTCGCCAGCCAGCGGTTTTCGCGGTCGAAATTGATCAGCGCCTTGAGGTAATAGGCGTAGTCAATGTCCGGATTGGTCGGGTAGGTCTTGATGAAGCGGCTGATGCTGGAGGTCGCTTCTTCCGGTTTGGCCAGTTTGTACTGGGTATAGGCCAGATTGATCTGCGCTTTCTCGGACAGCTCGCCGTAAGGGAAGCGGGCCACCAGACGGGTGAAGGTGCGCTCGGCGGTGTCGTAATTCTGGTCTTCGAGTTCCTTGACACCCAGCGCATACAGCGGTTCGAGTTCCAAGGTTTCGGTTTCCGGCTGCTTCTTGGTGCCGTCCATGCCGAAAAATTCCTTCGTCGTCTGGCAGGCGCTCAGCGAGGCCAACAAAAATAGGATGGCAAGCAGACGGGAAGGGCGGGAAAGCGTCATAAATTTCATGGTGTAAGCGCCTAGTCGGCAATTAGTGGATAATACCCTAAGCTCGCATCGAGCTCCACGATTATTTCCCGCGCGAAGCGCTAAACCATTGATTCCATGAACCAGACCGCGCCAGACGCCATCGAAGAAAACGAACCCGAATGCATTGAAGCCACGGTGCCTGAGCATGTGGCGGGCAAACGTTTCGACCAAGCCCTGGCGGAAATGTTCCCCGAGTTCTCGCGCTCGCGTCTGACCGAATGGATCAAGTCCGGCGATGCCCTGCTCGATGGCGAGATCGTCAAGCCGAAAGTGGCGGTCAACGGCGGCGAAACCGTCAGCCTGGCCGCCCGCCAGCAGGTGGAAACCGATGCCGTAGCCGAGGATATTCCACTGGAGGTGCTGTACGCCGATGCCGATGTGCTGGTGGTCAATAAGCCGGCCGGCCTGGTGGTGCACCCGGGGGCCGGTAACCCGCGCGGCACCATGGTCAATGCCCTGCTGCATTACGACCCCGAACTGGCGCAACTGCCGCGTGCCGGGATTGTGCACCGCCTGGATAAAGACACCTCCGGCCTGATGGTGGTGGCGCGTTCCTTGCGCGCCCATGCCGGCCTGATCGAACAATTGTCGTCGCGCGCCGTGCACCGCCAGTATGTTGCGGTAGTGCAGGGACCGATGGTCGCCGGCAATACCGTGGATGCGCCGATTGACCGCCATCCGCATGACCGCATCCGCATGGCGGTGGTCAAGGAAGGTAGTGGCCGTGAAGCCATCACCCATTACCGTGTCCGTGAAAAATTCCGCAGCCATACCGTGGTGGAGTGCCGCCTCGAAACCGGTCGCACCCATCAGATCCGGGTCCACATGGCCTATGTCAAACATCCGCTGATCGGCGATCCGCTTTACGGCGGCTCGTTCAAGCTGCCGAAGGCCGCCACCGAAGCCCTGGTTGAGGCGCTCCGCGGTTTCCGCCGGCAGGCCCTGCATGCCGAAAAATTGTCATTCACCCATCCGGTCAGCGGCGATACGTTGAGTTTCGAATCGCCCTTGCCGGCCGACATGGTCGCCCTGATCGACACCCTGCGCGACGACACACGCCAATTCAGCGCGGCATGAGCGACATCCTCCGGCCCGACTGGCCGGTGCCGGCCAATATCCATGCCTTCACCACGACGCGCTTGGGTCCGGGCGTTTCGGAACTGCCGTTTTACCGCTTCAATCTGGGTGCCCGCTGCGGTGATGCACCGGCGGACGTGAATGCCAACCGCGAGGCGCTGCGTCGGGAGTACCGGTTGCCGGGCGAACCCTTATGGTTGCATCAGGTGCATGGCATCGAGGTGGTCAGCGATGATGGCACGCGCGGCAGCGACCCGCTGGCCGATGCCGCCGTCTCCGAAATTCCCGGAAGCGTGCTGGCGGTGCTGACCGCCGACTGCCTGCCGGTGCTGTTCTGTAACACGTCCGGCACGGAAGTTGCCGCCGCCCATGCCGGTTGGCGCGGGTTGGCGGCCGGCATGCTGGAGGCGACGGTCGCGGCCATGCAATCCCCGCCTGAAACCCTGTTGGCGTGGTTGGGCCCGGCCGCCGGTGCGGCGCGCTATGAGGTCGGCGAGGAGGTTCGGCAGGCATTTGTCTCGGTCGATGCCGATGCCGCATCGGCATTCACGCCGACCCGTCCGGGTCATTACCGGATTGATATGCCCGCCATCGCGCGCCAGCGTCTGGCCGCCTGCGGCGTGACTCAGGTGTATGGCGGGGAGCATTGCACGCTGGCCGATATCCGTTTTTATTCCCACCGGCGCGAGCAGCGCACCGGTCGCATGGCCAGCCTGATCTGGATGGCATGACTTCCGGCAGTGACGGAGGGTCATTGAGGCCGATATACTGCCTGCAACTCCATTCGGAATCCGCACCATGATCCTGCGCTTGCTGTTTCTTGCCCTGCTTTTCAGTGCCACGCTGCAGGCCGCTACCCCGCAGGAAATCACCGCACAATTACAGGCCGGCGACAAACGCGCCTTGGCCAATGCCGAAGCCTATGCCAAGGCCAATCCCAAGAACGCCGAAGCCTGGACCTTGCTGACCCGGGCCCGTGTGATGCAGGGAAAATCCGAGGCGGCGGTGACTGCCGGCGAGAAAGCGGTCACGCTGGCGCCGAATAGCGCGCAGGCTCAGTTCTGGCTCGGCAATGCCTACGGCAATCGCATCGGCGAGGTCGGGATGATTTCAAAGATGAGCATGGCACCGAAATTGCGCGATGCGTTCGAGAAAACCGTAGCCTTGGATCCGAATAATCTGGATGCCCGCAGTGCCTTGCTGCAGTTCTATCTGCAGGCGCCCTCGGCGATTGGCGGAGGCAAGGACAAAGCGCTGGTGCAGGCCCGAGAAATCGGCAAGCGTGATGCCGCGCGCGGTCATATGGCCCGGGCACAGATCCAGTTGGCGGAGAAAGACAATGCCGGTGCGCTCAAATCCTATGAAGCGGCTTATACGGCCAAGCCGTCCGATGCCGGCATCCGACTCGCCTTGGGTATCGGTTACCAGCAGGCCAACCGCTTCAATGATGCATTCCGTCATTTCCGGGCATGGATCACGCAGGATGCCGCCGCCGGCGCCGCTTTGTACCAGCTCGGGCGTACCAGCGTGTTGAGCGGGCAGAATCTGGAGGAGGGCATCACCGCCTTGCAGAAATACCTCAAGCTGCCGCGGATGGCCAATGAGCCGGCCAACCAGCACGCCTATTATCGGCTCGGCCAGTTGTATGCCAAGGCCGGAAAGAAAACCGAAGCACGTGCGGCGTTTCAAAGCGCGCTGAAACTCGACCCGGCATTCAAGGAGCCGAAAGCGGAGTTGGCCAAGCTCTGAGCTCAATCCAAGCTGAACGGCGGCCTTGAAGAGCGCCGCCGGCACCCCAATTTCATAGGTAGGCGCCTTGGGGCGCAATCCTTGATAAGGGGTACCACATGCGTATCGATAAATTCACCAGCAAGTTCCAGCAGGCCTTGAGCGATGCCCAGAGTCTGGCCGTCGGTCGTGATCACAGCCTGATTGAACCGGCTCACTTGCTGCTGGCCTTGATTGACCAGCAAGGCGGCAACAGCCTGCCGGTGCTGCGCCAGGCCGGCGTCAATGTGCCGGTACTGAAACAGAAGCTCAGCGAAGCGCTCGACCAATTGCCGAAAGTCTCCGGTCAGGACGGTCAGATCTCGGTCGGCAATGAATTGTCGCGTCTGCTCAACCAGACCGACAAACTGGCGCAACAGCATCAGGACCAATTCATTGCCAGCGAATGGTTTCTGCTGGCTGTTGCCGGCGACAGCGGCCCGGCTGGGCGCGCCCTGAAAGCCGCCGGCACCGATAAAGCCAAACTCGAGCAGGCCATTCTGGCTCTGCGCGGCGGTGAGACGGTGACCGATGCCAATGCCGAGGAAAATCGGCAGGCTTTGGAGAAGTACTGCATCGACCTGACCGAGCGTGCCGAAAGCGGCAAACTCGACCCGGTCATCGGCCGCGATGAAGAAATCCGCCGCACCATCCAAGTGCTGCAGCGCCGAACCAAGAACAATCCGGTGCTGATCGGCGAGCCCGGCGTCGGCAAGACCGCTATCGTCGAAGGCTTGGCCCAGCGCATCATCAACAACGAAGTGCCCGAAGGTCTGCGTGGCCGGCGCGTGCTCGCGCTCGATATGGGCGCGCTGATTGCCGGCGCCAAATACCGCGGTGAATTCGAAGAACGTCTGAAAGCGGTACTGAGCGATTTGTCAAAACAGGAAGGCAATGTCATCCTGTTCATCGATGAGTTGCACACCATGGTCGGCGCCGGCAAGGGCGAGGGTGCCATGGATGCCGGCAATATGCTGAAACCGGCTTTGGCCCGCGGCGAGCTGCATTGCATCGGCGCGACCACGCTTGATGAATACCGCCAGTATGTGGAGAAGGATGCCGCGCTTGAACGCCGCTTCCAGAAAGTATTCGTCGGCGAGCCCTCGGTGGAAGACACCATCGCCATCCTGCGCGGCCTGAAAGAACGCTACGCCGTGCATCACGGCGTGGAAATTACCGATCCGGCCATCGTCGCGGCGGCGACGCTGTCGCACCGTTACATTGCCGATCGTCAGTTGCCGGATAAAGCCATCGACCTGATGGACGAGGCGGCATCGCGCATCCGCATGGAAATCGACTCCAAGCCCGAAGAAATGGACCGCATGGAGCGCCGTCTGATTCAACTCAAAATGCAGCGGGAAGCCCTGAAGAAAGAAAAGGACCGCGAATCCAAGCAGCGTCTGGACGATCTCGAGCAGGAAATCGACAAACTCGAGCGCGAGTTCAGTGATCTGGAGGAAATCTGGAAAGCCGAGAAGGCCACACTGACCGGCACCACCCGCATCAAAGAGCAGCTCGAGCAGGCACGCCTTGAGTTGGATGCGGCGCAGCGCAAGCAGGACATCGGCCTGATGAGTGAGATCCAGTACGGACGCATTCCGGATCTGGAAAAGCAATTGGGTGCAGCCATGGCGGTTGAGACCCAGGGTTTCAAGCTATTGCAGGACAAAGTGACCGCCGATGAAATCGCGGAGGTGGTCTCGCGCTGGACCGGCATCCCGGTCAGCAAGATGCTGGAAGGCGAACGCGAAAAACTGCTGCGTATGGAAGGCGAGCTGCACCGCAAGGTCATCGGCCAGGACGAAGCAGTGACCTCGGTGTCCGCCGCCATCCGGCGTTCGCGTGCCGGCCTGTCCGATCCGAACCGGCCGAATGGCTCGTTCCTGTTTCTGGGCCCGACCGGTGTCGGCAAGACCGAACTGTGCAAGGCCTTGGCCGAGTTCCTGTTCGACAGTTCCGATGCCATGGTCCGCATCGACATGAGTGAGTTCATGGAAAAGCATTCGGTGTCGCGCCTGATCGGTGCGCCTCCGGGCTACGTCGGTTATGAAGAAGGCGGTTACCTCACGGAAGCCGTGCGCCGGCGTCCATATTCGGTGATCCTGCTTGATGAAGTCGAGAAGGCGCATCCGGATGTGTTCAATATCCTGTTGCAGGTGCTCGACGACGGCCGCTTGACCGACGGTCAGGGCCGCACCGTCGATTTCCGCAATGCGGTAATCGTGATGACCTCCAACCTCGGCTCGCAGCACATCCAGGAAATCGCCGAGCGCCAAGGGCTGAGTCCGGAAGCCTACACCCAGATGAAGGCGGCGGTGATGGGTTCGGTGCAGTCGCATTTCCGCCCGGAATTCATCAATCGCCTCGATGATATCGTGGTATTTCACCCGCTGGCCGCCGAACATATCCGCGCCATTGCCGAAATCCAGACGCGCTCTCTGGCCAAACGTCTGGCCGAGCGTGGCATTATCCTGCAACTGAGCACGGCGGCGCTGGATCTGCTGGGCTCGCAGGGCTTCGATCCGGTATACGGTGCCCGGCCGCTCAAGCGTGCCATCCAACAGCTGCTGGAGAACACGCTGGCCAACAAGATCCTCGGTGGTGAGTTCGTGTCCGGCGATACCGTCAGTGTGGATGCCGAAGGCGCCGGTCTGATCTTCCGCAAGTAAGCGGCGTCTGGAGGGCCGACGGCCGGGCCGGCCCCTCCGATGGCTTGACCGGCAACGGCGCTAACGCCACAATGCAGACTGTTTGTTTGCAGGCGCCATTGTGCGCGGGAGTAAGGCAGTGGGCGCAGTGGACATGACCAGTAAGAGCAGCGCCGGTAAATTGGCGATTTGGATTGTCGTGGCAATGGTGATCGGAATCCTGTTCGGCTGGCTCGTGCACGCCAAAGTGATTGCCGTGGACATGTCCTACATCACCTTGCTGACGACGCTGTTTTTGCGCGCCATCAAAATGATCATCGCGCCCTTGGTATTCTCAACCCTGGTCATCGGCATCGCGCATATGGGCAATAGCGGCGGTGTTGGCCGGGTTGGCATGAAGGCCTTGGGTTGGTTTGTGATCGCATCGCTCATTTCACTGGCGCTGGGCCTGATATTCGCCAATGTATTGGAGCCCGGTGCTGGAGCCGGCTTGATGCCGCCGACCGCCGAGCAGATTGCCGCCAGCCAGGAAAAATTGGCGAATTATCAAATTGGCGTCCAGGATTCGGGTTTTGTGGCCTTTGTCACCAATCAGCTGGTGCCAACCTCGATCATCAACGCCGCCGGCGGCAACGCACTTGGTGAGAACAAATTGCTGCAGATCGTGGTGTTCTCGCTGTTCTTCGGTGTGGCATTGGGCTCCCTTGGAAAAGCCGGACAAACCCTGCAAGACATGATTGAACAGC
>Ga0315903_10009538_pt1 | contig 11719 bp, 12 predicted proteins | sample LakEriMetagenome_7_FD_203524 | JGI IMG/M metagenome (GOLD analysis project Ga0315903, IMG submission 203524) | Freshwater fungal communities from buoy surface, Lake Erie, Ohio, United States - Buoy 2 MA119 | ecosystem: Environmental > Aquatic > Freshwater > Lake | place: USA: Lake Erie, Ohio...
GGATGGTTTCCAGGATGGCCTGGACCAGCGTCGTGGTTTTGCCTGTCCCGTGCGGGCCATGGACGATGCCGACGTCCTGTGCCGTGATCACATGGCGCACGGCAGCCAACTGTGAGTCGTTGAGCGTGCTGGGATAGAACAGATCGTCGACGTGGGGCGCGCGAAAACGGGCTTGCCGGGCGCCCAGAAGCACGTCGCGCAACTCGGCCAGGCGGTTGCCGCGAGCACCGATGACCTCGCCCAGGGCCAAGTCCCATTGCTCCAGTTGCAGCAGGGCTTGCACGCGACGCAACTCTTCAGTGACGTTGTTCGTGCCGGGCTTGAAGTCGAAGTCGGCCAAGGCAGTGCTGGGGGAATCGTCGCGTGTCAGTCGGCTTCAGAGTGTGTGGAGCGATCCAGCCGTCAACCGTTGCCCACAACGGCCACTTCTTCAGCCTATCCCTGGTCTTTCTTGCCCGACTTGCCAGAGCTGGTGGTTGCCTGCCTGCGGATTCGATCGGCCACAGAAGAGGACACCTCGGACACTTTGCCCATCACGTGGTGCGCGCCCTCTTTCGCCAGGGTGGCGGAATTGTTGGCCAGGTTGAGGGCCTTGTCTGCAACCGTCAGGGGTCTTTCGGCCTCGAAGGTCGCTTGAACCTCACGAATGACGGCCTGTTCGCCGGGATGGATCTGTCGGTCGGCTTGCATCACCTCTTGCAGCCACTTCAAGGTCTCGCCCGTCATCACCTCGTACTTGCAGTCTGGATTGGCCTGGCTGAAGACGGCCAGGCACTTGGCCACTGGCACCACGTCCAACTGATCGAGCTGCGCCTCCACCGTGGCGATGGTCTGCGTGACGAACTTGGCGTCATATCCCCAGCCATTGACCAGGTAGTCGGCGATGTGACTGCGCTCCGATTCGCCAATCGAGCCGTCCGCCTTGGCGACTTTGAGGGCCAGTGGTAGCAGCAGGTCGGCCAGGCTCACGGCCAGCGTATCCAGTGGTGTGTTGATGTACTTCGGAATCACCACCATGCGGTCGGCGGTGGCCTTCTTGAGGCTTCGGTTCAACCCGTACCAAGCCCCCGCCGAGACAACGCTGGCCGCGATGACCCACCCCACAGGCGTGGCCGCTGTGGCCAGGCCCAGCGTCGCGAGCAACCCCTTGGGCGCAAAGAAGGCAGAAGCCACGAACGTGGACTTGGCCACCGCAGCGCCAGCGCCGGCTGCCCCGATCAAGTCCCAGTACTCGCGCACTTTGCCCATCACGGTGAGGCTTTTGTAGGCATCCTCACCGATGTTCAGGCGCGCCTTGAAGTCCAGTGGTCTGGCCACCACCGTCTGGACATCCTTGAGCAGGTCTTCAGTTGCAGGTTCCATTTGTCTGACCTGAGTGTCCTTGGTCGCGGATGTCATCAATCCGTCTGGGGTCGCAGTTCCTCGCAAATTGCATTGAGCCGCGCGGAGGAGGCTGGATGTCAGTGGTGCTCACGCGTCGCGAGACGCCTCAGGCACGCCAGTCGCCATCGCCCCTTCGGCAGGTCTTGGCGCAGACCCTTGCGACGCGGCGCGCTCCAGGCGCAGGGCTGCCAGCGCAGCCACCAGTGACAGCAGCACGCAGCCCGTGAGCAGCGTGAGCAGGGCGGTGGGCGTGGGCGAAACCTCCACTACCAGTGCGGAGAACGTGCTGAGCACGGCCCCCAACGCCATCACCAACGCACCACTGAGCCCCGCGGCCGTGCCGGCCAATGCCGGGCGAACCGACAAGGTGCCCGCATTGGAACTGGGCAGCGTCAGTCCGTTGCCCAGGCCGATGAAGAGCGTGAAACCAAAGAGCGCCAGCGGGTGCGAGGCACCGGCCGTGAACACCACGAGGCCCAACGTCATGCCCAGAATGGCCACCACACGGCCCGCCACCAGCAGCACGCCTACGCCCAGCCGGCGTGCCTGCCGCGCGCTGATGGCTGCGCCGACGACAAAGCCCCCGGTGATGGACCCCACGCCGAGGCCCACCTCGGCGGGTGACAGACCCCAGGCCGCCTTGCTCACATAGGGCACGCCGGTGACGAACACGTAGAAGGCCCCCACGGAGGAGGCCGTGCACAGCACGTAGGCCCAGTAGCGGCTGGAGCGAAGCAGGGCCACCCAGTCCGCGAGGCGGGGCGCAGGCAGCCCGGGCGCACGCGTCTCGCCCATATCGGTCCAGGCCAGCAGCAACAGCGCACCGCCCAGCAGGGCATACAGCGCAAAGACCGAGCGCCAGCCCAGGGCCACGTCCAGCACGCCCCCCAGCATGGGCCCCAACATCGGCGCCACGGCCATGGCCGAGGCGATGAGGCTCAGCTTGGCGGCCGACTCGACGGGAGAGTGCTGGTCACGGATGGCCGCGCTGGACACCACAGCGCCAGCGACGACCACCGCCTGCAGCACCCGGCAGGTCAGCAGCACCATCACGTCGGACGCGAGCATGCAGCCCAGCGACGCGCCGATGAAAAGCAGCAACGCACCCAGCATCACCGGCCGGCGTCCGAAGCGGTCCGAGACGGGCCCAAGGCACAACTGGAACAGCGCCGAAGCCAACATGTAGCCCGACACCGCCAGCGCCGTGACCGACTCGCGTGCGGCCAAGTCGCGTGCCATGGAGGGCAGCGACGGCAGGACCATGTTCAGCGTCAGTGCTGACAGCGCTGTGAGCAGCGTCAGCGTGATCAGGCGGGGAGGAGAACGGGTCAAGCGCACGATTGTGAAGCAGAGTGCCGCGTCAGCCGGGATCGCTCAGCGTCTGCCTGGTCGGCCACGGAAGCAGCACCCGACAATGGACGGGTGCAGACCGACCACGACCAGCCTCTCCGCCCAATCGTCGTCGCCCTGGCTGGTCTTTTGGCGCTGGCCGTCGCCATGGGCATCGGCCGTTTCGCCTTCACGCCGTTGCTGCCCATGATGCTGCACGACGGCCTGCTGGACCTGCCCGAAGCCGGCTGGTTGGCCTCCGCGAACTACTTGGGGTATTGGATTGGCGCGATGGGCTGTGCGCTTCAGCCCGTGCTGTGGCGCCGCTGGGGTCGCCCTGCGCTGGAGCCCACGCGCATGGTGCGCTTGGGGCTGGCGGCCACCGTGCTGCTCACACTGAGCATGGCACTGCCCTGGCCGGCGGCTTGGCCCTTGTGGCGCGGGCTGGCGGGTGTGGCCAGCGCTCTGGTGTTCGTGTACGTCTCCGGTTGGTGCCTGGCGCGGCTGGGCGAGATGGGCGCGCCCGCGCTGGCAGGCCTCATCTTTGTCGGGCCGGGCTTGGGTATCGCGGTCAGCGGTCTTGCCGTCACGGCCATGGTGGCGATGGACTTGCGTGCAGCGCTGGGGTGGGCTTGCTTTGCAATCCTGGCGGGCGCACTGACTGTGCTGGCCTGGCCGCGGCTTCAGGGTGGCGTCCAGGCTGCTGCGCTTGAGTTGCCTGATGACGGGCCTCCTCCTCGGGGCGTCATCGCTGCCTTGACGCTGGCCTACGGTCTGGCCGGCTTTGGTTACATCGTCACCGCCACGTTTCTGCCCGTGATGGCACGACAGGCTCTGCCAGGCACGGTTTGGCTGGACCTTTTCTGGCCGATCTTTGGCCTGAGCGTGGCCATGGGGGCCTTGATCACGGTGCGGATGCCCACGCGCTGGAACAGGCTGTACCTGCTGACGGGCTGTCATGCCCTCCAAGCCCTGGGCGTGATGCTCAGCTTGTGGTGGCCAACGCTCGCGGGCTTTGCCATCGGCAGCGTTTTGCTGGGCCTGCCATTCACGGCCATCACCCTGTTTGCCATGCAGGAAGCGCGACGGCTTCGACCACGCAACGCGTCCGCTCTCATCGGGCTGCTGACCGCGTCTTACGGCCTGGGCCAGATCCTGGGGCCTGCACTGGTGGCGTGGGTGCTGCCGCTTGCCGACAACGTGGCGCAGGGCTTCAGTTGGTCACTGCACACGGCTGCTGCGGGGCTGGTGCTGGGCCTGGTGATTTACGCGGCGCTGGCGGCCAAGAAGGCCGGCAAGGCCTGATGATCTGAGTTAGGCTTTACGTGTAGTTTGCGGCCCCACCAGGCCCTGGACTTCTCAGAAGCCTACCCGCCAGCCCATGACCAGCATTTCCGCCATCGCGACTTCAGGCATGCGTGCTGCTGACGCGGCCATGCGCGCTTCGGCCCACAACCTGGCCAACCTGGAGACGGCAGGATTCAGGCGGGAGCGCGTGGTCAACACCGCGCAGGTCGACGGCGGTGTCGAGGCCTCGGCCAAGCGGTCACAGCTTGAAGGATCCTCTATCGAGGAAGACCTCGTGGCTCAGTTGCAGGCCAAGAACGCCTTCTTGGCCAACCTGGCGGTGTTTCGCGGGGGCAGCCGCACCATAGGCAGCTTGCTGGACGTGTTGGCCTGAACCTCGGGTGCCGCTGTCGCAAGCCTGAGGGGATCGGCCCGAACGCGGCCCCGCGGTCGGTGCCTGGAGGTGGCACAGTGATGGCCATGAACCCCGTGCATCCCAAGAAGCTGCTGCTGACCAAGTGGACCGCGGTACAGCCCGTGGCCCGGCAGAAGCACTTCGTGGTCACCAAGGTGATCGAGCCCGAAGCCGCCGAGGGGCCGATGGCCGCAGGCAAGACACAACGGATCGAGTGGATCGAGATCGAGGCGGTCTACAGCGGCCAGGTGCGCAAGATTGCTTGGCGCGCGCTGCGAGACACGAGCCAGTGGCGTCAGGGGTGGGTCTGAGGGCTTGGAGTGGCCTCATCGCTCGTTGCCCTTCACGAACCGTCCGCTGACGGCGGGGAGCTTTCTCAGGAACCCGTCCGAGTGCATGCAGCTGCTGTCGATGTTCCGCAGAGAGCGCTGAGGCGCGAATGGCGCCGCACACTCCTAGCCCCGACTGGCTCCTGGTCTTGCGGCTAACATCCCGCTAACTTCATCTCTTTGCCCCAACGGGGCCCGCACACGATCATGGTTACCGTCGCTCAATGCTTGCAGTCCAAGCCTTCCGTCATCGTGGCGGTCCGCCCTGCAGACCCCGTGGTGCTGGCCCTCCAGTCTATGCGCGATCACCGCGTTCGAGCGGTGTTGGTCATGGAGGACGACAAGCTGTTGGGCATCATCACCCAGGGAGACTGCGCCATCAAAGTGCTGCTTCCGGGGGCTGATGCCAAGACCACTCTCGTGCGCGACGTGATGACCCGCGACCCCATGACGGTCAAGCCGGCCGATCCGCTGGAGGCCTGCATGGGGTTGATGGCCAACCGCGGCTTTCGCCATCTGCCGGTGGTCGACGCCGGGCGAGTGGTGGGCGTGGTGTCGGTGGGCGATGTGGTGAAGGACAGCATCCGCCGCATGGGCGAACAGATCGGCTTCCTGGAGACCTACATCAAGGGTCACGGCGCTTGATGCCAGGACGCAAGGGCGTCTGCATCAGGGCGGCCAGAAAGTCCTGCCGGGTCTGGTGATCCGGGCCCTGGCCCTGGCGGTGCAGCAAGGACTCGGCCACTTCGCAGCTGTACAGCACGAAGGCCCTCAGGCGCGCTTCTTCAGCGCCAAAGCCCAGCGCCTCGAAGATCTGCCGGTGGTAGTCGATGCGGCTCGCGTCGGCCTCATCCACCGCCTCACGTGCCATGGCGTCGCGCCGGGCCCAGGCCCGAATGGCCAGTTCGATGCGAGCGGCCTTCACCGCCGCCCGTCCCCGGTGTGGCAGTGAAATGACATCGCGCAGCTGCGTCTGTGGGTCGGCCTGCGCCCTTTCGAGGCGCCGCGTCAGGGCGTCGGTGGCTCGAACCCGCCAGGCCAGCAGCACGCGGCGCAACAGGTCCTCGCGGTCACGGAAGTGCCAGTAGAAGCTTCCACGGGTGACCCCCAGCTGGGTGGCCAGGACGTCCACCCGGACATGATCAATGCCCTGATCGACCAGCACCTGGATCGCAGCGTCGATCCAGGTGTCGGGCGTCAGGCTGGAGCGCGCGGGTGGTGCGGCGTCTGACCGCTTGCGACGGCTGGAGCTCTTGGCAGGGGCCGTGACGACGGGCGCTGCAGCGACTGGGAGGTTCTTGGTCGGCATGGGCGTGGCGTGGGCGGATGGAGATGATGCCTTCCATACAGGAATGTATGGAACACCGTGTTTACCCTGATATGGCGCCTGGCCCCTGAGGCTTAGCATCACGTCCAAACACATACACATGTGTATGGAAGTGAACAAGCGTCCAACACAGGAGACCTGCATGGCCGGGCCCTCGACCTCCCACGCGCTCGCCGCGTCAGACTTCTTCAGCAACGAGGCCTTGCTCGCGCCTCGGCGCTGTGAGCGTGTGCTGCGTGAAGGGGGAGCCTTCGTTCTGCGCTCACCCGAGCCTCTGCAGCCTTTTGAGCGTTGTGTGGGCGAATGGTTGGAGCGTTGGGCACGTGAAACGCCTGACGCCCGCGCCGTGGCCGAGCCCGATGCCCGTCAACCTGACGGGTGGCAGGCGCTCAGCTGGGCGCAACTGCGTGGACGGGTGGGGGCGGTGGCGCAGGCCCTGCTCGATCTGGAGCTCACGCCCGAGGGGCCGTTGGTGGTCTTGTCCGACAACTCGCTGGACAACCTGGTGCTGATGCTGGCGGGCATGCACATCGGCCGGCCGGTATGCACCGTGAGCAGCGGCTATTGCCGGCTGGCCGGGGGCGACTACAGCCGCGTCCATGGCATCCTGGGCGTTCTGCAGCCGGCCCTGATCTACGCTTCGGACGCTGCCACCTACGGCCCTGCGCTGGTGGAGGCCCCCATCAAGGCGCGGCTGGTGTTCGGCCAGGGCGCTAGCACTCACGCCACAGCCCTGGCCTTTGAGGACCTGCTGTCGACGGTGGAAACCCCGGCGGTGGCGCGCGCCTTCCAGGCGGTCACGCCAGACACCCACGCCAAGTACCTGCTGACCTCGGGCTCCACCGGGCATCCCAAGGTGGTCATCAACACACACCGCATGCTCTGCGCCAACCAGCAGATGCTGGCCCAGACCTTGCGCTTTCTGGCCACCGAGAAGCCCGTGCTGCTGGACTGGCTGCCCTGGAGCCACACCTTCGGTGGCAACCACAACACCCACATGGTGCTCAAGCATGGCGGCACCCTGTACATCGACGATGGTCGGCCCATGCCCGGCCTGGTGGACAAGACTTTGACTCACCTGCGACAGGTGCAGCCCACGGTGTACTTCAACGTGCCCAAGGGCTACGACATGATGTTGCCGGCCTTGGAGCGTGACCCTGAACTCGCGCGCAGTTTCTTCAGCCGCCTGCGCATGGTGTTCTATGCCGGTTCGGGCATGCCGGAACCCACCTGGCGCCGGCTCGAGGCCGTGGCGGCCTCGGTGCAGGAGGAGCCTGTGTGGTTCACCACGTCCTGGGGAGCCACTGAAACCGCACCAGCCATCACCTTTGCCAACTGGCACCTGGACCGCCCCGGTGTGATCGGCAACCCCATGCCCGGTGCCGAGGTCAAGTTCGTGCCCAATGGGGGCAAGCTCGAGATGCGCATCCGCGGCCCGCACGTGTTTCCGGGTTACCGGGGCAACGCCGAAGCCACAGCCGCGGCGTTCGACAGCGAGGGGTTCTACTGCATTGGCGACGCCGGCTACCTGCAGGACGAGGCAGACCCGGCCTCGGGCATCGTCTTCAACGGGCGCGTGGCTGAGGACTTCAAGCTCACCAGCGGCACCTGGGTGTCGGTGGGCACGCTGCGGCTGAAGGTGGTGTCGGCGCTGGCTCCGCTGGCGCAGGACGTGGTGGTCACCGGTCACGACCGCCACTCGATTGGCGTGCTGGTGTTCCTCACCGAGGCTGCACGCCAGCGCCCCCCAGAGGAGGTGCGTGAACAGGTGCTGGCGGGCCTTCGCGCCTTGAAGGCCGAAGGCGGGGGCTCATCGCAGGTGCCCGCCGTGGCCTTGATCCTGCCCGACCCGCCCAACATGGCCGCCGGTGAGATCACCGACAAGGCCTACCTCAACCAGCGTCTGACGCTGCAGCGGCGGGCCGCCGATGTCGAGGCGCTCTACGCCACGCCCGCGGACGCGCGGGTGATCAAGGTGTGAACGCCTGAGCCCGCCCCGATTCGGCATGTCGTGCATGTGCTGAGATCTGCAACCCCTTCTTTTGTCTGCAACACCCATGTCCTTCCAGCCTCTTCAAGCCAGTAGCGGTCCTCTGTCCAGCCTCAGCATGCTGAGACTGGAGCAGGCCGGTCCGGTGCTGCACCTTCGTCTGAACCGCCCGGCCAAGCGCAACTCCATCAGCGATGAGCTGCTGGCCCAGATCCACACCGTCTTCGTCAACATGCCCCGCGACATCAAGGTGGTGGTCATGAGCGGTGAAGGGGAGCACTTCTGCGCCGGGCTGGATCTCTCGGAAGTGTCTGAGCGCACCGTGGCCGAAGGGATCATGCACTCGCGCTCCTGGCACGCCTGTTTCGACGCCATCCAGTTCGGCCCTGTCCCGGTGATTGCCGTGCTGCATGGCGCCGTGGTGGGCGGCGGCCTGGAGTTGGCGTCGTCGGCCCACCTGCGCGTGGCCGAGGACAGCGCCTTCTACGGTCTGCCCGAAGGTACGCGTGGCATCTTCGTGGGCGGCGGCGGGTCGGTGCGCATCTCACGCCTGATCGGCGTGTCGCGCATGACCGACATGATGCTCACCGGCCGGGTCTTCGACGCTGACGAAGGGCAGGCCTTTGCCATCTCCAACTACCGTGTGGCCGACGGCGAAGGGCTGGCCAAGGCCCTGCAGCTCGCGCAGAAGGTGGCCGGCAACGCGCCGTTGTCCAACTACGCCGTCACGCAGGCCTTGCCCCGCATTGCCGATCTGTCGGCCAGCGACGGCCTCTTCATGGAGACCCTGATGGCCTCCATCGCGCAGGGCGATGAGGCTGCCAAAGAGCGCGTGCGCGCCTTCCTCGAAAAGCGCGCTGCCAAGGTGGCCAAGTCATGAGTGCAGGGCTGTTCCAGCGCTTCGAGGGCGTCTTCCTGCTCGATGGCGTGCGCACGCCCATGGTCGACTACATGGGCGCGTTTGCAGACGCCAACCCCATCGATCTGGGCATCAAGGCGGCACGGGCCCTGTGGTCCCGAACAGGCATTGACCCCTCCGCCGTGGACTCCGTGCTGGCCGGCAACATGGCCCCGGGCGGCTTTGACCAGTTCTACGTGGCCCGCCACATCGGCTTGTACAGCGGCGTGCCGCTGGAAGTGCCTGCGCTTGGCGTGCAGCGCATCTGCGGCACCGGTTTCGAGTTGTTCCGCCAGGCGGGAGAGCAGATCGTGACGGGCGCGGCACGTCTGGCACTGCTGGTGGGCACTGAATCCATGACGCGCAATCCCATCGCGGCCTTTGACCACCGCGGGGGGTTCCGGTTGGGCGCGCCGGTGGCCTTCAAGGACTACATGTGGGAAGCCCTGACCGACCACGCGGCCGGCATCTCGATGATCCAGACGGCGGAGAACCTGGCGCGCGAGTACGCCATCACGCGCGAAGACGTGGACGCGTTCGCCTCGGCCTCCTTTGCCAAGGCGGTGGCGGCGCAGGAGGGCGGCTGGTTTGAAGGCGAGATCGTGCCGGTCACGGACGAAACCTTCGAACTTCAGGGCTACCGCGCCCGCGGCATTCGGCTGGCCGGCAAGGTGAAGGTCGCCGACCGCGACACCCATCCGCGACCCACGCCGCCGGAGGTCCTGGCCAAGCTGCGCACCGTGTTCAAGGACGGCGTGCAGACGGGAGGCAACAGCTCGGCCTTGACCGATGCCGCCGCCGCCGCCCTGGTGGGGGATGAAGCCGCCTTGCGGGCTTTCGGCCGCGCGCCGCTGGCGCGAATCGCCGCGGCGGCGGTGGTGGGCGTGCCGCCCCATCTCATGGGCATCGGCCCTGCACCTGCCATACGCCTGCTGCTGCAGCGCGCCGGGCTGGAGCTGGACGACATCGCCCGCTTTGAGATCAACGAGGCCCAGGGCGCGCAGACCCTGGCGGTGGCCCGCGATCTGGGCCTGGACCAGACCCGACTCAACGTCAAGGGCGGCGCCATTGCCTTGGGCCATCCGCTGGCGGCCACGGGGGTGCGTTGCACCATCACGGTGGCGCGCCAGCTGAAGGAGGCTCGTGCCCGCTGGGGCGTGGCCTCTGCCTGCGTGGGTGGCGGCCAGGGCATTGCCCTGTTGGTGGAGAACCTGGAGGTGGCCTCATGAGCGACAAGGAAGTCATCCAACCCCGCTCTCGCGAGCATGTTTACCGGGTGGCAGTGCAGTTCGGCGACTGCGACCCCGCGGGCATCGTCTTCTTTCCCAATTTCAACCGCTGGATGGACGAGGCCTCGCTCGCCTTCTTCATGGCTTGCGGCATCCCGCCCTGGCGCGAGCTGGTGAAGACGCGCGGCATCATCGGCACGCCGCTGCTGGAGATCCACACCAAATTTCTGCGCCCGGCGACTTACGGCGAGACCATCGAAATCCACACCACGGTGGAGCACTGGGCCGCCAAGACCTTCCGTCATCGGCACGTCGTGCGCCGCGGTGACACCGTCTTGTGCGAAGGCACCGAGGTGCGCGCGTTCTGCGTTCGCGACCCGCAGAACCCAGACCGCATCAAGGCCATCCCGGTGCCCGAGGACATCAAGGCGGCATGCATGCTGCCTGATTGAAGTTTCGTATTCACGCCATCTCAAGTCACAGTTTGCGAGCGCGGGGCTCGCCCAAACCGGCCCGGCTTCGGCCCAGACCTCAGCAAGGAGTACCCAGAACCATGAACATCGCAGGACAGACGGCACTGGTCACGGGCGGCGGCTCGGGCTTGGGTGAGGCCGTGGCACGCGAACTGGCCCGCCAAGGGGCCAAGGTGGCGGTGCTGGACGTCAACGCCGCCGGCGCCCAGCGCGTGGCGGGCGAACTGGGTGGCGTGGGCCTGGCGGCTGACATCACCGACACCGCCAGCTTGACGGCGGCCTTGGATGCGGCCGAGGCTGCGCTGGGCCCGGCGCGCATCGTGATGAACATCGCGGGCATCGGCACGGCCAAGCGGGTGGTGGGCAAGGACGGCTCGCCCGCACCGCTGGAGGACTTCGAGCGCGTGATCCGGGTCAATCTGGTGGGCACCTACAACGTCATCCGCTTGACGGCAGCGCGTATTGCGAAGCTAGAGCCCCTGGCCGACGGCGAGCGTGGCGTGATGCTGATGACGGCCTCGGTGGCCGCCTTCGACGGTCAGGTGGGTCAGGAGGCGTACTCGGCCAGCAAGGGCGGCATCGTCTCCATGACGCTGCCCCTGGCGCGCGACCTGGCCCAGCACGGCATCCGCGTCTGCACCGTGGCGCCGGGGCTGTTCGAGACGCCGCTGATGAAGCAGCTGCCCGAGGCGGTACAGCAGTCGCTGGCGGCGTCCATTCCCTTCCCGCCACGCCTGGGCCGACCAGACGAGTTTGCCGCGCTGGCGGCGCACATCGTGACCAATGTGCACCTCAACGGCGAGACCATCCGCCTGGATGGGGCCTTGAGGATGGCACCCCGATGACCTGGGACTACCAAGCACCGCTGCAAGACATGCGCTTCGTCATGGAGCGCGTGTTGCAGGCGCCTGACTCCTGGGCGCAATGTGCGCCCTTTGCCGACCTTGACCTGCCCACGGTCGACGCTGTTCTGGAAGAGGCATCGAGGTTTGCCGCGGGCGTGCTCTTGCCGGTCAATGCCTCAGGCGATGCCGTGGGGTGCACGCGCGATGAGGCGGG
>Ga0315903_10009542_pt1 | contig 11718 bp, 10 predicted proteins | sample LakEriMetagenome_7_FD_203524 | JGI IMG/M metagenome (GOLD analysis project Ga0315903, IMG submission 203524) | Freshwater fungal communities from buoy surface, Lake Erie, Ohio, United States - Buoy 2 MA119 | ecosystem: Environmental > Aquatic > Freshwater > Lake | place: USA: Lake Erie, Ohio...
TGTCGTTTCGCGTGCGGTGATTAAAGCAAACAGTGCTTGCACTCGCCGATGGTCGCGGCGTGGATCTCGACGATGTCGTCGATGTTGGGGGCATACCCGCCCGCCATGGTGATCGCCGTCGGGATCTTGCGATCGACCAGGCGATCGAGGACCAGTCGGTCGCGCTCGATCAACCCCTCTTTGGTCAGCCTCAGCTTTCCGAGCCGGTCGCCTTCAAACGGGTCGGCACCTGCGAGATAGATCGCTAGATCGTAGGGACCGTGCGACATGACCTCATCGAGCGCCTGCTGCAATCGCCAAAGGTAAACGCGATCTTCCGTTCCTTCCTCCAAGTCAACATCCAGATGGCTCGGGAATTTCCGTACTGGGAAATTCTTCGCGCAGTGGATGGAGAAGGTGAAGACGTTGGCATCCTGGCCGAGGATCTCGGCGGTGCCATTTCCCTGATGGACATCGCAATCGATGACACAGGCTCGGGCGATGCGACCTTCCTCGAGCAGCGTCCGGATAGTGACCGCCGCGTCATTGAAAACGCAGTATCCTTCTCCGGCCCCCCGCATGGCATGGTGGGTCCCTCCCGCCAGATTGACCGCGATCCGGTCGCCAGTGAGCGCGGCTCGCGCGGCCGCTAGGGTTGCTCCTGAACTGCGACGCGATCGCTCGACCATCGCTTCGGACCATGGAAAGCCGATCCGTTTCTGTTCCGCCTCGCTCAGTTGGCCTGCGAGCACGCGATCGACATAGGACGGGTCATGAGCCCGACACAATTCTTCCCGCGTCGCGGCGGGCGGTTCGAGAAACACATCGTCCGCGTGCGCCGGATCGTTTACCAAACGATCGCGCAGCAACCGGTACTTGGACATCGGGAACCGATGCCCGGCGGGAAGGGGCAGAACGAATCGATCGGTGAAGAAAAGCTTCATGAGCCGGGAGGGCGACGGCCGTTCAAAAATACTCCAATCCACGTCCAGCGGACTGCAACTTGGTAAATCCCCAGTAGCAGCAGGATCGTTGTCGCTGAGATGGCGAGAACCTTGGTCCAGGCAACCCGATGCCAATCCTTGGGCAAGAACGTATCGAGGAATCGTTTCACTTCGACAGGATCTTTTTTCCGGATGCCGTTTTTCCTCCCGGGGGGCTCGTTGTTTGCATGGAGTTCTCTTGGAAATTCAACCCTAGCCGATTGTGGTTGCCTGTCCGAAAGCTTCTATCATTGTGAAACTGCATGGGAACGCTAGACTACTTGCCATGGTTTCCACCGCTCGGAGGAACACCCCTCGGGATGCTGAATGTGGTAAACTACCTGCCCAGGCGAACCTTCTTCTTACCACTTTCCTCCGCAGAAAGCGCAGCGCCATGCCGGTAACCTTAAAAACATCCCACGGCGATATCACCTTGGACCTCGACAGCAAATCGGCCCCGATCACCGTCGAAAACTTTCTGAAATACGCGCGGGACGGCCACTACAACGGCACGATCTTTCATCGCGTCATCGAGGGCTTCATGATCCAAGGTGGCGGGTTCTCCTCCGACATGAAACAAAAACCGACACGTCCTTCGATCAAGAACGAGTCGTCCAATGGGCTCAGCAACGTCAAGTACACGATTGCGATGGCCCGAACCAGTGTTCCCGACAGCGCGACGAGCCAGTTCTTTATCAACACCAAGGACAACCTCTTTCTCGACCGAGCCAACGCCCAGGATGGAGTGGGGTACTGCGTGTTTGGCAAGGTGACCGCCGGCAACGATGTGATCGATGCAATCGAGGGAGTCAGCACCACCCGACGAGCTGGGCATTCCGACGTGCCGGAGGAGCCAATCGAGATCGTGTCGGTCGAGGTCTCGGAATAATTTTTCGTCCGCGGTATCCCCGCGCTGGATCGCCGGTATGCAGTGGGACGTAGGTTTGGGGCGAGCCGTCGCCCACACGCTGCTCGTCAGCGGTGGCGCTGCGGTGCTCGCCACCGCACTCGCAGTCATCCTCTCTTATTCCATCTACTTTCTTCGCATCCCTCTCGGTCGATTGTGCGCAGCGGCTGTCAGCAGCATGTTGCTGATCCCGGTCTATGTGCAAGCCACCGCGTGGAGCGCTGGCTTTGGAATTCAGGGTTGGTTTCGGCTCAGTCAAGTCGATGCGGCACGACATCCTTGGTGGGGTATCGCATCGGTGATTTGGATCCACGCCGTGGCTGCACTCCCCGCTTGCTTTCTGATTCTGTCGTGGGGATGGCGGCGATTGCGGGATGGGACATACGAGCAGGCTTGGATTGAATTCGGCCCTCGATACGTCGCCTCGCGCCTCGTGCCTCGCCGGCTGGCACCATGGATAGGAAGCGCTTTACTGTGGACGTTTTGCATGACGCAGAACGACATGGTGGTCACCAACCTGTTCCAGGTGCCGACGTTGTGCGAGAGCGTGTACCAACAGGTCCAGTTCGGTAAACTGCGAAGCGGTCCGATCGCGCTGTCGTGGTTGATCGCAGGGTTGTGTGGCTTGACTGCATCCCTGACAGCGCAGCGCATCGCTCGGAAGACTCGCTCGGAGCATGTCGCTCCGAATGGCACCTGGGACCCTGTGCAGACAGGCCTGACGTTCCCCGGGATCGCGATGTCTCTTCTCGCCTGGGGGATCGTCGCCTTAGCGGTCCTCCTCCCCTGGTTCGGAATGGCGGTTCGCATCGGGTTCGAAGCGCGGATGGTCGACGGCCAAGCGGTAAGATCTTGGAGCCTCACCGCAGTAGTTTCGAGTCTCTGGCACGTAGCGGACTACCGCACCGAAATCGGATGGAGTTGTTCGCTTGCGATCTGGACTACCGTTGCGACCATGACGCTGGGGCTTGCTGCGATCACCTGGATTCCGATCCAGCGCGGATCGGCATGGGTGATCGGCGCGATGGTGTTTCTGTTGGCGTTGCCCGGCCCGATTGTGAATTTGTGCGTGTCGTGGTTATTCAATACAGCGATGCCTCCGCAGCTCCAGTTTCTCGGCGACCAGACGTTGCTCGCACCGATTGTGGCTCTGCAGACCCGATGCCTGCCGATCGCGTACGGGATTCTTTGGTTGGCGAGGATGCGGTTTGAGGCGCAGCACAAGGCGCTGCTATCGATCGACCGATCGCTTCCAGCTCGGATTCGTCTCTGGATTTGGTTTCGTTACGCGAGGTCAGCGATCGCTGCCAGCGCGCTGGCTTGCGGCATGGTTGCTGTCGGGGATCTGGCGTCCTACCTACTCGTTCAACCCCCGGGGGTGACAACGGTGGCGATGCGCATGTTCGACTTGTTGCACTACGGGATTCGCAATCGGGAGGCGAGCCTGGCCTTGGTGCTATCGGCGCTCGCGGCGATTCCGAGTTGGTGGCTGCTCCGGACCAACGCGCTACTCACGCCGCCTTCTTATGGGCGGGATCGGCCTGATTGAGTTTGTTGTAGAGCGTTTTGAGACTGATCCCCAGTTCTTCTGCTGCTGCGGGTTTGTTTCCCTGATGGCGATTGACCGCTTCTTGAACCGCCCGGGCTTCGAGTTCCCGAAGGCTCATCGGGGTCGAGACCAGGGGGGTCGAGCCACTGCCCGAACGGACTTCTTTGCGAAGCCGTCGGTCGACGAAGTGGCGAGGCAGATGATCGGGCAGGATCGGGGGATACTCGCATAGGATCGTTGCGTGCTCGATCACATTGGCCAACTCGCGCACGTTGCCAGGCCACGGATGCTGCATCAACGCGGCAATCGTTTCGTCGGAAAAAAGGTTTTGAATCTGCGCATGTTCGGGTCGATGCCTCAGGTACATGTGGCGAGCCAACGGCATGACGTCCTCCAAGCGATCGCGGAGCGAAGGAACATGGATTTCAAAGGTATTGATCCGGAACAAAAGGTCTTCCCGGAATCTCCCTTCGGTAACCATGGCCTCAAGGTCGCGGTGTGTTGCGCAGATCACGCGCGTGTCGACCCGCAGCGTTTCGTTGTCCCCGACGCGCCGGACATCACCGCTTTCCAATACCCGCAGCAGTTTAGCCTGCATCGCCAGGGGAAGCTCACCGATCTCATCCAAAAAGATCGTTCCACCATTCGCGACCTCAAAAAGACCTTGGCGCTGCATATCGGCCCCGGTGAACGCTCCTTTCTTGTGTCCGAACAGCTCGCTCTCGATGAGATGTTCGGGCAGGGCGCCGCAATTGATCGCGATGAAAGGCTGATTGCGTCGCAAGCTTTGCTCATGCACCGAGCGAGCCACAAGCTCTTTGCCGCACCCGGTTTCTCCACGGATCAAGACCGTGCTTTGGGTCGGAGCGACCTTGGCAATCAATTTGGAAACATCTCGCATGGCTTGCGAGTCCCCCACCAAGAGCGTCGGTCGAGGCTCTTTGGCTCGTTCGGCTCGCTCCATGGTCGCTGTTTTCCGTTTGAGCGACCTGCGTTGGGCGACACGATCGAGCAGCGCATGAAGCTCCGACAGACGACACGGTTTGCTCAGATAATCGACCACTCCGAATCGCAGGGCCGCGATCGCCGATTCCAGCGATTGCTTTCCGGTAAGCACGATCGCTTCGGTCGACGGAGATAACGTCAAGGCCCGCTCGATCACCTGGATGCCATTCATGCCAGGCATGTCCAGGTCGACGATCAAGCAATCGAACGATTCCCGCTCGAGCGCTGCGATGGCTGTGTAACCGTCCGGGCAGACGGTGACTCGGTAACCGAGGAGCGGAAGTTCGACCCGCATCAGTTCCTGCAGCGAAACCTCATCGTCAGCGAACAAGATCGAGAGAGGTTCATGCGGCGGCGAGCTTTTGTTGATTGTCATACAACGCATCGTAAGTGGGTTGGGAAGGTAATGTGACTTCGAACGAAGACCCCATGCCGGGTCCGTCGCTGCGCGGCGTAATCCGGCCGCCATGATCGGTGATGATTCGGTTGGTAATCGGAAGACCCAAGCCCGTACCCCGCCCATCGCGACGTCGCGTGAAGAACGGTTCGAACAGATGCTTCAGCACTTCCTCGCTCATCCCGCATCCATTGTCCTCGATCGTCAGTCGGACAGCGTTGGGCTGCCCGTGCAGAGCGATCTTGACACAGCCCTCTCCCGATTCCGGGTCCAGCGACTCGAGCGCATTGGTCAGCAGATTGAGCACGACCTGCTTCATCTCCTGAGGACTCGCCCAAGCGATCATCGGTTCGGAGGGGACCTGGAATTCGATCCTTTGACGGCGATAGGCGCTCAGGTGACGAACCATGTCGACGACGTCGGAAACAATCTCCGACATGTTGATCGACTGCTTGCGCTGGATATTTCCCAACCGGGAAAAATCCAGCAACCGTTCGGTGATCCCTTTGCAGCGGAAGGCTTCGTCCTGGATCCGTCGCAGATACGTTCGCAGAGTTGCGACATCGATCCCATCCGCAGTGGAATCCTCCTCAGCGCCGCCGCCCTCGGAGGAGGATGACTCCCCGGTCGCGGGATGAAGAATGCGATGAAGCCGAGCCTCGAGCGCCTCGGCACTCCAAGCGATCGAGGCCAGGGGATTGTTGATTTCATGGGCAACCCCCGCAGCCAAAAAGCCGACGCTGGCGAGTTGCTCATTGCGAATGACCTCTTCCGATCGCTCGCGTACCTGCTGGTTCAAGTCCCGCTGGATCGCCAGAAAACTCTGGGCACCCAGATTGATCGCCTTGGCCAACTCTGCGATCTCGTCGGAATGCGATGCTGGTATTTGGAACGCGAAGTCGCCGCCAGCGACCCTTCGTGCCCCCTCCAGCAATTCCTTGAACGGTCGAACGACCGAAATACGAGCGTATGTAATCAAACCGAACAACAGGATCGCGGACAGGATCGCGCTGCTCCACGCCATGCCGATCCATGTTCGATAACGGGTCCGAACTTCATCGCGAAAACTGACCATGCGATTGGTCAGCAAGATCGGAAGCTGGTGCGCCAAGGAGGACAACTCCCGCAGATCGTTCAGCTGCTCGACACGCGCCTGGGGTTGAATCATGGAATCATTCTGCTGCCAGCGCCATGCAACCTCGTTGAGCAATTCGCTGATGCGAGTTGCTTGCTCGAGTTCCTCACTCCGGTCCGAGAGAAACTGCTCGACTGCGTGCGTATTTTCGAGCCTGGATTTGTAACTGGCCAGGACCTCGCGCACACGCTGCACATTGCGTAGGAACTCGCTCTCCGGCGAGGAATTTTCCGGTGCCACGCCTATGCGAAACAATTCCTGAGTCGGCAGCGGTTGATTCTCAAAATCGATACGGAGCTCGTCGATCACCCGTGTCAACTCCGACGTGATCGGAATCTCAGCAGCGCGGACGCTGAGTGATGCCGCAAGCTCTTTGTATGCGTAAACACCCCGAAAACTGCTGTAACCCAGCACCGTGATGACCATCCCCAAGACGATCATCGTCATTTGAAGCTTTTTGCGAATCGTCCAGCGTGCAAACATAGGCACCTGCGGATCCAAGGATCCCCGGTCGGTGTTCCGTGATCGAACAAGAGCCCTGGGACTGTACTCGGTTTTCCCCTTGGAAATCAACAGCGATTGCAATGCATTCAAAGCATTGGGAAATAGAACTTGGACAGGCAACCTACCCCATGATCAGGCTAAACCACCGCTTGGCAGCGGTAGCTACCTGAGAGGCGGTTCAGAAATTTAGCGAAACAGCGGGCCTTCCCAGGGAACGCCGCGATACGCCGTATTCGGCGGTGCGGCCGCAGGTGCAACAGGGATCGGTGTCACCGCCTGAGCAATCCCCTGGCTGTATTGCACCAAATTGATGATTTGATAACCCGCGCTGTGGGGAAGTTCGTATCCGGTGACCTGATTGGGATCGAGCGAATTGACAGCATACTTGCCAATGGTGATATCGATCTCCGTCGGAGGATCGAGGGCTGGGATCAACTGGATCACCACGTGATGAGGCAGGGACATCCCAATCGATGGATAGAATTCATGCTCGAGCTGATTCGCGGTCGCGACCATGCGCCCGGAAGGGTCGCGCAGCAGGAGCTGACGCGTGTACCCGAATTTCGGGTCGACAACGATGGTCCGCGTGTACGTACCGGTCGGGGAGGGTGCCATGGTGTTCAGTTCCATGAGGCCATCCGGTCGCTGGACGGGTGGTCCCATCAACTGCTGTGGATCGACCGCGATGACCCCCAAGGCCTCCACGATCCACAACGGCGAGACCGGCAGAATCCTACGTTGCGATTGCGATTCGAAATCCGCATGGCGCGCCACGTACAGTTGGGGGTTCATCCCATCCCGGACCGCCATCCAAAACCACTCGTCGTTGCTGCCGACATCGAAGTTGTTTCCCATCATGCGCGAGATTCCGCCCGTGACTCGAAATCGTCGCTCGCGCTGCCAAACCAAGGTGGCGTCGAGATTCCGCATCTTGTTGGGATTCACCGTCACGAAATTGGACTGGAGCGATTGGATGCTCCGCGATCGATTCAAAACTTCGAGCAACTGCTCGGAGGTCGGGGTGTTGTTGAACAAAACCTTTGGCTGAAACTCCGGAATATTTCGCTTCGGAACGCAGGTCGCACCCGATCCAACGAAGATCAATGTCATGAGTCCAAGCCATGCACAGCATCGATGCCTTGCGAATCGAAAACGCCCGCCCGCGCACTCCCCCTCGGTCTCGCATCTGGTTGCCCGGCTTGGTCCCCGCATAGACTCCTCAATCCTCACAGAACAGAAGCCGAGTCAATTGTTCTTGAACCCGTTCGCACTCCTCGAGTGGCGGTTCACACACCGGGATATGAAACTCGCGATTCGTGGATGGATGGACCAGATGAAGGTTTTTTGGAGCGAGATCGAGCTGTTCGACAGACTCCGAAACACCCATCGTTGGCTCGCTCAGGATCCGTCGTCGGACGAGGAGCAGGGCGAGCATAGTCGCCAGTACGGGCTGAGTCCCTTCCATCAACAAGGTTTCCAGCGTGGATAGCAAAACATGCGTCGGAGCGGGTTTGGTCGAACTTTTCTTTTCGTCCGGCATCCGGCTCTGCCACCAGCCGACCGCGCCGGGAGGAGGTCCCTTCCATGCGTCCACGGAGAGATCCATGCGACGAAGCTCGCCCCCGCGCACCGTGACGGCCGAGTAATACGATTCCCCCGGAACGAACGCTCGATCGGTCTGTTGGCAACGACGCCCACTGCGTTGGATGCTATATTCTTGCATGGTTTACCCATACAAGATCCCCGACTCCAACGGAATAGCATTCCTTCCAAGATCGATGTCCGAACCCGTTTACGACAACCCCCTGATCTCCCGGTACGCATCGCGGGAAATGGCCCAACTCTTTGCCACCGAACACCGAATTCGTCTGTGGCGCACCCTATGGATTGTTCTGGCGGAAACCGAACAAGAACTCGGCCTCCCGATCACCGATGCGCAAATCGCCCAATTGAAAGCATTTCGCGACACGCTGAATTTGGAGGTCGCCGCAGCCTACGAACGAGACTTGCGACATGACGTCATGGCCCAGGTTCATGCCTATGGCGACCAGTGCCCGGAGGCGCGGGGGATCATCCATCTCGGAGCAACCAGTTGCTACGTGACCGACAATTCGGACCTGATGGTGATGCGCGACGCGCTTCGGATGGTGCGGCGACGATTGCAAGCGTGCCTGCGCGCAATGGCGGAATTCGCCCGTCGGCACGCGCACCTACCGTGCCTGGCCTACACCCACCTGCAGCCTGCCCAACCTACCACCGTCGGAAAACGAGCGACACTGTGGATGTATGACTTGCTCTTGGATTTGCAGGAAGTCGAGTATCGCTTGGGAACCTTGCGAGCTCGAAGCGCCAAGGGAACCACTGGGACGCAGGCTAGCTTTCTCCAACTGTTTGACGGCGATCACGCCCGCGTGCGAGACCTCGAACGGCGCATCGCGCTCAAGATCGGTTTCGAAGACTCCTACGCGGTCACCGGCCAAACGTATTCGCGGAAAGTCGATGCGTTTCTGCTGGACACCTTGGCGGGTATCGCCGTCACCGTCCACAAGCTGGCAACGGATCTGCGGATCCTGGCCCACAAGAAGGAAATTGAAGAGCCCTTTGAGTCGCATCAAATCGGATCCTCCGCGATGGCCTACAAGCGGAATCCGATGCGCTGCGAACGGATTTGTTCCCTGGCCCGGTTCGTGATGAGCCTGCAATCGAGTCCCTCGATGACGGCGGCAACCCAGTGGATGGAACGGACGCTCGATGACAGCGCGAACCGACGATTGGTGATTCCGCAGGCGTTTCTCGCGATCGATGCGTGCCTGGTGTTGCTCCAAAACGTCACTTCCGGATTGGTAGTCTACCCCAAAACCATTGAAAAGAATCTGCGAGAAGAGCTACCGTTCATGGCGACCGAGTCGTTGCTGATGGCAGGTGTCGCTGCAGGTGGCGATCGCCAACATTTGCACGAGGTAATCCGAGTCCACAGTCAAGCAGCCGCCAATCGGGTGAAGGAAGAAGGGTTGCCCAACGATTTGCTCGAGCGATTGGCGCGAGACCCCGCTTTTGCCAACGTGTCGGTATCCGATATCCTCGCGCCGGAACAATACGTTGGCCGAGCACCGGAGCAAGTCCATGAATTTCTCACGGAAGTTCTGGCCCCGGCGCTGTCGGACTCAGCATCGGATGCCGAACTATCGGCGGATGTTCGGGTCTGAGTGGCGAGCCCCTCATCGCCGGGCGTATTCGCCATGCGTCGCAACGCGTTCTTGCCGAAACCATCGTTCCACATCTCGGCTTCCGGACAACGATTCGACACCCACTTTTTGGTCCAGATAATTCATGATGGCGACTCGAACGTCGACCGGCAGGATCGACAGTCGGTGCATGGGCAACGGGACACCGGGCTGATAAACAATGGTTTCGAGCCATCCCGAAGGAAGCTCGGGCTCATAGATATCGAGTTTCGCTCCGAGCTTGTGAAATGGGGTGGGAAACGTTCGATGCTGGATCTCCCATGCTTTGGAGTCCACCGCCAGCAGCAATTGGCTGTGATGCTTGCGGTAGTTCACAGCGGCTCGCGCGGCCACCTCGTCCCCTTCCTGATAAACGGCCACGACAAAACGTTGGCTCGATAAGATCTTCGAACTGCGCGACTTGGGGTGTTCGAGACCGACCGCTTCCATCGTCACATCGAGCAAATCGGCGCGCCAGCTTTCCGGGACTTCGAAAACGATGCGAAAGGTGCGCGAGCCCTCGAGAGTCGTCTGCGTCGATTGCCGTTGCTTGAAGTAGACTCCTTGCTGTCGTTGAAGAGTGCCGGACGCCGTCACCACCTCGAGCGCCGGTTTCTGCGCGAAGTGGACCGTCTGCTGGCCGCTTTCCATCTGGTAGGCAAATCCCGATGCCGAACCGACCCCGGGATAGCCACCTACCCCTTGCAGCCCACCCTCGCGAAACCGCTCGGCGTCGAGGGCCACTTGCATCGGTCCGAAAACATCGGTCTGCATCTCCGTGCGAGGCGAATAATCGGCGACCTGCACATCGTGGTGACGACTAACGGCGCGGACCGTGAGTTCCTGAATCGAGTTGGCCCAGGCCGGCTCAAACAAAGCCGAAGTCTCTAGTCTCACTTCGACAAATCGAGATTGGGGCATCCGAGCCATGATCCCGATCGCCTCAGCGCTCCGGGCCGGCACTACCGAATTGACATCGAACACAACTTGGGCAAACGCCGCGCTCTGGGCTACCATCGACCAGCCGATCGCTAGTGTCCACAGCATCCACCGAGATGACCGCTGGAAAACATTTCGTAAGGACATGATTGTAAGTCGGAACTCCTTGTCGTTGACATCAAGCACGATTCGGGGATAGTTCCTTGCATCGTCGATGGATGTGACACGTGAGGTCTTGCGTTTCCTACCCCCTCAGTGCAACCATCGTTCCATCCTGGAAAAAGATTCCTAAAACGCGAAAAAACCGCGTTTTGCCGAGGGAAGTAACCAAAAGTCCTCCCCCAGCTTTGTAAGGGCTTCCACTGCGTTTGTAATCGTAACCACCCAGTGCGCCGAGGCAAGGCAAGTCGAGGTTGCTAGCAAACGATCGAGATGTTTGCCGCAGTTCCCACCCGGCAGCTTACGCTGCTCGGCTTTCATTGCCCTCGCTTCGCTCGTACCTTGGCGACGCTGGGATTGGATGGAACAAGAATGCGAGCCAGCAATCGCAAGAGTGGCTCACAAACGCTGGAAGATCTCGAGCGTGTCGAAGGACTTGAGGGTCGGCCCCTGGTAGGATTCGGGGAGAGGGACATTGTGGGGACGGACGCACGCGAGCGATTGCATACCGGCTTGGGTTGCAGCGACGAGTTCTGCAGCGACATCGGAGAGGAAGAGAATGTCTGTGGGCGCCAGCTTGCAATCTTCGGCGATGCGTTGATAGCTCGCTGCTTCTTTTTTGTTTCCGATGGTGGTGTCGTAATGGGCAGCGAACATGGGGGTCAAATCCCCATAGATTGTGTGTCCGAAGAACAGTCGCTGCGCGAGAATGCTCCCCGAAGAGTAGATGCGGAGTTCGAGCCCGGCGGATTTCCATTTCTGGAGTGCCGGCACGACATCGGGAAAGAGTTCGGATCGCAGCGCGCCGGACCGAAAGCCCGACTCCCAGATTCGGCCTTGCAACGCCTTGAGCCCGGTGGTCTTGCTATCCTGATCCATGAGTTGGTGCACGGCATAAACCGCGCTAGCGATAGCGTGTGAGCGACCGAGCTCGGAC
>Ga0315903_10009548_pt1 | contig 11714 bp, 20 predicted proteins | sample LakEriMetagenome_7_FD_203524 | JGI IMG/M metagenome (GOLD analysis project Ga0315903, IMG submission 203524) | Freshwater fungal communities from buoy surface, Lake Erie, Ohio, United States - Buoy 2 MA119 | ecosystem: Environmental > Aquatic > Freshwater > Lake | place: USA: Lake Erie, Ohio...
GTCCCGGCTGACGACATGCAGACTGATACGCCTAACTTGCATGTAAGGACCAAATCATGGCACGCACTACGTTTCAAGGCCCAGTTCGCTCATTGGGCGGTATTTATCAACAAGGCCCAGCCGCTGTTGTTGAGATCACAGCCAGCACCACATTAAGCCCCGAAGCCCACGGTGGCCGCATCATTTCTGTCGGTGGCTCTTTGGCCGCTGCACTGACATTGACGCTTCCCGCGATCAATGTTTCGACCAACCCAACAACATCTGGCCCCGGCCAAGACCCCAATACGCCGAACAACGAAGGCGTTGTCTACACCATCTGGGTTCCTACTACTATCTCTACAAGCTCTTTAAAGATCGGTACAACTTCTGGTTCCAGCGATTTGTACGTTGGCGCTGTAATGTCTATTGACTCAGACACGTCTGGCGCTGTGGTTGCCTTCTCTGCTAACGGTTCTTCCAATGATTTCATCAACTTGAACGGTACAACTACCGGCGGTGTTGCTGGCACATGGATTCAAATTGTGGCGATTGCTGCTGACAAGTACATGGTGACTGGAAATGTTATTGGTTCCGGCACTGTCGCTACACCGTTTGCAGACTCTTAATCAACTCAAGGGGCTTCGGCCCCGTTTTTAAAGGAGATTGATTATGACGATGCAAACAGACGTAAAACAGGGACATCTAAACCAAAGCGGTTTTTTTGTTCTTGGTAGAAATCGCGTCAAAGGCGTTTCGTTTTTTGGTAGCGGCAGTGACGCTACGTTAGTGTTGTTTGACACCACCACTGCTCCGGTAACATCCAGCGTTACATACGCTCGTTCCGGCACAACAGTAACGGTAACAAAAACGGCTCACGGTCTGTCTACAGGCGATGTTGTTGGCATCCACTTTGACAGCAATACAAGTCAGTCAGCAACAGACGGCAACTATGTTATTACTGTTGCTTCGTCAAGCACATTTACGCTTACAGACATCAATAGCGGAACCATCACCTCTACTGCGGCTTCATATGTAAGTGGTGGCGGGCGTTGGTTGCTGACATACGAAATTGACAGCACTGATACTTTCAGTAATGCGCCGTTTATTCCGGGCGAGGGCGTGCTTGCCGTTAATGGCATCTACGCGCTGATGACCAACATTGATTCAGCGCAGATTTATTATGGCTAAATCCCCCGCATGGCAACGCAAAGAAGGCAAATCGGAGAAGGGTGGCTTGAATGCCAAGGGGCGAGCCTCCGCGAAAAAGCAAGGGATGAACTTGAAACCGCCGCAACCAGAAGGCGGCTCAAGGCGCGACTCTTTCTGCGCCCGTATGAGTGGGATGAAAAAGAAATTGACATCCGCAAAAACAGCGAACGACCCGAACTCTAGAATTAACAAAAGCCTGCGGGCTTGGAAATGTTAAAGGAAATATCATGTCAAGACAACCAAAATACAGTTACGGCTACACCATTGCAGATGACGCTGACCCAACAAAAGCAGACCAATCTGGCGACAAATTTGATGTCCAAAAATTAATGCGAGGCAAAGCCCAACTTATTGAAACCCACAAACCAGACCGCAAGGCAATGCGTTATTTAGAAGACCCTAGTTCGTCTGGTAATGATGAAGGTGGCGGCGCAGGTCGTGGTAAAAAAGGTGGTCCTACCGCTAAAGAATTGGGTATGAAAAAAGGTGGCAAAGTTTCTTCCGCTTCTAGCCGTGCAGACGGTTGTTGCGTTAAAGGCAAGACCAAAGGCAGGATGATATGAACGGACAAGAAGTTAAAACTCTTGCAGACGGCGCGGCTCTAACAGTCACGTTATCTGGTGTTATGGGCTGGATGACTCCAATAGCCACGCTGGTTGGTAGCCTTTTAGGTATTGTGTGGATGGGTATCCGCATCTGGGAAACCGAAACCGTTAAAAACTTGGTGGCTAAGTATGCCAAGCACGAGTAAGAAACAGCACAATTTCATGGCGGCGGTGGCTAATAACGCATCGTTTGCCAAGAAAGCAGGAGTCCCACAGTCCGTTGGCAAAGACTTTGCCGAAGCGGATAAGGGCAAGAAGTTTGGTAAGGGTGACAACACCCGCGCTGATGTACAGAGTGTTAACCAGCCAAAGACCAATCACGGTTCGATGGCACTTTTTAAACAAGGTGGAACTATGGCTACTACTAAGATGGGTAAAGCAACAATGAAACCCGGCATGAGCACTGCTAAGGATGGCATGAAAAAAGCTACTCCTATGGCTGGCATGATGGGTATGAAAAAGGGCGGCATGCCTATGAAAATGAAAGACGGCAAAAAAGTGCCTATTTTTGCGGCTAAAGGTGGTGGCATTGAGGCCAAGGGTAAAACCAAAGGCAAGATGGTTACCATGAAAATGGGCGGCAAAACCTGCTAAAGCTATGAGAGCCAGTCGCGGCATGGGAGCCATAAACCCTTCCAAAATGCCCAAAGGCAAGAAGACTGCCCGAAGGGATGACACCGACTTTACGCAGTACGCAGAGGGTGGAAAAGTGAAGTCTAAGGTCAACGCCGCTGGTAATTACACAAAGCCTAGTCTTCGCAAGAAGATTGTGTCTCAGGTAAAGGCGGCAGCAACTCAGGGCACAGGTGCAGGACAATGGTCAGCACGTAAGGCCCAACTTGTAGCCAAGAAGTACAAGGCGGCAGGTGGGGGCTATAGAGATTGAAAGCGCCACAGCAATCCCTTAAAAACTGGGGCGACCAGAAATGGCGCACTAAGTCGGGGAAACCTTCTTCCAAAACGGGAGAACGTTATTTGCCAGAAGCCGCGATTAAGTCTTTAAGCCCAGCAGAGTATGCGGCAACTACCCGTGCGAAGCGTGCGGGTAAGGCCAAAGGTAAACAGTTTGTGTCGCAACCCAAAGGCATAGCAAAGAAAACAGCAGGCTTTAGATAATGGCGTACACCTCTGGAAGCACATCGTTCAACCTTGACCTCTCCGAGTTAGTCGAAGAGGCGTTTGAGCGCGCGGGTTCAGAGTTACGTACTGGCTACGACCTGCGTACAGCACGGCGTTCGTTGAACTTGATGTTTGCTGAGTGGGCAAATCGCGGCATCAACATGTGGACGTTTGAGCAAGGTACGATTACCTTGACTGAGGGTTTACCCACATACGCGCTACCACTCGATACAGTGGATTTGTTAGACCATGTGATTCGTACACAGGCAAATGTGACGGCTACTCAGGCTGACCTAACCATTACACGTATTAGCGTTTCTACCTACGCCACACTGCCCAACAAATTGCAACAGGCGCGTCCTATCCAAGTGTGGGTTCAAAGACTTGATGCTCAGACCTCACCCACCAGTTCTACGCTCAATGGCGCAATAACCTCTACAACAGCCACCACAATCACTTTAAACACAACGGTTGGACTACCTGCTACTGGGTTCATCAAAGTTGATTCTGAGACGATTTGGTACGGCTACATCGATGGCAGTACCCTTGGCAACTGTTATAGGGGTCAAAATAACACAACAGCGGCAACCCACCTCACAGGTACAGCCGTGTATGTACAGAATTTACCTTCCATTACCGTGTGGCCTACCCCTGATGGGTCACAGACTTATCAGTTCGTGTACTGGCGCATGCGCCGCACACAAGATGCTGGCGGCGGTGTGAATGTTATGGATGTGCCATTCCGCTTTGTGCCATGTATGGCGGCAGGTTTGGCGTATCACGTTGCTCTAAAAGTGCCCGGTGGTTTAGAGCGCATACAACTTTTAAAATCCCAGTACGACGAAGCATGGATGGTTGCCGCTGACGAAGACCAAGAACGCGCCGCAATACGCCTTGTTCCAAGGCAGATGTTTATCGGGGGGACGTAATGGGTAATCGGTTTGCGTCTGGTAAAAATGCAATTGCTGAATGCGACCGATGTGGTTTTCGTTTTAAGTTGACTGCGTTACGTAAAGAAGTAGTTAAAACAAAGACGTATAACTTGTTAGTTTGTGCCACTTGCTGGAATCCAGACCAACCGCAGTTGCAGTTGGGTATGTACCCAGTAGATGACCCACAAGGTGTGCGCGACCCTCGACCTGACAGAAGTTACCAAGTTTCTGGTTTAGATGTAGATGGGTATAGCGGTGGTGGTAGTCGAATTTTTCAATGGGGCTGGAACCCTGTTGGTGGGGCAAGCAGTTTTGATGCGGCGTTGACACCAAATAATTTGAATTTGGTTGTACAACTTGGTACAGTAACGGTTAGCGTAACTTAGGAGTTAAAAATGGACAAGAAAGACTTAAAGCAGGACAAGAAAATGATTGCTGGTGCTGTGCACAAGCATGAGAAAAAATTGCATCCGGGCAAGCCAATGACTAAATTGGCTAAAGGTGGCAAAACCAACGACATGATGAAACAGTACGGGCGGGGCATGGCTAAAGTCGTGAACCAGCGTGGTTCGGCAAGGAGTAAATAATGGCTAAATTTAGTATGAAAAAAATGGGCAAAGAAGTTGGCTCGGCTAGTGTGTACGCTGTACCACACGATATGTCTGGTAAAGAAACTAAAGCTGTAGTCCCAACTGAGACTGGCGCTAAACGCATGACAGAGATGAATCCATCTATTGGCGGTATCAGCAAAGGTAATTACCCACCCACTAAGACTAGCGGTATCAAGATGCGTGGTACTGGCTGTGCTACTAAAGGTGTTATGTCAAGAGGACCAATGGGATGACCTATTCCGAGTTAGTAGCTGCAATTCAGACCTATACGGAGAACAACTTTCCGTCTACCACTTTGGCGGACAGCACGGTTGTGTCTTCAACAACGCAAATAAATCGTTTTATTACGCAGGCTGAACAACGCATTTACAACACGGTACAGTTCCCATCGTTACGTAAAAATGTAACGGGGGCTATGGCGTATAACAATAAATATTTAAATTGCCCCGCAGATTTTTTAGCTACATATTCCATAGCAACTATAGATCCAACTACGGGGTCGTATGTATATTTGCTAAACAAAGATGTTAACTTTCTTCGTGAAGCATACCCAATTCCTACAGACCTTGGCGCTCCTAAATACTACGCGCTATTTGGTCCACAGTCTGGTGACGCAGCGGAACTAACATTTATTATTGGCCCAACACCTGACGCATCTTATAGTGTTGAACTGCACTATTATTATTATCCTGAGTCAATCACTACAGCCGTAACTACTTGGCTGGGCGACAACTTTGACACAGTCCTTTTATATGGCTCATTAGTTGAAGCGTATACGTACATGAAAGGTGAGCAAGATTTAATCGTGCTTTATGACACTAAGTACAAGGAAGCATTGGCGCTGGCTAAACGCCTTGGTGATGGTCTGGAGCGTCAGGATGCCTACCGTTCTGGTCAATATAGACAGGCGGTGACTTGATGGCGTTTACTGGCAATTTCACCTGCAATACGTTTAAGACGGGCTTGATGAATGGCACGTTTAACTTTACGTCTGGTAGTTTTTATTTGGCGTTGTATACCAACTCAGCCACCCTCAATGAAGATACAACTGCATACACTGCTACGGGCGAAGCGTCTGGTGGCAACTATGTAGCAGGCGGTAATTTATTGACCATAGCCCAAGTCCCAACGGTCGGTAATGGAGACACAGCGTTTATTTCGTTTAACAACACATCATGGACGGGTGCAATAACGGCAAGAGGCGCTTTAATCTATCTAATCGGTGGTGGAAACCCAGCAGTTTGTGTATTAGATTTTGGCGCGGATAAGACTTCTACTGCAACATTTACCGTACAATTCCCCGCAGTTACCAACACTTCAGCAATCATAAGGATTACGTAATGGCGCTTATAAACACAATTCATGGTGAGATGGACGTCTCTCTTCTTGAAAAAAGAGAAGGCTCCCTTGACAACGAAAATGAAACTACCACATGGGTAGAGTATTGGTTGGATGATGAACTTGTTCATCGTTCAGTTAACATGGCATTAAAACGCTCTGTAATCGGCACGCCAGTGGCGGCATCTTTAGCTTAAAGGAAATATCATGGCTAATACCCAAGCAATGTGCACATCGTTCAAGGTTGACCTGTTCAACGCTGTTCACGCGTTCAACGCCACAGGCATCCCCGCCCATACTGCGGCTACAGCGGATACATTCAAAGCAGCGCTATATTTAGCTTCTGCGACCGTTGACTCGACTACCACCGCGTATTCATCAACCGACGAAGTTACAGGTACTAACTACACCGCTGGCGGTGTAACCGTTACGTTTGGTACTGCGCCAACGTCTACATCGACTACTGCGTTTATTACACCATCCGCTTCAATCGTTTACACCAACGTGACTCTTGCTACAGCTTTCAACGCTGTATTGATCTACAACTCTACACAGTCAAACAAGTCTGTTAGCGTTCACACGTTCGGTTCACAAACAATTACTGCAGGTACATTTACTCTGACAATGCCAACTAACGACTCAACCAACGCGTTGCTTCGTTTGGCTTAAGCCTTAGCTACGGAGGTAGCTAATGTTTGGTTTTGCCCCGCTATCTGCTAATCCATTTAGCGCCGTCCCTTTAATCGTTAGTGCTGGACTGACGGGTAATGCCGCGACCGGGGCAGTTGGAACCGTAACTAAAAGCGCGTCTGTAGCAACTACAGGAGTAAACGCCACAGGAGCAGTTGGAACTGCAGGGGCGGCTTATGCTTTTGGAATAACAGGTAATACGGCAACTGGCGCAGTTGGAACTGTAACTTTAGGTACCTCTAGGGGTATTACAGGCGTATCCGCAACTGGCTCTGTAGGCACTGATCCGCCTAATGAAACTGTTGCAATATCAGGAGTCTTTTCTACTGGTGCGGTTGGCAGTATGGGGGCTGTAGTTAGCCAAAACGCTGACTTGACAGGAGTTAGTGCTACAGGCTCTGTAGGCACAGTAGTATTTACAAGACTCCAACCAATAACCGGTGTATCAGCAACAGGTTCTGTCGGTACAGTTGGGGTAAATTTTTCTTTAGAGTTAACTAATGTAAGCGCAACAGGTTTTGTTGGCTCTGTATCATTAGGTAATAGAAGCATTGCCATAACTGGAGTTTCTTCTACAGGTTCTGTAGGTACAGTTGCGTTTACAAGATCGTTCTCAATAACAGGCGTATCCACTACAGGTTCTGTTGGAACAATAGCAATTAACAGAACACTCGCTTTGACTGGCGTGTCTGCCACAGGGTCTGTCGGAAATGTTTACCCCGCGTACTGGACACCAATTATTACCACACAAACACCAAGCTGGACTACAATCCAGACGCCTTAAAAGGAAGAAATCATGGCACTTGTACTAGCAGATCGCGTTCAAGAAACTACCACTACAACAGGTACCGGCACAATCACGCTTGCCGGTGCAGTATCAGGCTTTCAATCTTTTGCAGCCGTAGGTAATGCTAACACTACGTACTACACAATTGCAGGGCAGACCACCTCTGAGTTTGAAGTTGGGATTGGTACATATACTACTTCTGGTACAACTTTATCTAGAGACACAATACTTACTTCTAGTAATTCTAATTTAGCAGTTAACTTTAGCGCAGGTACTAAAAACGTATTTGTTACTTACCCAGCTAGCCGTTCTGTATATGCTAACGGTACAACATTAACCGCATCAAATAGTTCTGTTTTACCCGTTGGTAGCGGCGGTACTGGAAATGTAAATGGCACTGTAGCAACATTGACTACAGCACGCGCAATTTATGGTAATAACTTTGATGGTTCTGCCGCCTTAACTCAGGTCATTGCGTCTACCTACGGTGGTACAGGTAATGGATTTACTAAGTTTTCTGGACCAACTACCGCAGAAAAAACATTCACATTACCAGATGCTACAGCAACCATCTTAACTAGTAACGCCGCAGTAACTGTGGCTCAAGGTGGTACGGGCGTAACTACAACGCCCACCAACGGGCAACTATTAGTTGGTAACGGAACAAATTACACCGTAGCCACTTTAGGTTCTGGTACTGGTATTAGTACTACAACAGGCGCCGGTACGCTAACTGTTAACAACACAGGCGTCACTTCCAACGTGGCGGGTACGGGTATTTCTGTCTCAGGCGCAACTGGCGCAGTGACTATTACCAACTCAGGTGTTACATCCAACGTAGCTGGTACAGGTGTTACCGTGTCTGGTGCAACGGGCGCGGTTACAGTTTCTATTGGTCAGGCTGTTGCCACATCATCTAACGTCCAGTTCAACTCGCTTGGTGTTGGTACGGCTGGTTCGGCTACTGCCGGTGAGATTCGCGCGACTAATAACGTCACTGCGTACTACTCTGATATCCGCTTAAAAACAAAAATTGGCAGTATTGTTGATCCATTAGGTAAAGTCCGTCAGATTGAAACTTTGGTCTACCATGCTAACGAGACTGCGGTTGAGTTAGGCTATGACGCAAGTGTGATTGAAGTTGGTGTTAGTGCTCAGTCTGTGCAAGCCGTACAGCCCGAAGCCGTGGCTCCAGCCCCCATCGACGACAAATATCTGACTGTTCGCTACGAGCGTTTGGTGCCTTTGTTACTTGAATCTGTTAAGGCTTTAGAAGACCGTATTATTGAGCTTGAAGCCAAGCTGAAAGTAATAGCCAATAAACTATAGGAGTAGTAAATATGGCATTACCATCCTCTGGCGCTATCACATTAAGCGCTATTCAAACTGAATTCGGTGGCTCTAACCCCATCGGTATAAATGAATATTATCGTGGTGGCGCTAATGTTCCCGATATTACAGCTAACGCAGCAATACCTACTTCGGGACAAATTTCGTTTAGTAATTTTTACGGTACACGAGCAGCAAACACTGCTACTGGCGGCACGGTTTCGTTTGGTGGAGCTAATCAAACTAACACATTTACTTCAAGCGGAACATTTACACCAGCTTTTAGCGGAACAGTGAGTATTCTTGTTGTAGGTGGTGGAGGCGGTGGTAGCCCGGTTTTTGGTGGTGGTAACTTTCAACGTTCTGGTGGCGGTGGCGGCGCAGGCGGCATTATTAACAATACATCTTTTTCAGTATCCAACGGTACTGGGTATGCAATAACTGTAGGCGGCGGTGGTAATGGTGCGTCGTTTGGCAGTACGGGCAGCCCTTCTAGGTTTACCGCTTCTTTTACTGCTAACGGTGGCGGTTATGGTGGTAGTTATCAAAACGGTCAGGCCGGTGCTGGTGGCTCTGGTGGCGGTGGTGGTAACTTCCAAAACACAACTGGTGGTTCGTCAAACCAACCTAGTTATAGTGGTTGGACTTCGCGGGGTAATTCCGGCGGTAATGGCGCAGACCAAAACGGGTCTAGTGCAGGTGGTGGTGGCGCAGCCAATGCTGGCTCTAATGTTAGTGGTAATGGTAGCGCTGGCGGTAATGGGTATACATGGACTAACGGTACTACTTACGGTGGCGGTGGTGGCGGTGGTGGAGAAAATGCTGGAGCTGGATCTGGAGGCTCTGGAGGCGGGGGTAATGGCACATTTGGTGATGGTGGTAATGCGAACTCTTACGGCGGTGGTGGTGGCGGGGCAGGACATGCGGGTTCTGGGGATCCTAATAGCCATTCTGGAGGAAGCGGCTTCCAAGGTATTGTTATTGTTACTTTTACGAGGTAATCATGGCTTTATACGCTGAATTAGATTCTGAAAACTTTGTGTTACGCGTTGTTGTAATTGATGACGCTCATTGCACTACTGAAGAAGACGGTATAGCTTGGTGTCTGTCTTTTTTTGGTGGTGGTATATGGAAACAAACATGGTTAGACGGTTCACAAAGAGTAAACTACGCTGATGTAGGTGGAAAGTATGACCCAGAAAGAAATGCTTTTTTATCCAAACAACCTTATCCATCATGGACTTTGTCTGAAGATTTGAAATGGTGGAACCCGCCTACGCCAATTCCAACAGATGCTTATTACAACTGGGAAGAGACAACTAGAACTTGGGTGCTAGACACTTCTCAAACTTTGAATACTTAATAAAGGGCCGTTATGTCAAGTACCTATTCAACCAACCTAGCCATTGAACTCATGGGTGCTGGCGAACAAGCTGGTAACTGGGGGTCAACGACTAACACCAACCTTGGCACGCTGATTGAGCAAGCCATATCAGGGGTGGTAACGCAGGCTATGGCTGATGCAGACCAGACCATCACCATCCCCAACGGTGCGACTGGCGTTGCACGTAATATGTTTATTGAGTGCACTGGCGCTCTAACAGCGGCGCGTAACTTAATTGTTCCAACCAATAAAAAACTGTATTTCATATCCAACGCCACCACAGGCGGGTTTGCAATAACAGTCAAAGTAAGCGGTCAAACAGGCGTATCAGTCCCAGCCGCAGCCAAGATAGTTTTGGTAATGAACAGCGCTGGCACAGACATCGTAACGGCTACTAATTACATGGCGGGTGCTACGTTTCCAAGCCCTACGCTGACAGGAGTACCCGTTGCGCCGACTGCATCACCGGGAACAAACACAACACAGATTGCTACCACTGCTTTTGTAACGACAGGACTTCAAGCGGCATATCCTATTGGTTCTATCTATATGAGCACGGTTGCTACTAATCCGGGAACATTGTTTGGGTTCGGTACGTGGGTGGCATATGGTACTGGGCGTATGCCAATTAGTGCAGATGGTTCAACGTATGTAGCAGGAACAACCGGGGGTTCAGCAACTACAACACTGATTACAGCTAATTTACCAAGCCACAACCATACTGCAACAACAACAATTACAGATCCCGGGCATACGCACACCTTAGCATTTAGCGCTGGTTCTACCATGACGGGTTTGGGAAGCACAGGCGCTTCTGGTTGGCAAGGTGCTAATACTGGCGTTAACTACATAACTGTAAGCGGTACAAACAGTTCTTCTACAGGCATAACTGCATCGACCACAACAGCCAATACAGGTTCTGGTACAGCCGCAACAACAATTTCGCCATATATCGCTGTGTATATGTGGAATCGCACTGCTTAACATGTGGACCCGTTCACTCTCCTCTTGGCGGCTCAAACTGCCGTTGGCTTCATCAAGCAAGGGTGCGCTCTCCTGCATGAAGGCCGCATGGAACTTGAGGGCGCAAAGAAGACGGCAGAACAGGTCATCGGAGATGTCAAGGCAATCAAAGGAATTTTTGATTGGTTCATTGGTCTATTTGCTAGTAAACCAGCCAAGTCAGAAACGCCCAAGCCTGTGGCGCAAAAGAAAGCCGCAGCCAAGCAACAATCCTACGAAGAACTTGAACTCAAACTCATCAGCGATGTTGGCAAACAGTTGGGCGAGTTCTTTGACATCCAACAACAACTGCAAACCTACTACCTTGAACTAGAAGAGACATCAAAGACTAACTACGACCCAGCCCAGAACACTAGCAAGAAAGCCATAGAGCGTGCGCTAGTTGAGTTGCAGTTAGAAAAATTGGGAGAACAAATTAGGGAGCAGATGACTGTGTATGCGCCCGCAGAGTTGAAGGCAATTTATACGCGGTTTCTAAAGATGTACGCACAGATTGAACGTGAGCAAGAGTGGGCTAGGTCTGAGATGATTCGCAGGGCAAGGTTGGCAAGATGGAAGCAAGAGCAAGACGAGATTCGGGTCATTGAAATAACAAGTGGGGTAATTGCCGTGGCATTCATATCTTTAATCTTTGGGTGGTTCATGTGGCAACTACGAAGCTGGTCTACTGGATATTGATAGGAGTGGCGATATGTGTTGTTGTGGGAG
>Ga0315903_10009550_pt1 | contig 11710 bp, 13 predicted proteins | sample LakEriMetagenome_7_FD_203524 | JGI IMG/M metagenome (GOLD analysis project Ga0315903, IMG submission 203524) | Freshwater fungal communities from buoy surface, Lake Erie, Ohio, United States - Buoy 2 MA119 | ecosystem: Environmental > Aquatic > Freshwater > Lake | place: USA: Lake Erie, Ohio...
GCTCACCACGTAGGTAATCACTCCATTTGCCAACCATTTTGTACTGTAAGAATTGCACAAGTGCAAATGAGTTAAAGAACAAAAAGATGGTTAAGACAATTACATATACAAAGGTTGGTGCCTTAGTTTCACCTGCGCCACCAATGCCAAATACATAAAAGCAAAGAGCAAGCCAAGGAATGATTCCGGTAATGCAGCCAAAGATAAATGGTAGCCAGCCACCACTTCCTGGGTTCTCATATTTTTCCTGCAACCAACCAAATAAAATCATGGAGGCGTTAACACCAAAGATTGAGATGATCGCGGTGATATCTGCAACACCTGTTACCTGGGCAATTAAGACAATCATTACCGATGAGCTAATTGAGTACTCAACCCATCTGAAGTAATTACGTTTTGCTGCAAGCCCTGCTGAGTATCTTGGGAAAAACTTAGGGGAGGCAACAATAAAGTGGGCAAGGGATGAAAGACCTAAAAATATTGCAACTGTTAATCCAATTGGGGTTTCAAATAAGGTAACAGGGGCTGCATAGGTAGTTCCTGGAGGACCTGACATATAGGTGGCATTAATTGGTAGTGAAAAATCACTACTTAATGCAAGGACTGCAATCATTTGAGCTAGATGTAATACTCCAGCGTAGATATTTACTTTGCGAAGTGATGTTGCTGTAATTGGTTTACTCATAATTAAAGATTACTTTAGATAGAGCCAAGTTTTGGGAAGGTATGCCCATTTGTAGGGTTTAATTGATCCTATGTTGATCGTAAAAGGAATTGCATCTATCGCACTAGGCGCATTTCTGACCTCAGCTGGTTTTTCCCACCTTGGCTCAAACCGAACTGAGTTCCTAGCCCAAGTGCCAACCTGGTTGCCACTTAATGCTGATTTTGTTGTTGTCGCATCTGGTCTTGTTGAGATCACGCTTGGTATTTGCCTAATCATCACAACCTTTATCTTCAACCACCTGCGCCATAAGGTTGGTTTAATTGTTGCAATCTTTTTTATCCTTATATTTCCAGGAAATATCAATCAGTATGTAAATGGCATTGATGCCTTTGGTTTAGATACAGATCAAAAGCGATTAATCAGATTGTTCTTTCAACCCTTGCTGGTGATCTGGGCAATGTGGGCTACCGGCGCTCTAGTTAATTTGAAAATATGGAAAAGTAAGTATCTTAAATAATCTTTAGCCTTAAGTGATGTGCCATCTGCTCAGTACTTAATTTATCCTCTTCTTTGAAGCTGCTACTACAAATTACGCACCGGATTTGCCACTGCCACAATGCGGAATCTGTGGGTGTTAACTTATAGGTACAGACAAAAACTTTGGCTGGCAAAGTTTTACACCTCATACATCGTTTTGGCTTGATGAGGTGATTGACTACCTGAGTTTCAGCTCTAAACCCATCTTTATAGGTAAAGCCCAAACCAAATAGATCAACCTCTAGTAGAAATGATCCAGGATTAATCGATCTTTCAAATTGAGCATCTGATAACTCTTTGTATGCATAAAAACCACACTCACACTCCGCCACAGGAGGGGTGTGTGCAGGATTAGTTGTGCAAATTGCATTTGCATCAGATAAATACTTATCCCCGGTCAAGCCAGTTAAAGTTGGTAGAGGATCGGTAAGCAAGGCTAATTTATAACCGTGCATAACCTCACTAGGTAGATTAAAGGCATCTTGATAATTTAAATTATTACTTTTTTGTTTATTTTTAATACTCTGTGCATCACTTAATGAGCCAATTATTACAAAGGCGATTATGAAACCAAGCGGAACTACGCCGACAAATAAGTAGAGCCCGGTGATTACCACCTGCTGCGGGAGGACTCCATCATCATTTTTTGAAAAACCACCCAGTAAATAACCAGTAGCTAAGACTGATAATGCAATTAGAGGATATCTTCGTACCCATTTGATTAACCTCTGTTTACTGGAGCTGATACTCATGACCAAAGGCTAGACCTTTATCTGAAAAATTATAGTGTCGATTAAGGCTCGATTCCTTGACGAAAGTGTGCGCTACCTAATAGAAATCAGGTAGTGATTTATTGAAGTTTTCGTAATAAGGTAGGCAGTGAAAAGTTAAGGTGGGATAAAAATGGCAGAGATTGGTGAACCAGAGCGCGTAGTACGACGGGAGCGCGAGCCACAAATTACACCTGCAATTCCTGTGCCAACACCTGAGTTAGAACCAGCAAAGTAACTTGAAAAATTTAACAGATTTTAAAAACTTTTCTCTAAAAGAGTTTGACTCGCTACTGATTGAGAGATTAAATCGCTGGTCGCTGCCGGTGCTAAGAGTCTCACTTGGCTTAGTTTTTATATGGTTTGGTGCATTAAAACCCTTTGGGGACTCACCTGCGAATGAGGTAATTACTAAGACAATTTACTGGTTTGATCCAGATATCTTCATTCCAATTCTTGGCTATTGGGAGATATTAATTGGTATTTGCCTGCTCTACACCCCGTTAATTAGGTTTGGATTATTTCTACTTGCCTTACAAATGCCTGGTACTTTTTTACCATTACTACTTCGTCCAGAGATTTGTTTTATTGATGCCCCATTTAACCTGACACTAGAGGGTCAATACATCGTGAAAAACTTAGTGCTAATTGGAGCTGCTATGGTTGTTGGTGGAAGATTAGCGCCAATTAAAAAATAGCAAAATATGATCGGCTCATCCCAGAGGTCAAGTTGTTCTTTCAGCCAATGCTTGTGTGGTGGGCGGTGTGGTCTACTAGAATTAAGATCTAATGAATCCAAGGCTATCTACGCTGGGGTTGTTTGTTTCAATCACCCTACTTGTAACTGGTTGTAGTACTACCGAGAGTAGTAAAGATCAAACCATTTCAAGTGAAAAGGTAGCTGAATTTAAACCTTGGTCAGATGATGTAAACAATGAGATTATCGTTGCAGCTAGCCAAAAGAGTTTTAGAGATTGGGCTTCGGCAAATCAAGCGCCAAATTCAAAACACAAGTTAGTTATTCAAGAAGGATTGGCAAATACTCGGGTTGATAATCTTAAAAAAGTAGACAAATTAGGAAGTGAAATCTTTGGACAATACTTCACAAAACCATCAATTACCGTTTTGGGCAAGGATGAAAAATGGGTTGTGAGTGAGTTAAATGCAAACCAAATCCGAGAAGAAAGCTGTCTGCAAACTGGTGGTGGTGCAGGCGGGTTAACTTACTGTGTTCGGGGCAGAGGAAATGGTTATGTAATTACTAAAAATGCTAATTACTATCCAAATACACCAGGTGTAGATGGCACATCCCTATTACCACATGAGTTTTTCCATATAGTGCAAGAACAAATGTCAGATTTAGAGGGCAAGCCAATTGTAATAGGTGATGCAAATACTTCAAATCTTTTTCCTGCTTGGTTTATCGAAGGCACAGCAAACTTTGTTGGCTTTTCAGTTTCAGCTTTAGCATTTAATACGACTTATTGGCAAGGTTATGAGGCGATGTTTAATTACGCACCGCCTGAGGAATCAATTAATAAAAATTCAATTGCTGATTACGAACTTCGCACCTGCTGCGGAAATAACACCCCCACATATCCATACATAATTGGTCAGGTAGCAACTGAGTACCTGGTGGCCTCTGCCGGCTTTGAAAAGATGTTAGAAATCTTTATCGATTACAAAGTGACAAATAGTTTTGATAAGAGCTTTGAAAATGTCATTGGCATTTCAAAGCAAGCCTTTTATGACAAGTTTGATTCAATTCGGGGTAAATTGGGCTTTCCAGAGATCTCATGGAAATTACTTTGCGACAAGAACTACAAGTTAAGTGAGTACCCAAAAAATCCTAAGCCTTGCCCAAAATCTAATAACTCAGGATTAAACCGACCAGGTCAACCACCTCAAAATAATCCATCTTCAAGAAATCCAGCAAATAAACCAGGTCAACCTGCTTTCACCCCGCCACCTGTTGATTTTAATTCAAACATAGATGGTTTGGGTTGTTTGTTTGGTTCACCACCAGTCACTAACAGCTTTGGTAGCTTTGCCTGTAAAGAGTTAGCTAATGGCAATAACTTATGGCAGAAGATTGATTAAACACTACAAACTAAATTCAGGCACACCGCAGTGATATCAAAAGACTACTTACATTGAAAATGCGAAGAGTTAAGAAATTTTTTTAATCAATTTAGAGAGTGCTCTTACAAATATCGATTGCCGATTGGCTGCAATCAATCTGTAACTAAGGCGGCCAAGTGGGCTAGAGAGTTTAAGTAAAAAAGCTAATATCCGATTACCTCGGGCATTAAGCAAGAAAATTACTGCAGCAACCCCGCCATACTTTTTCTCACCCACGACTGCATAAACCTGTTTTTCACACTGCGCCAAAGTTAACCCAAACTTTTCAACAGGGGCTACCTGGTAGCCAATTGCTTCAAACTTTAGTTTTTTGCCAAGCCAGTTAATTGAGTTTTGACATAATTGGCATTGCCCATCATAGATAACAGTAATCATTACAAAATCCTATCTGAAAGCTATTGTGTAATTACCTACCAAGTTTTGGGGTATAGCCAACAATTCTTATTACCCCTTTGCTATCTGCTTTAACCAATACACCCTCACCTGATTCAACCCCAACCCCAGTTACTGCGCCAATATTTATGTAGTGGCCAACTAACACTAAAAGCCCTGATTTATTTCGGTAATCAACAATCTGTTTTTTCACCCTCACAGTTTGAATTGCCTTAACTGGATCCTTTGATTGCAAAAGAGAGTCAAGATTGCTATTTAATCTCACCTTGCCAATATCTAGTAGCTGCGCAGTCTCTTTAGCCCGGCACCATCTTGAGGATTCAACCCTTGCAATCTTTATATCTAACCGTTTTAACCATTGACCAACTGATTTAGCATCATCTCTGCCAACTTGAGAGAGATTGCGCTGGGTTGAGCAATCATCTAATTTAAAGTTTTCAGGATCTGCCACCCCTGGTGCCAGTGCATGGCGCAGCAGTAATACATAACCCTTTGGATTTGTTCCTTGCAACTTATCCCAGATTGCTAGCTCATTTGCAAAGGCTGATTGGGTAAGAAGGCAGGTTAGTAATGCCAAGATCACCGATTGCTTAATGCGCTTTTTCACGCTGCTTAGATTATTCCTAAGCTCTAATTTTTCATATCCAAATTGATATAAAAAGGTGATTAAGTGATCAAAGTTATTGAATTTAAGTAACAAATCGCTGGCAGAAGACTGTGTTTATACTGAGTTTTATCATCAATTTCCTCACTAAATGTGATCTGTGCGATCTTTTAGAGTTAAAAACTGTGCAAGTGATTGAACTCATCTAAATATCAAATACTTACCAATTACAACTGCACTACCTTCATCACAAGGGTAAGACCTAATTTAAGGGGAGAATAAATGAAGGTTATGCGCAAAGGCATATTAACCTCACTTGTAGTAGTAACAGCAGTTGCACTTGCTGCATGCAGCAGTGGACGTCCTGATCCATCAATGGAAGAGAGTGCGCCAGAGACAACTGTTGGCACAATTGTTGATGTTGCAATTTCAGCAGGTGGCTTTGACACATTAGTTGCAGCAGTAACGGCAGCTGATTTAGTGGAAACATTAAGCAGTGAAGGTCGCTTCACAGTATTTGCACCAACCGATGCCGCATTTGCTGCCCTGCCTGAGGGCATCTTAGATGCACTACTGCTACCAAAAAATAAAGCAGTACTGGCAAAAATCCTGACCTACCATGTTATCTCTGGCCAAATTTTGGCAGCAGATGTCGCAGATGGTGATGTTGTAACTGTCGAAGGTCAAGCAGTCAAACTATCAACTATGGGTGGGGTAAGTGTTAATGGCGCAGCGGTTTCATTAGCTGATGTAATGGCATCTAATGGTGTTATTCACGCAATTGATGCAGTAATTTTGCCTCCAGATGTTGATCTGAAAAAACTACCAAGGAAGTAAATCAAGAAGTAAAGCAAGAAGTAAAAAGCAGCGACCGCCTATCTTTCCTTTAGGCGATCGCTGCTTTTCTTTGTTTACCAACTGTATTCACACCCACTACATCTATAAATATCATCATTACCTGTCACAAGACACCCACCAACTGCATGTTTTTCAAAATCAAAGCTTTCAATATCAGGAAGCCCATAAACAATCTCTTTGATATCAGAGCCTTGGCAGGCCGGACATACTCTTTGCTTCTTCATGCCTAAAACTGTATCGGCAGCTACTGACAATCTTTAGTGGCTTTATCCACGTCCGCTATATGGCATCTTTGTTGCCATCACAGTTATAAATGGCACATTTGCACTTAATGGCAAAGAGGCCATAAATGCAACCGCATCTGCAATATGTTGGGGATCAATAGTTGGCTCAATTAACTTTGATCCATCAGGCTGGGTAGCACCAACCCGCATTGGTTGGGCCATATCGGTATCGGCATTACCAATATCTATTTGGCCTACTGCAATATCAAATGCTCGGCCATCTAAGGATGCAGTTTTGGTAAGGCCAGTTACTGCATGCTTTGATGCGGTGTAGGCAGATGAGTTTGGCCGGGGAGTGTGGGCTGAGATAGATCCATTGTTAATAATTCTGCCGCCCTTTGGTTTTTGGCTTTTCATAAGTGCAAATGCTTGTTGGGTGCAGTAAAAAACTCCAGATATGTTTACATCAACTACATTGCGCCAATCTTTTAACTCCAACTCCTCTAAGGCAACACCAGGGGCAACAACACCTGCGTTATTAAAAAGAAGATCAAGCCGGCCATACTTATCTTTAATCGCTTTAAATAAGGCGATAACAGATGCTTGATCACTAACATCACAAACCATGCCAACTGATTGACCACCTGCCTGCTTTGCAACTGCATCAACTGCTGCCTTATCTCGACCTGCAGCAATCACAGTCCAACCCTTTTTTGCCAAGGTGATTGCAGTTATTTGGCCAACCCCTCGTCCTGCTCCGGTAACAAGTGCGATCTGATTCATTTGGTTAACCCAGTAATCCTTCCACCTAATTCATCCTCAATATGGATCTGAATAATCTGATCAAGTGTACTTTCAGATTTAAAACCAAGTAAGAGCGCCTTTGCACTGGTAAATCTAGGAAAGTTCCAATTGGTAAGCATCTTCTCTATTACTGGATCAATCTGCTCCTTGATCAAAGAGACCACCTCATCTCCTGCCACCCTGCGTAGCGCGTCAATCTCATCTTGAACGCTTCCCCAAACCCCAGGCATCATCAAAGCTCTGTTATCACCAAGGGATGCGGCATCAATAGATGCTGCATGGATTAAAAAGCCAACTGCAGAACGGGGTGAGGCAAAGATATTTGTTGCACTCTTTTGTGCAGGAAGGATTGCTTCAATACCAACCAAAGGCTCACGAAGAATATTTGAGAAAAATCCAGAGGCGGCCTTATTTGGTTTACCAGGGCGAATACATATTGTTGGCAGCCTGATACTGATTCCATCAACAAAACCTTTTCTGGTGTAATCATTTACAAGTAATTCTGCGATCGCTTTTTGAGCGCCATAACTTGTCCGAGGTTGCAGATGAAAATCATCATCTATTACATCTGGGTATGGCCCGCCATAAACTGCAACAGATGAGGTGAATACCAATTTAGGTTTATACCCATTACCAGTTGCTTTAATTGCCTCTAGAACATTCTTAATGCCCTCCACATTAACCGCATAACCCTTTTCAAAATTTGCTTCAGCCTCTCCTGAAACAATCGCTGCCAGGTGAAAGATCAGATCTGGCTTATCAACTACCAAGGAGCTAGCTGCAACTGGATTGGTTATATCTGCCACAACCTTCTTTATTTCAAAAGAGGAATGCTCTGCAATATCGGCAGGGGAGGCAGCATCGGCAAGAGCTAAAGAGGTTATTTCATGATTTGCAATCTTTGCCGAGCGGGTAAGTGCTTGGGCCAACTTTTGCCCAACCATCCCGCCGCCACCAATAATCAATACCTTCACACCTTCTAGCCTAGAGCATCCCCTGTGTAACCAAATAGGCAGTAGGTCTATACAAGGGGACTGTGAGTGCCTAGGGTAGAGAGGTGAAGAAGTTTGCTTTGATATTTTTTCACCTAGTACTTATTGGACTGACAAACGGCGGCTGGTTAATATTTCTTATACCATATGTAATTTATAAAAAAATCAAAGAATCAAGTTCAAAAGTTCTTAGTAATGGCAATCCTGACTCACCACAACGAAAGAACACATTTTCTGGTAACAAGTTTGCACAAGATTCCGCAAAAGGTGCTGTATTTACTTACGCAAGTTTAGAAAAAGGAGACATTTACTCCGCACCTTATGCAATTATTGATTTAGAAACTACAGGATTAGATAAGACGAGAAATAGAATTATTGAAGTAGCAATTCGAAGAATTGACGCAAATGGAAAATTTATTGATGAGATTTCAACTCTCATAAACCCAGAAGTTTCTGATGTTGGGCCTACTTTCATTCATCATATTAAAGCTGAAGACATATTAGATGCGCCCACTTTTTCAGAGTTTGCGCCCGAAATTTTAAATCGAATTTCTGGTTCAATTGTTGTTGCACACCACGCTGCATTCGAAGATGGTTTTTTAGGGGCTGAGTTTGCGCGAATTGGTGTTGGAATACCGAACATACCAGCCATAGATACTCTATGGCTTTCTCGACAAGTTATTGATTTACCGAATTATAAAATGGCAACAGTAATTGATGCTTTTGGGATTAAAGAAGAAGACGCTCATACTGCATTGGGTGATGTCAGAATGCTATCTAAACTTTTACCAATTCTCATTTCTAAGTCAAAGCCACTTAAGTATCTAGTCCCTTTATTTGTCTCGACTAATAAGAGTTATTCTGGGCGAATTAAGACAAGAGTTTCAAATTTGAGTAAAGGTGAAAATGGTTGGATGGCAAATGTCCTTAAGAAATTGCCAGAATCTGGACTTTCACTAAATAATGCAGTTGTTGATAAATACACAGAGTTACTTAATGAATTCTTAAGCGATGGCAAAATTATTGGAGAAGAGGCAAAAGCATTAGCAAAAATTGCTGGAAGTAGTGGTTTAGGTTCAGAGCAACTTAAGCAAATTCATTTAGATTACTTTGCTTCTATAGAAAAAATAGCACTTGAAGATGGAGTTCTGTCTGAACACGAGAAAAAGAAACTTTCGACTCTTAAATCCCAACTTGGCCTGTAGCAGCTGATTACAGGGTGAGTAGGTCAGTTAAAATTGATTAACTCTTCTTCCTGCCCCACCCTATCCACCACCAACAAACTCCCATTCGGGATCTCTTCCCACCCTGCCTGATCCCAACCACTAGAAGCCACAACCACCTGGCCTGATTGTTTGGTGTATTTAAGGTGGTAGTAATCAGTTTGATCTTTAAATCTATCTGGGATCTTCTCTTGGTTATAAACACAAGCTGCTGCAAAGTGATCCTTGTTTGTGATCATCATATTTATGGATGAGTAGGAGCAGTTGTTTTTAATATAGGAAAGGCCAGTCTTAATACCCTCAACAAAGCCATGCTTTTCAATTTGGGTGAGAAGGTAGAGGAAGTAGCGTTCTGAATCAGTACTTCCTTTTGCAAGGGATAGGTACTTCTTATCTATCAGTGGATCTAAACAATCAAAGGGTGAGATAGAACCGTTATGAATGAAGGAGATATCTTGATATGTAAAAGGATGGGTGTTGTTCTCATTTATTTCCATGCCAGCTGTTGCCCAACGAAGGTGAAGCAGGGCAGAGGATGATTTATGGCTTTCTAACTGCTCTTTAAAGTTAGCACTCTTTGTGGCAGCAACCGGCTCTTTATAAAGATCTGCACTCTTTCCTTGGCTTGTGGCAATACCCCAACCGTCACAGTGATCATCAGCTAGCTTTACAAATTGATTAAAGTTTTCACCAACAACCTCACCAAAGGTAGTTGGTGTTTGGGATGAGTAACCAAGTAAGCGGCACATAGGTAAACCTTAATCTATTTTCAAAGTATTGTGAGTTGATTTTTTTAATACAAATAAATATGGGGCCCGCGCTTTCGCACGGGCCCCATAACTTACTCTTGATTTACCTATTACTTATGTCCAGAGATCGCAGCCTGCTCCTCGGGTGAGAGAACTAGCTTTTTGCGACCAAATAGACCAAAGCCAACTAGGCCGATCACATAAACAATTGCAATCGCTTGGATCGCAGTTGTTAATGCTGGGTTTAATGCTTGACCAACAAATACCAGTGCAGCAAGTAGACCTGCCACAATCGCTCCCATTGAGCCAACTGGTGATTTATATGGACGAGCAAGATTTGGTAACTTCTTCTTTAGCATTAGGTAGCTAAGCATTTGAAGCATGTAAGCGATAACTGCGCCCCATACTGCAATATTTAGAACTACCGCACCTGCTGACTCGCCACCATATTGAGCCCAAAGAAGTGCGCCATAACCAATTACCGCACCTGCAATTAAAGCTGTCCATGGTGTTTTGCGGCTACCAGTCAAAGAAAGCACCTTTGGATAGTAACCAGCACGAGATAGTGAGTAGATATTTCTGCCATAGGCAAACATAATTCCTTGCAATGATGCAAGAAGTCCAACTAGGGCAAAGGCAGCAAGTAATGCTGCAACATCTGAGTTAGGCAGGATTGCTCTAAAGCCATCTAGAAGTGGCTCACCTGATTCACTTAGCTCTTTTGCACCAGTTAATCCTGGATTTAATACCAAGACCAAGGTGGCAGTAACAACAAGTGTTGCCATGCCACGGATACCAGCCTTAGGAATATCTCTTGCAGGATTGTGTGCCTCCTCTGCTGCAAGTGGTAGCTCTTCAATACCTAAGAAGAACCACATTGCAAATGGCATCGCTGCCACAATTGGCCATAGACCAAATGGTAAGAAGGATGAGTTACCAGCCTCTGGTGCAATATTGGTCAAGTTATCAAATGAGAACTTGCCGCTAAATACTGCCATCACTGTGAAGAGAGCAATCACACCGAGAGTGATAAATGAAACCCAGATTGCAAACTTAAATGAGAGTGCAGTACCTGAGATATTTAATAGTAAGAAGATTGCATAGAGAATGATCCACCAAGCCCAAACAGGCATAGAAAGATCAAACAACTCCTTGGTAATTGAGTCAGCGTAAGAGGCTGAGAAGAAGACAATTACTGCAGTGGTTGCCACATACTCAATCGTTTCGGCAAAGCCGGTAACAAAACCACCCCACGGCCCCATCGATGATCTTGCAAATGAGTAAGCACCACCTGTGTGAGGCAGGGCTGCTGCCATCTCACCAATTGAAAATAACATTCCGTAATACATGATAATTACCAAAATTGTGGCGATAAATAATCCGCCCCAACCAGCTTCGGCAATACCAAAGTTCCAGCCAGAGAAATCTCCTGAGACCACAGCTGCAACGCCTAATCCCCAGAGGGCTAGTAATCCGGCATGACGCTCTAGACCACGTTTATCAAAGTAATCACTTGATACGTTGGTATAGGAGACGCCTTGCGATCCTTTTTCCGCCATAAACTTCCCTTCAACGGCCACTTCCTTGTGAAGCAGACTGGTAAAAGGGTAGAACTGCAGGGGCGATACTGGAAGGTATGAGGGTTAGTTTTTGGGTGCTTTTTTCACCCCATTATGTAAAGATGAGCGTATGAGAGCAAAATTCCCCCTTCCAAAGTCAGAGCTAGAGGCCAAGATCGCAAGCGGTG
>Ga0315903_10009556_pt1 | contig 11704 bp, 8 predicted proteins | sample LakEriMetagenome_7_FD_203524 | JGI IMG/M metagenome (GOLD analysis project Ga0315903, IMG submission 203524) | Freshwater fungal communities from buoy surface, Lake Erie, Ohio, United States - Buoy 2 MA119 | ecosystem: Environmental > Aquatic > Freshwater > Lake | place: USA: Lake Erie, Ohio...
GCTGACCACCAAGCGAGAGGTTGATGATGTCCGCTGGATTGCGATTCTCTGGAACCCCCTCCACACGAAGGCCGCCGGCCCATCGGATGGCGTCCACCAGATCGCGGTCGGTACCGCCACACTTCCCTATGGCACGAACTGGGAGCAGTTTTGCTTGCGGCGCCACCCCTACGATGCCCACGCCGTTGCCCGCGGCCGCAAGAGCGATCCCCGCCACGTGCGTCCCATGCCAGCTGGACGCCTCCTCCTTGCACTCATCGGCAATTTCACCACTTTCAGCCTCAGATTTGGTGACCCAGTCGCCCGGGTCACGCGGATCTGAGTCGCGCCCGTCACCGTCATTAGCAACGAAGAGATTGCGGATGAAGTCGTACCCGGGAAGGATGCGGCCTTTGAACTCTGGCTGGGGGATGATTCCGGTATCAACAACCGCAATCACCACGCCCTTACCGCGCCCGTATCGCCACGCCTCAAGCAGGTCAATCCCTACGCCTGGGTTCGTTGCCAGGCTCCACTGATCTCCCCAATATGGATCGTTGGGTGGCGCAGGGCGCTCTGCAGCGGCCGCGGTGCCTGGCGTGAGGAGCGAGAGGAGCAGCAGCATAACGACAGCAATAGTGAGCGTCCGACCCCAGCGAACCGCCCGCCCCATTAGCGAACGGTGTACCTGATCAGCGCGCTGCGCGCCTCTCGGTGAAGCGAGTTGCTCGGGGTTCGGAGTCGCCACGACCAGTTGCCAGGGGTCGCGGTCCAGTTGTAGCTCACGGTCCCATCGGAGTTAGGCGCAACGGGAATGCGCTCTGTCACGGTGCAACTCGTAAAACTTGCATTGCACTTCGAGCGAACCAGCGCCAAGTCGCTGACGCTGGCGGGGAAGACCCGGAACGATAGAGTTTGAGTGCTCCCCACTGCGGCGCGACGTACATCGAGACTACCTACAACCACAATCCGCGGGGCGAGCGTCACGCGAAGGCGGCCGCTCAGCACGGGCAAGCGCGTTGCGGAGCCAATGAAGCGCAGGTGATACGTGCCGCTCTGTTGTGGTGCAAACGTGACCCGCTGAAAATCTGCCCCTGCCTCTACACGCGCCTGTCCCGCCGACTCCCACGTTGCACCCTCTGGACCTTCTACGAGGCGCTCGAGCAGCAGTTCCGTCCCCGCCGGAATTGATTCGGTGCGGTACACAATGCGCACCGGGCTACTCCCGACCGCCGTGATCTGGCTCTGCGTGAGCGTGATGCGCGGACGAACGCGATACCAGAGCACCCATGGGTCGATCGTGATCAGGTTCCCAGCGCGATCTCGCGCGCCGCCCTCTTGCACCACATACTCCACGCCTGGTGTCAACGGATCTGACACGTTGTAGGTGCCAATTTTGGTTTTAGGGTCATACGAACCGGTGCCACGGATCACGTTTCCTTCAGCATCCTGGATGCTGATCGCCAACCCGTTCCATGTTGAACGTTTGAGCGGCTCGCTGAACTGGTAGCGAATGGTGGGCTTACTCACGCTAATGGTGCTGCTAATGCTCGGGGATAGGAGCGTACCAACAGGGCTTGTGAGATCCAACGTCACCGTATCGCGTGCGACTGGTGAGAGGAGTCCGGCACCGTTGGAGACCTGGACAGCTACGCTATGCTCACCTTCGCGGGCCTCAAGTGTGGCAAGTAGCGTGCGTGAGTACGGCTGCCAAGCCGCCCACTCTCCGTCATCGACGCGCATTCGCACCTGCTCCACGCCGCTCAGAGAATCCGTTGCGTTGACACCAACGCTGATGGTGGTGCTGCTCACTCTCGACGCTCCCTCTGCAATGCTTACGGAGATAAATGGTGGCGTTGGATCGAGGATCAGAGCCACCGTCAAGGTGAAGCCATATGCGCGGTCCACGTTGCGTCCGTTCACGTTGAGGTAATAGGTACCGGCAGGGAGCGGAGCGGCGAAGCGTTGAGAGCCTCCCGGCTGCGCTGACTTCTTCATGGGCACCGCAGTAGTCACTGATGTGGCTGTGCTGTCAAAGAGGTAGAGTCCTAGCTCGGCCCCAGCTGACCCTTGCAACTGCACGATCGCCACGCGCGCCTCCGGCAGCACCAGGCGCCAGACGCGATCGAAGATTGGCCCGCCCACGCTACCCGTGGCACGGCCCCCACTCCAGATGGTCCCTGGGATATCTCCCGAGCTCTCCTCAGCCCCGCGAATTGCTGGCCCCTGTGGAGCCAACGCAATCAGAAGGGAAAGTACGAGGGGAGCCCAGATGCGGTTCATAGCTCTGAGGATAGCCCCTCGAGATACCCCTTGAATAAGCAGAGGCCCCGGGGTTTCCCCCAGGGCCTCTGCGGTTACTTACTGGATCGTGCTCCAGTCAGTTCGCTCCTTAGCGGAAGCGCACCTTGATCGTGTCTGACTCGTCGCCAATCTCGGCAAACGCGTAGACGTAGATCACGGTGTTGCGTCGGCTGAGGACGAGCGTGGCGATGCCGTCGCCGTTTGCACGGCGGCGATACTCAACCACGGCCCCGTTGGCCTTCTCTACCTGGAAGTAGACCGGCTCGTAGGCGGCACCCTCACCACCGTCAAAGGTGATGGTGGCGACCGTCTTTGCCGCATTGCGCACCTTGGCAATCGTCACCGTGTCAGTGAAGCCAGTTGCACGATACGACAGGGCAAACTCTTTCTCGGTTCCTGGATCGGAAAGATCAGACTCGCTAGCCGTCACCGTATAGGTGAAGAGGCCGTAGCGTGTCAGTCCATCGTCGGTTGACTCAGCGAGGTGGGCATCGCCATCCTCGGCACCCGGGGTGAAGTAGCCGAGATCGCACACTCCCCCAAGCACGGCATCGGACATGAACCCATCAGCGTCGTCAGCCACTGCTTCAACCACGGCTGTCTCATCAAGGAAGTTCTCATCCGTGAATTCAATAGCCCAATCAAAGTCACCGCACACAAGGCCCGAACCGTCGCCTACTGCTGAGCCGTTTGCGGACACAACCGTTGCGACAAGCATCAGGACACCGTCATCATCTCCCGAATCAAACCCAGCCTCTTCGTAAAGAACTCCACCCGTGGTTGCCTCTGGTGTGACCTTGGTCACTCGAGCGTCTTCGCCTGACTGAACACAATTTATAACAAGGTCGTTCGAAGTTAGGTCTTCATCGGCATCTCCACCGATTGAGTTCAACGCGAATGCCACGTCATACGACTCACCGGTGTCATCTTCCCCTTCGGTCGTGACACAGGTATCACCTGCAAGATCCTGAAGGTATTCGCGGGCGGGTACGGTACTTTCACCACCAAATGGATCAATCTCGACATCTCCAGCATTGTCATCGGATTCGTAGCTTTCAGTGCCGATCGCATCCAAGTCGAGGCTGGAGATTGAAGTGGAACTGCCGTTTAGGGTAGTCCCGTTGGCATCCTTTGCATACACCGTGAAGTATGCGTCAACGCTTGTGTTATCGCCGGCAATCTTGCCATAGCCAGTTGCGGCGTAACCGAGCTCAAGCTTGGTTGGTGCGTTCATTGCAACAACCTTGAATGAACCCGCAGCGACACCATTGACTGTAAGTGAAATTGTGCTGGTTGCTGCGACTTCGTCGTCTGCAGCGGCGATGCACAAGACCCAGGAGTTTACGTTATCCTCGTCCGTTGCATCCCCTACCATGTCTCGTTCTGCACCCAGAGCGTCCATGTAGGCTCGATCCAACGTGTCGTTGTGTACCGTCAATCCGCCCGAATCAGCAATCGTGTCTGACGCTGCGAATGATCCCGACGTAACGGCTCCGCGTGGCGATAGAACGTTGTCAATATCGTTACATGCGTCAATTTCATCTGCGTCTGTCGCGTCACCATCGGCTGGGTCAGACGCGTCATCACCCCAGGCATTGCCACTGTCATTCAAGCCCCATGCAACAAGAATGTCGCTGTTGCTTGAAGTCGCCTTGAGGGACGTTACTGTTTCTGTGAGCTCTAGGTCACCGTAGCGAGTGCCGTCGATGCAGTCGTTTGCCCCGACGCCATCGCCGCCGTCATTGCAGCGGAAGCTGGACTCAAAGAAGACGATATCAACGTAGGTCGCTGCTGCAGCGTCCTGCGTAGACTCGGTAACGTCTCCGTCGGCGTCAGTGAAATCTGCCGCGTAGAGTCCAACGGTCCCGCCGTTGCCTACGACAGCAGCGCCGGTCATGCCGGCACCCGTCGTGTAAATCTCCGTGTAGGCGGCCTTGGCGGTTGTCGTCGCCACAGCTGCCGGCACGAAGGCGGATCCGAAGATCCCAGCGAGCAAGCTCGCCGTCGCGACCGCAGTCGCGAGTTTATTCTTAATAGACACTTGTGTGTCCTCCTAACTACAGAACCCGGGGGAATTGCCCCTGGTTCACTAACCGTGCCAATTCGCACGACCCACCTGACAACGGCACGACAGCCGTCAGGTAGGTGTTAATACGGCCTACGGGCTCGTGCTCTCCGTAGGCGCCGTCGATTCACCCTCCGACGGATCAGGGCTGACCGGCTCCGGAGTGCGCCGTGGCAGCTCCGGGGTCGGTGTAGGGGTTGGGGCTGGCGTGGCAGGTACTGCAGGTACCTCCGTGGCCGGAGCCTCCGTGGCTGGCGCCTGCGTGGCAGGAGCCGGGGTGGTTGCTGGGGCCTCAGTCGTGGCTGGAGCCTTCGTTTCCGGGGCTGGCGTGCGGTTGCCAGCCGTGAGGGCGGCGGAGACCACGAGTGCGCCACCCGCTGCCGCGATCGAGGCGATCACCACCCCGAATGCCGTGGCAAAGGCCGCCACGGGCCGCATGGCCCGTGCGAAGACGCCCTGGCGACGGCCCTTCTGAGCCTCGGCTAGGACGAGCGGCACGAGGCGTGCCGCAAGGCCAGCCGGAGCCACGGGGGCTGGGCTGGCCTGGAGCCCGGCGACGATCCCCTTGAGGGTTTCGGCCTGGGCCGCGCACGAGGAGCAGGTGCTCAGGTGTGCCTGAACAGCAGAAGAGAGCTCCGACCCTTCAAGAAGGGCGAGCTCAACGTGCTCCAAAGAACCGCTGCAGACGGTCATGCTTATCTAAGGCGCCTAGGGGACCAAAATGATTCAAACAGGCTCTTTGTTACAGATTTGATCCCGCTCCGCCCTATTCGAGGTCCCCCACGCTCTCCTTGAGTGCCCGTAGGCCTCGCAACAGGTGCGTGCGCACGGTGCGTTCGGGGAGGCCGAGGTGCTCCGCGATCTCCTTCGGGCTCAACCCCTCCTGGAATCGAAGTGTTACAGCGGTCCGGTACTTGTCTGGTAAGTCCGCGATGGCAGCGGCAAGGCGGGAGGAGAGGTCCGCTCGCCCTGCGGCAGCCGCAGGGTCGGAGCCGCTCTCCTGGTCCCTGAGCTCTCGTTGGTTCCCGTCAGGGAGCGGGGCGTCAAGGGAGTCGGAGCGGCTGGCAACCCGGTTCGAGCGCTGGTCCACCTTCTGGGCGGTGCGAACGGTGATTGTTACGAGCCATGCCTCAAGCGGGGCGGTGGGCTTCCACTTCCGAAGGTCCCTGACGGCCTGCAGGAGCGACTCCTGGACGGCGTCCTCCGCATCCTCGGGGTGCCGGCAGATCCGCGCGGCGATGCGGTGCAGGCGCGGCGTATAACGCTCCACAAGGAGCGCGTAGGCACTCTCGCGTCCCGCGAGGCATGCGGCGACGAGTTCCTGATCGGTGAGGCTCGGCATCCTGAGCAGGATACAGGTCTGAGCACAGCCGCGGCGCTGGCATGAGCCGCTCGCGGTTACCGATCAGCCCCGCCCCCTGAGACGGCTATGAATAGCCGCCCTGCTTAGTCTGCCTCTTGGTAGACAAAACCTCGCTTCGGCCCAATCAAGCGGTTATTCCCCTTGACGGCCTTTTCAAGCCTGCGAAGACTTGTTCGGCTCACCCAGTCATCGTAGAGGAAGAAACCGACCCTTCCACCAACGCTCGCAGAGTTCAGCGAGTATGTATTGCGCGAGAACGCCTTCGCGACCGCTCGATCGCTGACGTCGCTTGGAAGGTCAACGGCAAACACCCCGCCCCGCTTCGCCAGGTTGCTGACGAAGCGATTTCGTGAAATGAGCACATTCGTCGAGTGCCACCCGGTGAATCCGATCGCGCCGCCAGCTGAGAGGTCATCAAAACCCGAGGTCGCTCGGTTCGCCTTGAAGAGGTTGTTTCGCACAGTCGCCGGCCCAACATCGTTCAACATAACCGCACCGCCCATAAATCCCGAGATTTCATTTGCAATGAAGGTCGAGCCAACGATAGATACCGAACTCCCCGACTCGGCTGGAGTCCACGTTTCAATCGCACCACCAACCCAAACGGAAGAGTTGCTTCGGAAGACACTGTTAGAAACGGTGAGTGACCGTTCGTCAATGTTGATGGCACCTCCTTGCCACCCGGAAGAGTTGTCTACAAACGTGGAGCTTGAAACGGTGAACGCCTGGAGCTGCTCTGGGCCTTCCGCCCCCGCAGTTTGTTCGCTGGCAATAGCTCCACCTTGGTCGTTTGCAAAGTTACTGGTAAACGTGCTGGACGATACAACGATCTCGTAGTCGCCAACATCGCCGCAGCCGTCATAGTCTGTCGCGTAGATGGCGCCGCCCGCGGCGGCGGTCCCGCCAGATGCCGAAGAGTGATTGAACTCCGTCCCGCGAACCGTGGCGGCGGCGCAGCCAAGATATAACGCGCCGCCAAACCCGGCGTCTTCAAGGGAGCCGGCCGCAATGGAGTAGTCAAAAACGGAGTCGCTTACCAGAACGCTCGTGAGGACGCCATCTCCACCTTGAACGTAGACCGCGCCGCCATCAAGAACTGCGTAGTTCCCTACCTCATCAATAAACTCACCGTCACTATCAAGCGCGCTGAACAGCACCTCATCTACGCTGACAGCGAACAGGAGATCGGCGAAGATTGCCCCTCCGTTGTCCGTGCTGTAGTCGGCGTCACCGTTGTCGCTGAACAGGGTGCCAACCACTGAAAGCTCCACGTCTTCGCAGCCGCCGGCTGTATCAGCTACATAGAGCGCGCCTCCGTTGACCTGCGATGAATTCTCATCGAACTCGCCCCCCTCTATTGACACGTCGCAACTCGAGTAGATCGCTCCACCGTGTTCCTGCGCCCCATTGGATTGGAACTCGGAGTCAATCACGGTGAGCGCACCTTCGCTGTACACAGCGCCACCTCGCCCCTCCTCAGACCCATCATTTGCATCGTTGTCTTCAAAGCTCGTGCGCGTGATCGTTCCGCCCTCTCCGGTCCAGATCGCGCCGCCGTCCTGCCCGTCGGCATTGTTGTTGGTGAAGCCACTATCAGTTACTTGGATCGAGCCTGATGTCCAGATTGCACCGCCATCTCCGCTTGCAGCGCCACTGCCGCTGATCACGGAATTCGCCATCACCACGGGTCCGTCCACATGTATCGCCCCGCCATCGTCCGTGCTCACTGAGCTGTCGATGAGAACTGCGTGAAGGTCAAGTGACACCTCGGCCTCATCGTCAGCGAAGAGTCCGATCGCACCGCCCTCGTCTGCCTGCCCGTACTCAATCCCTAGGTTCTTCAACGTAAGTGAGACGTCGGTCAACTGAAACGGTGAGGAGTCTTCGCCCCCGTCCAGGATGATGAACCCGTCCGGCGCTGCAACAGATTCGTCTGCATACGTCACCCCGCGGACCTCAAGGTCAAAGCCGCCTTCGAGCTCCACAACGTCCTCGTCGAGGGTGTATCGAACCTCACCGCCCCCAGATTGACCGCAGAGGTACACGAGCACCGTGTCGTCCGCAGCAAAGAGCGCATCGGTCAGGACGTCGGTGAGCGCTTCGTCCAGGCCGTCGGCCACGATCTGCGCACTCGGGGCGTCGCATCCCGTATTGCCTCCCGGCGCTGCCTGAGAGATGTAGTACTCATGAACGACCGCCTGCACAGCTGTCGGCGACGCGAGCAGCGCGCCAACGAGTACTGCCGCCGCCGCCGCTACCTTTAGTCGTGATCGATGCATGATCCATCCCCCTAAGCAGCCATGCTTTCAAGAAACTATCCGATGAGATAATAGCCCACCGCGGACGGGAGTATGAGACTTTGTTCAGTTATGCGAACTGATCAGAGTGGCGCGTTGGACTATTTTCTGAATCGGGTTGAGGGCAAGTACATCGGCTGCAAAGCGGTTCTTTTCAATGTACCAGTACATATGGAGAGGAGACAGCTGAAGGCCCGTTGGGTCAACCCAACGGGCCTTCAAGTGCGCCTATGCGATCAATACAAATTAAGCACGGCCTATCAAGCTCACCAGCCCGAGTCATTCGAGCAGTAAACGGCAACCGCTTGGCCCGACCGAACCCCAGTAAGCTTGTTCCTACTCTTGCTCAGCTGGGTCTCAATGCGACGTCCGCTAGTCATAGCGGTGCATGCTCCGTTGAACTCTTCATGCTCAAGTGAAAGCACCCTGCCTGCATTGATCTGTGTCGCTTCACTGTTGAAGGTTCCGTTCCCCTTGAAGGTGTTCGAACGCAAGCCCGCAACGAGGACCAGGTCGCGCTGCTTTGGAACGCTATCAATTTCTAGGTGGATGGCGCCACCGAACCGAGCAAGGTTTCCGGTAATCACATTTCCAGAAATGTTAACCGACGGGACATCCCAGGCCGAGATTGCTCCTCCGGAACCAGTTGACCCATTGTCAACATTCGCAGCATTCCCATGCAACGCACTACGCGTAATCGTTAGCACATCCTGATCATCTCCGTCGAAATAGACTGCGCCACCATGGTTATCTGATTCGTTAAATTCAAATCGGGAGTTCTCAATAGTTAGAGATCCGTACTCAACAAAAACGGCTCCGCCGTCGCTGTCAGAGGAGTTGGAGAAAAATGATGATCCCCGAATGGTTACATCGCGCTCGTACCCGTAGATAGCACCGCCATCATCATCGTCGCTTCTGTTACCCCTGAACGACGAGCTGGAAACGGTTAGCGGGCATTCATACGCGCTGACCGCTCCACCTTCGTCGTCGTCTGCTTCGTTTTCGATGAAGCTGCTGTTGGAGATAGTGAGTGCACCGCAGTCTTCAGCGTGGATTGCACCGCCATAGTCATCCGCCTCATTATTATTGAAGCGAGAGTTGGTAACCACAACGTTTTCGACTGCGCCACTACGGATTGCACCTCCATCGCCACTGGAGAAGTTGGCAGTGAAGTCGGACCGCACCACTCGAAGTAGTCCTAGGCCTGAGTCATAGACCCGCACTGCCCTATCACCGTTGTCAATGAACGTTGTATCTTGAATTACAAAGGACTCCTGATCATTGCAGGCTACATCTTCTACGATTTCAATCGCAGTGGCAGATGCTCCTTCAAAGTGCGAGTCAGCAATCGTGCCAGCTACGCACGAAAGGTACATGCCATCGGCGCCCGTGTAGTTTGATTGATACCCAGAAATATTGAATTGGGTTCGGTCTACAGCTCCGCCAATAGCAGAGTAAATATCAGATCCCCAATCTGCATCATTTCCAGCCATATCATTCGCTAGATCACCAAAAATGACATCGGTCAACACCAAGTTGTCAATGTCATAGAGATAAATGGCTCCACCTTCTTCGGTGATGTCATCAATGTCTTCATCTAGGTCAGGGCCGTCCGGGAGAATCCCATTTTCAGCGAAGCGACTATTAGAAATCGTAACGTCATAGTCGCCAACGCTTGAGACGGCGCCGCCTTCCAACGCAGCAAAGTTTCCATCAAACAGGGAGTCGTCAATCGAAACATCCCCTGTTGCATACACCGCACCGCCATGCTCATCGGCACGATTGTCGTAAAAATCTGAACCTGTAATCGTCAGGGTGGCAGCTGAGTACACTGCCCCGCCGCTGGAAGTAGCCTCGTTGTCCGTGAAGGTTGAGTCCGAAATGGTGACATGGCCTTCAACATAGACTGCACCATCGCCAGTTGTCTCGCTTGAGTCGATAACCATAGAGTCCAGCTCAAGCGACGGCGTTACCTCTTCGGTTGCCAGCACCGACACTGCCGCGCCGTCGTCACCGTCAAAAGTGTTCTCAATCGTAAAGTCGCTGAGCGTCAAATCAACATCCTGAAGATCGATTCCGCTCCGCCAGGTATCATTGCCATCAATGACTACGTCACCAGCATCCGCTGGAACATCCTGATCCATAAAATTAATGCCGCGCATGTGGATTGAGTAAAGCGCATCATCGCCTGGGTTTGTTGGATCCCAATTGACCCAATCGTCCACCTCATACACAATCATGGCCCCATTCGCATCACAAAGATTGATGATCACGTCGTCATGGTCGCCATCATCGATATCTGCATAGATTGCAGCGAGCGCGTCATTGAAGTACTGGCCGGCAGCGTTATTGGCTTGGAAGTCGGGTTCGTCACAACTTATCCCAGAACCAGCGGTTGCCCCAGTTGCTTGATCGCTGATCCAGTATACTTTTTCTCCGACAGCGCTAACTCGGGCGGGCTGCGCAAACGTGAATCCGGCGATCAGCGAGATCGCGGTCAGGGCGGTGAGAAGTCTTCGCATTGTTGTCTGCCTCCAAAACAATATTCAACACTCCCGCCCCGCGGGTGGCCCCATACATAGGGCGTACCTGAGGATCATACAGGAGTCGTGGGGGGGTACTAGGGGGTGCCGCCCTCCCGGAGGTCCTACTGCGTGCGGCGGCTCCCCCGCTGGGCGCCTGGAGGTGGGGTGCGCTTGAGGTCGATCTTGATCCCCGCCTTGGCTGCCGCCTTGCGGACCCCTTGAATGGCCGCACGCTCACCGTCCGCCTTCCCCTTGGCGTAGGCGGCCTCAAGCAGCTTGGCGATCCCCGGCCCTGCATGTTTACAGACCTGCGGCGAGCAGGAGCAGGCCAGCTTCAGGCGGAAGTTCAGCCGAGCCATGTGGTCAGGTTACCCCGAACCGGTCAGTAATTGATACGTAGCTCAACCCGGCGCGTCACACTGCTCCCGGAGATTGGCAAGGTTGGCTGTCCTCCTGTTTCCTCCGCGGTTAGTGACAAAGCGGTTGAGGCGTGTCAGGCGCCCGGCTTGGGCCGCGGAGAAGCCTCCGCCTTCCTCAAAACAGCCGAGGAGGGCAAGCCCGCCACCTTGGGCTGCCGTATTGCGAATGAACGAGTTGCGCTGCACTCCCGACAGATCCACCACGCGACCTTCGCCCCAAATCACGGTCCCGCCGCCGCGAAGCTCGGCGTGATTTCCTGAGAAGCGGTTCGCTCGGATGCGTGGAGCCCCCGAAGACTCAAAGAAGAGATAAAGCGCCCCACCATGACAGCAGGCATCTCCAAGGGTGTTTCCCGTGAAGTCATTCCGCTCAATGCGCACCTCTGCATCTGATTCGATCTCTGGCACTGCGATCGCACCCCCCGCACACTCCGTCGCTGAATTGCGGACGAACTCGCTATCGCTGATGTCAATCGATCGCGCCTCAATGGCTCCACCCGCACACTCAGCCTGGTTTCCCACGAACGTGCTTCGCCTGACCTCCAGAGTGGAGTACTCGTCGCCAGAACAGAACGCATGCGCTTCAACTGCGCCACCCGTATGCGCGCTATTTTCAATAAAGGTGCTATTCGTGATCGTGGCGCCCGCACTATTGGCGAGTGCGATCGCTCCGCCACAATGATCAAAATCGGGGTTCGTAAAATTTGACGTAAAGGTCGAGTCGCTCACTTCAAGTCGGACTGCGTCGCCAA
>Ga0315903_10009560_pt1 | contig 11702 bp, 11 predicted proteins | sample LakEriMetagenome_7_FD_203524 | JGI IMG/M metagenome (GOLD analysis project Ga0315903, IMG submission 203524) | Freshwater fungal communities from buoy surface, Lake Erie, Ohio, United States - Buoy 2 MA119 | ecosystem: Environmental > Aquatic > Freshwater > Lake | place: USA: Lake Erie, Ohio...
CGACCGCGAGGGTGGCTGTCGGACCCTGTGGGCCGGTCGGCCCTGTCGGCCCGTCCCGCAGCACGAAGTCGAAGGTGCCGGCCGTCGAGGAGCCCACATTGGTCACCGAGGCGGTGCCGCTGTTGGCGACGCTGGTCGTGGTGCCGATGGCGAAGGTGCCCGTGTTTCCCTGGACGCCCTGGATGCCTTGTATGCCTTGCGGGCCGGTGGGGCCGTCGCGGAGCACGAAGTTCAGGGTGCCGGCGGTGTTGGTGCCGACGTTGGTGACGGAGGCGGTGCCAGCGTTGGACACCGAGCTGGTGCTGCCGATGGCGAGGGTGGCGGCCTCACCGGCGGGACCGCGCAGGCTGGCGTACTCGGGCCCGAGCTCCCCGGCGGGGGCCAGGTCGGCGAGGTAGACGGTGCCACCCGACCCGGCCGTCCCGGGCAGCAGGAGCGTGTAGGACTGGCTAACGCCGTCAACAACCTCGGAGACTGTGTAGTACCAGTTGCCGGGTTGAAGGTCGGCGTCGTCGGTGCTGGGCAGCGTGACCTGGAAGTCGCCGGCGGTGCCGAGGGTCTTGGTGATGCCGGAGTTGGGGAGGGCGACGTTGGCGCCTGAGTTGGTGAGCCACCGGGACGGGGTGAATGTGATGGTGCCCGTCGAGGGGTTGCCTTCGGGGGTGAGGAAGGTGCCGAGGACGACCAGTGTGGTGACGTTGGCGGGGAGCGGCATTAGGCCTCCAGGGCTTCGATACGGGCGCGCAAGTCTGTGATGGTGGCGGCCTGCTGCTTCACGACCGCGAGCAAGGCCGCGAGGATGGCACGCTCGTCAACGGTTTCTAGCAGTCCGGCGTCGTCGTAGGTGGCAGCCGTGGGGAACTTTTGCTCAACGTCTTCGGCGAGAAAGCCCGTCACGACGACGTTGGGAGCCTCATTTCGGCGGTACTGAATAGGGGTAAGCGTCAGAACGTCTAGCGGGTCAACGACCTGCCCTGCCCCATCACCTAGCAGCTGCTCGTCAATGTCGCCACCAAAGGCGGTGTCGTCCAGGCCGATGATGTCGTGCTTGAACCGCTGTGATGAATTGGCGTGCGTCGTTTCCTTGATGACGCCGGTGGTTGTGTTGATTCGGACGTTGGGGACTGATGTTGATGTGCCCGTAAGCGCACCGTCAATTTCTAAGTCGCCAGTGATGAACACATCGTCCCCGACGTACAGGTCTGTGGTTACGTCAAGGAGGTCCCCGACGTCGAGAGCGCCGTTGACGGCGAGCCCGTCGACGCTTCGGATTGTAGCTGGGTTGAGGTCTGAGGTCTTGGTCCCTGATGAGTTGTAGAACTGGATTTCATTGTTTCCTGCGTCAAGAACGATGCGCTTGCCCGTACTGGCGGACATGACGGTACGGCCGATGATGGTGCCGGAGGTGATGACGCCGCCGCTGATGCTGGTGACATTGGAATTGACATCACTGCTGGTGATGAAGCCTGCGATGTCTGCTGTGGTGGCGTACCCGTTGACGGTTGTGGAGGTGATGACGGCGCCGTTGATAGTGCCGCCGGTGACATAGCCTCCTGAGATCGTCCCCCCGGAGAGGTATGCGGCGTTGATTGACCAGCCGGTGATCGTGCCGGCGACGATGCTGTTGGCTGTGATGGCGTTGGCGGCGATGTCGGGGCCGGTGATGAGACCGGGGCTGCCCGTTGCTGCTGCGCCGGCGCTGGTGTAGTTGCCTGCCGGGTCAGCTCCACGCAGCCGAAAATGGTAGGTGCCGCCGGCAGCAAGCCCGGTCACTGCGAGTCCACCGGGGCGCGCGAGGCGGCCTTTGAGGGTTGTGGCGTCCGGTGTGAAGCCGGTACCCGCCGTGGACATGTGGACTTCGACGTAGGACGTGTCTGAGGGCCATAGGTCGCCGGCGGAGTTGAGCCCGTTCCAGACGACGTTGATGCCCTGCACCGAACTGATCAGGGTCGGCGTTGAGGGGGCGATGAACGCTCCCGGCGGCGGCAGCACCGGCGCCGGCTCCACACCCGAGTCAGTCCCAGGCGGCGGAGTCGGATTGACGATGGCCGTGTTGTCACCCGACGAGGAAATACCAGCACCCAAAATGGCGGTCTTACGCGCTAGGCGCTGCTCCCACAGTTGCGGGGGACGCCTCATCTCACCATCAGGCACTCGTAATCACCTCCAGCTCCGGCTGAAACGACACGCCGCCGCCCTGCTCCTTCAACCCAATCGACAACACACGCGCCTTGCTCGGCAACCCCGTACCCGAAGGATCAGGAACAGACACCACATCCCCGACATCAAAGTTGACGTAAGGCACGGCGCCATTAGTGACCACCACCTCAACACCCGAAGTAATCACCTGGGTCTTGCCCGTTCGACGCAGCACCCGCTGCGCATTACGCCGAGCCGCATCCTCCGACGCCGTATTGCCGAACTCTAGGAAAGTCTCACGCCAGCCATTAGCCGTGCGCAGCGTGCTATCGGCCGCCTGCAACCAGCCAGACTTCGTGCGCACCAGCGCCACCGTCTTCAACGGGCGCTCCACCGTCGTCGAAAACCTGGACAAGTTCTGCCCGGTGTCTAGTAGAACCGTGGCAGATCGGTCAGTTCCGCGGGACTCCCACGCGTCCAGGCGCAGCGTCGTGGGGTTGAGCCAGAAGTCGTGACCCAAGTCCACCATGTCGCCCAGCACGGTCAGCAGATCCGCGCCCACCTTCAGCGTCAAATCCGCTTCAGTGGTCCACGAGCCGGACGTCGGCGCAGAGTTCGTGAACCCGTAGGTGAGCCGGCTGAACCGGTACACGCCGCGGGTAGTGGCCTCGTCGGCGAGGGTCTTCACGATCATGGCCGGGCGCCAGTACGGCTCAGTGGACGACACCTGCCAGTCGGTGTTGGTGCGGACGACGATGGTGTCCTTTTCTTTTCCCTCGTCGTCGAGCTCGACGCCGGTGAGGATGAATCCGGCGGTGTTGTCCACCTTGAGGCGAAGGTCCACGCGGCCATTCGTCGTGATGTTCACGATGTTGGCGTCACTGTTCGACGTTGACAACTTGAAGTCGTCGTCGGTCTTCTGCCGGACGTAGTAGTCGTTCCCCTTTGTCAGGCCCGTGGCACCGTCTTTCTCGGCGACGATGACTCGGGTGCCGTTGGCTAGGCCGTGGCCGGCGATGGTGACCTTGTCGGTGGAGGCGCTGACCTCAGCGTCATACCGGGTCCAGGGCCGGTCGTTACGGACCCTGGCCGCGAGGGTGTGGGTGCCGATGCCTAGGCGCACCGTGAAGCGTGCCATTTGGGTGAATGAGGCGGCTTCCTTGTCGAAGTCGCTTGAGGACATGATCTGCTGGCCGTCGAGGAACACGTCCATGTAGTTGTCGCAGGAGGCGTAGAACTTGATGCGCTTGGAGTCGGTGAGGGTGAAGTCCCGGTAGAACCAGTTCACGGTGCCGCGCTGCACGACGGTTTCGGGGTCAGTGCGCCAGATCCACTGGGCGGTGGGGTCCTTCCACCGCACGGGCAGGCCAGCCCGCCCGGTGGTGTCGTTCTTCCACACGACCCCGAGGGCGGCCTGGTAGTTGCCGGAGGTGCGCCAGGTGCCGGGGCCAGCTGCCCAGTTGAAGGGCCGGTCGGGGGCGAGGAAGTCCGCAAGCCCACCTTGAGGGAAAACGATGGCGTCTTCGAGCCAGGCGAGCAGTCCGCGACCCGATGCCGTCAACGTCATCTGGCCGCTGGCGTCCGCCAAGTTCCTCTCGCGGGTCTCCACGAACCAGGCAAACCTGACCGAGTCCTGATAAATGACCCGCACCACAGCGTCCTTCACCAGCAGCGCAGCGTCAGCCGAGAACAGGGGAACCGTGACGGTGCCGTAGCCCGGCTGGTTGAACTCATCCACAAACTCGCTGGTTAGTGACTGAGAGATCGTGCCCTGGTAGGTCTGGTTGAGGGCGTCGTACACGTCGAGGCGCAGATGGGTCACAGCCAGGCCGCCCGATACGACAGCACCACATTACCGCCGCCAGTAACGACGAGCGTGTTGTTGCCAGGCTTCAACGTGAGCCGAGCCAGACCCGGGTATGCGGAATTACTGACCCGTTGCGACCCAGCACCAATCGAGTAGGTGACCGTAATGTCCTGCGTGGGGGCTTCCCCGTCCACGTTCACGACGGCGGTGCCAGACACGGTACCGAGGCTCGTGTACGCCGAATCGTAGAAGAACCCATCCATGAGCTGCACGTCGAACGCGACCCGAGCCACCTTGTTTGACAGGGCGTCGGCTGACTCCAGGCCGCCCAAGTAGCGGGCCGTGGCCGTCTGCGTCGGCGTCCCGGCAGTGTCCAGCGTCCGCGACAACGTGAACGTGGCCCCACCGTTGAGCACCAGCGACCCTAGAGACTTTAGGTTCGTCTGCATGGCAGCCCTAGTCGAGCCGGCCACGATCCCGCCGAAGGTCACGACCCGCGGACCCCACCACGGGGTAGCCGCGATGGCGCCGGTGCGGCCCGGCACCGAGTAGTCGTCCTGGCGCAACGGCGGGACGCCAATGTTGCCGTCAATGACCTGGAGGTGGGTCAGGTAGGTGGTGACGTCGGTGGCGCCAATCTTGTACGTCTCAGCCATTCACGCCTGCCAGGAAAGCCGCACGCCTCAGCGCGCGGGGGAGGGACACGGCTGCGGCCTCTCCAGGCGCCGCGTTCACGTTGATGGTGCCGATTTGCAGCCCACTGGAGCCGCCACCCAACGTGGGTGTCATGCCCGCAAGCGGGTTGATGCCAGCGTTCAGCTTGGCGAAGAAACCGACGCCAAACCGATCGACGACGGAGGACTGCATCACGAACTCGCCGTTTGATAGGGCGGCCGCGACGGAGTCTGAGGTTCCCGTGCCAGGTCCAGTCACGAGACCGCCGGTGGCTCCAGTCGGCACTGGCTTATTGCCGTAGGTCTCATAAGTGACCTTGTAGGTGAAGGTCTTAGTGCCCGTCGGCAACTCCTCAAGGCGCTGCTTGAGATTGGCTGCCAGTGTGTTGTTGTCACGGAACTTGGCGATCAAAGCATCGAAGGGAGCTAGGAGTGAGGCACGCACCTCGGGCGGGATGCCAAGTTTGCGGAGCACTTCGTTCGCATCCCTGGACGCGTCCTCCATTGTGCGGATCTTCTCCGCAGCTGTCTGCTGACCTTCTGCGACCTTGACTGCTGCCTCAAAGATGGCGTCCAGGGCGTCGGCGTTGCCGCGAGCCTTGTCGTTGGCGTCACCGAACGCCTTGCCGTTCTCCTTGACCGACTTGCGCAGCTCGTCCAACGCTTCCTGGTAGCCGCGCACAGCGTCGTTGCGGCCCATGAGATCGCCGAAAATCTTCAACTCGTTGTTGAGATCCTCGAAATACTGCTCGGTCTCTTCTGCCTCGCGGGCAAGTTTGCCCATGTCGTCGGTGGCCTGCTGGATACCCGATGACACCGTGCCGGAAAGAGCGTCGGCCATCAGCTTGGCCTTTTCGGACAGCGCCATTGACTCGTCAGCGCCCATGCCTATGGCGTCGGCAAGCATCTGCCAGGGGCCAATGTTGTTGACGACGGCGATGTTGACGAGATTGCCGAACAGGTCAATGGCGCCCGACATCTTGCCGATGGTTCCGGCAAGTTTGCCGATGGTGCCGCCGATCTGCTCCATCTGCGGCTCAAGGTCTTGCAAGGTGTCCATGAGCTCTTCGGTGCTGCCACCGAGGCCCTCTCGGAAAGCGTCAAGGAAGCCTTTCCCAAACGCTTCCATAAGTTCGTCCGCGGCGATGCGGAGCCGGTCAATGGTGCCCGCGTAAGAGTTGGCGCGGGCTTCGGCCTGGCCTCCGAAGAGGCGCGTCAACTCACCAGTAATTGCGGTGAGGTCGCCAGTCTTGAGGACCGCCCCGTCAATGCTGGGGGCCAGACGTCGCAGCGAAGTGGTCTGCCCGTTAGCCGCCTTGGCAAGTGCCGTGGTGACGCTGGTCAGGTCGCGGCCCGTACCGGCCGACACGTCAAGGGCCAGGTTCAGGAGGTTCTGGGCGTCGTACAAGTTGCCTGTGGCCTGGGCCAAGGAACCTAGCGCGGGTCGGAGTTGGTCGTCAGCGACGCCCGAAGCGCGCTGCGTCTTGTCAATGAAGTCGTCAACGACGGGCATGGCGAAACCGAGGGCGAGATTGTCCAGCGCCATCTTGAGGCGGGCAACGGACTTCTCTTCCTCGATGGCGGCCTGCACTGCCTCAACGCCGAGCTTTATGGCGAAGCCTGCGGCGGCTGCTCCAGCGAGGGCGAAGGCTGGGCCGAGGAAGCCACGGAGAGTGCCGCCGAGCTGCTTCATCGGACCCTGGGTCTTGGCCGCCTGCATCTTGAGGCGATTGAGGTCAGCCTGCGCGCGCTTGAGGTCGCGGTCGTTGTAGTCGGTGCCGACAACGATCTGGATACCCTTACCAGCAGCCATCAGGGCATCCTCCTGTTCACTTCATCAACGGCCGAATCGCAAGCCTGCTCAATCTTCTGGCGAGCCTCGGCATATTTGTCGTTCAGTGTCTTGCGCACCAGGCGGCCCGGCCGCTTGCGTCTGCTGTTTGACACGGGGACGCCTAAACGCTCATTCATCATGCGCGACAGCACGGCGCCCTGCGGGGTGCGGATCTTTGTCGCGTTGCCGATGTATTCGTACATGCCAGCGACACGGGCATCGCCAGATCTAGGGGTGACTACAACGCCGGCACCGCGGCGGCTCGATGAGCCCGTGACGGCTTCCCACGCCGGCCACCCTGGCGTCCCGACCCAACTTGATACCGGCGGCTCGGACTGTGCCAGGGAACTGATGTAGGCAGCTAGGCCGGAGCCTATGTCGCTGATCTCGCGCTTGACTCGCCTAGCGACGCTGGGCTCGAGGATGGACAAAGCCTTCAAGGTTGCGTCAGCACCCGTGAGTCGAACGTTGAGATCCATCTAGCCTCGTTTCGTTGACTCCTGCGCTCGCCATGTGAGGTATTTCGACATGGTGAAGATCATGCGGTCAGACTCGGCCAGCACTTGTGACGGCGTGATGCCGTACTCGTAAGCGAGATGAACTACGAGCCAGTGGGCGTTGTCGTCGCCTCCAAAGGGACGATCTTCCCCTGACCGAACTCAACGTTCTCTACCTTGTCTAGCCAGGTGTCGAAGTCCTCGGGCGTCTTGTTGGTGCGGTGGAGTGAGTGCCAAGCGAGCCAGCAGGCGTCGGTGAGGCGGAAGTCGTCGGCGAGGCGGGCGATGGAGCGGTCGTGTGCCTGCTCGAAGGCCACCTGGTCGGCGACCGAGGCCGTAGCCTCGGCCGCCGTGCCGTCGGCGTAGGTGATCGTGAACTGGATGCGCAAGGTGGTCTCCTGACCTAGAAGGTGCCGCTGGTGCTCTTGGTGATCTCGCCGACCGCGGGCCAGGTGACGTCGAAAGTGGTGAGGTCGCCGACCTGTCCGTTGACCGGGGTCTGCTGTGAGCACAGCACCGGGATTGTGTAGAGCGGCGCGGTGGACGTCGCCGTGCCCTGCGTGGTGCTGGTGCCCGCGAGGATGACCACATTGGCCGTGCCACCAAAGACTCCCGCGAGGGTGGCGCTAACGCTGGAGGCGTCGTAGTCCTGGTGCAGGCTGATAGTGACCGAGGCGTCCTTGAGCCCGGCGATGCGGCTGCGAGCTGCCTGCCCGAAACCTGTTACCTCAATTTCGTCGACGGTCTCGGTCACCTCGACGCTTGCGATGTTCGTGGTGAGCTCGGTGCTGCCGACCTTCACCCGAAGATTCTTGCCGATGAACTTTGCCATTCTTTCTTCTCCTAGTTAGCCGGCGGCAATCACGGTCACGCTGAACTCGGCCGTGTGGTAGGTGACATCCCCAATGGCAAGAGAGCCTTGGTTCGTCATTTCTGTGACTCGGCAATCCAAGGCGTGCCCCCCCAGGGTGCGGTCGCCTTCAATGGCCGCCTTCACCGACGTGCTACCGCTAGAGGCGCAGTAGGCGTCGAGGTTGGTTTGTGATGCCCGGTCGGCTACCCGGCCGACAATGAGCATGATCGTGAACTGGTATTCGTCCGACCCGCGCCCGAAGGCGGTGTCGTAGCTGATGCGGCCCGGCATGACGACGGCTACGGGTGGGTGCGGGTTGTCGGGGATGTACGCGAAGGACCGCAGGCCGCTGATGGTGGCGAGCCTCGTGGCGAGGCCGGATCGGAGGTTGGTGAGGGCGGTCACGCGACACCGTTGACTTTGCGGTAGCCCTCGACGAGCTGCACGACGTCGGGGTCGAGGCCGCGGCTGACGCGCATAATGCCCATGTCGCCGAAGCCGGCCACACCGAGCGGCGACTGGAGGCGGGTGAAGATCCTCGATGACTGGAGGATGGTGGCCTGCGTCACCGTGACCGGGATGTTGGGCCATCCGAAGACAGCCCGCACCTTGATCGAATTCTCCGGCCCCGTGGGGAACGTGTAGTCGCCGATGGCACGAATACGGGTGTAGGGCCAGACGATGCCGCCGAGGTAGTCGTTGATGGGCTCAGGCTGGGCGTCGCCCTGCCCGCCCGCGGTGCCGATCGTCCAGGTCGTGTCGTACACGCCATCGAGGCCCGTGGACGTTTCGACCTGGGCGATGGAGCGGGCGTCGTCAATCTGCACGACGTAGGGGTTCTCTGTGTTGTAGTAGCGGGTGACGGTGCCGGCGTTGATGAAGTTCCTGCCGCAGTAGGCGTCAATGAGGCGCGAGGCGGACTCAACGGCCATCTCGAGGAGGGCGTCGTCGGTGGCGTCGCCGGAGGCGATGCGCAGCGCAGACTTGATCTGCGCCAGGGTTGCGTAGCCGTTGCTAATCGCCACGGTCAGCCTCCGATTTCGTAATGCTTCCGCATCCAGTCGACGGTCAGGGGGAGTCCCTGAGCGAGCCTTGTGCGCGGGTTGTGGTGCAGCAGTGCCTTGGCCTTGGAGATGTCAGGCTTCTTGCTGGTGACGTTGTGCTTGTCCAGCGGGAGCCGGTTGACGAGGGACGGGTGGGCGCCGGTGACATCGAGCAGCATGTTGGCCATGTCTTCGACGCTGACGTATTCGTCGCCGCCGACGTTGACAGTTTCGCCTGGGGCGAAGCTCGCGGCCGCGTTGGCGAGCGTCACGATAAAGTCGCCCTGGTACATGAAGACCCGGTGATAGTTTTCGTACACCGTGATCGGCTTACCCGTCAGCAGCCGGTAGGCGAAGAGGCACACCACTGAGCGGTAGTCGTGATACCGCTCGCCAGGGCCGTAAGCGTTGAAGAACCGCAGCGTCATGGTCTTGTTGCCGTAGCGGTCCGCGAAGTTGCGGATCTGCTCCTCGTTCACGCGCTTGCTGATGGCGTAGTCATTCGTCAACCGAGGCTGCGGGTTGTCGAGCAGGTAACGCTCGTCAATCGCTTCTGCGTCAGCCTCGCCATAAACCTCGGAGGAGGAGGCGAAGACGTGGCGGAAGCCGCGCTCACGCTGAAGCTCAAGCACGTTGCGGGTGCCGATGGCGTTGGTGCGCCACACCTGCTCGTAGTGCTCCTCGCCGTTGATTCTGCCGAACTCGGCGGCCAGGTGGTAGACGAGGTCGAAGTCGCCGACCTTGTCGAAGGCGGAGCGCAGCTGCCGGTAGTCGGCGATGTCGGCGCGGATGGTCTGCGGCTGGCCGGTGTGCTGGAGTTCAATGCCCCAGACGTCGTGGCCGCGTTCCCGCAGCTCGGCGACGAGGGGAGCGCCTAGGGTGCCAGCGGAGCCGGTGACAACGATCTTCATGCTGTTTCCTCCACAATTCGCCAGAACCGTTCGGGTTGCTGGGCGAGGACTGCCGCAGGGTCGCCGGGCTCTAGTCGCCCGACGAGGGAGTTGGTGACGATTTCGCAGCCAGCGAGGGTGGCCTCGATGACGACGAGGGGGCAGGCGTCCCGCTCCTTGGGGAGGTGGACGAAGTATTTGGCGCGGGCCATGTGCTCGAGCACGACCTCGTGCGGGGCGTTTTCCAGCTCGACGAGCTTGACGCCCTGGCGCTGCGCCCAAATGCGGGCGTTGAGTTTCCCTTTGGCTGGGTGCTTCCTGCCCGCGAATAAAGCGAAGGGCTCTTTGTCGGCGGGGGCGACGCAGTCCGGCGGTACGGGGGAGTGAATGTAGGCGTCGGCGTGGCCGGTCCATTCGGCTTCCCAGCCCATGTGCGCCCGGCTCATCGTCAGAAACCGCGACGCCTGCCGGAATAGGTCGGCCTTGGCCGGGGTGCGGTGCTGGGCGTGCTGCACCCAGACAATGGGCCTGAGAGCCGCTAGGAAATTCATAGAGGCTTCAGACAGTTTGTCGGTGCCTCCGACTACCACCCGATCCCAGGATGCGTCTGCGGCGCTCTCAGCGGCTTCCGGTTCGATGTAGGTGACCTCGACGCCGGCCGGTGCCGCGGTGACCATGTAATCGGTATTCCGCTCCGCGCCACCCGCATACTTACCGGGCAGCAGCGCCTCGTGCCTTTCCTCAACCCGGGGAATGTGGTGCGTGACCCAAGCGACCTTCATGGCGCCAGGAGGATGTCAAGCGCCGACCGCCAGTATTTGTCAAACACGACGTCGGCGTCATAGTTGGCGGCGAAGTCAATGGCCTGCTGGGAACGGCCCCGGCCTCGCGCGTAGGCCGCCTCTAGGTTGTCGACGATGGACGGCACTAGCGGAGTGAAGAACCAGCAGCCTTGGGCGACGTCCCAGGCAGGCTGCACGTCGCACAGCCAGCCGTCGCCGACAAGCTCGGGCTGCGCGGTGGCGTTGGACACGATGACCGGGGTGCCGCAGGCCTGAGCCTCAATGGCCGGAATGCCGAAGCCCTCTCCGCGGCTGGGCTGGAGCAGCACGTCCATGCCGGTGTAAATGCTGGCAAGGGCCTCCTTCGGAATCCCCATGCGATAGGAGTACGAATCAGCGAAGGCCACCCGATCCATTGGCACGCCAGTCGCAGCCAGAAGCGCCCGCAGATCAAGGCCAGACATGGCCGGGCTTGGCTCGGTGTGCAGGTAGAGCCAGGCGTCGGTGTGCTTCTGCATGAACATGCCGGCGGCGAGGAAGGCCTCGGCGAAGGACTTGCGGTCGGTCGATCCCTTATTTGCGCTCACGAGGCCAATGACGAACTTATCGTCGCCCGGTATTCCCATCCACTGACGGGCGGGCACCTGGCCGTCACTGCCTTGGATCAGGTCCGTCGGCTTGAAGACGTTCGTGTCGATGGCGTGCGGGATGTAGAGCGCCTCAATGTCATGGCGTTCAATCGCGTCCAGCCCGAACTGCGACATCGCAATCGGCGTCACGTTGGGGCGTGCCAGCCACTCAATGACCGGAGCCGGCGCCGGAAAGTGGTCGATAGGCACCCAAGAGGCGACCCGCTCAATGTGATCCCAGCCAGCCCCCTTGAAAACCCAGCAGTCAAACAAGGTAATCACGACGGCCTGCTGCCCGGTCGGGCGACCAAAGTCCATCGCATAGGCGGGGATGACGTCGTTGGAGTAGACGTCCAGGCCGCGAGGGTAAACGGGTAGGCCTTCCCACTCCATCGTGGAGCCCTCAAGCCCGTAGTTTGCGGCGATGGCTACTTCGTGGCCGGCTTTCTTGAGCCGCCGGGTGACTTGCTGGGTTTGCTCGCCGTAGCCCGTGGGCGTCCAGGGGGCGTTGCTGGCCCAGATGATTCTTCGTGCAGCAGTCCCAGTCGGAGCAG
>Ga0315903_10009561_pt1 | contig 11702 bp, 13 predicted proteins | sample LakEriMetagenome_7_FD_203524 | JGI IMG/M metagenome (GOLD analysis project Ga0315903, IMG submission 203524) | Freshwater fungal communities from buoy surface, Lake Erie, Ohio, United States - Buoy 2 MA119 | ecosystem: Environmental > Aquatic > Freshwater > Lake | place: USA: Lake Erie, Ohio...
CTCATGGGGGCTGCGTCGGCCATCAGGACGACGGAATCTACTTCGGGGAGTGCGCATGGCTAAGTCGACTGAAAAGACCTGGAATCGCCCGCGCTACTGGGCAGCCACGATCATCCTGTGCGCCCTTTTGATCTTCTCTGCTTTGCTCGTGCTTCGCAGCTCGGTCACGGCGGACCAGATTTCCGGTGAGCTAAACATGCCGACGTACCTGGGCACGTGGGTACTGCCTGTCGCCCAGCTGCTGGCCGCCGCCATCATCCTGTGGCGGAAGTTCCCCACACTCCGAGTATTCGCCTACTCCTGGGCGCTCTTCTACTTCGTAATCGAGCTGCTCCTGCTGATCAACGTGCAGGACTACGTCTTGGCCGCATTCTCCGGCTTCAAGATTGTGGTGTGGGCATTCGCCTTCCATTGGGATCGCAATCGAATCTCAAACAGCCTTCCCAAGGCAGCCAGCCATGAGACGTCCGTGCCTGCCTAAAGCGTTCTGCGACGAGCCGAGTTGGTCACTGCTCATGTCGACATGGCTCGCTACGAGATCGTGATCGGTTCAGCGAGACTTCTACTGCACACAATAAGAGAATATTCTTTACATTAGAGTTCCGCGGGGCTAAACTCCGCATCGCTGGGACTTAAGAAACTTCCGACTATCCGACCGTATTCGTACAACGTCCAGTAGGAGCGCTCATGTCAAAGTCATCTAACGGGTCATACAACCGCGTGCTCTACTGGATACCCACCATTCTCCTATGCGCTGGGATGATCTACTCCTCGATTTACTGGTTCACCACGTCCGGGCCGCGAGATTCACTCATGGTCGCTGAAGCGCTCAACACGACGAACACCTGGGCCTTCTTCCTGCTGCCGCTAGGCCAGTTCATTGCCGCAATCCTCATTTTGAACCGGAAAATGCCCACGGTTCGAATCTTCGCCTACGCATTTGCGATGTTCTACAACCTTCAGCTAGGGCTCGTGATGGCCAACCTAGGGATCGTTGCGGGGGCTGCTTTAGAGGCGTTCAAGGTCGCGATAGCGGTATGGGCCTACTTCGCCGATCGCAACCGAATCGCTAAGAGCCTTCCGACGGCAGCCAACAGTGAGACCTCGGTGTCTGCTTGATCTGTCCTGAGATCAGCTGATCCTGGGTGGATGTAGAACCACTCAGGATTCGCAACTTAGCCGGCCTCGCGCGCAGGTAGCTACACACCATGTCGGCGTAGCTCGCATTCACCGCTTGCCCGTCAAGTACGGATGACGTTCGGCTAACCAGGAACAGGGCTAGCTACGGTGAGCCGCCAACCGGACAAGGAGCAGTCGTGAGCATTGATGAATCACAACTATCTCTGATTTTCCCTCCGGACATCGTAAAGATGATTGAAGAAAATGAGGGTGACTTACCCATCGAGGCAAGCGATACGTTTACCCGCTTCTTGTTCTTCGTAGCAACAAATACAGTGAAAAAGACGCCTCAACATACGGCGAAGGACGTAGGAGTTCCGTCGGTGAGTGGGCCGCTGGAGAAGTTTGTCTTCCTCCCGGGCTACATCAATTTCGTTCCGCAAGATGAAGATGCACCCCCTGCACCACCCGGTGCGGAGAAGTCGGCGGCCAAGCGCTCAGAGGTACTGTCAATGGTCCTCTCTTCTCCGGTCGTTGATGATTTCCGACAATGGGAAGATAGGGAGACAGCAGAAAAGGCAATTGCTGATCATCTGATTTGGATGCAACCAGAAGCGCTGGAATTATGGACGGACGTCACTTCAGAGGCCACCATCACCAACCTGGCATTTCAAGGAATGGCAGCACACCTCTTGGTCCCGGTAGCAGGGCAAGAACCAGTGGCCTACAAGGTGGATGTCTCGTCGTTGGGCGAACTCACTGTCCGAGAAGGCAATGAGCGCATGGGAGCTACGGCATTCTTTGATGCAGATCGGAATCTACTCAGCATCTACGTCTCGAATGATGACGCGACGTACGTGCCGGGAGATGATCTTTGGGAACATGCAAAATGGCATTGGCGTTGTGCGGTCTTTGCCTATGTCACCATTGTGAACCACGCATCCGGCTTGCACCTCGGTGTCTCCGAGTTAACGATGGAAGCAAGCCGCGAGCAGTTGCCTGCAGATCATCCTTTGCGACGGTTGTTGAAGCCGCACGTCTACTACGTTGGGACATCCAATACTACGGCCGTCAAAACACTGGTACCGGAGGGCGGGATAGTCGAAAGGATATGGCCGTTTACCTATGAAGGTCTGGCCAAGTTGGTCAAGCACGGAGTCGAATCAGCACCCTTTGAACCCTTCCCAAAGTGGTTGGAGAACAGCGGGTTAGCTGGTTTAAGCGATGGCGATTACCCCTATGCAACTGATGGTTTGGCGCTGTATGAGGTTTGCCGTGACTATGTAGAAGACTACTTGGAGATTTTCTTCCCCGGTGAGTCCATCGTGAGCGATCCCGCGGTTCAAGCTTGGTGGGAACAACTTGCAACGGCTGCTCCACGAAGCGGGCTAGGAACCTTGCGCACCAGGGCGCAAGTTGTCGATTTAGTTGCGCAAATCATATTTGCTGTTAGCGGCCTGCACTCCCATGTAGGTGCGAATACGCGTTACCTGGCCGACCCGAGTTTCGTGGGCGGCAAGGTCCGCGCCGGGTCGGAGTTCCCCGATATGCAATCCACTTTTCTGATTTTTAGTCTCAACGCGGTAACTGGTGTCTACCAGCCAAAGTTGCTCGATGACTACACGCACATCTTCTTGGAACATCACAAGGAACAAGCTGTGGAAGTATTCGAGCAATTCCAGAACTCACTCATTGCCCTTGGACACGACATTGACTCGCGAAATGAGAGTCGGAGCATGCCACTACGTTCTTTTCATCCAGCAGTGCTCGACTCAGGTGTAAACAAATAGAAAAGACAGCAAATTTCGTCCGACATGACAATGAGGAACAGTCCTTGATCGCGCAGAAGGGCAGCTTGCCTTCGAGGATCTAATGCTCAGTGATGTCGACCGGCTTTCTTCCCGGCCCCGTGTCGCCTAATGATTGTTGAGAAGGTTCCCGTCAGGGCCGGCCCACCGCCAAAGTGCGCGACGGGGGTGCACAGTGGGGCAAGAAGAGTGACGTTTTGTGCAGGAGATTAGTCGGGATTTGGCAGGAAGGATCCCGGTTGGGCACCATCCCTCTGGCGGGCGTAGGTCGGAGTTGTGTCGCTACTTAGCCGGCCTCGCGCGCAGGTAGCTACACACCATGTCGGCGTATTCGGTTGCGGTGACTTTGCGGCTCATGTTTACGCGCGAGAACTCATTCTGGTCGAGCATGATTTGCTGGAACGTAACGGCAATGCCCATGCGCACGGCTATTTCAATGCGACGCTTGTCGGCCGCGCTCGTGAACTTGGGCAGGTATTGCTTGATGAGCTGGGTAAACGCATCACTCATCGCGAGAGTGAACTGGGAGCCCATCTCACGCCATTCGGGATCGTGTGAGTTGCCTACCGCGAAGAAGAACAGTGGCACACGGTGCCGCTCGACCACTTCGAAAGTCCCTGTAAAGGTTTTGCGCATGGAGGACTCGAGATCGGGCTCCAGGGCAGCTTTGCCGAGGATTGGCAGAATTTCGGCAGCCAGCATCTCGAGCACGCGCTCGTGCATGGCATCGAGGAATCCGCGCATGTCACCGAACCGTGCGTAGAAGGAGCCGGTGGATGTTTCGGCACGCTCGATGACTGCTTCGAGGGTGAGGGCAGGGCTTCCGCCTTCGTAGAAAAGCTCCTCTCCGGCGTCGAGCATGCGGTTCATCGACTCGATGCTTCGCTGTTGAACGGGTGCTCTACGAGCCATGGTCGAACCCTTCTGTGCCGCTGGAAGTCCCGAAGTCTAGCGCGAGAAGCGCGGTCACAGGTGATGGGTTGAAGGGCAATCTCGAACTATCCCTCTAGTTGACGGGACAGAGCGGACTAGGCGCACTCCCGCCGCGTCTTGCAGGTGATCGTGGTGGTCACCTTGGAGTCAAGCGTGCCGAACGCCATGCCCGGAGTGAAGAACGTGGTCCCGATGTAGGCGTTGAGAGCGCTCACGAGTTGCGGATCGTCGACGATGGAGACACCACCGGTGATGAGTTGCCTGTCGGTCCGCTTCCAGACGGCTCCCGCCTTGGCGACCTTGCCCTTCGTGACCTTGACCGTCATGGTGTTGACGCCGAAGATCGTGACTCGGTCGCCCCCGACTGCGGCGTAATCATCCTGGAAGGTGATTCGGCCGGTCGTGGCTCCTGCCCCGGTGGCGTACTCAAGGTGGGGCGACGCGAGATCGATCCTGTTCAGCAAAGCACCGATGGTCATGACTCCCGTGTTCGCGACGGCGCCCGGCTTGAAGGGCTTGGTCACCGGGAAGTGAAGAGCCTGGGTGCCCGAGGGGTTGGTGCTCGTGGCGGGGGGAAGACCCTGGAACTGCACGCCCACCGTGCTGAGTTGGCTGTACACCTCGGGCAGGAGCGTGATGGTCGTAGATCCACTGACCTGGGATGTGACCTTGGCCTGCGCGGGCGCAGCGGCGATGCCTACACCTGCGACGAGTGCTGCCGCGGTGACGGCGCTCAGGAATGCGGTGCTCTTGCGCATCAATCCTCCAAAGAATATGGAGGCGCCAACTCGGCACCTCACCGCCTGCGTGGTCGCCTGCGTGGCTGGCGCGATTCTGGCATATCGGCCATACCGGTCGCACGCTGCATGCTGATGTAGGGGGATACCCAAGTGCACAGGGGCGCGGACGTACTCCGCCTAACTGATGTCGATCGCGAAGAGGATCTTGGTGAGCGTCTCGAATTGCTTGTCATTGTTGCTCGTCCCCACCATCGCAGCCATGGCGTCCTCCTCGGGGTAGTACATCGCCGTGATGTAGCCGTCGATTCCGGAAGAGCCGCAGTCGCGGTAGTACTTCTCCACCCAGTAGTACACATCTCCTGACTTAGCGGTTGCGCGCTCAGCCTTATTGGTGCCGCCATCGTCGTCGCATGCCTTGGCGAATCCGAAGTCATCGATGAGGAAGTTGCGCACGTCGAGGAGCTTTGCCTTCGGGACACCTCCGAAGAAGTAGACGAGCGCACCGGGCGCGGTGGAACTTCCCTCGAGGAAGTTCTGGTCGTCAGGGCTCAGTGTGATCCGGGAAGCGGGTCCGTAGTCCGTCTCCGAAGCTCCTCGCTGGATCTCCTCCCAGGAGTTCGGGGCCACCGTCGTGAGGCGTCCCGTACTGTCGGTCACCCTCCTGAACCCCGCCGGCACCGATGTGGAGGTGGTGCCATCGCCGTTGGGATCACCATCGTCAGCACTCACGTTGCCGACCACCTCAAGCGGCCTGACGTCGTTATTGATCTCACCCTCGAGAAGCTCGCCCGTATTCGGCCGATAGACGGAGATGTCCATCGGGTTCGTGTCACCCTGGGTGCGCAGGACATCGCAATAGCCGCGCTTCGTGGCGTTGTCCGCAGCTGTGACCACGTCACGACCCGCCAGACTCAGGAGGATGTCGCCGGGTTCCACCCCGACATTGCTCGCCGCGCTTCCCGCACGAGTGCCGGATACCCAGATGCCCCCGATCTCCTCGACTTCGTCGAACCACGCGAAACCGTTGATCCCCAGCGACTCCACATCGGTCCCCTCAGCAAGCGTGTCGACCACGCCCCTTGCGAGTTCGGCCGGGATGGCGAAGTACTGCGACGTGTTCGTCGGGTCCGAGGATGCGTAGTTGATTCCGATCACATGACCATCAACACCGAGCAGAGGGCCCCCGGAATTGCCCGGCTGGATGGCCGCATCGTGCTCGAGGGCATAGGGGATGGACGCCCACGACGAATCACCGTCGGCGCGCGCCTTAGAGATGATGCCTCGCGTCAAGCTGAATTCGGGATCACCCAAGGGGAATCCCGCGACGTAGATGTCGGTCCCGGCGTCGATGGCCTCCTCCTGCCACGCCAGATAGGGGAAGTCCTCTCCCGTGAGGTCGAGTACCGCGAGGTCATTGCACTCCGACACTCCCAGGACACGCGCAGTGATAGGGCCTTCCTGGCCATCGACGTAGACGCGGACGAGTCCTGCGCCTTCGACGACATGGGCGTTGGTGACGACGTGGCCCTCCGGGTCGATGATGAAGCCCGATCCAGAGCCCCCTGCTGACACGCGCCCCTCCTCCGGATCGACGTACGAACCCTCGACCTCGATCCGGACCACTGCCGGGCGAGCACCATCAATCCCCTGCTGCGCACCCTGGCCCGGTGACAGGGAGGATTCCGCGGACGAGGACGGCTCTCCTGAGTCACCTATAGGGATGAGGCAGCCGCTCAGAAGCAATGCCAGCGAAGCAATGCCAGCAGCGACGGGAAGGCTCCGATGCGGAATACGCGACGTCGTCATGCTTCCTGTGTACGCGCCCCATTCGCATCCGCGTAGAGGTGAAGGGTCCGAGTGAGGTCATGGGTAGGTCAACATTCATCATCGCCATGCATTCACGGGACACTCATGGCCGATTGCTGACCGCGAGCGGGCCAGCATCTCGTAGCCGGCCTACTGCTGGGTTGAGGTTTCGTCGCGCTGCTGGAAGAGGAGGTAGAGCACGACGACGCCGCCCACGAACCTGAGCGTGCCAAGGGCAGGGCGGAAATCGGCGTAACCTCTCATGGCGACGAGACCGGCGGCAACGGCGATAGTCGCGAGGATGGCCAGGGCGATGGTCCCGCTTCTGCTGCCGCGGGAGTACGCGATCGTGGCGGCAAGACCGAGGAGGGCGAAGACAATTCCCGCGACGGCGAGGACTACGACCTGCGTGGAGGTGAGGGATTCTGCGGTGCTCCAATCAAACTCCGCGTTGAGCTCATCGGCGTCGACTATGGCCTGGAATCCGACGAATAGCTGTTCGAGGAAGATGAAAGCCGCGAGCACAATCACAACGGTGACTGTCCAGGGGCGAGTCGACTTTGCCGCACTTCCTGCCATGGCTACTTCCTGCCTTCCGGGGGTAAGCGGAGATCGCTTTGCGCGCGGACACTACCAAAATCTCGGCGAATTGTGGTGGCTCTGCACAGGTAGAAGGGATCCGGGTGGTTAACCCATAGTCCGGAGGACCTTCCACTGAGGGCTCCCCTAGGGGTAGCGGGTGCGTGCCAAGCCGATTGACCCGCAGTCTCGGTGCGGGGGAGCCAGCTCCATGCTCTAGGCTCCGCAACACTTGATGCACACGCGCACGCATGCACGACATTCATGGATGCACGAGGATTCTTGGATGCACGTGGCCTTCCCTTTGCGCAGGACGGCCTAGATCGCAGCACGTCGTCGAGGTGCCGCCTCTGACGAGAACGTTAGAGCCTCAATCCCGAGGTGGTGGGGCACATGACCGTGATCGTCTTCGTCGCCTACGGCGTCGGAGCACTACTCGGCTATGCAGTTGCCCGCGGCGGTCGACTTGTCCCCGTTTGGCGAGTCTTCATCCGCGCCAACCTGCTGCTCACCAGCATCGTCCTCTCCGTCCTCGCCGGATGGCGCGTCTCCGGCTTCGCCGACCTGCTGTGGCCCGTCGTGGTCACGGCGGTGATGTTTGTCCTCGTCGGTATCGCCTATCTCCTGACGCCACCGTCTCCCGAGCGTCCCGGACGCGCTGCGCTGCGCGGGTGGTCGGCAATTCCCAATCCTGGCTTCTGGCTCATCCCGGTCGCCACGGCGATCGCAGGCGCACCGGGAGCGGTCATCGCGGTCCTCATCGATCGTGTCGCGCTGGCTTCCTTCGCCATCTGGGTCTGGGTGCTTCGCAAGCACGCCCCCATCAAGCAGCAGGTCCGCACATCCTGGATTGATCAGTCACCCCTCATCGCCCTCGTCGTGGGGTTGCTTCTCGGTGTTTTCTCCGACGCCCCGGAGTGGACCGCGTCGGTCCTGCAATGGCTAGCACCAGTCGTCGCCGCTATCGGTGCCGCGGTCTTCGTCGGCTCAGTGCTTCATCCCAGTCAGCGCATGGAGTGGCGCCCCGGCGTGCGCGTGTGGGCACTTCTCAGCCTGGCCCGCATCGCCATGATGGTGCCCTTGGCATTCCTGGCACCGACCGAGCCCATCGCGGTCGCACTCGTGCTCGGCGCCTTCAGTATCCCGGCCTTCTTCCCATCGAGCCTGTCGGTGCTCTACGGCTACACCGACTCAGTCGTCGCCGCTTCTGTCCGCCTGGGGTGGATCTTCGCGCCCATCGGCCTCGTGGCCGCGGGCTTCATCATCACCCGTTAGGGCCACGTCGTCGATCCATGTGACGACGGGCCATGTGCCTACGGGCTCTCTCCCATAGGAAAAGCCTTACGCTCACTCCAGGCACAATGCAGCAGGGACATGAAGCCAGAGGGAGTAGTCGTGACCGAGAAGCCGAAGAACGATCTTGAGGACCTGGGCGACCACGCCCTGCACGGTGTCGAAGACGTCGCCGATGTCGTCGGCCATGGCGTCGGGGGCACGGTGAAGGGCCTGGCTGACGGCGTGGAGGCGGCCTCCGCCGAGACGAAGGTGCGCGAGACCGACGACTAGGTCGCGGAGCGCGCCCCGGGTCTGGTCATCCATGCCACACTCAGCCTGTGCGCGTCACGCGACTGTCCACCACGCCCGTCAAGGGGCTGGCCCTGCACCATCCCGAGTCCATCCGTGTCGACGAGACGGGCGCTGTCGGCGACCGGCTCTTCTTCCTCGCTGATGCACGGCCCTCGCTGGTCTCCGTAGCCAAGTCAGGGGCACTGCTCGGCATCGCGGCGGAGTACGACGCCTCGACCCGACGCCTCACCCTCCGCGAGGGAGACTCCGTGCTCGCCGACGACGAAGTGCGGCTTGGCGAGGAGGTCGACTCGGACTTCTTCAGTTTCCGCACGGCACCCGGTCGCATCGTCGAAGGTCCCTTCGCTTCGATCTGCTCCGAGCGAGCAGGGCGCCCGCTCGAGTTGGTGCAGGCCTCCGACGCGCTGCGCGGCCACGACGTCGAACCCCTCACCCTCCTCGGCCAGGGCTCCATCGACCGGCTGAGCGAGGTCGCCGGAGAGCCCGTCGATGCGCGGCGCTTCCGCATGCTCATCGAATTCGACGGCGGCGAGCCACACGTCGAGGACACCTGGATCGGCAAGAGCATCCGAATCGGCGACGCCACCCTCGTCGGCGGCGAGCCAGTGCAGCGTTGCGCGGGTACGACACGGCATCCGGACACCGGCGTCATTGACCTCAAGACACTCTCGCTCATCGGGGAGTACAGAGGACGCCAGGACTCCGTCTTCGGTCCCGGCTTTAACTTCGGCGCCTACGCGCGCTGCATCGTGCCGGGCGAGATCCAGGTCGGTGACGACGTCATCGTCGCCGACTGAGTGCTACGGCAGCGACGGGATCTGCGAGCAGGCCGACTCGACGGCGCCGCTGGTCACGCCGAGGGACTGGCCGGAGGGATCAGCGGCGAGTGCCTGCTTCGCCGCCCCCAACGCGCCCTCGAGATCCGACATTCCCGGCACGTCCGGATAGGCGACAACCACCCCGCCGACGATGGAGACAGCCTGCTGGAGCAGCGACGCGGACTCCTCGGGCGGCGTGCCGGGCTGCACTGCCTCGCGCACGAGGTCGCACGCACCATTGAGCTGGCGCGCTGCATCCGCGGTGTCAGACGCCGTGCCGACGACATTCTGGCCGGCCTCGATCGCGGCTGATCCCGCGTCGATCGCCGCTGATCCCGCATCGACGACCCCCTGGCCGACGTCCAGAGCCGTCTCGGTGGCATTGCGCACCGAGTCGAAGCCGAAGATCGCCACGACGGCGACACCGGCGGCGATGAGGAGGATGAGGAGACGACGCATCGCCTTCGACGGTACGTAGGGGTGTCCCGAGGAGGCAACTCGCCACGCGCATTCCCAGGGACCTCCTACGATCATTCCGTGGAGATTGCGAGCGGGCCGTGGGATACCTCACAGGTCAACACCTTCCTTGATGAGACCGTGATCCCGATCCGCATCGCGAGCGCAGGACGCACCTCGCCCCTGGTGCAGTCCCTGTGGTTCCTCTACGCCGACGACTCGCTGTGGTGCTGCACGCAGGCCGACGCCGTGCTCACGCGACGTCTCACGAGCGATCCGCGGTGCGGATTCGAGGTCTCCGGCGACCTGCCGCCCTATCGAGGCGTGCGCGGCACGGCCAAGGCTGAGATCCTCCCCGATCGCGCCGCCGACGTACTCCCCAGACTCATCGAGCGATACCTCGGCGACTCTCCCAGTCCCCTCGCCGCATGGCTCCTGTCGCGACTGGATCGCGAAGTGGCGATCCGTCTGCACTCACTGCGCGTGACGAGCTTCGACTTCACGACGCGCATGTCGTGATCAGCGACTGAGTGCGTCTACTCCCCCGCCGGCCGCGACCGCGAGACCCATCTCCGCGAGCGCATCCGTCGCCATGGCCATGCCATCTGCAAGCGAGGAGTCGGCACCGAGCTGCTGTCCCGCCAGCGTGCGCTTGCGAATCGACTCCATGATCACCGCCAGCTTGAGCCCGGAGAGCACCACGCACACATCGAGATGACCGACATCGAGTCCGCTGCGCTCCGCATAGCGCTCCACCAACTGCCCGCGCTCCCAGAAGCCGTCACGATCGGTGACGAAGGCAGCGAACCGAATCTGATGACGCAGTTCATCGCCGGGTCGCGACCAGTAGATCAGCATTGTGGCGAGGTCCATGAGCGGATCGCCCAGGGTCGCCATCTCCCAGTCGAGTACAGCACGGATGCGCGGCTCGACCGGATCGACGATCGCATTGTCCAGGCGGTAGTCGCCGTGCACGATCGACCACGGCAGGTCAGCGGGCAGCCCCTCCACGCGAGAGTCGAGCCACGACAGCAACTCGTCGATCGCGGGGAGATCGCGCGTCTTCGAGAGCTCCCACTGCTTCGCCCAGCGCTCGACCTGACGTGCGAGGAATCCCTCTGGGCGACCAAGTCCGCCCAGGCCCACCTCACGTGCATCGATCGCGTGCAGGGCGGCGAGCACATCGACCAACTCCGCTGAGAGTGCGGATGCATCCGTCACCGTGACGCCCTCGGCCGCCGCGTCGCTGCTGATGATGCGACCCGCGACGTACTCCATGACGAGGAAGCGCGCGCCGATGATCGACTCGTCATCGCAGTAGGCGAGCGGCCGCGGTGCTGGGAAGTCACCCTGCGTCACCCCGCTCAGCACGGTGAACTCCCGGCCCATGTCATGAGCCGTGGGCATGACATGGCCGAGAGGCGGGCGCCGGACGACAAGTTGTCGATCACCCTGGGAGACCAGGTAGGTGACGTTGGACAGGCCTCCTGCCAGACGAACCGCCTCCACAGGGGCGTCCTCGACCAGCCCTTGCGCGGCCAGCCAGGGACCGACGGTGGCGAGGTCGAGACCCTCGGGCGATGTCACGCCTCCGACGCTACCGGGCTCTCGCCGTTTAGGCTCCCGTCATGGCACTGCCGGGGAGGGACTACGCCGCACAGATCGCCGGAGCCCGGCGCACGGCGCGACGCGTCCACGTCTTCGCCGCGATCTCATGGGTCTGCGGCTGGGCCACGATCATCGCGTGCCTCATCGCATGGCTCGGGTTCGGCGTATCCATCCTCGACAGCCTCGAGATCATGCTCGCAATCGGAGTCGCCGGCCTGCTGGGCGGCGTCGGGCTCTACGCACAGAGC
>Ga0315903_10009565_pt1 | contig 11699 bp, 11 predicted proteins | sample LakEriMetagenome_7_FD_203524 | JGI IMG/M metagenome (GOLD analysis project Ga0315903, IMG submission 203524) | Freshwater fungal communities from buoy surface, Lake Erie, Ohio, United States - Buoy 2 MA119 | ecosystem: Environmental > Aquatic > Freshwater > Lake | place: USA: Lake Erie, Ohio...
TGGTCCAGCGTCCACCGTGATGGATGATCACGGTCAGGCCATATTCCTTCGGCCCCTGCGCGGCGTAGATCACCGTCCCGGCGGCAGCGGCGCGGGCAGCGGTGCCCTTGTCAGCCTTGATGTCGATTCCGTCATGGAAGGCCTTGCTTCCGCCGCGCGCGACAAAATCACGGCGGATCTCGCCCTTGACCGGCCAGGCAAACCGCGCGGGCGGCTGGGCCAAGGTCTTGGGCGCTCCGGGGGCGGGGCCGGGATCGGGCGCCATTTTCGGTGAAGCGCCTGGCGCGGGGCTGGCGGCAACCGCAGGCGGTGGCGGCGCCCTGGTGATGGTCGGGATCACCAGCTTCTGCCCGGCCTTGACCGGCTTTTTCGGGTCGATGCCGTTGGCAGCAGCAATCGCCGACCAGGCCACGCCATAGTCGAGCGCAATGCCAAGCCCGGTCTCGTCTTCCTTGACCGTGTGCGTGCGGCGGCGCGGGATCACCAGCTTCTGCCCGGCCCGGACGGTATAGGGGGCCTTCAGGCCATTGGCCTCGATGATCAGAATGCGCGGGACTTCAACCCGGTTGGCGATGCCGCCTAGAGTCTCGCCCGATTTCACGACATATTCGGTCGCGGTCTTGGGATCGTCCTCAGCCAGCAGCGGGGCGGCGACCAGCACCGTTAGGGCCAGTGCAAGACCGGCCCGCACCATCAGGCGAAGCGCCCCGCCAGCTCGGCGAGCGAGGCTTCGTGCGTCAGGTCAAGCTGCAAGGGGGTTACCGCCACAAAGCCATCCTGGATTGCCTCAAGATCGGTCGCATGACCGGGGGTATGTTCTATCCCATCAAGGCCGAACCAGAAATAGCGGTAGCCGCGCGGGTCCACACCTTCGACGATTGTGCCGCGCGAATAGTCGTGGAAGCCCTGGCGGACCACCCGGATGCCCTGGATCTGATCCGAAGGCAGCGCCGGGAAGTTGACATTGACCAGCGTGCGCGGCGCAAACGGCAGGTCGAGCAGCGGGGCGATGACCTTGGCCCCCCAGGCCTCGGCCGCGCCAAACGGCACGGCATCGCCCATGCCTTCGCTGGCATAGACCTGGCTCAACGCGATTGAGCGGATGCCAGCCAGCGCGCCTTCGATCGCGGCCGAGACCGTGCCCGAATAGGTCACGTCATCACCCAGGTTGGCGCCGCGATTGACGCCCGACAGGATCAGGTCGGGTGCAGCGGGCATGACCTCGCGCAGGCCCATCATCACCGCATCAGTCGGGGTGCCGGAGACCGAAAAGCGCCGCTCGTCATGGCGGCGCAGCCGCACCGGACGCGACAGGGTGAGCGAGTGGCCCGCGCCCGACTGTTCCTCGGCCGGGGCGACAATCCAGATGTCGTCCGAGAACTGCCGCGCAATGCCCTCCAGCACGCTCAGGCCGGGGGCGAAGATGCCGTCGTCGTTGGTCAGGAGAATGCGCATCAGGCCGGCACCAGCCGGTCGATCCCGCCCATGTAGGGCAGCAAGGCCGCCGGCACTTCGACCGAGCCGTCCTCCTGTTGGTAATTCTCCAGCACGGCCACCAGCGCCCGGCCAACCGCCAGGCCCGAGCCGTTCAGCGTGTGGACGAATTCCGGCTTGGCCTTGTCCCCCGCCGGGCGATAGCGCGCGTTCATCCGCCGCGCCTGAAAATCGCCGCAGTTCGAGATCGAGCTGATCTCGCGGTAGGCATCCTGGCCGGGCAGCCAGACCTCAAGATCAAAGGTCTTCCTGGCGGTAAAGCCCATGTCGCCAGCGCAGAGCAGGACCTTGCGATAGGGCAGTTCCAGCGCCTGGAGAATCGATTCGGCCGCCGCTGTCATCCGCTCATGCTCAGCCTCGGACTGGTCGGGCGCGCAGATCGTCACCAGCTCGACCTTCTCGAACTGATGCTGGCGGATATAGCCGCGCGTATCCTTGCCCGCCGCACCCGCTTCGCTGCGGAAGCAGGGGGTCAGCGCGGTCAGCCGCAGCGGCAGGGCCGCGGCATCGAGGATCTGCTCACGGACCGAATTGGTCAGCGATACCTCGGCCGTCGGGATCAGCCAGCGGCCATCGGTGGTCTGAAAATTGTCCTCGGCAAATTTCGGCAGCTGGCCGGTGCCGAACAGCGATTCCTCGCGCACCAGCAGCGGGGTTGCGCATTCGACATGACCATTCTGAACCGTTTGCTGGTCCAGCATGAGCTGGCCAAGCGCGCGCTGGAGCCGCGCCATCTGGCCGCGCAGGAAGGTGAAGCGGGCACCGGAAATGGCAGCGCCCGTCTCGAAATCGAGACCGAGCGCCGGGCCAAGATCGGCATGTTCCTTCGGCGCGAAGTTGAACTGGCGCGGCGTGCCCCAGCGGCTGACTTCAACGTTCTGCGTCTCGTCCTCGCCATCGGGCACGGCCGGATCGGGCAGGTTGGGATAGGCGGCCAGCGCTTCCTGGAGTTCGGCCGAAAGCTCGCGGTCTTCCTGCTCCAGTGCGGGCAGGGTGTTCTTGATCTCGGCCACTTCGGCCTTGAGCCGCTCGGCCTCGTCCTTGTCGCCGCGGCCCATCGCCGCGCCGATCAGTTTCGAGGCTTCGTTGCGGCGGTTCTGCGCGTCCTGCATCGCAGTCGCGACCACACGGCGGGCCGCGTCGAGCGCCAGGATCGGGCCCGAAACAGGCTCCACCCCGCGGCGGGCGAGGGCGGCATCGAAAGCGGCGGGATCGTCGCGGATCAGGCGGATGTCATGCATAGCGCTGGCGCTATGCCGCTTGCCCCGCCGCTGCGCAAGGTGGCGCTACTTCGCCTTGCAGGTGTTGATCCCCAGCAGCCCTTTGACCGTCGCATTCAAATTGGAACCGAAATTCCTCTGCGCATCCGCTGATCCAGCTAACCTCAGGGTTTAGAGCCTAAAGGCGTCGTGCGGGAGGGGACATGAATAAGAAGTTTGACCGATTTCTCTCAACTTTTCCCAAGCTAAAGCAACGAATCGCCACTCGCCAGGATCCCAAGGCAACCTTCTTAAGCATTCTCAGATTGTTTGAGCGGGCAGGCTTCCATGTTGCAGCAGTCGACAACAGACTGATGCGCTTCTGCGCGTATCGAACGGGTCGGCAGTACAACTGCACTTGCGTGCACGTGATCTGGGTAAGGTCTGACGAGGAGACAACCTGCGTCAGTTACGGGATCGAGCCGCACCAAGGAGTTTTCCTGTCTTGCGGTCACCGCGATCACGTAGACAAATTGCACGAGTGCGGTCGCGCCGTTCGCAAGGCAATTGATGAAATTTACCTAAGGGTTGAACTGCCAAGAGAGATTGTGAATGGCAGTTGGCACGTGAGAAAACTCGGGCGGTTTGTGGTTGCGCCGGATCAGATCAACCCTCGCAGCGCATATGCGAGAAGCCAGTTCGCCAATGCAGACTCAGCCTGACGGCACTCCCCCAGGCGCGGTGCAGCGACCGGTCCGCGGGTTAAGCTGACGTCGGCGACAAGGTGTTAATCGATGTGCGGGTTTCCCGTAGGGGCCTGCTCGGGCTCTTTTATTGCTCTGCGTGCATAGCTCTTCCCTGCAATCCGCTTAATCGAGGCCAGGCGGAAATACCGACGGGGGAAGTCATGATTGCAGGTTCAACGCAGCTGCATGCGATTGGGCATGGTCGCAGGAAGTTTCTGATTAGGGTCCTGGGTACAGCGCTATTCGGCGGGGTGATGTTATCCTTGCCGGTACCGGCGGCTGCACAACAGGTTAACAACCTGAACATTTCTCCCAAGCGCGTGGTCTTCGCAGGCGCGGCCACCGCTTCGGCTGTCTACATTTTCAACCGCGGCGAAGAAGCTGTGACCTACCGGGTGGAACTGGTTGACCGTGTAATGCTGCCAAGTGGTGAGATTCGCTCAAAGGACGAGTTGATCGACAATCCTGCAGGGGTCGAACTTGCTGGACGGTTGAAGTCATCGGCCAGCATGATCCAGTTCACCCCGCGGCGCGTCACCCTTCAGCCCGGCCAGTCGCAGGCTATCCGCCTGCGCTTGCTACGACCGGCTGTACTGCCAGACGGGGAGTATCGCACGACCTTGACGGTGTCTGCTGTACCCCCCGATGATGCGGGCATCACCGCTGATCAGGCGTTTGGTGCGAACGATGGGAAACTCTCGATCAAGGCCATTGCTCGCTTTGAAGTCAGCATCCCGTTGATTGTCCGGCAAGGCCAGTTGGCTGGCCTGGTCCGCATCGATAACGCCCGAGCGAGCGGTCAGAAACTTGAGCTGGAGCTCGCTCGTTCAGGGTCACGATCGGTCTACGGCGACCTGGAAGTGCGCGAGAATGACGCAAACGGCAAGATTGTTGGCTTGATCCGCGGCGTTGGGGTCTATGAAGAAACCGATCGGCGCGCACTGGAGGTTTCTCTCAACCGGATCGTAAGCCCCGGCGAGGCGCTTTATCTCAGCTTCCGCGAGGATGCCGCGCCCGAAGCTACAGCCGTGGTAGTGGAGCGGATCGTCGCCAAATGATGACACCGGCTCAACGAGCCGTAATCATGGTTGCTTGCATGACTTTGCCCGCTGCCCCAGCCGCAGCGGCAGCTGAGCCTAGCATTGCGCCGGTCACGCACTCGCTTCCCTTTACCGATGCTGACTTTGTCCTGCTCCAGACGGATGCAGACGGCATTGCGTTGACCGACGCCTTAGGCGGCTATTCATCGCGAGCAGGCCTCTACCTGCCCGTTGGCGAGTTGGCGCGCCTGCTTGATCTCGCGATCTATGTCGATCCGGCCAAGCAAACCGCCTCTGGCTGGATTGTCACTGAAACGCGTACCTTCGAAATAAGCCTGCCGCGCAATTCCGCAAAGGTCGAGGGTCGTGAGGTCAAGCTCCAGCCGGCCGATGCAGTGCTCCTTGACGGTGAGATGTATGTCCGCGCAGAGCTTGCGCAGCGCCTCCTGCCGTTCAGCCTGGTTGCTGACTTGGGGGAATTGACACTGCAGATCCGGAGCCGCGAGGAATTGCCCTTCAAGGCCCGAATGAGCCGCCTGAACCGCTCGAATAGCTTGAACCGAGGCCTGCTTGGCACCGACGCTATCCCGCACGCCGCCGAGCTCGACCAGCCCTACCGTTTCTTTTCGCCGCCGTCGGTCGATCTCACATTGCGGGGCGAACTCGGTAACCGTGCCCCACACACCGGCGGCAGCTACGACATTCGGCTGGGCGGGGACTTACTATACGCAGGCTTTCAGCTGTTCGCTGCATCGGATCAACAAGGCCGGCTCGACAGCATGCGGGTCTTGTTTGAGCGCAAGGACCCCAAAGGTGCCGGGATTGCCGGCCCTTTCGGCCTGACCCGTTTCAATATCGGCGACACGCAGTCACCAGGCCTGGCAATGGGCGCTGAGAGCGCCACGGGTCGCGGGCTTTTCTTGACTTCTGAAGCACTCGAGCAGGCGAACATCTTTGACCGCACTGACCTGCGAGGCGAGCTTCCATCCGGGTATCAGGTGGAACTCTACGTCAACGAAGTGCTGCGCGGTTCTGCACTCAATACGCCAGACGGACGCTATGCCTTTACAGAGGTCCCGCTGAGTTATGGTAGCAATCAGGTCCGCCTGGTATTCTATGGGCCACGCGGAGAACGCCGCGAGGAAGCCCGCCGCATAAATGTAGATGGCAACCAGCTGGCGGCTGGCAAGACTACCTTTAGCCTTGGCATTATCGAGGAAAGTCGCCAGGTCGTCGAAGTTACCCCAGTTCCCGAAGCGGTAAGGTTGTTCCTGCCGGGCTTTGGCCAGACCCGCTTGGTGGCGCGCATGTCCCATGGACTTGGCTCAGGGTTCACCGTCAATGCGGGAGCCGCACATCTGTCACCGCCGACTGGTGATGGTCGCACACTTTTCAATGCCGGCCTGGTTGCCAGTCTCGGCGGCTATTCGACCCAGATTGACGGTGCCTGGGACACAAATCATGCCCACGCCGTCGCACTCGGGATCGCCGGGCGTTTGGCGGGCGTCTCGCTCGTGGCGCGTCACACCGAGTATGGTGGTGGCTTCATCGACGAAGTGCAGCCGCGCGGCGCGATCTTGGATACCCCATTGCAGCGCGCCACGACTATCCGCTCTGATTTTGGCGTTCGTTTTGCTCAACGAATCTTGCCGCTGGCATTGACCATTCGCCGCGACGAGATGGCTATGGGGCGCAAATATCTTTTGGGTAGTGTCCGGAGTTCATTTGCGGCCGGCGGCTACTTGATCTCGACCGGGATCGATGCGCAGCGCGAAAGCGGCGGCGGTGAGGCTACAATGAGCCGCGTTGGCGGCGGCACTGAATTGACCAGACTGGCTGGTGCAGGTTGGCAGCTGCGTGCAGGGGTCAGTTATGAATTCCAGCCAAAGTTCGAGCTTTCCTCGGCAAATTTCACAGCGGACCGACAACTGACTGACCGTTTCGCATTGCGACTAGCGGCAGCCCATTATTTCGGTCCCAACGCGACAACCGCGATCCAGGCAGGGCTGACACGGCGGCTGGATTTTGCCTATCTGACCCTGAACTCAGCTTATTCGACTGCCACTCGCGATCTGCGCATCGGGATGCAGGTGAGCCTTGGCGGCCTGTTTGATCCATTTCGCCGCCGGTATCGCCTGACGCCGCCTGGTTCCGGGGTAGGTGGCAACATCGTGGTCCAGGCCTTTGAAGATGCCAATGGCAGCGGCACGCGTGATGCCGGCGAGGCCGCAGTCGTTGGGCTGAAGGTGCTCAACACAGGCAGGACAGTCTCAACTGATGTGAACGGTCGTGCGCTTGCTGCAGCATTGGGCAGTGGCACCACGGGCTTTGTCGAGGCTGATCCGGAAAGTATCGAGGATCCCTATCTTCGGCTCGACCAACCCCGATGGCAGTTCGTTCCTCGGCCCGGCAAGGTGGCAATTGCTAATTTCGTCTTTGCGCGGGGCGGCGAGGTCACTGTTCGTGCCGAGTTTGACAGGGGAGACGGCGTCCGGCGGGGCCTGTCAGCGCTCAGTCTGCGGTTGATGAATGAACGTGGCGAGATTGCCTTTGAAGGTCGCTCCGAGTTCGACGGTTCACTGCTTGCTGCCGGTCTTCGGCCGGGCAAGTACCGGGTTGAGCTAGATCCTGAGCAGGCTGCTCGCCTGGGCGTCTCTCTCGAGGAAAGCCCCGAAATCACCATTGCCACCAGTGGCGGATATTCAGGTCAGTTCACCGTGCGCGTAATCCGATCGCCATCCAATCGGGAGAAGTAACTTGTCAGCTGTTCACATGCTGTTTGATGAGATGGGTGCCATGCAGCTCGTTGGCCGGTCCGGTCAGTCGCCTGCGTACCTGGACGCGAATGGATTGCCGATGATCCCGCGGCAATTGCAGGCCCGGCTCTCCGAAGCTGTGCGCAATGCCATCACGCAGGGCAGTTCGTGCGCGATCAAGTCATCTGCAGACAACGCCGAGCTTGAGTACCTGATGACGATCCGTCCTGCGCGCGAGGCTGGCCAGGCCTTGATCTCGTTTATCGACATCCGGGAACCACTGAACAGCCTGACTGTGGACATGCTGATCGAGATGTTCGAACTCACCCAGGCAGAGGCCGAGATCGCACTTGCGCTGCATGCAGGACTGGAAACGCATGAGATCGCCCAACTCCGCAGCGTTTCCCTCGAGACGGTACGTTGGCAAATAAAGGCAGTTCTGGGCAAGACGAACTCTCGCAATCAAAAGCGCTTCATCGCGTTGCTCTCGCGGATTGCCCTGGCCTTGCCACAGGATTCGCCCCCGAACGAACAGATTGAACAATGCGCCGCCGCCTGAATTCAGTCGCAAAAATGTCTTCGGCCTGACATGCCAATCTTGATATATCTGACATCGCAAAGGCCTTCGGAGAAGCGCTCCGACTATCAAAAAGGAAAGACCTGATGCACGTGCGCCGTTTCCGCACCGACCTTGCCATCGTGCTCACGGCAATCTGCAGCGCAGCGGCAATCCCGGCGCGCGCCGAGCCTGAGCGTGTCAGTGCGAGGGCTTCGGTCGAGGTCCTCGCACCCCTGTCGGTCATGGTCGCGCAGACGCTTTCGTTCGGCCGGCTGCAGGTTCAAGGCGGCAGCGGTCCAGCGTATGTAACGATTGATCCCGCCGGAGCTGTCCTGCGCAGGTGCGTTGGCGTGGCCTGCCTGCCTGGCAGTGAAGCGGCAATGGTCGCGATCATCAGGGGGGAGCCCAATCGCAGCTACCGCATTACCTTGCCCGCCAGTGCCGTTGCTACACCTGGCAGCTTCAAGGTATCGGGTCTAACGATCATAAGTGCAACGCGTGGCAACGTGGCGGTCAACGGCTATGGGCGTTTGAACGTGAATGGGGTCGAAGAGGTTCGGATCGGCGGAACGCTGCTGCTGAACAAGACGGCCCGCTTGGGCGTCTATACTGCAAATATTCCGATTGCCGTTCTCTATGAGTAGCGTCGAACGTGTCATGGGAGCTAGCGTACGGCGGTGTCTTTGCGCCTTCCTTTTTGGGAACTCAGGGCCGACTGATCGTAACTGTGTAAGGTAGCGCGATGTCTCCGGTGGCGCCTGACGCTGTGATCTGCACCGTCAAACCAAGCTTGAAGCTGGCCACCGTCGTTTTCGCATCGCTGAAGGTAATATTGAAGCTTAATTGGTTGCCGCTTGTTGTCGCCGAACCCCAGGTCACTTGAGCGCCAGGCACGGGGACTATCGTAAAAGCGGTGATCTGTGCGCGTGCACTCGAGGTGCTCGAGATCGTCACCGCCATGACAGTGCCCTTGGAGCACACGGCCGATGAAAGGATGCTTCGGTCGCAGGTGATGGTAACCGTTGGAACACTGACGGTGCTATTATTGCCGACCCTTACTGCATCGCCGGAAATGCGGGATAGGCTGCCCGTTGCCGGGTCAACTCTATACGTCGCGGCGGAATTGAGCGGTATTATCTTTCCGAGAGCGGGTAAGGATGTTTGGTCGATCGTCACGCGATCGAAGGTTTGTGCACGCTGAGCCTGGACCGTGTCGGGGCGGACGATACCGGCAGTTAAAACCAGCAGAATGGCGGCTCTGCGCCAGACTTTGGCTTCTGCATCCATGCCAAACATGCGTTGTCTCGAATCTACGATTTGAACTGGTTTACCCTTTGCCGGGCAGAAGGAGGCGGGTACAACCTGTACCCGCCTCCCGCTGAAGACCCGCGCTGCGGCGATCAGTTGTAAGAGGCCGTTACGGTGAACGAGCCCGAGTAGGCGCCGGTTGCGGTATCATTGGCGATCGGCACCGAACCACCCACGTAGAACACCTTCGTGCCAGCCGATCCGAGCGAGCTGTCGAGCGTCACCGACGATGGGCTGCCCAGGTCATTGCTGGTTGTTACGGTCAGCGAGTTGGCGCCGCTGGTCATGGTGAAGGTCGCCGGAACGGTAACGCTGACCGACTGGCCGCCTTCACCGTCGAGCGTGAACTTGGCGGCCGATGCCGAAGTGCTGGCCAGCGCGACCACATCGCCAGTGACCGAGCGCGCGGTGGTTGCTGCTGCAGTCACGGCAACCGTTCCGTTGCCGGCCGAGGTGGCCGGGCGGACAATCGTGCCGAAAGCCATATCGGTGTTCTTGGTCACGGTGAGCGGGCGGATCACGGTGATCGAACCTGCACCTGTTGCCGACTGTGCGGCGGCAGGAAGGGCTGCCGTGGCCAGGCAGAGGGCGGGCAGGGCGCGAACCAAATTCTTGATCATCTCAAATTCTCCAGGTCGTTCTTAGTTGGTGCATTTCATGTTTGAGCGGCGTCCTGTCGCTGGAACGCCGCGCACGCCTTGGTTCGGGGAGCTGCGCTTTTTCCTCAACACCCATATGGGTGGCGTGCCGGACGGTTATCGATCAGTGGCGGCAGGCCCGTGCCGTCGCCGGATTGTCAGCCTCGCTCGTCCCCGCGTTGCTGTAACGAGCTGACGCGAGAACCCTTGATGGGCGACGATTTGTGGGGGCTGACCAGGTCGGGCATGCTGGAGCGGACATGAAGCAGACCCCGCTCGCAGGCATTGCGTTCTTACAGCGGTTTGGAAGGTTGTGGCGTCCGGTCAGGGTCGGATCGCGGACGCCACAGCCTCTAACTAACGAGGCGGCTGCGGGTGAGAAATCCGTGTTTTCTCTTAGATGATAGCGACACCCTGCGAGGTGAGCGAGCCGAAATTACCTGCTGCTAAACCGCCTGACGAAGCGGCGAGTACCAGATACTCGCAAGATCCTGTCAACCCGGCACTCCAAATTCAATGTCACGATTCAGGGGATTAGAATGAAGGCTATTCGAAGGATTTTTGCGGATCGCACCGGGGGAACAGCAATTGAATATGCGCTTGTTGCAGCGCTTATCTCCGCTGCGGGGCTGACCGCATTCCAAACCATCGGCGGCGAACTCAAGCTGACCTATGCCAATCTCGTAGAACGGCTGCACACTACGAACGCATCGAGCTGAGTTAGCTTAGAAGTCGCAAGCGACGAGCGGGGCATTTGAAGCGTGGCTTAACGAGGCGATTCGATGGGCAAGGATCCGGAGCAAGTCTGGCAAGACAGGCGCGAAACGCGCCGGGTGGTTGAACTGCCTGGCCGAGCACGCTGGAATGTGAGCCTGCGCGCAGATGTTTCGTTGCTGGATATCTCGCTGCATGGCTGTCAGATAAGCTTTGCTGCCGAGCCAATGCCGGTTGGAGCCGTGGTATTCATCCGACCAGCCGATTCATGCACCCTTCGCAGTTCTGTGCGCTGGAGTAATGCATATGGCATGGGGTTAGCGTTTGATCACCCACTCCATCCAGCGGTTCTTGAGCACCTGGTTACCATATCCGAATTGACCTACTTGCAGCAGCGAGCGGCGAGCGTTGTACCAAAAATCCGATTTGCCGTAGGGAGAAGTTCCGAGCAGCAGTGAGCCCAATGCCAAGAGGCAAGGGCCACGCGTACTTCTGACCTTCAACTCTTCGAGTGCTAGCCAGGTTAGGCTCTGCAATGCGTTCAACGCATCCCACCGAGATCTGGGGCAAACTGAAGCTCAGAACATGGCCCAGATCCGATGACGCATCAAAGGTCACCTCGACCTGGCCAAAAATATGAACCGAAATGGCGCCAATGGAGTGCCACTCTTGCCATATTGATACCAAATCTCGTTCTGTACTTAGTTGTTTATGCTTATTAGGCTCCCATGGAGCGAAATAAAATTGCCCTCATTGACGGCGACTATGCACGCCGCGCCCAGATCGTCTCTGCGCTCATGCGGAAGGGGCGGTACGTGGAGCCTTTTGAAAGTTTGAAAGATTTCAAGACGTGCCGTCATGATCGCCAGGTGATCCTGGTGCATGACGAAGGCACGTTGATTAAAGATGTGCTCGGGTGGTGCCTGAGCGAAGGTCAGGTGGTCAGCGCGGTGGCTTACGCAGAGGAGCCGGAGCCGAAGTCCGTTGTCTCGGCAATCCGTTCGGGTGCGGTCGATTACTGCCCTTGGCCAATAGACGCGGATGGTCTCGAAAATGTGCTAGAGTCCTGCGAGGCCTTTTCAGAAACAGAATGGGTATCACTCGAGCGAACCATTAGAGCCAGAAAGTTAATCGAGAGACTAACGCCACGCGAGAAAGAAATTCTATTTTCTATTGCAGCGGGCTTGTCGACAAAAGAGATGGCAAAAGAACTCAATATCAGCGTTCGAACAGTTGAGGTTCACA
>Ga0315903_10009566_pt1 | contig 11699 bp, 5 predicted proteins | sample LakEriMetagenome_7_FD_203524 | JGI IMG/M metagenome (GOLD analysis project Ga0315903, IMG submission 203524) | Freshwater fungal communities from buoy surface, Lake Erie, Ohio, United States - Buoy 2 MA119 | ecosystem: Environmental > Aquatic > Freshwater > Lake | place: USA: Lake Erie, Ohio...
AGGCCTGAGCCGCCGACGGTCGGATTCACGAAGCCTGAACAAGCCCCGGCCCTCGCACCCGCGAGGGCCGGGGTGTTTCATGCGCGGACCGCGCGTCGCCGCCACGCCCGCGGTGAGACACCCCGGCGGTTTGACCGGCCGAAACCACCGGTGGTAGGGTCGACCCATGACCTCCGACTCCGACCGACACCCGCCCGAACGCCCCGCCATCCGCCGAGCCATTCTCGGGAGCATCCTTCTCGCCATGACGCTTCAGCCCACGGTCGCCTCCGCCACCTCCCTGTCCGACGCCTGGGCCGGACCCTACGGTGGCGTGCCTCCATTCGACCGGGCCCGTGTCGCCGACTTCGCCCCGGCGGTCGAGCAGGCCATGGCTGAGCAGCTGGCGGCGATCGACCGCATCGTCGCCGATCCGGCGACTCCCACCTTCGCCAACACCGTGGCCGCCTACGAGCGGGCGGGGCGTCCGCTCGACCGCGCGCTCACCGTGTACGGCGTGTTCTGCAGCAGCCTGAGCGACGAGCCCCTGCAGGCGGTGGAGCGGGAACTCGCTCCAAAGCTTGCGGCGTTCCAGGATCGCGTCGTCCAGAATGCCGGGTTTTTCCGCCGCGTGGCCGCGGTGCACGAGTCGGCGGAACGGGCGGGGATCGGGCCCGAGGAGCGGCGGGCGGCGAAGGTCTTATTCACGAACCTGGTGCTCGCCGGGGCCCGGCTCGACGCTGACGAACAGGCCGAACTGGCGTCGATCAACGAGCAGCTCGCAAGCCTCCACACCACTTTCGCCCAGCACGTGCTCGCCGAGGAAAACGGTTCCGCCGTCTTTCTCGAAGACGCCGCCGATCTCGCTGGGCTTCCCGAGACGGCCCGTCGAGCAGCCGCCGACGCGGCCGAGGAGCGGGGTCGGACCGGCACATGGGCGATCCCGAACACTCGGTCGAGCGTGGAGCCGTTCCTCACCTTCTCCGACCGCCGCGAACTGCGGGAGCGGGTGTGGAGGATGTTCGTGAGCCGTGGTGACCGGGGCAACGAAACCGACACCAAGGAACTCGTGACGCGCATCCTGGGCCTGCGAGCCCGACGGGCGAAGCTGCTCGGATTTGCATCGCACGCCCACTGGCGACTCGAGGACTCGATGGCGAAGACGCCGGATCGGGCGAGCGCACTGATGGAGGCGGTGTGGCGGCCGGCCGTGGCCCGCGCCCGCGAAGAGGTGGCCGACATGCAGGCCGCGGCCGACGCGGACCAGGCCGGCATCCGGATCGCCCCGTGGGACTACCGCTACTACGCGGAGAAGGTTCGCAAGGCCCGATACGACCTCGACGAGGCCGAAGTCACGCCGTACCTGCAGCTCGATCGGCTCCGCGAGGGGATGTTCTTCGTGGCCGAGCGGCTGTTCGGCCTCTCGTTTGTGCCCATGCCGGAAGGCAGCGTGCCCGTTTTTCATCCTGACGTCCGCGTCTGGGAGGTGCGGGGCCGGGACCGCCGAACCGTCGGGCTCTGGTACTTCGATCCCTACGCGCGAGCCGGCAAGAGGTCAGGGGCGTGGATGAGCGACTATCGTCCGCAGGATCGTCTCGACGCCCCCGTGATCCCGATCGTCTCCAACAACTGCAACTTCGTGAAGCCGCCCCCCGGAGAGCCGGCCCTCCTCAGCTGGGACGACGCCACGACGCTGTTCCACGAGTTTGGTCATGCGCTTCATGGCCTCTGCTCCGACGTGGGAGTGCCGTCGCTCGCCGGCACGCGGGTGGCCCGCGACTACGTCGAACTCCCCTCGCAGCTGCTGGAGCACTGGCTGTCGACCCCCGAGGTGCTGGGGCGATTCGCGGTGCACTGTCGGACGGGCGAGCCGATTCCCGCCGCACTCGTCGACCGGATCCGCCGGGCCGAGACCTTCAACGCCGGGTTTCGCACCGTCGAGTTCCTGGCCAGTGCGATCGTCGACATGCGACTCCACCTCGAGGGGGAAGGGCCGATCGATCCGGCCGCCTTCGAGCGAACCACGCTCGAGGCGATCGGCATGCCCGAGGAGATCGTGATGCGGCACCGGATCCCGCACTTCAGCCATATCTTCTCCGACGACGGCTACTCGGCCGGATACTACAGCTACCTGTGGGCGGATACGCTGACGGCCGACGCCTGGGAGGCATTCACGGAGGCCGGCGGCCCGTGGGATGAGGCCGTGGCCGAGCGGCTGCGGCGGCACGTGCTATCGGCCGGCAACACGATCCCGCCGGAGGACGGCTACCGTGCCTTCCGCGGTCGCGACGCCACGATCGACGCCCTGATGCGAAAGCGGGGCTTTGCCCCGCCGGCGAACTGATTCGACCAGCGACCTCGTCAGGCGAGGATGCCGCGGACGATCCTGCCGTGGACGTCGGTGAGCCGATACCGGCGTCCCTGGAACTTGTACGTCAACCGCTCGTGGTCGATGCCCAGCAGGTGCAGCATCGTCGCGTGGAAGTCGTGCACGTGCACCCCGTCGCGGACGACGTTGTAGCCGAACTCGCACGTCTCGCCGTACGTGGCGCCCGCCTTCACACCACCGCCGGCCAGCCACATCGTGAAGCAGCGGGGATGATGGTCGCGGCCGAAGTCCTGGCCGGGCTTGTAGAGTCCCTGGCAGTAGTTCGTGCGGCCGAACTCGCCGCCCCAGACCACGAGCGTGTCGTCGAGCATGCCCCGGGCCGCAAGATCCTTCACGAGGGCAGCAGCAGGCTGATCGGTCTGGCGGCACTCGCTGGCGATGCCCGTCTTGAGGCCGCCGTGATGGTCCCAGTCCTGGTGGTAGAGCTGGATGAAACGCACGCCCCGTTCGGCGAGCCTGCGGGCGAGCAGGCAGTTTGCCGCGAACGTTCCCGGCTCCCTGGCATCGGGCCCGTACATCTCAAGCACGTGCGCCGGCTCGTCGGCGACGTTGGTCACCTCCGGCACGCTCGCCTGCATGCGAAAGGCCATCTCGTAGTTGGCGATCCGGGCCGCGATCTCCCCGTCGGGCAGGATGGCCAGTTCGTGTTCGTGGAGGTCACGGAGCCCGTCGAGGAGGAGACGGCGGTTCTCCGCCGACACCCCGGGCGGGTTGTTCACGTAGAGCACGGGGTCGGCGCCGGAGCGAAACCGCACGGCCTGGTGCCGCGTCGGGAGAAACCCGGCACCCCAGAGGTGGCTCATCAGCGGCTGCCCGCCCTTGTTCTTCGTGATCAGCACCACGAAAGACGGGAGGTCGTCCTGCACGCTGCCGAGGCCGTAGTCGAGCCAGGCCCCAATGCTCGGCCGACCCGGGATCTGCGACCCGCTCTGCATGAAGGTGACGCCGGGGCCGTGGTTGATGCTCTCGGTGAACATCGAGCGGACGATGCACAGGTGGTCGGCGATCTCGGCCGTGTGCGGCAGGAGCTCGCTCATCCAGGCTCCACTCGCGCCGTGGCGGGCGAAGGCATACGGCGAGGCGACGAGCGGGATCGAGCTCTGGTTGCCCGACATGCCCGTGAGCCGCTGGCCGCCGCGGACGCTGTCGGGAAGCTGCTGCCCGTCCTGCTCCTCGAGCAGCGGCTTGTGGTCGAAGAGGTCGAGCTGCGACGGGCCGCCCGACTGGAAGAGGTAGATCACCCGCTTCGCCCTGGGCGGCAGGTGGAAGCCGTCGAGCACGCCGCCGTGTGCGCCATCCGGGAGTGACGGCGCGTGGTCGCCTGCGGCCCGGGCATCGCGGGCCAGCAGGTCGGCGAGGGCCAAGCCGCCGAAGCCGAGCCCGGAGGATCGGAGCCATGCGCGGCGGTTGAGATCACGATTCATCGCTTCACCACCGAGCCATCGTAACTCATCAGTGCGTTCACGACCCCGGCCGCGGCGGCGACGTCCACTGCAGCGAGGCCGACACGGGGCGGCGTCTCTCCGACCGCCAGCAGCCGCGCGGCGTCGTCGGGATGCCCGCGGTACCAGTCGGCCTGCTCGGCGAGCATCCGGGCGAGGATCATCCGTTCGCCGTCATCGGGAGACCGGCTCGTGAGCCGCTCGAAGGCGGCCGTGATCGCCTCGTCGCCGCGACCTTCGTGCTCGATCAGCAGGCGTTCGGCGAGCACGCGGGAAGCCTCGACGAACTGGGGGCCGTTGAGCAGCACGAAGGCATGCAGCGGCGTGTTCGTGACGTCGCGCCGGGCCACGCAGACCACCCGCTTCGGCACGTCGAAGGTCTCGAGCACCGGACCGGGACCGGTCCGCCGCCAGAAGGTGTAGAGGCTCCGTCGGTAGAGCGCGTCTCCCTTGTCGGCGGCGGCGGGCTTGAACGACTCCGGGATGTCGTAGGTCTTCACCGGCGGCCCCCCCCTGGTCTCGACGAGGAGTCCGCTCGCGGCCAGGAGCCCGTCGCGGATCATCTCCGCCGGAAGCCGATGCCGTGGCCCGCGGGCCAGCCAGAGGTTGAGCGGGTCGTCGGCCATCGTGGCCGCGTCGGCGATGCTCCGCTGGCGGTACACCCGCGACAGCATGATCTCCTTCACCAAACGCTTCATGTCCCACCCGAAGCCCCCCTCGGCGACGGGATGGGAAAACCGCCAGGCGAGCAGGTCGAGCACCTCGGGATGCTCGGGCCGTGCCGACTGGCTGCCAAGGTCCTCCGAGGTGGGAACGAGTCCGATCCCGAAGAGCGACTGCCAGAGACGGTTGACCGTCACCCGGGCGAGCAACGGATGATCGGGGGCCACGAGCCAGCGGGCCAGCCCGAGACGGTTGCGGGGCTGGTCGGCGGGAAACGGCGGCAGGCTGGCGGGCGTGCCGGGCTCGACGGCTTCCCGCCGCTTGTCATAGTCGCCACGCTCCAGCACGTAGGCGGCCTTCTGCTGGGGCGACTCCCGCATCACCATCACCTCCGCGGGCTTCTCCGCCGCGTCGTCGCGATGCCGGCGGGCGGTTTCCAGGGCCTTCCGCGCCGCGGCCGCCGCGGGGTCGACGGCAGTCGCGAACCAATCGGCGATGGCGTCGCCCTCCTTCCTCGCCGACAGGCAACGGGCGATCGTCCCGGGCTCGACGAGCTCGCGAACCTCGAGCAACGCGAGCGCCCGGTCGAAAACGCGAAACTCGTCGACGGCGCCTCCCTTGAACCCATGGTCGCGAAACCGCTCGCCGATCGTGATGCTGTCGCCGCCGCCTCCGGTGATCTCCCGGGTCAGCGAATCCTTCACCACGTCCACGGCCGCGGCATGGCCGTCGATGAACAGTCTCAGCCCGGCGGCCCTGCCCGAGCCGTCGCTCGTGACCGCGACATGGACCCAGCGGTCGACGGGCAGAGGCTCAACGCAGCGAACGCTTGCCGCATCACCGGGCCAGAAGTGGATCAGCGACCAGCGGAGGTGGCCCCGGTCGACGAGCAGTTCGTAGCCGCGGCTGGCGGCATCGGTCCAGGCTCGCGACCGGTGGAACACGACGGCCCGTTCGAAGACGGCGGGCGTCTTGATCCACGCGGCCACCGTGAAGGGATGGCTGCGGCGGAAGTTGCCCACGGGTGTCTCCACCGGATGGTCGCCCGTGAGCCGGATCGCCCGCCCGTCATGCCCCTCGACGAGCTCATTGTCGGACGGAGACCGGGCCCGCAGGTCGGCGGGCTTCTGCGGCGAAGGCGTCTCGTCGGCCTGCGGTGCGGCGGCGATCGCACCGTTGGTGCCTGAAAACCGCCCGTCGTCGTCGCGGGCGTCGAAGGTGTAGTGGACGAGTTCACCGGGCAACCGTCCCGAGTCGTCCAAAGCCGTCACCGCGGGGGCGGGCTCGGGGCCGCCGGCGATCCACGCCGCCACGCGGTCGCGGGCCGCGGCCTCGAGCCGCCCGAGCGTCGCGGCCGCCTCACCGCAGGCCTCGTCGGCCTTGGCCAGCCGATCGCGGCCGGCGGCGTCGAGCAGCCGGAGCTTGGGCGTGGGAGTCGAGGGCGTGAAGTAGGAATAGAGCCCCGCCTCGTCGACGTCGTCGAAGAAGGCGAACAGCTGGTAGTACTCGCGCTGCGGGAGCGGGTCGAACTTGTGATCGTGGCAGCGGGCACACTCGAGCGTGAGGCCGAGAAAGGCCGTGCCAAAGGTCGTCGTCCGATCGTTCACCGAGGCGACGCGATACTCCTCCTCGACGGATCCGCCCTCGCTCTCCTGCTGGTGGAGCCGGTTGAAGGCGGTCGCGAGCACCTGCTCGTCGGTGGCCTCGGGCAGGAGATCACCGGCCAGTTGCCAGGTCACGAACTGGTCCCACCGCAGGTTGCGATTGAAAGCGTCCACCACCCAGTCGCGCCACCACCACATGGGTCGCTCACGATCGACCTGGAAGCCGTAACTGTCGGCGTAGCGGGCCACGTCGAGCCAATCGGCAGCCATCCGCTCGCCGTACCGGGGGCTCGCGAGCAGACGGTCGAGCAGGTTGTCATAGGCGTCGGCCGCGGGATCACCGAGAAAGGCGGCCACCTCCTCCGGAGTCGGAGGTAGGCCGGTGATGTCGAACGAGGCACGGCGAATGAGCGTGGCGCGGTCCGCCTCCGGCTGGAGTGCCAGCCCGCGGGTGGCGAGCTGGGCCTCCACGAGCCGGTCGAGGGGGCCGCCACGCTCGTCCACCGAGAGGTTCGCAGGTCGGGGCGGCGCCACGAACGCCCAGTGCGGCTCGTACGCCGCCCCCTCGGCGATCCAGCGTCTGAGAACCGCGATCTGCTCGGGCGTGAGCCGGCCGAGTTTCGCCTCGGGCGGTGGCATGATGAGGTCGCCGTCGTCGCTCGTGACCCGATCGAGCAGTTCGCTCAGCCCGGTGTCTCCGGGAACGATCGCCCGCCCTCCACTCTCGAGCTCCGCCACCGCCTGCTCGCGCACGTCGAGTCGCAACCCCGCCTGCCGATTCGCGGAATCGGGACCGTGGCAGCCGAAGCAGGTGTCCGACAGGATCGGCCTGACGTCGTGGTTGAACGTCAGCGGCCGATCGGCGGCCCCGGCGACCCGCGATGCGAGCAGCGCGATCGCAGGGATCATCAGGATGACGGACCGGCAAACGGCGGCGGCTCGAACACTCATGCCCCTTGATTGTAGTGGCCTGCCACCCGGCTGCAGAGTTGCGGCCGCCGCCCAGCCTCCGCCGATACCGTCATCTCCGCCGCTCGGCCAAAGTGCCGCGGGCGCCCTGTTCGACGCAGATCGCCAGCCTCCAAGCCCCCCGTCCCGCCGGCCTCACTCGGTTCGATTGAGCGGCTCGTGAAAATGCCACGCGGTATCAAGGCCGGCGATCGGGGGAGTCGATCTCGACACTACGCGCATCGCCCGCCCGAACCCGTCACCATGCCGCGTCTCCACCACATCTCCACCGTCCTCGTCCTCGCGGCGCTCGTGGGCCCGTCGCCGTGCCGCGGCCAGCTGCCCCGGGCTGGGCCCTGGCCTCCAAACGCGCCCGCGGCGCTGGAGGTGGCGGATCCCGGAGTCGACCTCGACTCCAGGGCCCGTGCCGCCGTGGTCGCGTCCGACCTGCGGCCTGCCCCTGCGACACTGGAAGAGTTCGTGATGCTCGCCGAGCAGAGCCATCCCCGGCTGCGCTCAGCGCTCGCCGCGGTGGAGGCCGCCCGCGGGCAGGCCGTTCAGGCGCGGCTGTACCCGAACCCGAGTATCGCGATGGGTTCACCGCAGATCGCGGGGCCCGAGAGCCAGTGGGACTACTACGCCGTGCAGGACGTCGTCACCGCCGGCAAGCTTCGCCTGGCGCAGCAGGCGGCGCTCCGGGAGGTGCAGAAGGCAGAGTACGAACTGATCCGCAGCCGATTCGACGTGCTTCGCGACGTCCGGCAGAGCTTCTATGCCCTGCTGGTCGCCCAGCGCCGGGTCGAGATCTATCGCCTGCTCTTCGACATCGCCACGCGGTCGTACGACATCGGCATGGCACTCGCCGAGGCCGGCGAAGGGACCAAGGCCGACGTGCTCTTTTGGAGCATCGAACGGGACCGCGCCGAGGTCCGCCTGGCCAACGCGTCGGTGTTCATCGAGACCGGCCGGCGGCAGCTTGCGGCCGCCGTCGGGCTGCCCCGCGCCGACGTGGGTGCGATCGAGGCCGACCTGTTTCGCAAGATTCCCTGGTTCGATCTGAAGATCCTCCAGGAGGAGATCGTTCGTCTCAACGCCAAGCCCCGCGCCGCGGAGGCGCGGGTCGCCCAGGCGCAGTGGACGCTGGAGCGGGCGGCCGTCGAGCCGATTCCGAACATCAACGTGCTCGGTGGCTACCAGCGGCAGGTGGGCCCGGCACAGCAGCAGGCGCTGATGCAGGTGATGATGGAGGTTCCCCTCTTCGACCGCAATCAGGGCAACATCCGCTCCGCCCGTGCCGACATCGCCACCTCACGGGCCGACCTGCGGACGATCGAGCTCGATCTCGCCACCCAGGCGGCGCAGGCGGTGGCGACCTACCGGACGGCGCAGCGGCAGGCCGACTGGTACGAGCAGTCGATCCTCCCGAAGGCCCGCGAGACGGTACAGCTCACGCAGCAGCTCTACGCGCGGGGAGAGGTGACGTTTCTCAGCCTGCTGCAGGCCCAGCGGATCCTGACGGAGACCGAACTGGCGTTTGTCGAGGCACAGGCGGACCGCTGGAGCGGGGCGGTGACGATCGCCGACCTGCTGCAGCTCGAGGAGTTTCCGCCGACCGACGCCGCGCCCGCCGTGGTGCCGCCGCCACAGGGTGGCCCCGAGGCGAGGCCGGCCCGTGATCCGAACGCTGGCCCGCCGCCCGCGGCCGAAGCCGTGCCACGCCCCGTGCCAGTGCCACTGCCCGCACCATGAGTTCCAGATGAGCCTCGTGAGCGCGGCGTCGCTCACTCCTGTTCGCCCCGCCGCAGCGCCGCCGGTAGCATGGCTTCGTTGACGAGGTCCGCATGACATCCACCGAACAGCCCGTGCCCGCGCAATCCACCCGCCATCAGCCGGCCGGCATGGGGCCGCGGTTTCTGTCCACAGTGCTCAGGGGGCTGCCCGGCACGCTTGTGCTCGCGCTCGGCGGCCTCGCCTGGTGGTGGCTCGCCACGCACCACTTCACCGGCGGAGACGACCACGGTCCGCCCGCCGATGACGGCCCCGCCGCTGCGGCCGGCCCTCCGCTGGTCCGCTTGCCGAACGCCGCTGCCCGCGACGCGATCGGCCTGACGAGCGTCGAGGTCCGACCGCTGCGGCCGCGGCTTACGGTGCCGGGCCGGCTCGACTACGACGCACGGAGCCGGATCGACTACGAGTCGCCGGTGGAGGGGATCGTGGCGCAGATCTGCGTGGAGCCACGGCAGCAGGTCGCCAAGGGTGACTCCCTCGCGGAGATCTCGAGTCCGGAGGTGGGGCTGGCTCGTGATGAGGTCGCGAAGCGTGAGGCCGACCGCGAAATCGCCCGTCGCCATGCCGACTGGAACTCGACGATCGCCGACAACGTGCAGTCGCTGCTCGCCGCGCTGCCGGAGCATCCGCCGCTCGAAGAGGTCGAGCGGCGGTTCGAAGGCCGCACGCTCGGCGATTACCGCGAGAAGATTCTCGGCGCCTACTCGCGGCTGCTGCTGGTCGAGAAGGTTGATGCGGGCACGAAGCAGCTCGGCGAGGGAGGCGTGCTGTCGGGCCGCATCGTGGAGGAGCGGACGAGCAACCTCGAGGTCGCCCGGGCGAGTTTCGCCGCGGCCTGCGAGAGCGCCCGTTTCGACACCGGACAGGATCGCGCCACGGCGACGGCGGACGTCGAGCAGGCCGATCGCCTGCTGCAGGTCGCACGGGAGAACCTCCGGACGCTCGTCGGCAGCAGGCTGGACGACGCCACCATGGACACATCGTCCGACGATGCGGCGCGCGGTGGCACGAGCCTGAGTGGGATCGCCCTCAGGACGCCGTTGGCCGGCGTCGTGGAGGAGATCTTCGTGAGCCGCGGTGAGCGCGTCACCAGCGGCGAGCGGATGTTCGTCGTCGCCGACACCACGCGGCTCTGGGTCCGGGCGCAGGTCCACGAGAAGCAGTGGACCACCGTCGAACTCGCGGAGGGCCAGGAGATCGGGGTGGTCGTGCCGGGTGCCCAGGAGCATCGCTCCCGCGCCACCCTCAACCACGTTGCGGCAACCGTCGATCCGGCCTCGCGGAGCGTGCCCATCGTGGCCGACCTGACCAACGACGACGCCCACTACAAGCCCGGCATGTTCGTGTGGGTGGCGCTGCCACAGGGCCGGGCCCGCGAGGTCCTGGCCGTGCCGGCGGCCGCCGTCATGCGGCACGAGGGCAGGGCTTTCGTGTTCGTGCCCGACGCCGATGGTTTTCGCCGCGTCGACATCGACACCGGGATCGAGAGCGACGACTTCGTCGAGGTGACCCGCGGCCTCACGGCCGGCCAGCAGGTGGTGGACCGCGGCGCCTTCCTGCTCAAGAGCGAGCTGCTCCTCGAGGACGAAGGCTGACGCGGGGCCGAGAGCGACCGCGACGGAGGATACGGCGTGCTGTCCGGTGTCATTGAGTGGTCGTTGTCGAACCGGGCGCTCGTGATTGCGCTGTTCGTGCTGATGTCCCTCGGCGGACTCTACGCCGCCACCCGGATTCCAGTCGATGCCGTGCCGGATCTCGTCAACGTCCAGGTCCAGGTGGTGACCGAGGCGGGCACGCTGCCGCCGCTCGAGGTCGAGCGGCTGATCACCTACCCGGTCGAACTCGCCATGAGCGGGCTGCCGGGCGTCGAGGAGCTCCGCAGCGTTTCCCGGCTGGGAATCTCGCTGGTCACGATCGTGTTCGCCGAGGGCACCGACATCCTCCGGGCACGGCAGCTGGTCGCCGAGCGGCTGCCGGCGGCCCGCGGCGGCATTTCCCTTCCCGACGCCGAGCCGGAGCTCGGCACGCTGTCCACCGCCCTCGGCGAGATCCTGCAGTTCGAACTGCGGGGCCCCGAGCGGAGCCTGATGGATCTTCGCAGCATCCTCGAGTGGGATGTTGCCCCGGTGATGCGGACGGTGCCGGGCGTGACCGACATCAACGCCCACGGCGGCTACGCCAAGGCGTACGAGGTGCAGGTCGACCCGGATCGGCTCTCATCGCACGGCATCTCGCTGGCCGAGGTGCTCGGCGCCCTCGAGAGGAACAACGCAAGCACCGGGGGCGGCTACATCGTCCGCAACGGCGAACAGCGGTTCATCCGCGGGGAGGCCCTGCTCCGCGACATCGCCGACATCGAGCGGGTGATCGTGCGGAGTCCCGCCGGCGGGGTGCCTGTGCTGATCCGCGACGTGGGCACGGTCCGGATCGGCGCCCTTCCCCGGCAGGGCGCGGCCACACGCGACGGCCGCGGCGAGGCGGTCACCGGGATGGTGATGATGGTCCGCGGCGAGAACAGCCGCCGCGTCGTGACGGCCGCCAAGGACAAGCTCGAGCAGGTGCGGCGGTCGCTGCCCCCCGGGGTGGAGCTCGAGATCCTCTACGACCGCTCCGACCTGATCGCCCGCACCCTCGACACCGTGCTCCACAACCTCGCCGAGGGCGGGCTGCTGGTGGTCGCGGTGCTGCTCGTGCTCCTGGGCAACGTCCGGGCCGGGCTCATCGTGTCGCTGGCGATCCCGCTGTCGATGCTGTTCGCCGCGAATCTCATGTGGGCGGTGGGCGTCCCCGCCAGCCTGATGAGCCTCGGGGCGATTGATTTCGGCCTCGTGGTCGACAGCTCGGTGATCATGGTCGAGAACTGCGTCCGTCGCCTCGGCCTCGCGC
>Ga0315903_10009568_pt1 | contig 11698 bp, 9 predicted proteins | sample LakEriMetagenome_7_FD_203524 | JGI IMG/M metagenome (GOLD analysis project Ga0315903, IMG submission 203524) | Freshwater fungal communities from buoy surface, Lake Erie, Ohio, United States - Buoy 2 MA119 | ecosystem: Environmental > Aquatic > Freshwater > Lake | place: USA: Lake Erie, Ohio...
TTTATTTATTTTGCATTACCCAAATGTCCCATCAAATGACATCTAACTACAAATCACTAACTTAATTTATTTGAAAATGAAGCACATCTTATTCTCTGTTTCCTTACGCAAAACCCTTTTCTTGTCCTTACTACTCGTATTGGCTATGGGTGCTTGTAAGAGTAAAAAGAAGGTTGTTGAGCCTACTCCCACACCAGTGGTAAAAGAAGAAGTCGTAGAAAAACCTGCTCCGCCTGCACCACCTGCCAGATCGGCTGAAGAAATTGCGGTAGAGCGATTAGAAAAATATTTCAACACCGTATCTAGTGCAGCTAGCGTAACTTCTGCCAATCAATCCATTCAGGAGGTTTTGGGCATGTTTGCTAATCAAGAGATTCCTATTTTGGTTGTAATTCATGAAGAAGGTGGAGTGAAAGATTACGATGAGCCCACCACTATAAAAAAATACCTTGATTATCTGAAGGATACCAAGAAAAACCTAAACTTTATTTCAGATATTCGTTTGGATGGAAGTGGAAAAGTGTCTGAATTAGAACTCAGAAGAAAATAAATCAAAACTGAAAAAATTAAGTTCTCATGAAAAATAAACTTATACTCTTCCTTGGGTTTTTTGTTGCTACTACGGTTGTAGCTTTGGCTCAAGATAATATTAGTCCAGCAAGAAAGCAGGCTATTGATTCCCTCGCCTTGGAAAAAGTGAAGGATTTATCCAAGTATATTGCCATCATTGGAAATAAAGAAACTCAATTTTCTGAGGCCAATCGAGTTATGGATAGGGCAGAAGAACTATTCGCGCCAGGAGCTGAAATGGGTGTTTCTTCTATCAACACCAATGAAATTGCCTATTACAAAGTGAGAAGGTATTTTGAGAGATTGATGGCACTCAATTACGATAAAGTAAACATCACGTGGTATGATATTCAATATGTTTCAGATTTGGAAAGACAGCCGGACGGTAGGTATGTAGGGGTAATCACCGTATATCAACGATTTGAGGGCACATCCATAGAAACAGGAATGAACTACAAGGACACCACCAAAAAAGACATTACTATCTACGTAGAAAAGAAGCAAACCCAAATTGCTGGACGGACCATTGAATTTTGGGACGTTATGCTAGGGGATGTACGGGTGACCGAAACTTCCGCATGAGAAAAAGCGTACTGATTTTTGTTTTTTTTATAACAAACATCTTCATTGTCTCGGGGCAAGGCATTGGCGGCCCCGGGACAATCAAAGATGATGGAAGATTCGCCGCCTCCACCAAGCAATTAAACCAATTTTTTAGGCGATTTAATGGAGAAGAATCCATTGACGGCAACAAAAGGTTTTATCCCAAAGACTCTCTTTTTCAAAACCCTAACTTAAGGAAGGGTTTTATTTCTTTGCTCGTTGATAACGAAACTTCAGGTATTAGTCCTGATCTAAAAAGTCAATTTATTGAATCGGTAGTGTCTTCAAACTTTCCTCAGTTTCTTGTTTTTCATAGACCGGGCTGGTATGCAGAAGTGGATGCTATTTTTAATTACAAAGGAAAAAGGGAGGAAGTAACCTTTATTATGAAAATTCAACCTGAGGGTTTAGGCTACGAATGGGTGATAGATCAAGTCGTTTTTGAGCCCTTCAAAAATTTATTTAACAAACCTATAGGTACAGAAAAAGATTTTCTTCATCCTTTGAGTCATGAATTAGGATTCATGAACATGCGCAGAGCTTTTCAAGATTCAGAGAATCCCGAATCATTTACTCCTACCAGCTATTCTCCCGATTATTTGGCGATTTTTCTGTATGAGATGAAACAAAATAATCTCCGATTTGAAACAGTGAATGGGGTGAAGTTTCATTTTTTTCAAATTGGCGGTTGGTATTTTGAGGTAAATCAGTTTAATCGACCAGGTTACAATACAGGATGGTTAATTTCAAGTTTGGTTAAATTGGGACCTGGTGATAAGGAAACTCTATTGCGGTACATTTATGATCAAAACTAAATGTATTCTATTTCTGGCGTTTTATTTTTTTTTCGTTGAGCTCAGCAATGCTCAGTCGATAAAAGGGTACAGCCAAGAACAACTCACTGAACTTTCAACAAAAGTGGAAGATCAGGTTAGATTTTTGGAATTTTTGTTGAATACTGTTGGAGACCCACAAACCTCCGCAAGAGATAAAGATGTAATTATTAGAGAAAGTTACCTTAAAATTTTTAGGGATTCGAAAGTTCAAATTGAAGATGATCTTTTGCAGGATAGAAAAGTAGTGACCAATAAAGACGTTACCGCTTACTTCAAAGACATTGAATTTTTTTTTAAATCCGTTGAATTTAAATTTAAAATCAGGGAAATAAAGCCTTTTCAAAAAGATAATGGAGATGTCTTTTTCCTTGCCTCTTTGGATAGATCTCTTACTGCAGTTGGCTTGAAAGGAGATAAAGTAGCCTCTACAAAATCTCGATTTATAGAGATTAATTTAGATGAGAAAACTCAAGAATTAAAGATTGCCAGCATTTACACTACCAAAGTGAGTCGCGATGTGGAGTTGACGGCTTGGTGGAACACCCTAGATACGGGTTGGAAATCTTACTTTAAACAAAGGTTTGAATTGAGCAGTACCGATTCGGTAGACCTTGCCCTGCTCTACAAATTTGTAAGTGTGGATTCTCTGAATTTTTCTGGAAATCGTCAAATTAGACAACTTGCACCCCTTTCTGAGCTTAGGGACTTAAAGTTTCTTGACATCAGCAATACCACTATTTCCAATTTAGCACCTATTTCCAACATCACTTTTCTAGAGAGTCTCATATTGGCAAATACTCCAACTTCAGAAATTCAGTTTATTAAATATGCCGATAGGTTAAAATATCTGGATATTTCCAACACAAAAATTGAAAATATTTTAGAATTAATTAATCTTCCAAAATTAACCACACTGAAAGCAGGCCAAACTCCAATTCAAAATTTTGCTGGTTTGAATCAATTTAAAAATTTACAAGAGTTGGACCTTAGTGAAAGCGGGTTCAATAATTTGGAGAATATCAAAGACTTGACACAGCTTCAGCGATTGGATTTGAGTAAAAATTACATGCTCAATTATTCATTTTTAGTTCAGCTTAGTTCTCTTAACTATTTGGACCTTTCGGAAACCAATATCAACGATTTATCGCCCTTATCCTCCATGTCTCAATTGGAATACGTAGATCTTACGGGTAGCCAAATTGGAGATTTAACTCCTTTAGAGGGTCTGCCGCGCTTAAGAAAAATAGCAGCTGATCAAACGAGTTTAACGGATTTAGGAGCAACTAACTTTATCAGAAACAATCCTGAAGTCTTATTGATTCATCACGTGAAGGACCTAGAAGCTTGGTGGCAAGGCCTATCTTCGGCATGGAAAGAAGCTTTGATCCGTATCAATCCTGAACTGAAAAGAGAGCAACCTGGGGTAGAACTATTGACTCAGACTTTGGGAAGCACCTCACTAAACCTTGATGGTACTGGCATAGAAAGTCTAAACCCTCTGGTTCGTTTTGTTAATTTGACCACCTTAAGCTTTTCTGACAATCCCTTGGTTTCTGATCTTCTTCCTTTATCTGAAATTGACAACTTGAGGGAAATTAGTGCAAAAAATACTGGATTGCTTTCTTTAGATCCGCTGCAGAACCATGTGGAATTAGAAAAGATAGATGTTGAAGGAAGTGCAGTAGAAGATTTTAACGCTATGTTAGGCCTTGCCAAACTCAGCTATCTTAATGTAAATGCTACGAGGATACCTCATGAAGAGGTACCTGACTTTCTATTGAAAAGACCAGAGGTTTCCTTTATTTACAGATCATCTGAACTTGAACAATGGTGGAATGCTTTGGATGAGGATTGGAAAAATGAATTTAAATCCTCTTTTAATTTACCAGAAAATCCCAGCGTAGATCAATTACATCACCTGACAGCTAGGTCTATACTTACATTTAAAAACCTTAGACCTTCTTCTTTGGATGCCTTGACGATTTTTTCAAATCTTAGAAACCTTTCCATTTTTGATGCACCCGTATTTTCAATTGAACCAGTGAGTCAACTTAAAAGGCTGAGCTCTTTGACCTTATCGCAAATCCCTGCCATAGATTATTTTTCGTTGGCGGATCTTTTGCTAGTGACCGAGCTTAACCTTTCCAATACAGGAATTGAGGATTTGGAGGCTATTTCTTTTATGATAAATCTAAAAAAACTCAATCTTTCAGGCACCAATATCAAATCACTAAAAGGCCTGGAAGCTTTAGCTGATTTAGAAGAATTGGATGTGGCCAGCACAGAAATTAGATCCCTGAAAGCCTTGGAAGGATTGAGAAACCTTAAAAAACTTTCCTGCTTCAATACTCGCTTGAGCCTTAGGGCGGTTGATTCATTTAAGGCCTCTTTTCCCAATTGTGAGGTGAGGTATTATTGATTAGAATCTTTTTCTTACAAAGAAATTTCTTTTGCTGATCTAGGGTAATTTTAATACAACTTTGATTTGAAAACAGCAGCACTAATTCCTGCCCGATACGCCTCCACTCGATTGCCTGCTAAGTTGGTTCAGGACCTAGATGGGCTTTCTGTAATCCAGCGTACCTACCAAAGTACGGTAGCTACAGGCGTTTTTGATACCGTTTGGGTAGTTACGGATCACGATCAAATTGAAGCTCAAATCCATGCCATAGGTGGAAAGGTAGTAAGGAGTACCAAAGCGCATGAAAGCGGTTCAGATCGAATTGCAGAAGCCCTAGGACACGTGGATGCTGATCTTATTGTCAATGTACAAGGGGATGAACCTTTTCAAGATGCCAAGACACTTCGAGACCTGGTGGCAGCATTTGCAAACCCTGAAGTTAAGGTAGCCAGCTTGATGTGTAAGCTAGCTACCGAACAGGTACAAAATCCAAATTTTGTAAAGGTGGTAGTCGATGAGCAGTACCGTGCCATGTATTTCTCCAGATCACCCATTCCTTACAATCGTGAGGGGAAAGCAATCACGTACTGGAAACATATCGGGGTATATGCCTACCGTCGAGACCTCTTGATTTCCTTTACCCAATGGCCCAAAGGATCTTTGGAGCAAATAGAGCTCTTGGAGCAGCTTCGGTTGGTGGAGAAGGGTGTACCGATACAAATGGTCGAAACCACCCATCAAGCGATTGCTATCGATACTGAGGAAGATTTGATCCAGGCCAGGGATTTTTTGAAAAACATGTAAAAAATTGGTAACCAATTTTTCAATTGCCTAGAAAGCATAAAAAAACCTAGCCCATCTTGGAACTAGGTTTTAAGCAGAGAGTGGGGGATTCGAACCCCCGGTACAGTTTAACCCGTACGACAGTTTAGCAAACTGTTGGTTTCAGCCACTCACCCAACTCTCTTTTCCGTTAAGGCTGTTCTGATTTTAATTAACAAATGCAAATATACGCCATTGATAAAGATTTTTACAAGGAGAGTATAAGAAACAAAGCCATGAATTCTTAAGAAGCTTTAATCCTTTGAATTTCAGTGAATAAACTTTAAGTGGTGCTAGCTTGATTTTAAGAAAAATTCCTTTCCAATCAGAAAAAGCGAATTCAGTTTTTCACAAGTAATTTGAATCCTACCGCTTCTATTCCTTCTAGGCTAGAGTTTCTCATGTATTGGGAGACTAGTACTTCCTTGGTTTCTTGTGGGATTTCAAACCTGAGGGTATCGTATAAGGTATAGGTGCTTCCAAATCCCTTCCCTAAGGGTTGTCCTGATTTTGAATCGAAAATAGAGATGTTCCAAAGGGTATCAAAGAGTATCTTTTTCTCAACATCTTTAAAAACGACTTTTAAGTAACAATTGGAATAGGGATAGGGCTCCGTATAGCGTAAGGCAAGCAATCCTTTTCCATAAGGACCGCTTAGGTCTGATAAATCAAATGCAATAGAATCGTTAGCAGACCAGGAAGCATTGCTAAAAGAATGAAAATTCTCATACAACCTATCTTCAGAGCAGGAGGTAATAGCTATTGAAATAATTGTCAAAAACGCGAAAAATACCTGTTTATTTATTTCCTTCATTACCATTTGGTCCTTGGTTTCTTCTTGGAGGGAAACGTCTTGGCGTTGATTCAGCAGCGCCACTTCTTGGCTTATCCACCGGTACAGGCTTTTGTACAGCATCTTCACCCAATGAATTAGAAGAAGGCCTGTTTTTATGTTTCTTTTTGTGCCTATGCTCATTTCCAGGTCTGCCTGGAGAGGATCCCCTTGCACCTCCCCCTGATTGTCCAGCGGGCCTACTGGAAGAAACGGATTCTCCCGTAGATGGAACTTGAGCGCTACTTCTTTCTTGGAAGGACGCAGCCTCTTGCCCCAACCCTTCTCCTGGTCTTTTCTTTTTCTTCTTTTTCTTCTTCTTAGAGAATTTTTTATCTAAAAGATCTAACTCTCTAAACGACTGAGCAGCCATATCGTCTGCTTCTGTTGACTTATTGGCCTGCAAGCTAAACACCGATATGCCCTGTGCATTCAAGTCTTGAATTTCTCTAACTCGATCGCAGGTGATGCTTTGCCAATCGTTATCGTTGGAATAACTAAACCACATCAACTTTCTAAAAATATCCGTTTTTTGCAGTTTGGCAGCCCCTTGTTCCGTAAGCAATGGTTTTTCTACCTGAGGGATGTCTTTGATAGCATCCATGTAGGTATCCAATTCGTAGTTAAGGCAACATTTTAATCTCCCACATTGCCCACTTAATTTTCCAGGATTAAGAGATAGGTTTTGATACCTGGCTGCGGAGGTAGTTACGTTTTTAAAATCAACCAACCAAGTGGAACAACAAAGTTCACGTCCACATACCCCTATACCCCCAAGTCTACCTGCTTCTTGCCTCAAGCTAATTTGCCGCATTTCTACGCGTACCTTAAATTCCGAAGCCAATACCTTGATCAATTCTCTAAAGTCAATTCTATCGTCGGCAGAGTAGTAGAAAGTTGCTTTGGAATTATCAGCCTGAAATTCTACATCTGACATTTTCATGGGCAACTTAAACTCATCTACAATCTGTTTGCAACGATACAGGGTAGGAATTTCGCGTTGCTTTGCCTCCTCCCATTTGTCCAGATCTTTTTGGGTAGCTAGTCTATAAATTTTGGTGATGCTGTCGTCATTCTTCACCTTTCGCTTTTGCATTTGCAGCCTCACCAACTCCCCTTGGAGGGATACGTAACCGATATGGTGACCGCTGGGAACATCCACCACCACGGGGTCACCTGTGGTAAGACTGATATAGTCAACGTTGCGAAAGTAATCTTTCCTACCCCCCTTAAATTTAACTTCCATCACATCAAAGTTGTCCACCTGAGGGATGCCCATGTGTGACAACCAATCAAACGAATTCATTTTATTGCAATCGCTCGTGCCGCAGGTACCCGTACTTTGGCATCCTCCGGTACCACCTGAAGTGGTAGAGCATGAGCTACATCCAGACATATTTAATTTATAATCAGGGCAAATTGCCTCTTGGTACAAAAACTACTATTTTCTAAAAGACACAAGATCTTTTCCTATATCACGCCTAAAATACGCATTTTCCCATGATATTTTTTCCACTATACTATAGGCATTATTCATGGATTCTTTCAAATTATCCCCCCATCCTGTAATCGCCATAACTCTTCCGCCTTGGTTCACCAGCTGTCCTGAACTGCTCAAGGAGGTGCCTGCATGAAAAAGCACCCCCTGATTTACCTCACTGGGAAGGGTGATGGTATGACCTTTTTCGTAGGACTCTGGATAGCCTCCGCTAACCATAACGACCGTGGTACAATGCATGGGAGAAATATCTAGGCCATGGTTGGCAAGATTGGAATGGGCTATATCTTTCAATAAGCCTACAAAATCACTAGTTATCCTAGGCAAAACTGCTTCAGTTTCTGGATCACCCATGCGTACATTGTATTCTATGACATAAGGTTCGCCTCCCTTATTCATCAGTCCAATAAAGACAAATCCTTTAAAGGAAATTTTTTCTTTTTCTAATCCTTGAATCGTGGGAACAACAATACGTTGTTCTACCTTTTCCATGAAGATTTTATCTGCAAATGGTACCGGGCTGACAGCACCCATGCCGCCGGTATTTAAGCCTTGATCCCCTTCTCCAATTCTCTTGTAGTCTTTGGCCTCTGGTAAAATTTTATAGCTCTTTCCATCGGTAGCGACAAAGACCGACACTTCAATGCCAGTCAAAAATTCTTCTACCACCACCTTGGAGGACGCTTCACCAAACTTGGCCTCTACCAGCATTTCTTTAAATGAGGATGCGGCTTCCTCTTGGCTTTGACAAATCAAGACGCCTTTACCTGCTGCCAATCCATCTGCTTTGAGTACGATGGGTAGGGAATGGTTTTCCAGGTAGTCCAAGCCCTCTTGTACCTGAGTGGCATTGAACGTGGCGTAAGAGGCAGTTGGAATCCCATGACGAAGCATAAATTGCTTGGAAAAATCTTTGCTTCCCTCCAGGAGCGCTCCCTTTTGAGAAGGTCCTACTATGGGTAAAGAGGCTGTTTTTGGTCTAGCGTGAAGGAAATCTACAATCCCCTTGACTAAAGGCTCTTCAGGCCCTACTACCAATAACTCAATGTCCTTTTCAACGATGAGTTGGTAAATGGATTCAAAGTCGGTGACAGAGACCCCTATATTTTGTGCAATTTTTGCGGTGCCTGGATTTCCTGGTGCCACAAAAAGTTGGCTGCAGGAAGGGCTTTGGGATATCTTCCACGCAAACGCATGCTCTCTACCGCCACTTCCTAGAAGGAGTATGTTCATAACTGCTAGTGGGTTTTAATTGGCGTGATCAGAGATAAACTTAATGCGGTAAATACGAAGTTCTTCTTCCGAAAAATCTTCCCCTTCTAGTTCTTCTAAAGCAGTCTTGATATGGTCTGTTTCTGCTCCCATAAAATAGTCGTGGAGTATTTCTTCACGTTCCTCATCCATAATTCGATGAATGTAATAATCGATATTTAACTTCGTTCCGCTGTAAATGATTTGTTCTATTTCTTGAAGCAATTCCAGTAGGGTAAGCCCACAATTTTGAGCTATCTCTTCAAGATTGACTTTCCTATCTATTTGTTGAATAATAGAAATCTTCACTTTTGAACGAGTCCCAGAGGTTTTTACTATGACATCGGCTGCAGTTTCCAAGTTGTTTTCTTGCACATAGTTGAGAATAACCTGCAGGAAAGAGGCGCCAAATTTCGCCACTTTTCCCATACCTACCCCGATGATTTGCGATAGCTCTTCTTTGGTAGTTGGGAATACGGTGGCCATTTCTTCCAAGGAAGGATCTTGAAATATTACATAGGGAGGCAGGCCTTTCGCCTTGGCTACGCGCTTTCTTTCCGCCTTTAAAAGCTCAAATAGTTGTTCGTCATAAGCTTGGGCTGACTGCAATTGTTCTTCTTGCACTTCACTTTGCCCCAATTTCTCAAAGTCGTGATCTTGGTAAAGCTCAATGAAATAAGGATTTTGGAGATACTCTTCTCCTTTGGGAGTGAGTTTTAAAATCCCATAATTTTCTATGTCTTTTTCCAACAAGGCAGCGATCATGCCTTGCCTGATGACCGAGGTCCAATGTTTTTCATTTTCCTGGTTGCCTTTACCAAAAATGGGAAGTACATCGTGTTGGTAACTGATTACGTAATCGTCTTTTTGACCCGTAAGTACTTTTACCAAATGTTCCAAGCCGAAGCGTTCATTGGTTTGTTTTACTGCTTCTAGGGCTAGGCACAGGTCTTCAAGGCCTTCAAAAGTGGTCCGTTCTCTTCTGCAGTTATCACAAAATCCACAATCTTTTTCCAGGGTTTCTCCAAAATAATTCAGAATGAATTTTCTTCTACAAACCCCCGTTTCTGCATAAGCAGACATTTCCTGAAGAAGGATTTTTGCATTTTCCCTTTCGGTTACCGCCTTATCCTTATTGAATTTATCCAGTTTGATGATGTCTTCGTATCTGTAAAACATCAGGCAATGTCCCTCCAGTCCATCCCTTCCTGCACGACCGGTCTCTTGGTAATAACCCTCTAAAGATTTGGGTACATCGTAATGGATGACATAGCGCACATCGGGCTTATCTATTCCCATTCCAAAAGCGATGGTAGCCACTATTACGTCTAGCTCTTCATTTAGAAAGTCATCTTGGGTTTTGATTCGAACAGCAGAATCAAGGCCTGCATGGTAGGGAGCGGCATTGATTTGATTGACTTTTAAGAGTTCTGCAATTTCTTCAACTTTCTTTCTACTCAAGCAATAAATGATTCCCGATTTCCCTTTGTGTTGCTTGATAAATCTAATCAATGCCTTTTTGGATTCATTTTTTACTTTGGGCCTAACCTCATAATACAGGTTGGTTCGATTGAAGGATGACTTAAACAAATCTGCTTCCTCCATTTGCAAGTTGCGCTGTATATCTTGCTGCACCTTGGGTGTAGCCGTAGCAGTGAGGGCAATGATAGGAAGCTGAGGTGCCAGTTGGGAGACTATAGTTTTTATTTTTCTGTATTCTGGCCTAAAATCATGGCCCCATTCTGAAATGCAATGCGCCTCATCTATCGCCACAAAACTTACTTGCGCCTCCTTTAAAAAGGCTAGATTTTCTTCCTTGGTCAGGGATTCTGGAGCCACATAAAGTAATTTGGTTTTCTTTTTTAAAACCTCATTTTTAACTTTATTGGCTTCTGATTTGGTGAGGGTGGAGTTGAGAAAATGGGCATTAATCCCGATAGCATTGAGTTGATCTACTTGATTTTTCATCAAGGCGATCAAGGGAGAGATCACCACGGCTGTTCCCTCACTTACCACAGCAGGAAGCTGGTAGCACAATGATTTACCTGCTCCAGTAGGCATGATCACAAAGGTGTTTCTCTGCTGAAGCAGATTTTCCACAATTGCTTCTTGAGTACCTCTGAATTGGCTAAATCCAAAAATGGTTTTAAGAGCTTCTTTAACTTTTTCTTCCACAAGAAGAAAGGGCTTGAGGGTGGTGTTCAGGTCTGAGGGGCAGAGTGAACGATTACTTTTATACCTTTGTACAAAACTACTGATAACGCAGGTAAAATTGAAGTTAACTAAAAATATTAAAACTACAGCAGTAAGAGTACTCTTAAATGAGTCCGAGGCCATAGCAAAGCTCGTAGATCGCTTAAATGGGGATTTTGAAGCTTGCGTTTCTCGAATTCTTCAATCCAAGGGAAGGGTAGTGGTCACGGGTGTAGGAAAGAGTGCCATCATTGCTAGCAAAATCGTCGCTACGCTTAATTCTACAGGCACTCCAGCCCTTTTTATGCATGCAGCCGATGCCATACATGGAGATTTAGGAATGGTCCAACAAGAGGATGTGGTCATTTGTATCTCAAAATCAGGAAATACTCCTGAGATCAAGGTGTTGATTCCTTTGCTCAAGCAAGCCCAAATCACCCTGGTTGCTCTAGTTTCCAATATCACTTCTTTTTTGGCTCAAGAAGCAGATTTTGTTTTGGATGCTAGCATAGCAGAAGAGGCTTGTCCTCATAATTTGACCCCAACTACCAGTACCACAGCTCATCTTGCGCTAGGGGATGCTTTGGCTATTTGCTTGTTAGAAGCCCGAGGATTTTCTTCTTCAGATTTTGCCAAATACCATCCTGGTGGTACTCTTGGAAAACAACTCTATCTCAAGGTGGGGGATGTAA
>Ga0315903_10009569_pt1 | contig 11697 bp, 7 predicted proteins | sample LakEriMetagenome_7_FD_203524 | JGI IMG/M metagenome (GOLD analysis project Ga0315903, IMG submission 203524) | Freshwater fungal communities from buoy surface, Lake Erie, Ohio, United States - Buoy 2 MA119 | ecosystem: Environmental > Aquatic > Freshwater > Lake | place: USA: Lake Erie, Ohio...
ACAACCCGGCCCGTTGGCCCTACGTCGATCACTTCACGGGGAACGACCTGGTCATTTCGCATGTCGAGCGGTTCGTCGCTCCCACGATCAGCAGCGATCAGATTCTGGGGGGACGCCCGTTGCGATCAGGTTTTGACAAACGTCCCCACAGCCATGTGCTGGCTGTCACCCGCCCCCGCACCGACAAGGCGGGGCTGGAAAAACAGTGGAACCTCACCCGGCTTCCCGCCGATTGGACGAAGATCTCCGCCGGCATCATCACCGACCAGGCCGGCCCCGCGTGGATTCGGACCGCCATCAAGCTCCCTGCGGCCTGGGGAGCGGAGGGCATCCGGATCGTCATTCCGGCAGCCCCCGCGGCCACCAAGGCCTGGTTGAATGGGACCGCCATCGAGTTGCAGCCCGGGGCCGAAGGGACTTCCGAAGGAGTGCTCCCCCCAGCAGCCGTGGTGCTCGACGACGCCAACCTGCTGGTCATTCGCCGCGAACATGCGGCGGGAGACGGCGGCTGGCCGGCGGCCGTCGTCGTGCGGGCCAAAGAGACCACTGTTGAACTCAAGGGGGGATGGCAGTTTCGCCTGGGAGATGACGCCGCCTTCTCGAACATCCCCCTCCCCGCCCGCTTCGGAATTGGCCCCGACCTGGTGTTTCAGCCGTGATGGGGTGAAGCGTGATGGGATGAAGCGTGATGGGATGAAGCGGGATGGGATGAAGCGGGATGGGATGAAGCGGGATGGGGTGAAGCGGGCGGTGTCCAGGCGAGAGCCGGTTGCGTTGGCGAGCGCACGAGCTTCCCCGTAGGGGATACTTCCCTCAGCCTGGGGTTGTCGCGCACGCGACTACCCCAGGTCAGGCCCCACCACGATCACCCCTATCCTGTAAGGATTGCTTTCCACACTCGGTCTGATAATCGCGGCTCGATCATTGAGCGAACCCACGTCGAAAGGAACCGCTTTCAGGGTTCAGGTCGTATTGGCGATCGCGTACCCCGGGTCGCCGCTGAGGCGGCAACCCGGGGCTGAGAGAAGCAACCTCTGCGAGGTAGGCGGTGGGTGGGCGGATGGTTTGTCGCGAAGGGCGAGGGTTGTTGTCTACGCGGTCCCAGCCCGATCACCATGGCCGCCCCACCGATCCCACACCCCAACGTTCCCGTCCACCCGTCACCCGTCACGCACTCCAACCCGCCGGTCAAGCCTATCTACTCCTCCCCCGCTCCCGATCCGATCACCGAGACCTCTCCGTTATTGGAGGGCCGCAGGCTGGATTGACCGAATCATCAGGCCAAAACAGATCACTTCCCGCCATTTCGTCTCCCGACCGGCCTTGCGGTTTCCGATCAGTCCTCAAGGCAGTACCATCAGATGATGTGATGTCCCGTCGGGCGACTGTCGAGAAGCACGTATGGATCCCCTCGTTGAACTCAATTTGAGACAGCCGAAATCCGCCGAATGTTCAACGGAGCCTGAAAAGTCGGGATTGTGGAATTCGATGACCCGGTTATGGAAGCCCCGGTCGGCCGCGACCGCCAACTTCTATGGACCGGGCTCCCGACTTAAGCTGGATCGCGGGACAGTCGACTCGCCGCTCCTCTATGTCTGCAAGGGGGTTCTGCCGGACGCGCCCGATGCCTCCTTGATTGAATCGGGGTTGCCAGTCGCGCGGTCTGGATCGTCTGCTGAGCGTCTTCCCTACTGGCCCAGTTATCGCGGGGCATCCCCCGCCCAGCGATCGAGGTATATCGAGTGGCTTTTGCAGGGACGTTGTGACCCTCAGACGGAAATTGGATATGTCTTCCTGTATTTCTACGGCCTGGAACGGCGTGTTCTCATGGACGGGGCCGACCACCGGGCAGTCGCGGAGGAACTTCTCAGGCTGCTTTCGATCTATGGTCACTCGGCCTCCTTCCAACGCTACGCGCAGGGTCTGCTCTGGACCACAATTTGGCTGAGCCGCAAGGGGCAATCAGTCCCGTACCGCACTGTCGAACAGGCGGTTGGTGTCTCTCAGTGGACCGACGAAATACTCAATTTGGCCCTCGCCTGCTTCGCTGGTTGTGGCCGACCGCTTCCGGACAATCTGGTGTATCACCTGGCACAACACCAAGTCCACTCGGCGCGCACCGTCATCGTCGAACGGCATCGCGACCTGCACAACCGAGCCTTTCATACCCGACTCCAGCAGTTGTTCTCCGACGGGATGCGCGTAAAAATCGGGAAACGCGAACGCAGACTCGAGTATTTCCCGGCCAGTGCCACCCTCGGCCGGATCCATGACGTCGGTGGACCTCTCGCAGCGGAGCAGGTCCCAAGTCTGTTGGGCTCTTCCCAATTCTCACCTCTCTCGGAAATTTGGAATCAGGCGATCGAGGAACTGCGGGAATATGACCGGGCCCACAAGAGAGCCAAAGGGGCTCCACTCACGGCTGAAATGTACGAGGCCCTCCCCGAGCATTTGCGACAGGGAGAGCACCCGCACTTCGACCAGTGGTGTCAGCTGCTTGATCGGTCGATTACCGACGATGGCTGGACCATCATTACGGTTGCTGATTATGCCTCCCTCGAGGGCATCTCCGAAAGACGCAAGCTCACCAGGAATCAGTCGCTGCACTTGGCCGAGACTGCCTCGCAACTGGGATTCGCGCTGGAACCAGACCCGCGCATCACAGGCAAGCTGTATCACTGGAATCAGCGGGTCAGTGTCTTCCCGGCCACCGAGGAACTCAGCCAGAATGTGGCGTCGTACCATGCGGCGGCTGTGCTGCTGGAACTGGGAGTGGGAATTGCGGCAGCCGACGGTATTCTCGATGAGATTGAGCTGGGACGACTGACCAGCCATCTCGAAAACCAGTTCGATTTGTCGACGCAGGATTCCTGCCGGCTGGAACACCTGAGATACCTGCTGTCGAAGTCCCTGGAAAGTGATTTTGGTGCTGCAAAAGAGATCCAGACCCGACTCAACCATGAGCAACGCAAGAAGGTCGGTGAATTTCTGGTTGGCATCGCGGCAGCCGATGATGCGATTTCTCCAGAGGAAATTCGAGCTCTGACTCAGGCCTATCGCGCTCTCGGTCTGACCCGAGGCGACCTGGATCAACTCTTGCGTGCCGTGGAATCGAAATCCGAATCCACCACATCGGGCAGCGCGGCGGTTCCGGCATTCCAACTTGACCACGAACGGATCCGGGCGATCCTGTCGGAAACGGAGCAGGTGACCAAGTTCCTTCGTGAGGCGATGCGCGATCCGGAGACCGACGATGCGGATGAGGAACCGGAGAGCGGGATTTCCACAGGTGTCTCTGCCGCCGTCGAGGCCACCTCACTGCCGGTGGCGGGGGATCCGCCGCCGATCATCGTGTCCGTATCCGACGCCGGATCTGCTGATGGTTTTCGAGATCTCCCCGGCGATCTGCAGCCATTTGCCCGAGCCGCGGTCACCCAGAGTGTGTGGACGCGGTCGGACCTCGATCAGCTGGCACGTCAACATCGTGTGATGCTGGGTTCCGCCATCGAGCGCATCAATGAATGGTCGTATGATCGACTCGGTGATGCGCTGTTGGTCGAAGACAATGACTCCTTTTTGATTCAAGACGAACTGTTGTCGTAGGACATGACGAAAATGATTCCCCTACGTGAGCGAAATGCCATCATCCAGTCCTTGGCAGCCGGGGTTGTCCCCGGGGTGGGTCTGCAGCATTTCCAGGTTGGCAGAAACGATGAGGTCCAGGCACTCGTCAAGGATCTGGAAATCATCGCCGACGGTGGGGCGACCTGCCGGTTCATCATCGGGCGGTTTGGCAGTGGCAAAACCTTCTTTTTGCATCTGCTGAAAACGGTAGCCCTGCAGAAGCGATTTGTCGTCGTCGAGGCCGATATCACCACGGAACGCCGTCTGCACGGCTCGGGAGGACAGGCCCGCGCGCTGTACTCGGAACTGCTCCAGCGTCTGGGGACACGATCAAAGCCTGACGGAGGTGCGCTCTCCAATCTTGTGGAGCGCTGGGTGGGCGACGTGGACCGGGAAGTGCGTGAGAAGGGAGGGGCCGAAGCCGAAGTGCGTCGGGAGCTGCTGCTGCGATTGAAACCACTGCAGGAGCTGGTCTCGGGATTCGATTTCGCAAATGTGGTGGCCAAGTATTTCGACGGCTACCTCACCCACAATGAACAACTGCAGCAGGCGGCCTTGCGTTGGCTCCGGGGCGAATATGGAACAAAAACCGAGGCACGACAGGAATTGGGGGTCCGCACGATCATCGAAGACGAATCGATTTATGATTCTCTGAAACTGCTGGCGGGGTTTGTGCGCATGGCGGGCTATGCCGGCCTGCTGGTCAGCATCGACGAACTCGTGGTGCTGTCCCATCGCCTGAACAATACCATGGCCCGCAACAACAACTACGAAGCGCTCTTGCGGATCTTCAACGATTGCGTGCAGGGGCGAGCCACGGGAATCGGCTTTCTTTTCGCTGGCACCCCCGAGTTCCTTGAGGATCGGCGGCGCGGAATCTTCAGCTACGAAGCGCTCGAAAGGCGTCTCGCCTCGAATCGCTTCGCGGAGTCCGGCAATCGCGATCTCTCCGCCCCAGTCGTCCGGCTCGACAACCTGACTGCGGAGGACTGCTTTGTACTCCTGACAAAACTGCGGGAGGTGTTCTACTCGGGCCAGACGGTCGCTCACCCAATTCCAAATGAAGCCATCGTTAAATACCTCGAAGTTTGTCAACAACGCATGGGATCGGCTTATTTTCAGACACCAGGAAACACGGTCAAAGACTTCATCGGACTGCTGCAAATCCTGCAACAGAATTCCGACAAGTCGTGGCAATCGGTCCTGGATGCCAAACAGGCGGAGCCGCTGGTTGTTGAGCAGCCCGACACCGCTCCCGGCCAGGATGATCATGACTTGTCACAGTTTCAGCTATGAGCTCTGCCTTTGAATTGCTGGCTCCACCAATCCAAAGAAGTCTTTGGCGCATGGGCTGGACGAGTCTGCGGCCCTTGCAGGAACTCGCCATTCACTCCGTGCTGGAGGGGGAGCAGGATCTGATCCTGGCCGCCAGAACGGCCAGCGGAAAGACGGAAGCGGCCTTTCTGCCAATCCTGTCGCGGATTTCCCGGCAACCCCTGGGATCCATCCGGAGTCTCTACGTTGGCCCCCTCAAGGCGTTGATCAATGATCAGTTCCGGCGATTAGAGGAGCTGTGCGAGTTCGCTGAGATTCCAGTTCACAAATGGCACGGAGACGTTTCGGGGGACAAAAAACGCCGGTTGTTCGACCGCCCCGGCGGCGTCCTGCTGATCACGCCCGAGTCCCTGGAGTCTCTGTTCGTCAACCGCAACAGCCAACTGGCACAGGTCTTTCATTCGCTTTCTTTCGTCGTGATTGACGAATTGCACGCCCTGCTCGGGAGTGAACGCGGGTCACAGTTGCGCAGCCAGTTGTTTCGCCTCGCGCGGTACACACAAACACCCTTTCGACTTGTGGGGCTGTCGGCGACGATCGGGGATCTCCCCGCGGCGGCCCGGTGGCTGCGCCCCGACAATCCCTCGCAGGTCGGCATTCTCAAGGATGACACGAACACCAAAACAATCCGGTATCGAATTCACTCTTACCTCAAGCGTCCCGTTGCCGAGGACGACGCAGAGGCGGCGACATCGCAGGATCCGGAAGCCTTGTTTACCGACATCTATGACGCGTTCCGGGGCTCGAAAAATCTGATCTTTGCGAACTCCAGATCGAAAGTTGAGGAATTGACCGACCGACTCAATGAGCTGGGCCGGAAGCACGGCACCGGGGAAGAGTTCCTGATTCATCACGGTTCGCTGTCGCGTGAGATCCGCGAAGATACCGAACGCCTGATGCAGGGGACTCGCCCTTATACCACAGTCTGTTCCGCAACACTGGAACTCGGCATCGACATCGGCAACGTGCGGGCGGTGGGACAATTCGGGCCCTGTCATACCGTGAGTTCGCTGGTCCAGCGGCTCGGCCGCAGTGGACGTCGGGATGATGAGCCGCACCAGATGCAGATTTTTATTGTCGAAGAGCAGGTGAACGAACGGAGCACCCTGGCGGGCCGCTTGTATCCATCGCTACTGCAAGCGATTGCCATGACCGAGCTGTTGCAGGAGCGCTGGGTCGAGTCGCCGAACATGGCCCCGGTCGATTTCAGCACACTGCTGCAGCAGGTGCTCAGCCACATCGCGGAAACCGGTGGGACCACCGCAGCCCAGCTCTTTGAGCTTCTGGTGGCACGCGGCAATTTCCGGTTCCTGTCAACGGGGCAATTCGGCGCGTTTTTACGAACCCTGCATCAACATGATCTGATTGAACAGCACCCGGATGGGACCCTGATTCTTGGACTGAGGGGAGAGCAACTGGTCCGCCATTACGAGTTCTATTCCGCATTCGAAACGCCCCCGGAGTATCGCATCGTCGCTCGGGAACGGGCGATCGGAACATTGGCGAAAGAGCGCATTCCCCCGGTCGGCGAGCATTTTCTGTTTGCGGGCCGGCGCTGGCAGGTGCTGTCGACCGACCATCAGCGAGCCGTGGTGCTTGTGCGACAGTCATTCGGCCGAAAGACGCCGGCATTTCTCTCGGGACCCATGGAGATTGCTCCGGAGATCCGCCACAAGATGCGGGAGATTCTGCGGCAGACGACCGTTCCTGGGTATATCGACTCGACCTCAGCCGAACTGCTCACCCAAGCCCGCACAGAGGCTGCGGTCTCCGGAGTGCTGGAACGCGATCTGATCTCCTTGTCCGACGGTCACCTGCTATGGTTCCCCTGGACCGGTTCGCGGATCCTGGGAACCGTTGGTCTGTTGCTGGCCCGGGCGAAAATTAACGCCTCGCCGGATTGGTCGGGGCTGTCACTGGAACTCCACGAGAGTCGCCCGGCAATCTCCGACCGCCTGGCTGGTCTGCTCGCAAGACCGCCGGCGGCAGACGCGCTGGCCAGCGACGCCCTGAATCTCCAACGCCGCAAGTGGGACTGTTTTATCTCCCAGGATCTTTTGAAGATGAGCTACGCCGCGGATTTGCTGGATCTTCAGGGAGCTTTGGATTGCCTCATGCGTCTGCAGGCTGAGTTGGTTGTCCGAACTACGTAACAGGTGACACGCATCTCCGAACCGGCGTCAGTGGGTATTTGCGAGCCGGCCCTTTACGGACGCTGAGGTAATTGGTGTGCAATCGGCCTCGTACGAAAAATCGGGGTCGACTGAGTCTCCAGGCCGGGCAGTTCTGAATTGGTCCCGATTCGAGGTGGTTGCCGGCGACCGCCAACTGCCGACAACCGACCCTGGATTTCGACCATCAACGGCCGGGATTGTCTTTGAGTTCGGGAGCTTTTCCAAGCGGAGTCGCGCCCTCTTTCGATTTTCCTTTCCGCCACCCGCGAAGGACCTCCGGGAGCTCCTCGGATGAAAGCGGGATCGGCTCTGGTTGGACAGCCGACTGCAAATGAAAACCGGCCAAGGGAACCAAACCGACATAAAAGTCGCCGGTCGACTGCGCCATCACCCGTCCGGATTGACTCACAATCGTCTGCCCCGATAAACGCACGGGGTCCTGATCTTTACGATTGATCACGATTTCCCAGTCGACAGGCTGAGCAATCGGCGTCAGCGTGGGATGCGCGCCGGTCTCCCGCAGCATGCAGAAGACGAGATAGGGACGGCTGGCGGGACCGGCAAGCAATTCCGTCGAGTAGTAGACCTCTTCCGTGAACAACTTTGTTTCCTCCGCCTCGGCGTCCGCTTCGACCCCGACAAGCAGTTCACTCGGGATCAAAGTCGCAACCTCTGCCTGACGGTTCTCGATTCTCGGGACCTTCCAATGACACAATCGGTCCAGCGGATCCTGAACATACAAATCCAGGTCGAGATCGGCCCTTATCTTGCGGGAGCGAATCCGCACAACCACCGGCGCTTTGCTGAGTGGACGAAGAGTCGCTTCGTGTCGGTCACTCATCATGCTCAAGGCAAGCCGTGTGGTTTGCCGAAGATCCTCCAACTTGTTTTCCAACTCTCGATTCGCAGCCTTTAACGCCTCATTTCCCTCGGTCGAGCGCTTGGATACTCCTGTGCCGTCTTGAGCCGCCTTGGCATCTGCTTGTTGTTGACGTAACAAGTCCCTCTCAGCCATCGCATCCTGAAGTTGCTTCCGCAACCGCTGACTGTCCTGCGACTCATCTCGGATTGCAGATTTCCGCACTCGCGGATTTGTTTGCTCAGTGGCGGATAGAAGATCTGAGCGATCCACCCCGAAATCTCCGAGCTCTTCGCGACCGGAATTGGAACTCCCTGACAGCAAGACCATCCCCGCCAACAGAGTTGTGGTCAACAACAGCGAGTTCACGACCGCAATCCAGCCGGATGCCTCTCCCTCAGACTCATTCGTCAAGATCCATTCTCCATCAACCATTGTGGTCCAATCCGTACATTGGCTTTACCCGCAGCCCCGATGTCGACGGAAATCCACCCACACGGTTCGTGTCTAGGGGGGTGAAAGACGGTGGTGACGACCGCCTCGCTGCGTTGACCACAACAGCATCAACATGGCGGGCATGCTGTTCGGTTCACCAAGCGACTGTCCGCAACGCGTTGCATCGGCGGTCACCATGTACTTTCATGTTGGGACCGGGTGGTTTTCAAGAGCCAACTGTCGTTCCCCAACCAGAATGGTGTAGAATCTCGTCAACATACGACGCTCTGGATCCGAACTGATCCTCATTTCAGCCATTCCGAACGAGGCCGTGCAGAACACTTCCCTCACGCCAGGACTGTTGCCGAGTCCGTCAGGGTGGTGACTTTGGAATCCAACGGAGGAATCAGGTCTCGCGCACCACAGCCAACATGGCCGACCGCTCCACAACGGCCCAACCCCTGGGAACGGTATGACCAGCTGCAGGGTTGCCGGGTTTCGGGATTGACATCGGTGTGTCACCCTTGGCTGCACGATGCCAGGGTTTCGGGTTAAGCTGCAGTTCCATTGTCTTCACCAAGTCCGACTGGAGGTGACTCCAGTTGCACCCGAGCCAACCACAGTCGTTCACAGACAGTCGAGAGCGCTCCCATGGATAAATGGGTTTCAATCGCTATTGGAGCCACATTGGCGATCATTCAAATCGCTCTGTTTGAGACGGCCCGAAGAAAGCAGACGCTGGTGCTTGACGAATTGGCCAAATCCCCAGCGATTGATCGAACACCGCCGACGAATCTTGCAGTGGAGCAGGTTCTCTCAACGATATGGCAGCGGACCTGTTTGCGGCGGATCACCATGATGTCACCCATGCTGGGAGTCGTCTTGACGGCGGCAGGATTCCTCACGCTTCAGGATCGACTGTCATTCGAGGCAAGACAAGGAAGAGAAGCCATATACAACTCGTTTGCTGGGGCTCTTGGTCCACTCTATTACGGTGTCTTGATTGGAGCATTGTCTGCCCTGTGGAATCAGATCCTTGTGCTCGTACTCGATGTTCACTCACAGGCATTGCTGGGTCGTCTTTTAAAGCAGACGTCGGATAAGCGAAGCGGGCTGCAGGCGACTTCCGCTTCGCAGGGGATGATCCAAGCCAGCGACGCAGACAGATTGCGTGTCGCGAGGGAACTGAAAGACAACGTGATTGAGACATTGACTCAAATCACCAATCCAATAAACCACATCGCCAATCGATTGCTGGAAGCCGGAAGGGGATTGGCCGAGACCCAGGGGCGTTTACAGGAGTCGATTACACGATTTGTCACTTCGACTGGCGAGGCGTCGCTCCGTCTGCAGGAATCCGCACGCAGCCTCCAGGCGGGAGACGAGCAACTGCGAGACCACCTCGAAGGGGTGTTGCGTAGTCTGCGGGAAATGCCCATTGAATTCCAGAAGGCAAAAACCGAGCTGACTTCGAAGCTGCAGTTGCAATTCGAGCAATCACAGTGTGTGACCGGCCAAGTCCGGGAAGTCCCTGCTGCGCCCCCGGTGGAACCCAACCCCATGCTCGCGCCTCTGCCCTCCTCGGTCAGCGGAATGAGCGAGCCTCTCAAGCAGGCCGGTGAGTCGCTGGAGGCAATCACGGCCGCCGATGGCACAATCTCTCTGCAAACAAGGCACGCCCCCCACGACGCATATGGGGCACCTGGACCGACTCGGGCAGATCTTGGCGAACTACTACGGACGATCCAAGCAAAATCCCAATCGCCCCCTTCTGTGACTCCGTTGACTCCTGGGTTCCGGCTAGATCATCAAAGAATCCATGCGATCCAGACGGAAACGGAACAGGTGACCGAGTTTCTGCGGGAAGCAATGCGTGATCCCGAGGCCGAATTTGCGGAGGCTGAACAAGGCCGGGAAAGTCGGCAAGGCAATTCCTCACCTGACCTTTCAATGCACGCACAAACGGATGCCGATTCGCCATGGATCGATCCGCTCGAATCCGACGTGGTCGTCGCCAATCCATTTCGCGGCCTCTCCCCGGATTTGCAGCCGTTCGTGCGAGGTGCTGCAGCCCACCGGGTTTGGACACGGTCGGACCTGGATCGACTTTGTCGTCAGAATCGTCTGCTGCTTGGCTCAGCCATCGAGCGAGTCAATGAATGGTCATATGATCGTCTCGGAGACGCTCTGTTCGTCGAAGACAAGGACTCATTCCTGTTTCAGGTCGAGCTGTTACGGTCGTGAATTACGAGACAAATTCCGTGGAGAATTAGTCCCGGAGCTTCTCGACCGCCATTCGGATCGGGTGCGTGCGAAACCGGGACCACTCTGTGTTTCTGAAACCTGTTCAGATGCCACAAACCATTTCCCGTAATGGATTACGAACCATTTCAAACATCGGGCAAACCGTATTGCTCCGAACCGATCCCCGGTCTGAGCCAGCCCCCCTGAGACCATTCGTTGGCGATGATCACCGTCAGCGGACCAACGCAGGCTCCCGCACCGAGCATGCTCTGTCGCCCCGGATGCCGGTTGGGCTGGTCGTGTTGCCGGAGGGCTCCTGTGGCGGGTGGGCCTCGCGAGAACGCCGCCAGTCCGGGATGTCGGGGGGCGGTGCGTGGAGGGCCCCCGGAGCGGGCCTGCGGTGTGGGAGCGTGGCGTGGTCTGGCGGAGCGGGTTCAGACGATCATGGCCAGCCTCGGATTGCGGTGACGGACGGCTCTCGCGAGAGACAGCCGAGTGGGTTGGAGTTGCTCCCGGACCTCCCGCCCCGGGACTTTGTCCCGGGGCGGCTGCCGATCGCTCTACAACTGGCGGTCGGGCAGCGGGCCCTGGGCTTCGGGCCGGCCTTGCGTGAGGTGTTTTCCGCCGCCCGGCAGCCACGCGGCCGACGTGCTCAGCAAGTTGCCTCTCCTTTGTGTGCCGACCCGGTGGGCGCTTTTGGCCCCGTTTGATTCGTCCGAACTGGTGGGCGCTTTTGGTCCTCTTTCAGCGCCCCATGACAACCGTTTTCCGAAAACCCTGGGGCGACGAAGAGGAATTGTTGGCCCGTTGGGCCGACGAACGACGTGGTGGGGGGACCTTTCCCGGCCCGCTGGGCCGGGCTGGGGGAACCACCGGCCCGTTGGGCCTATCCGTTGGTGGGCGGTGTGTGGAGGGAACCGGGGGGTGATTGATTGCCAGCGTCGGTTGTATTGACCCGCGCTTTCTGGCACCCCCTTCGGGGTGCAGGCGCTGTGGGGGGGCGGGGACCGGGGGTGGTCGCTGCGC
>Ga0315903_10009576_pt1 | contig 11690 bp, 8 predicted proteins | sample LakEriMetagenome_7_FD_203524 | JGI IMG/M metagenome (GOLD analysis project Ga0315903, IMG submission 203524) | Freshwater fungal communities from buoy surface, Lake Erie, Ohio, United States - Buoy 2 MA119 | ecosystem: Environmental > Aquatic > Freshwater > Lake | place: USA: Lake Erie, Ohio...
CATAGAACGCTCACCCGGCGCAGCAGGTTTATCTACCGGGCCGGTTTGAGCTAACTCAGGAAATGCCTGTTGTATCCTAGCTTTGGCAGCTTGAGGTGGGACTTCATCGGGGATGTCCGCAATGATCCTACCATCAGGTAACGAGATGCTATATGGCATAGTATTAAGGTACTTCGTTGAATGGGATCACTTTTTGCCCGCCGCTGCCTTGCCTGTTCAATTCGCTATTTAGCTTGTTAGTGTAGAACTCAGTGCGCCTCTCAAGCCATCGTTGTTGTATGTATGATTCTGGTTCACCTGTTTTTCTGGCAATTTCTCTGAACTCTTTGCTCAGTGTTCTAAACTGATTTTTAAGATCATTGCTAGCTCTATCGTAAGCTTCCTTGCTGATGTTCAACCCCATGCCCTGCTCTTTCAGGGGTACGCCACCATAAGGCTTTAGCACCGATGCGGCTTCGTTACCTGCGTCTTTCTCCATCCGTGCAAGCTCTCTTTCAGTCGGCTCACGCCCCGGATTCTTTGCCCTAAACTCTTCAATCTTGTCCCGCAAGTTTACAAGCTTAAGGTCTCTAAAATCAGATTTACCCGCAGCTATTCTTTGCCCCGCAATTGAAGCAGCAGCCGAAATTTGTGCCACCTTAATTGAAGTGTCTGCTTGCAGCTCCTGACCTTGTTTTGTCGTAGATGCTTGAAGCAAGGCGTTATTTTTTTGCACTTCAAGGCCCGCTGCTTTCTCTCTCGCCTCTTGTGCCCGCTGCACTTCCTGCTTGGAGAACGTAAACTCACCCATCTTGGCAGCACGTTGTGAGTTAGCGTTTGCAATCTCAGCGGTAAGCAGCTGACGCTTGGCTTCTGCGTCTGCCTTCTTAGCAGCAGCCATGGAGCGACCAAACTTACCACCAGCACGACTAAACCTAGTCAGGTCAGACCCAACGCCCGGCTCACCCAATGCTTCCGCAGCTTCCAATGCAGCCAGACCTCGCACCTCGCGCATGCGCTCCTCACCACCCAGCGCCTCACGCTCTTTCGTAAGTTCTTTTGTAAGAGGAATAGATGTATCGGGGCCGACGTACTTCTGCATTTCAGCTAGCCCTTGGGCCGTAATAGCTTCTTTTTCTGCTTGGGAGAGCGGTTGAACACTCGCGCTTTCAAGCCTTTGCGCGTAGTAGTCTGGGCCTTTCGCAGGAGGGGCTTCAACTTTGTCACCCTTAGCAAATGCGACGATACCGCCACGTGCCATCATGGCGTTGCTGGCTTCAGGGTCAAACTGCGCAGCCATAGACTGATCCATAGGCAAGGCGGCAAGCCCAGCGTCTTCGCCAACCATCTGGTCTTTGATTGATTCTGCTGGCACCTCTTGCGCAAGCGCTTGACCTTGTTGCATTAAGGCTCGGCGGCGTTGCTCTGTATCGATGATCGCAAGGGTAGTAGCGTCTTCAGCGTTCTCCTGCATAGCCGCAAGCTGCTCACCGCTCAAGCGTTTAACCATACCCGCTAGCTGTTCAGGGTCTACGCCGGTAGTAACACCACCAGCTGCGTAGCCTTTGATAACGCCACCTTCTTTTTTACCCGAACCCATAAGCTGCGATACACCGTACGCCCCTAGACCTATTTGTCCTATCTGCGCAGCCATACCGGGCTGAGCTTGATAAGTAGACTGCGTAGACTGTTGCATAGGAGCACCACGCAGAATGTCCGCCATGAAAGCAATGTTTTGCTTTTGGTAGTTACGCTGGTTTAGGAAGTCCTGATAGTCTTGTGTGAGGCGCTGTTGTTCCAAAGCTTGACGCTGACCACCTGCTGCGGCTTGTGCTCGCATAGCTGCTTCTTCCTGACCAAACTGAGTTTGACCAAGCTGACCAAGAGTAGCACCTGCTGCCGTAGCCTGACCTGCACCGCGCAACCCAAGCTCAGAACCAAACTGCATGTTCTTCATAGCTTGCTCATACGCCGACTGACTACCCTTCGCCTGAATATCACCCATCTGTTGCATCAGGTTACGGTTGGCTTCAGCGTTTTCGATACCCTGACGGTAGCCGCCCATGGAGCCAGAACCTGCCTGACGAAATGCGCGTTGTGTACCAGCAATGCCAGCCTGACGCATAGCCTCACGCTTTTCAATATCCGTTACGTTCTGCTGAAATGGCGACATGAACTGCGACATCGCACGAGGGTCGGTAGCCATTTGCTGATAATTCTGCCCAGCACCAAGGGCTTGTAACCCGCCCATACCGGCTAGTTCTGTACCTACACCAATTTGCTTAGCCGGGCCTAGGTTAGCCGCAGCTTGAAAAGCTTGCTCCTGCATAGGATCAAAGCCCGCAATACGCTGCCCTTTGTATGACTGATAGGGCGCATTTGTCAGTGCCTCGGACTTACCAAGCATACGTTCCATGTACGGCTTAGCGTAGTCAGGAATCGTAGTTTGCGTAACAGTTTGCGAAGTAGCAGCAGGCGGAGGTGGCGGAGGCTTTGGGCTTCTGCCGTAAAGCTTAATTTTTTTATTACCATCATGTTTAAACCCGTCTATGTCATACTCGTACGGGAAATCAACGTAAACTCGATTCATAATTTTTTCTCCACCACAACATAACGGCTAGTAAAACCAAACGCTTGCCGCCATAATCGTGCTACTGATTCGTAGGCTTCCCCTCTAACGACTGAAGCACCTTTGTTCTTAGCCCAGACTTCAAACTGCGCCCATACATTTTTGTTAGCAATAAACTTACCTCCTATTGCAACAATATATACCTCTCGCACGTTGGGATAATTGTTAAACTGTACTATCAACGCTCCCTGAATTTCATTGTGCTCATCTATAAACACAAGTAAGTCGTTACGTCCTTCTACTAAATACACTTTTATCTGCTCTAATGTAGCTTCCCCCGCAGAATGCTCTATGGCCGAGGTTAAGAACGGCTCTACCTTAGGCCATACTAAGTGTAAGTACGCTATGTCTACTGGCTGGACAGTTAAATTCATCGGGCAGGTAGATACTTCTCCGGTTTAATTTTCTTACCTTGTTTCGAATTGCCGGTACGTGCTTTGCGTACAGCCGCCATCATCTTGTACAGCTTCTTAGCACCGGCATCTGTAGAGCCGTTACCGAGGTGAGACACCACATCCGCAGGTACAACGAACTCACCGTCAGCTAAACGTGCGGGTTGCTTACCACCAATGTTGGCAGGGATGTCGTCACTCATACCATCGCCCGGGCCTTTAAGCATACGCCCACCATCAGAATACCCACCTAAATGCGAAATGCCGCCTCTGGCCATACCCCCCATAGCCATGCCTTGCCCTTGCGCTGCATACTGTTCATCCATCTGCTCACGAGCGTGAGCGTAGAAGGGGTTAAGACCTAACCGAGCTTCAGGCGATTGGTATGCGGGTACATTTACCGGCTGCATTAGCGGCTTAAAGTTTTGTGCAGGTGCTGACGCAGGTGCTGACGCAGGTGCAGATGAGGGGTCTGGAAGCGAAGCTAATCCTCCGGTCGCCGGTTGATCTGCCTGTATAGGTCTACCTTGTGCGTCAAACTTTAATGGATTCCCCGCTGCACTATCTATTGCGTTAGCGATTTTAGGGAACGCGTTATCCGCAAAATCCCGCATTGAAGCGCCGCTTTTTATGTTTGCTTCGGTCGGCGGAACACGTGGTTGATTACGAAGGCCAAATCCTTCTTCGGGTTCTTTATACCCGGCTGTACCCGGCCCCGCAAGCTGTGTGAATGAATCAGAAGCTGGGTCGTAGCTATACTCGTAACCGCTAGGTTTGCGGAACGCCATGACTGCTTCTTCGCCATGTGGATCAGCCTTCTTTTCTACAGCTTTGCTTACAACCCCTCTGCCGGTGCCTGTATTGCCGCCAGTAGCTAAGCTCATGATGCCGCCCTTAGCAGCATTCTTATACTCAGGGCCGGGGGCTTCGTACGCAGGAAGTTCTGTAAAAGTTTCGGTGAAATACAGACGTTCGCCCGTATAGTTAGGGTCGTAGGTCTGTGATGCGTAAGCCTCGGGGTTGTCTGTACGCTCAAAATCGTACGGACGGATCATGCCCGGGTGGGTTGGCGGCGGTTTGTCTTCGTCGTCGTCATCTTTACCCAAACCAAGCACTGCTGGAGCGACCGCAGAAACAGAAGCCAGCTTGTTCTTAGACAGGAACTCAGCTGCCGCATCAGTACTATCTGTAACGGCCTCAAGCCCTTTGCCCATGTTGCTGTAGCCTTCTGAGCCTTTAGTGACCATCTTGTCGTAAAAGCCGGGCTTAGCAGTGGCATCGGCTATGGGCGTTACATCGGCTACCGTAGGCGGTGGTGTAGTCGTTGTCACCGGAGGTTTTACTGCCGCTGCGTTTTGCGCCGCCATGTTTTTAGATATTGTTTGCTGTTTTAGCAAGTCATTAGCAGCGGTCGTACCTTGTGCCCCGCCGGGCAGAGATGCTAAGCCGGGAGGAGGAGTGGGGGTTCCAGCGAACGCAGGATTAACCAATGTTTGTGCTTGCCCCGCAGTTGTATACCCCGGCAAGGTAGTGGAAGCACCTTGGTAGGATGACGACGTGGCTAAGTTAGGCGCAGCAAGCGTAGGTGTTGGGGTCGTAGTTGCCGCTGCGGTTGTTGTCGCCGCTGGAGTTGTAGCTGCTGTCGTAGCACCGGGAGCGGCAGTAGTAGCACCAGTAGTGCCCGCCGCACTTGTTCCCGCACCTATTAGACCTTTAGCAAGCCCGTGACCACCAAAGGCACCTAGACCCGCCAACAAGCCTTGTTCAAGGCTACCCGTAGCCAGACCGTAGCCGCCACCCACCAGCAGCGCGGCGCTCATACCCCCCGTGAAAGGGGCTAAAGCTGCGCCTATCAATGTAGGTAAGAAGCCTTCTAGGTCAAACGCCTCAGGTAGGCCGGTATCGGGGTTAGTAGTAATTTTCCGCCCTGTAGCATCAGCTATGGCGTGCAGACCCTTAACTTCGTTAGGAGTCATGTGCACAAGGGTAGAGTCGCCGTTGCGTCCGTAACCTGCTAGGTGTTGGGCTATCTGCGGTAGGCTCATATCAAACCTTCACTTTCAGTACATTCCCCGCTGTAGTGTCGCGGTATACATCCCCTACGCGAAGGTCGGCCAAGTCAGCCTGTGTCGGTAAGGTGTCTACGTTAATATTTAATCTAGCTATGTTAATTTGCTGCACTGCGTCAATACGCTGGAAGTACAAAAACAGCACCCGTACAAGCTCGTCAAAGTACCCCCTACTGTATTCTTGCATAGGGCTAGGCAGTTTAGGCGGGGGGCGTCCTGTGAATAACCCCATGCTTACCTCCTACCATCTGGGCGAATATCAATACGCGGCGAACCTAGCTGCCAAGTAGTACCCAGCGCATTTGATTCGAACTTCAGGATGATCTGCCGCCCACGTACACGAGTATAAACCTGCCCTGTGAATTGTTCTATAGGTATGGTAGCAGTCCTTACAACCCCCGCCGAGCTAGACCCAGCCACAGACTGCGGGTTGTTAAAGCCTGAACCGGCGTTTTGCATAGGGATCAAAGTCAAGGTTGCCTGAGGGTTTTGCGAGGTAGACCCACGGAAGGTAACGTCAGGCAGCACCCGATAGATAAAGCCAAAGTTATGCCCGTCATCGATGTCCGTCTCCGCCGACGATATATAAGCGTTGATGGGCACCGGGGTGGGAGTCGTAGCATCATCTACACCGTATTCGTGGTTGACAAGGCGGTTGTCCACCGCAGCAACTGGATACTCACGAAGCCCGCTGTCACTCCATGCTGTACGCGTCATGTAGCCGTAGTACCAGATGTCTTCGATGTAGTTGTAGATAACGTACACCGTAGGAGTAAGCTCTCCCGCACGGCAGTAGAACCACCATACCTCGTTAAAGGCTTCGTTGGTAGCCGCAAAGATTTGGTAGCCCTGCACCAGATTGATGTCGTTAAATATGAACTGCCGCAGATCGCAGCGTAAGGTGCTAACCCGACCATCGTACTTGTAGAACTTATCTACGCCCATCCAGTACAGCGTGTTGTTTGCAAAAGCTACCGCGTTAGGCCCGACGATAGAAGTATTATCCGCAAGCAGAATAGGTGCCCATACGTAGGGTGGGCCTTGATACTGCAACGAGTACACAGCAGAATCTGTCCACACAACAATTTCTTGCCGGGACTGCTTAGCAGCAATAATTTCAGAGCCTATCGACAGACGTATCCCACCCGCTTGGTTAGTAACGTCCGGAAACCACTCTAGTCTGTTATCTGCGTCTGACCAACGAATAAACATAGGGTCGATGTCAGCAGAACCGATAGGGTTAACACCGAAGCACAATACAAACAGCGATACGTCAGACACCAGAATTATGTTTTGCGCGGTAGGTATGCTAGAGCCTAGAAGCTCTGTAGACATATCGTAAGCCCGCTGCCCAAACCCATTAGACGCATCCCAGTAGAAGATAGGGCCACCACGGTAGCCAAAGATTAAATCCTCACCGTAGTTGTTACCACTCCACAGCCGGATAGGGGATTCGGATGGTTGCCCAATACCCCAGCCACCAGTTCCCCACGGGCCGATACCCCAACCCAGCAAAGGCACTGCATACTCTTCACCAGTATGTATTTCGTACGACGCAGTAACTGTGCCGCCGCCGGGGCTGCTATTGAACGCGTTTGCTACTAAAGGTGCCGGAAACTCTACTGTGTAGGTGCCCGCCAGAAGATTAACGCTTGTAACCCGAAAGTTCTGGTTTAGGACAAACGTAGTTATGTTACCGCCCAGCCCTACAGCACCAGCGAAACTTACAAAGTCACCTACGTTTACCCCGCTGCCGGGGTCATTCACGGTCATTACGTTAGAACCTGTAGTGACAGTGAAAGGGTTAGTAAGTATGTTTACGTCACGCAGGGGGGTGATATCAGTGTAAGCGCCACCTAGCTCAACGTAATACTTAAGATTAGTGCCTACCCCCATCAGGTTGTAGCCGATCAAAGTTACCCAGTTAATTAGGTTTCGGCATACACCCTGAAAGCGCTCATTAGATATTTGCTGCCAGCCGCCTATCTTCTCCGGCGTGCCTTGACGGAAGCGAACTTTGTCGCAGTCGTACCAGCCCCCCTCGGTTGTATAACGAGTGTTTTCTTTGTTGACCCCGGGCTTAAACTGAAGCTTTCGTAGCGGCATAACAGCACCTTAACTTTTAGGCAAGCATACTTTCGGCGTGCGTTTTGGTCTCCGCAACCCTACGTAGCCACCCCTTACCAAACGTGGAAAACGTATTCAGGCCACGGTAAAACGCCTCTTTTTCATCACTGAATCTTGCCACTAATTCTTCACGGCTGGAATCTTTTAGTACACCTAGCGTCTTAGGGCCAATGATGCCATCCGTGGTCAAGCCCATAGCCTTTTGCATAGTCCGAATAGCCCGCACCGGGCCTGCGTTCACGGCAAAGTCAAACATCAGGTAGTCCAATCCTTCAGGCAGATCATCACCTTTTACGGCATCCCAGTACTGCTTCCGGTACATAGGCGCAACCAACTCAGGCGTCAGACTGCGCATTGTTTTTTCGTCAACCTTTCCTCCTACCCACTGCTCCCATACGCGCTTGGTCACGCCAAGGTTAGTCATGCCGCCGGGGTCTTTTGGGTGGTTAACAAAGCCGCCTTCATGTTTAAGCACCGCCTTCAATGCGTCGTCAAAGTTCTCTTTCATTTTTTGGCTTTCATATCAATGATCTTTTCAAGCGTTCTGCCGCCGAAGTAGAACGACATCACCAACATACCCCACTGACCTAGCAGTTCGACAAACGAATCGGCAATGTCAACCAATGCCGCGTCAAGGATTGCCAGCGCCATGTACGCTACCAGAATGTAGACCAAGGTCAGCGGTCGAATATTTTTGGATAGCCAGCTATCACTCGCCATGTCCGCCTTCAAGCGGTCAGTTAGATTGTTCTGTTCCGTTTTGTACAAGTCGGTGTCGTTAGCCATCTTAGCTAGTTCGCCGTCCTGCGCCATCTTTGCAAGCTCAAGCTGTGCCTTAGCCTTGGCTTCTGGATCAGGAATAAGTTTGTCAATCAGTTTGCCGCCAATACCTAGCAGCGCATCTAGTCCTAGCATGTCACCCCCCTTGTTGAAACATCCATCGTATGAAATAACCAAACCCGATAACCATCGCAAAAATTACAATAATTGCCAGTACCGTTTGTATTGCTTCAATCTTCTTAGCTCTAGCCCGTTTCTTTTTCATGGCTGCGGCTTTTTCTTGCAGCCTCTTTTCGGTTTCTGCACGGCGCTTAGCTTCCGCCTTGGCTTCCCGGTCGGCACGTAGCTTACCCATGCGTTGCCAGAACTCGTCCCACATCCCAGCTTCTTGGAAGTGATAGATAAAGATGTGCTTGATGTCGTCGTAGTACTGCTTAATCTGGCGGTCAATTGCCATCAACTCCATGACGTACTCGGCATCCGACATGTGGTCAGCTACCGTCTCGCCCCGCTCTATCGCCTCTTCCTGCGTTACCTTTGCTTCTTCTAACTGTGCCCTGTTTGTTTCGTATTTACCTGCCGCTGAGAAAAACTTTTTCACCGGAGAAAGCGACTCGGCTAAGTTCCTCCCTGACTCGACGCATTCGTTAATGCTGTCGAACGCTTCTTTGGCTTCATCAGCGGCAGCTTTGATTCCGCTGACTACTAACTTTACGCCTTGGATCGCCAGCCCAATTGTTACAGGGTCGATCATGATTCATAGGCTTTCTATGATGCTAAAAGCTACACAATAAAATCAGTTCGGGAAACCGAACGTGGTGCTGCATAAGTAATAATTACAAGCCCTGCCCCGCCGCTACCGCCATCGCCAGCGTCCGAACTTGGGTTAGACAAACCATACGATCCACCACCACCGCCGCCTGCGCCTATACCGCCCGCACCCCCAACTCCACCCTTTCCGTAGTTAACTGTACCTCCGGAAGAAAGAGTAGCACCACCACCGCCACCACCTGCGCCACCCACACCGGTAGCCCCAGAAGATGAGATATTGTTGAAAGCACTATAGTTAACGGAATTGTAGTTAGCACCTGCGCCACCAGCACCGCCTACCACCGTAGAAGTAACAAGCACAGAAGTAGCGCTGGCCCCCAAAACACCTGTAGTTTGCGCTGTAGTGATGTTGAACTCGTTGGCGTTTACAACATTCACGACGTAGTCGCCGTTTACCAACTGCGAGCTACCGCCAATCGCAAAATTACCACTCGTACCAGTCAAAATACCTAGGTTTATACGGAACGAACTTACCGTAACCCCCGAAACAACGTAGCTACCATCAACCGCTACACCCGATGTAAAGTCAATGTAAATCGTTTGCCCGTTTGCTAGTCCAGCGGGGCTTGCAAAACAGGTGGCTATAGCAGTATTAATTGTTGCGGTAGCAATAAGCCCGGTGCCCTGCACGGTAGTAACAGTGAAGGTGGTTGCCCCGGTTACTGTAACGGTGTAGCCACCCGTAGTTAGCTGAGAACTACCCCCAAGCGTTACGTTGCCGGAAATATTTGGTGTAGTAACTAAGTTGACAGTAAACGAGTTAGAGTTAACTACAGTTACCACATAGCTGCCATCCGGAGCACCGCCGGTTGTAAAATCTAAGTAGTACGTCTGCCCGTTAGTAAGTCCATGACTTGTAACCGAACAAGTAGCAATCGGAGTATGTACTGTGCTTGTAGCGGTGGATAAAAAGCCTGTGCTCTGCGCGGTTGTAATAGTAAATGTACCGGTATTAACAACTGTGACCGTGTAATTTTGCGCGGTAAGTTGGGTGCTACCACCAATCGTTAAGTTGCCACTTGTAGTACCTGAAGCAGCGGTAGTAACTCGGAATTGGTTGGCAGTAACTACTGTAACTACATAGCTTCCATCGAGCGCCGCTCCACTTGTGAAGTCGATATAGTAAGTTTGTCCGTTAGTTAATCCATGGTTTGTGACGTTGCATGTAACCAAGGTACCCGAACGGCTGTATGTACCGGTTCTAAATGAAGGCGCCAGATTAATAGTGTCCCCGTTGGTTAAGCCATGCGCCCCCACTGTAGTAATAGTGCAAGTGGTAGACCCATTCGGTCTAGTAATAGAGATACTAGAAAGACTAGTAGTGCTGTATGTCCCAGATTTAAACGTAGGCGAAGTAATGCTAATAGTGTCGCCATTAGTTAGATTATGCGCACTTGATGTCGTAACAGCTAACGTAGTAGAGCCATTATTGCGTGTAACAGCAGAGTTAGAAAAAGAGCCAGTGCTGTAAGAACCCGTACTAAACGCAAAAGTTATATTTGCGGTTTCACCTGACAGTAACCCATGCCCAGTGGCAAGCACAGTGCACAGTGAAGAACCGTTAGCGCGGCTTGCAGGCTGGCTCACACTTCTTACTTGTGGTATTTGCCCGCCGCCGCCACCACCACCACCATTAGTACCTGATCCTCCTGCTGTAGGAGTTCTTGCGCTATCAGTACCCGCTATACCGCCACCGCCCGAAATACCCGCGCCGCCAGCACTAGTGCCCGCTGCGTTTGTACCAGCGCCCCCGCGAACACCCCCTGCGTAACCTGTGCCACTAAAATTTGCAGTGCCGCCACCACGAGACGCCGCACCACCAGTAAATAGTTGTGCGCCGTAAACACCTGTACCACCTGTGCCCCCTGTACCTGCCGCTGTACCACCATTACCGCCATTCGCCCGTGCACCTTGGGATGAACTAAGCGGCGCGGTATTACTTGTGAAATTTACCCACGAAGGCCCACCCGCATTACCGGTTCCAGCGGTAGTTTTTGGCCCTGTTGACGCTGCGGCGTTAACATATATAGTGCTGCCCGGTGTAATCCCTGAAAAAGCTTCAAATACGGCGACACCGCCACCACCCCCACCACCAGCTGTTGTATTTGCTGTAGACGCTTTACCGCCTTGTCCGCCTCCACCAACTACAGTAATTAGTAACTCTGTGATGTTAGGCACAGTGTACGTGGCGTTGATAGCCGAATACACCACTGTTTTTAGCGCGGACACAAAATCGATATTTACATTGTTGCCTAGATTAGCAAGGCCGTATGCGCGTAGTGTTGTACCGGTGATAGTTACATCTTTGTATTTTGCCTGCGTAGTAGTTACCTGTGGGGTAAGCGTAATATTTAAATCTTCAAAACGAATAAATCTAGGCGTGTTAATGACCATAGGTGTCGTAGCACCGGTCATATTTATAGCCCGTTGTGCTGCGGCGTTGTTACTTTTTAATAGTGTAGGCTGCGTAGATGTAGTAGGAACGACAATAGAATTAGTTACGGTAATATTGTTATAAAGTAGTACTCCCGAAGCGACGTTAGTAGCTTCTACAGCTATGTTATAAAAACTTCCGGAACCGTCATGCCTAAGGCCCGCAAACGAACTTGTGAGAGGGCTACCTTTTATTGTAGAAGTATTTGCTTCTAACGATGCGCTATCGGCAGTATAAAAAGAAAATCTATACGTTATCTCGCTGCTGTTGCATTTTAATCGCGTTGTCCCCGCGTAGTCTGGTGCCATACCATAAGTAACCGGGTCAACCCCGTAAGCACCAATAGAATACGGAAATGCAATTTCTATATCGTTTGCAGTAATAGGATAGTCCGGAACATTTCCACCGGTTTGTGTATTCCATGTACCTGCGTCAATGGCAAATATAGA
>Ga0315903_10009579_pt1 | contig 11689 bp, 10 predicted proteins | sample LakEriMetagenome_7_FD_203524 | JGI IMG/M metagenome (GOLD analysis project Ga0315903, IMG submission 203524) | Freshwater fungal communities from buoy surface, Lake Erie, Ohio, United States - Buoy 2 MA119 | ecosystem: Environmental > Aquatic > Freshwater > Lake | place: USA: Lake Erie, Ohio...
GTCCGCGAAAGCCGGGCTCGCGGCGGAAAGAACGATCAGGCCGGCGGCCAGGAGGCTGAGCAGTTTCATCGCAATCTTCCACACCTCTGCCGGGCGCGCGATGCAGCGCTCGTGCCGTCCCAATCGTTAAGGGCCAAACCCTTTCGAGCAATGCCGCTCAAGCGCCGCGATAGTTTCGATGGTGAATCAGAAATCGACCGCGAGGCCCTTCTTCTCCCAATCGCCATAGCGCGTCGGTTCCTCCCCCTCGCGGCGGCCATTGATCTCGGCGGGAATGTCGCGTGGAGCTGCGGCCTGGCGCCGCGCATCGGCTTCCTCGAGCGCGCGGATCGCCTCCGGGCTCAGCACTTTTCCGGGCGCTGCGCCAGGAATAGTCGCCACAAGCACTGCGGATTCACCCTCGGGGTCGGATGCGTCAGGCGCATCGTCCGATTGTCCGGTTCCATTTTTCATCGGAGCCACGTTCACCAATTTTTTCGGATTTGGAAAGAAAGCTTTTACCAAGATCACCAAACCTCCCCGTCGGAGGGACGACTTATCGCGTGAGAGAGCTTCCATGAGCTATTTCAAGGCCGCCGGACTGATGCTGTTGATCCACCTCGCCTTTGCGGGGCTGGGATGGTGGATCGCCGGACGAGACGGGGCGCTGATCGGCACGCTGGTCGCCCTGGGCTTCCACCTCGTTGTCTTCTGGTACGCCGAGAAGATCGTGCTCAAACTCCACAATGCAAGGGAAGTGTCGTCCGACGACGCATCCCCGATGATCCGCGCCTTTGTCGCCGACTGCGACCGGCTGGCGATGAAGGCCAACATGCCGCGCCCCCGCACCTACATCATCGACGCCTTCCAGCCCAACGCGTTCGTGGCCGGCCGTGACACCAACCATGCCTCGATCGCGGTTACTGACGGCCTCCTCAAGACGCTGTCCCGCGCCGAGGTTTCGGCCGTCGTGGCGCACGAACTGGCGCATGTGAAGCGCGGCGACGCGCTGGCGATGGGCATCTGTTCGGCATTGTCTGTCGTGCTGACGACGATCTTCGGCTCGATCGCCTATCCGTTCGGCCAGCGCAAGCGCGTCTCCCGCGTTGTCTCGGGGCTCATCGCCCGCGTCGGCCAGAGCCACGCCCGCGAATATGCCGCCGACAAGCACGCCGGCGAGATCTGCGGCGCCCCGGTGAACCTCGCCAATGCGCTGCTGAAGCTCGAGCGGCACACGTCTTCGCTGCTGAACCCGCTTGCGGAGCGCTCGCCGGCGACGGCGCACGCCTTCGTCATCGACCCGCTCCAGGGCCCCCGCCGCACCACGTCGGCTTCGCATCCGCCGACCGAACGCCGCATCGCCCGCCTGCACCGCCAGGCCGCCGAGATGGAAGGCCGCGAATAGGATGTTTCGAAATTCGAACAGGTGGAGAGCGCGTCCCTCGGGGCGCGCTTTCTGCGTTCTGACTCAGCCAATCAGCGGGTAGACCGCTTCCTCGCTGTAATGGCTGCCCGCCCGCGTGGCGCGCGAGGCGTACATGCAGAAATGATCGACCAGAAATGCCTCTGTGCGGAATTCGGCGGCGTCGGAGAGGAAGTGCGCGACCTCTTCGTCGAGCGTCCCGTTCAGGTAGGCGAGGGTGACGTGCGGCTTGTACTTGCGGCTCTCGGGCGCAAGGCCGGAATTGCGTATGGCGGTCTCGCAGGCCGTCACGAGCCGGGCGAGTTCCGACGGCGCCGAGACGCCCGCCCAGAGCGCCGACGGCTCCCGGCCGCCAAAACTGCCGACGCCCGAGAGTGCGATTTCGAAGGGTGCAGCAATGATGCGGCCGAGTTCCGTGTCGATGTCGCGCGCGGCGGACTCATCCACCTCGCCGATGAAGCGAAGCGTGAGATGATACTGCTCAGCTGTACGCCAGGACGCGCCCGGCACATCAGCCTCCAGCGTCAGCAACCTGTCGGCGATGCCTTGTGGTATAGGGACGGCCAGGAAAAGGCGGAGGCTCATGCAGGGCCATTCTAGCTGCCCGCGGGTGTGCGCCAAGGGCAGTCGCAGGTTGCTGCAGGGCGTAACTTAGCTTACAGAAAGGCGACCCGCTGAACCGCGCTGAAATCGACGGTTAGCGGCGCATTTACTGCGTTCACGGTCTCGCCAGCTGCATGCGAGCGAGCCCGGTTCTGCTTGCATTGCGCAGCCTGAAACCCCATTATTCTTTGGCAATGGCGGGATCCCGTCGCAATAGAGGGTTGAAACACAGACCATGGCTGACTTCCAATTTGCCCAAGCGCGCACAGGCGCGCAGACGGGCGACATGTCCAAGGACGCCGGCCTGCGCAAGTTCATGCTGGGCGTCTACAACAAGCTGTTCCTCGGCATCTTGCTGGCGGGCGCGCTCGCCTATGCGGCTGGTGCGGTCCCCGCCGTGTCGCAGCTCGTGTTCGGCACGCCACTCGTTTACGTCGTGCAGTGGGGCCCGATCGCCCTGATGCTCGGCTCCATGTTCTTCATGAAGAATCCGTCGCCTCTGGCGACCGGCATCATGTACTGGGCCATCGTCGTTCTGATGGGCCTGGGCCTTGGCACCTGGGTCATGATGGCTGAGTCCGGCGTGTCTGCCGGCACGCGTGGCGGCATCGGTCTGACCACGACCTATGAAACGATCGCCAAGGCGTTCCTGATCACGGCCTCCGCCTTCGGCGCGCTGTCGCTGTTCGGCTACACGACCAAGCGTGATCTGTCAGGTATCGGCTCCTTCGCCATCATGGCGATGTGGGGCGTGCTGGCGATGTCGCTGCTGAACCTTATCCTGCCGCCGTCCTCGATGTTCGAATGGATCATCATGGGCGCCGTGTTCGCGCTCTCGGCTGTGCTGATCGCGGTTGAGACGCAGCAGCTGAAGGACGGCTACTATGCCTTCGGCGGCGACGCTCGCAGCCTTGCGGTGATGACGAACTGGGGTGCTCTGAACTTCTTCATCTCGTTCATCAACATGTTCCGCATCGTACTGATGTTCCTGTCCTCGCGCGAATAGCGCCTGATACAGGCTGAAAACAGGAGGCCCCGGACGCAAGTCCGGGGCCTTTTTGTCTCGGGTTCCCAACAGCTGTGGATCGGCCCTTGTGGATGATCGGTGGATCAATCCACGACCTGGAACCGCTTCCTGTCGAAGAAGGCGAGGACAGGGGCCAGCTCGTGTCCACGCTTGATGACCTGGCCCGTCGCGTTGGTGAGAACATACGCGCCCTGCCTGCGCGCGAGGTCCGGCCACTTCTCCAGCGTCCAGGTCGGCGCTTCGGCGGCGCGCTTGAACATGCAGAAGGCGGCATGGTCCCGGAAGGCGCCGATCGCGTAGTCGCGGCACTCGCCCGCGGAGACCAGCTTGCCGTATGTCCAGAGGATCTGATCGAGCTCGCGGCGGTCGAACCAGATGCTCTTTGCGCCGGCAGCTGATTGGGAAGAAAACCCGTTTTGGGTAGTATGAGTCATGCGAATTCCCGAGGCAGGTCAGCTCTGGATCAGACAGAGGTCAGAATGGATGCAAACATTACGAAAGTTTCGCACAATAGGTGCATTTTAGGCTAGCCAAAGCGACCGTTACCGTACAAGTTAACTCGGTCGGGCGGATGGTTAAGACGCCGACCTTGGACCCAACAGCCCCCCAGCCCCCCAGGGTTGCGACTGACGGTTCGCCCGACACCCTACCCAAAAATCAGAGTAATAGCGCACACTGCGCACCCGCGCGCGCCGTCCAGCGGGTTGCCGCGGAATTCGTTGGTCGCGTTGGGCGATTTTTCATGCCGCCCTGCTCACTTGGCGGCGCCCGGGAATCACCCCGCGTGATAGCTCATTCCTCATGACCAAAGGCTCCCGCCTCGGCTTATGGATGTCATGGACGCGCTGAAGGTTTCCGCTCTTTGCAAGTCGTTCGGACGCCGGGAGGCCGTGCGCGGCGTGAGCTTCGCCGTATCGATAGGGCAGGCGGTGGCCTTCCTCGGACCCAACGGGGCGGGGAAGTCTACGACCTTGCGGATGATCGCAGGCTTTCACGAGCCGGATGCGGGCGATGCCGAAATCGGCGGAGCGTCGATCATCACACGGCGCAGCGAGGCCCAGCGATCGCTTGGCTATCTCGCGGAAGGCGCGCCGCTCTATCTCGACCTGTCAGTGAAGGCGTTCCTCGGATTCCTCGCCCGCACGCATGGACTGTCGGCGGCCGCGACGAAGGATGGACTCGCGCGCGTCGCGGTGGATGCGGGCATCGCGGAGGTGATGAGCTCACGCATCGAGACGCTGTCGAAGGGATACCGGCGTCGCGTCGCGCTGGCAGGCGCACTGGTGCATGACCCGATGGTGCTCGTGCTGGACGAGCCGACAGATGGTCTCGACCCCAACCAGAAGGTCGCGATGCGAGCCTTGATCCGGCGCATGGCGGAGACCAAGGCTATCCTGATCTCGACGCAACAGCTCGACGAGGTGGAGGCGATGTGTTCGCGCGTCGTCCTGATCGATCGCGGGATCATCGTGACGGACACCACGCAGGCAGAGCTGGCGGCGCGCACGCCGAGCGGCCGGCTGGATGACGCCTTTCATGCGCTGACGCGAACTGATCCCTCAGGCGGGGAGAAGGCGGCGTGAGCATCGATGTGGCGCAGTCGGCCCGGCAGTCGGCGAATGCGATTGGCGCCATCTATGTGCGCGAGCTGTCGGCCTACTTCCTGACGCCGCTCGCCTATGTGTTCATGGCGATCTTCCTCATCTCGCTGGGCGCCTTCACTTTCGAGGTCGGACGCTTCTTCGATACCAACCAGGCCGACCTCTCGCCCTTCTTCCTTTTCCACCCCTGGCTCTATCTCGTCTTTCTTCCCGCGATCGCGATGCGGTTGTGGGCGGATGAAGCGCGCGGCGGCACGCTGGAATTGCTGATGAGCCTGCCGGCGCCGGCCTGGGCGCTCGTCGTGGGCAAGTTCCTCGCCGCCTGGACGGTTGCAGGCGCAGCGCTCGCGCTGACGGCGCCGATGTGGATTTCGGTCAACTGGCTCGGCGCGCCAGACAACGCGGCGATCGCCCTCGGCTATCTGATGAGCTTCCTGATGGCGGGGGCCTACCTGTCGATCGCGTGCGCGCTCTCGGCTGCTGCGGGCAACCAGGTGGTGGCCTTCGTGATGTCGGTGGCGGTGGGCTTCCTGTTCACGGCGGCCGGTCTCCCGGTTGTGGGCGGCGCGCTTGGGCCGGGGATGGCGGACGCACTGGCGTCATTCTCGCTGCTCTCGCATTTCGAGGCCGCACAGCGCGGGGTGCTGGAGCTGCGCTCGCTGGTCTTCTATCTCGGCTTTATCGGCCTGTGGCTGACGCTGAACACGATCTGGGTCAGCGCGCGGAAGGGCGGGTGATGAAGCGCAGTCACTACGTCATCCTCGTAAGCCTCGCCGCAGTGCTGATCTTTGCGGGCCTGAATCTCGCGTCCTGGCGTTGGCTGGGCGGCGCGCGCGCGGATTTCACTGCGAACGGGCTCTACACGCTGTCGACATCGGCCAGGCGTGTCGTGCAGCGGCTGATCGAGCCGGTGGAAATCGAACTCGTCTATTCGCGTGTCCTCGGCGCGGATTTCCCGGCGATCCGCGCGCATGCGGATCGCGTGCGACAGCTGATGGCGGAGATCGCGGCGCAGAGCGAGGGCAAGGTGAAGCTGCGCGAGGTGGAGCCGGAAGCCTTCTCCGAGGAAGAGGATCGCGTCGCGGCTGCTGGGCTGTCGCCCGCGCCGACCAATGGCGGCGAGCCGCTCTATTTCGGAATCATCGGGCGCAACACGTCGGCCGACAACATCACCATCCCCTTCCTCGCGCCGGAACGCGATGCGCTGCTGGAATACGAGCTGGTGCGGCTGATCTCGCAGCTGGACGACCCAGCCCCGCCGAAGGTTGCAGTCCTGTCGTCACTGCTGGCCTATCAGCTGCATCCGACAGAGCAGGGCTCGGCCTTCATGCTGCGCGAGGGCGCGCGGGCCTACGAGATCGTCATCGTCGAGGAAGGTTTCCGGGCGCTGCCGGACGATACGGACGTGCTCCTGATGGTGCATCCGCCTGCCATGGATGAATGGCAGAGCTATGTCATCGACCAGTTCCTTCTGAACAAGGGCGCCGCCCTGATCGCGATTGATCCGGTGTCGCGCGCGGCCATCGTCCAGCAGGACGGGGCGCCGGTGGCGTCCTCGCTTGGGCGGATTGCAAGGATGCTCGGCCTGACAGAGCAGCGGGAGGCGGTTGCGGACTCGACCATCGCGTTGCCGGTGAATGTGGATATTGGCGGCGGGCGGACGATGCAGGTGGGCCAACCACTTTTCCCCGGACCGCCTCCTGCACTGATGTCGCGTGACGATGTGATCACGGCTGACTTGTCGCGGCCAATCAATTTTGGCGCTCCGGGCAGGTTGATCGTGCAACCGCCGGCGGGCGTAACGTTCGAGCCGCTGGTGTCAACCAGCATCGAGGCCGCACTGTTGCCGGCCGGGATGGCGGCAAGCGATCCAGGACCGCGGCAGGTGCTCGAGGCGTATCAGCCGTCCGGCGCTCAGCAGGCGCTGGCGGGACGGCTGGCCGGTCCGTTGCGTTCGACGTTTGCAGGGCCGCCTGTAGTCGCAGATGAGGATGATCCGGTGCTGGCGGAGCTGCGGCGTCAGGAGATGGCGCGCCAGCCGCCCTTCGTGGCGGACTCGCAGCGCGATGCCCAGATCATCCTGGTCGCAGACAGCGACATGTTCGACGACAGTTTTTTCGTGCATCCGCAATCAGGCCAGCCGCTCGCCGACAATGCGGCCTTCGTTCTGAACGCCCTCGACAATCTAGGCGGCGATCCCGCGCTGACGGAGCTGCGCTCGCGAGCCCCAGCCGCTCGGCCGATGGCGCGTGTGGATGAGCTTCGCGAGGCGGCGAAGACCCGCCTGTTCGCGGAGCAGGAACGGCTTGAGACGCTGCTGAAGGCTGCTGAAGCGCGCATTGGCGAGCTGGAGGCGCGGCGTGCGGGCGGGGCGGCCTCGGCGCCCGAGGAACTGGCCGAGATCAACGAATACCGCGTGCAGGCCGCAGAGATCCGCGGGCAGCTGCGCGGCGTGGAGCGTGAATTCCGGCGCGACATCGATGCGCTGGAAAGCCAGCTGGTGTTTCTCAATGTGTGGCTGCCGCCGATCCTTGTGGGTCTCGCCGGCGTCGGCGTGTTCTTCTGGCGCGGTCGCAGGCGTGGAGGCGCGGCATGAGCCTGGCGCGAGCGAAGTTGAGGCGGCGCTCTCTCCTGATTGCGGGCGGCCTCGCTGCTGCGTCGGTGCTTCTGGGCGCGCTGGCATGGATGCCCGCGGGCGCCGACCTGCAGCGGTCCGAGGTCGGCAAGCGTGTGCTGCCGGCCTTCGCCGAAAAGCAATCGCTGGTCCAGCTGATCATGGTGACAACGCAGGAGGAGAGCTATCACCTCGTGCGCAATGATGATGGCTGGGTGCTGTCGGAGAAGGGCTCATATCCTGTCACGGACGCCAGGATCCAGGAGCTGACTGAGGCGCTGTCAAACATCACCTATGCGGAGCCGATGACGCGCGACGAGCGCAAGTTCGACCGCATCGGGCTCGGCGATCCAGCTACGGGCGGCACGGGCGCGCTGCTGGAAGTTGGTGACGGGAAGGGCAACAGCTTCGCCAGGCTCCTGGTCGGGCATCGCGATGGCCGATCCTATGTGCGCAAGCCGGATGATCTTCAGGCATGGGCCGCCACGGGCGCCGTGATGCCGCCGCTGCAGCGGGGCGCGGCATGGGTTGATCTCCGCGTGCTTGAGGTTTCGGCGGACCAGGTCGCCGGGGTCGACATACGACCGGGACAGGGCCCGGCCTACCGGCTTGTGGCGGCGCCCGGCGGCGGGTTCGCGCTTGCCCCGCCCCACGACCGGCTGCAGGTGCTCGCGGCGCTAGGTCCCTCGCTCACGGCGGAGGCGCTGGTCCGGTTCGCGCCGACCGATGTGGCGCCGGCGCTGGACGTCGCAACAGGTGCTCCTGTCGCAGAGCACATCACGCGGCTTTCCTCTGGCGTTGTCGTCGTCGTGCGCAGCTGGCGGAAGGATGAGCGAGGCTGGGTGACAGTCAGTGCGGCTGTAGCAGAGGGCGCCAGCGCTGAAGCGGCCGCGCTGGCAGGCGATATCAATGCACGGGCGGCGCCATGGGCATTTGCACTGAGTGAGCTGGATTGGGGAACGTTCTCGACGCCCCTGGATGCAGTCGCCGGGTAGCGGCGCTACTTCTTCTTCTGTACCGCGCCGATGACCATGCCCTCGGCGCCGTTCTTCTGGACCATCACGACGCAGGCGGATGGGCACTTCACCGGGAAACGCTGTGCGCCCCCCTTCCATTCGCCAACCTGCTCGTACCTGGTGACGAGATTCCAGTAGGACATCGGCTTGCCCTTGTTCGCGCCGCCGCCGGGCGTGACGTTGGTGACGCCGGGGCGGTAGTGGACAACGATGACGCCAGCCGACGTGGCATCGGCCGGCATTGTGCCGGAGACCGCCACAAGGTCGTTGTCGAAGGCCACCGTAGCCGGATAGGGGCTGATGTCGCGGCGGCCGAAGGCCTCCCCGATATCCTTGATGTCGGTACCCGGACCATGCAGGCGTCCGGAATAGACGACCTGCGGCGTGTAGGGGCCGCGGTATTTCAGGACGCGATTGTAACGCTTCTGGCGCTCGGTGAACTCCTTCTTGGCGAAGGTGTCGTCCCAGCCGAGATAGTCCCAGATGCCGACCGGATAGGTGAGGGCGATCACGTCGGAGCGCTCGGCCAGTTTCGCGATGTTGGCGTTGGCCACGGGGCAGTTGCCGCAGCCCTGGCTGGAGAACAGTTCCATGACGACGGGGCGGGTGGCGTGTTCAGGCACATCCATGCCGCCGCGCTGCGCGAAAGCCGGCGCCGAGAGGGCGGCGAACGCAATGACCGCCGAAGCGAGACGTGAGAGCAATAATCTCATGCCGGTCCGTTATCTCGCAGCCGCACAATTGCGCGAATCAAGAGGCCGTGACCCCCCGATCACCTTCCGTCACAAACCGTTGGCCGATCATGAAGCCCTGGCAAGCTCACGCAGCACATAGTGCAGGATGCCGCCATTCTTGAAGTAATCCAGCTCGTTTTCGGTATCGATCCGAACCTTTGCCTCGACGGATCGCTTGGCGCCGTCGGGATACACGATCTCGACACTAACCGTCTGACGCGGCAGCAGGGTGGCGATACCCGAAATGGTGATGACTTCCGCACCGGAAAGGTTCAGGCCGCGCCAGCTATCACCCTCGGCGAACTGGAGCGGCAGCACGCCCATGCCGATCAGGTTCGAGCGGTGGATACGCTCGAAGCTTTCGGCGATCACGGCGCGGACGCCGAGCAGGCGGGTGCCCTTGGCGGCCCAGTCGCGCGAGGAGCCGGTGCCGTATTCCTTGCCCGCGAAGATCACCAGCTGGCGCCCTTCCGCGATGTATTGCATCGCGGCGTCGTAGATCGCCTTCTGGTCGCCTTCGGGGAATTTCTTCGTCACGCCGCCTTCGACGCCGGGGACGAGGTGGTTCTTGATGCGGATGTTCGCGAAGGTGCCGCGCATCATCACTTCATGGTTGCCGCGCCGCGCGCCATAGGAGTTGAAATCGGTTACCGGAACCTGGTGCTCGCGCAGGTACTTGCCGGCCGGACCGCTGGACTGAATGTCGCCCGCCGGGGAGATGTGGTCGGTGGTGATCGAATCGCCGAAGAGCGCCAGGATGCGCGCGCCGTCGATGTCGGTGATCGGTTCCGGCGTCATCGTCATGCCCTCGAAATAGGGCGGGTTCTGCACGTAGGTTGACGCCATCGGCCAGCCATAGGTGGCGCCGCCTTCGACCTTGATCTTCTGCCACTCCTCATCGCCCTTGAAGACGTCGGAATAGCGCGTGGCGAACATCTCGGCCGTCACGACAGCCCGGACGGTATCGGCAATTTCCTTCGTTGTGGGCCAGATCTCCGACAGGAAGACCGGAGCATTCTCATCATCATAGCCGATCGGGTCCTTGGTGATGTCGATGTTCATCGAACCGGCGAGGGCATAGGCGACGACCAGCGGCGGGGAGGCGAGGTAGTTCGCCCGCACGTCGGGGTTCACGCGACCTTCGAAATTGCGGTTGCCCGACAGCACCGACGCGGCGACGAGATCGCCCTGCGCGATGGCGGCGGATACGGCCTCGGGCAGCGGCCCGGAATTGCCGATGCAGGTGGTGCAGCCATAGCCGACAAGGTTGAAGCCGAGCGCGTTCAGGTCGTCAGTGAGGCCGGCCTTGTCGAGATAGTCGGTGACAACCTGCGAGCCCGGAGCGAGCGAGGTCTTGACCCACGGCTTGCTGGTGAGCTTGCGCCGGCGAGCGTTGCGGGCGAGCAGGCCCGCAGCGATCAGCACGTTCGGGTTTGACGTGTTGGTGCAGCTCGTGATCGCTGCAATGACGACGTCGCCATGGCCGATCGAATAATCCGCGCCTTCGACTTTTGCACGCGTATGGGCTTTGTCCAGGCGGCTGAATTCCTTGTCGAGCGCCACAGCGAAGCTGTCAGCGGCGTCGCGCAGGACGATCCGGTCCTGCGGGCGTTTCGGGCCTGCGATCGACGGCTCGACCCTGGAGAGGTCGAGTTCGAGCGTGTCGGTGAAGATCGGATCCTTCATGTCCGCGCGCCAGAAGCCCTGCGCCTTGGCATAGGCCTCGACGAGTTGAACCCGTTCAGCAAGACGACCCGTCGCGGACAGGAAGTTGATTGTCTCCTGGCTGATCGGGAAGAAGCCGCACGTGGCGCCATATTCGGGCGCCATGTTGGCGATGGTCGCCTGATCTTCGAGGCTGAGATTGTCGATGCCTGCGCCGTAGAATTCCACGAACTTGCCGACGACGCCCTTTTTGCGGAGCATCTGGGTGACGGTGAGGACAAGGTCGGTCGCGGTCGCGCCTTCCGGAAGCCTGCCGGTCAGCTTGAAGCCGATGACTTCCGGGATCAGCATGGAGACGGGCTGGCCGAGCATCGCGGCCTCGGCCTCGATGCCGCCGACGCCCCAGCCGAGCACGGCAAGGCCGTTGATCATGGTGGTGTGCGAGTCCGTGCCGACGCAGGTGTCCGGGAAGGCGACGATCTCGCCGTCTTCCTCTTTGGTCCAGACGGTCTGCGCGAGGTATTCAAGGTTCACCTGGTGACAGATGCCGGTGCCGGGCGGGACGACGCGGAAATTGTCGAACGCGCTCTGGCCCCATTTCAGGAACTCGTAGCGCTCCATGTTGCGCTCGTATTCGCGCTTCACGTTCCGCGTTGCTGAATCCGCCTTGCCGAAATAGTCGACCATCACGGAGTGGTCGATCACGAGGTCGACGGGCACGAGCGGGTTGATGGCCTTGGGATCGGCGCCAAGCTTGGCGGCGGCGTCGCGCATGGCGGCAAGGTCGACCACGGCCGGGACGCCGGTGAAATCCTGCATCAGCACGCGAGCGGGGCGATAGGCGATCTCGACCTCGGCCGAGCCCTTGTCCTTGAGCCAGCCAGCGAAGGCCCTGATGTCGGCCTGGGTGACGGTCTTGCCGTCCTCGAAGCGGAGCAGGTTTTCCAGAAGCACCTTCAGGGAAACCGGCAGGCGGGATATGTCGCCAAGTCCGTTTTGCGCTGCAGCCTCAAGGCTGTAATAGGCG
>Ga0315903_10009581_pt1 | contig 11686 bp, 9 predicted proteins | sample LakEriMetagenome_7_FD_203524 | JGI IMG/M metagenome (GOLD analysis project Ga0315903, IMG submission 203524) | Freshwater fungal communities from buoy surface, Lake Erie, Ohio, United States - Buoy 2 MA119 | ecosystem: Environmental > Aquatic > Freshwater > Lake | place: USA: Lake Erie, Ohio...
GTGTCCGCACGAAGGGCACGCTAGTTGCCCGTCACGGGCGGGTCGGTTCTTGGTGGGCGATACGGGACTCGAACCCGGGACCTCCACCGTGTGAAGGTGGCGCTCTAACCAACTGAGCTAATCGCCCTTGCGGGATGCCAAGACTACCCAGCAGGGCCGTGCTCGGCACCTCCGGTCAGTAGCCGGCGCGCACGTCGACGAGGCCGACGAGCGGCTCCCCCGCCCCGTATCGGCGCACGTTGGACTCGATCCTCTCGGCAAGGAGGGGCACCGCCATCTCGGGGGTGTTGCCCACGTGGGGAGTGATGATGCAGTTCGGCAGTCGCCACAGTGGATGGTCGGCGGGCAGGGGTTCAGGGTCGGTCACGTCGAGGGCGGCCCCGCCGATCTCACCGTGCTCCAGGGCCCGCACCAGGTCATCGGTGACGACGTGTCCCCCGCGCGCCACATTGACGAGCCACGCATGGTTCTCCATGATCGCGAACTCCGCCCGGCCGATGATCCCCTCGGTGTCCGGGGTGAGGGGAAGGGCCAGCACGACGAGATCGGCCCCCGAGAGGCCGTCCGCCAGACGGTCCGGTCCGATGACGGTGGCGACCCCCTCCACCGGCTCCGGGCGGCGTCGCATGACGGTGATCCGGCAATTGAAGGGGCCGAGGAGACGCACGAGCGATTCGGTGATGCCTCCGCCCCCGAGGATCGTCACGTTCGCCCCGAGCAGATTGCGCCCGCGGGGACCGGACCATCCGGTCTCGCGCGCGTATCCCGCGACGTGGCGCATGCCGGCCAGCGCGAGCGCGAGGGCCATCTCGGCGACGGGTTCGGCGTAGACCCCCTTGCCGCACGTCCAGGTGCGCGCATCGAGGAGGGGCACGAAGTTCTCGATGCCGGCGAAGGGAACCTGCACCCAGTCGATGGCCGGAGAATCGGCCAAAAGGCGCGCCAATCCGTCGGCGTCGCGTGCCGCCGTCCACACCACGGCCGTCGCCTCATCGGCGGGCACCACGACCGCCCCGCCACGGCGCACCGCGTCGCGCACCCACTCCGGGGACGCGTGAGGCGCCACGCACACGCGCGGCGGCGGCGTCACTCCGTTCCCTCGAACCTGCGACGGCGTCGGGCCCCGAACACGGCGCCCGCGACCATGAGCGCGACGCTCACCAGGAGGATGACGGTGGCGAGCACGTTGATCTGGGGCGGGATCTTCACCCTCTGCGCGCCGAAGATCTGCAACGGGAAGGTGACAAGGGAGCCGGCGTTGAAGAAGGTGATGATGAAGTCGTCGAGCGACAAGGCGAACGAGAGCAGAGCGGCGGCCAGGATGCCGGGCACGATGAGCGGGAAGGTGATCCGCCAGAACGCCCCCATCGGACCGGCTCCGAGGTCCATGGCCGCCTGTTCGAGCGTCCAATCGAAGCCGCGGATGCGGGCCCGCACCGTCACGGCCACGAAGGACACCTGGAACATGATGTGGGCGATGATCACAGTGGCGTAACCGAAGTCGACTCCCCGATCGATGAAGAGGGTGGCGAGCGAGGAGCCGAGCACCACCTCGGGCGCGGTGAGCGGGAGCACGAGGAACAGACCCACGCCTCCCCTGCCGCGGAAGCCGTAGCGGCCGAGAGCGATGGCGATGAGCGACCCGAGGATCGTCGCGCACACCGTCGACACGGCCGCGATGCGCAGACTCACCCACAGCGCCTCGGTGAGGGCCTGCTCGCTGAACGGGCTGGCCCAGTTGTCGAGCGTGAACGACTGCCACTCGAGGTTGAACTTGCCCTTCGGCTTGTTGAAGGAGAACGCCACGATGACGAGAATCGGCAGGAAGATGTAGGCGAGGGCCAGTCCGGCCGCGGCGTTGACCGCGCGGCGCCCAGAGCGCTGGACCCGGCCCGTGGCGGCGCTCATGCCAGTTCCTCAGTTCCCATCACACGCGAGTAGATGAGCACGGCCACGGTGATCACGGCCATGAGCACGAAGGACATGGCCGAGGCCAGCGGATAGTTGAGTTGGCGCAGGAACTGATCCTGGATCGAGTTGCCGATCATCGTCGTCTGCGGGCTGCCGAGGAACTGGGCGTTGACGAAGTCGCCGGCGGCCGGGATGTAGACGAGGAGGCTCCCGGCGAAGACCCCGGGCAGCGACAGGGGAAGCACCACGCGGCGGAAGGCCGTCGAGGCCGACGCATGCAGGTCCATGGCCGCATCCACGAGCCGGGGGTCGATCTTCTCCAGACTCACGTAGAGCGGCATCACCATGAAGGGCAGGAAGTTGTAGGTGAGGCCACCGATCACCGCCGCCGGGGTGTTGAGCAGTCGGCCGTTGTCCATGATGCCGACGGCCTCGAGGAGGCCCGTCAGCCCGAGCGAGTCGAAGGTGGAGACCACGGGACCGCGGTCCGCCAGGATGCTGCTCCAGGCCAGCGTGCGGATGAGATACGAGGTGAAGAAGGGCAGGATCACGAGGCCGATGAGCACGTTGCGCCACCGCCCCCCGCGGAAGGCGATGACGTAGGCGAGCGGGTACCCGATCACCAGGGTGAGCAGGGTCGCCACGGCGGCATAGACGAAGCTGCGCGTGAACTGGGGCCCGAAGTCCGTGAAGGCCCGCCCGAAGTTCGACCACTCCCACGAGAACGACGGGAAGAAATCAAAGCGGCTCTTCTTGCTCGACAGGGCCATGACCCCCATCGACCACAGCGGGGCGAGGAAGAACAGGCAGAGCCAGAGGATGCCCGGCTTGAGCAGACCGTACGGGGCAAGTGCGCGGCGCGCATCCGGCCCGCCGGCGATGGCCGTCCACACGAGGGTGACCACCGCTGCCAAGAGCACGGCGGCCAGCAAAGCCGCGAGCGGACCGTCGACCCAGTTCGCTCCGAGCGCAACGACGCCGGTGCCGAGCACGACCATCGCCCACAACCCGACCTTGTCGGGCGCCGGGAGCGGCAGGCGGACGGGGCCGGCGGCCACGCGCGGGGTCAGGCCCCGGTGATGGCCGAGAAGGCCTCGTCGAACTTGGCCTCCTCTTCCTCGGCGATGGCCCCCCATGTCTGCAGACGGGCGAGCGTCGCGTCGTCGGGGAACAGCAGCGGATCCTCCGCGAGGGCGGCGACCTCAGGGTCGGAGGACTTGGCCAGTTCTTCCTGCACGCCCACGACCGGCGAGATGTACTGCACCGACGCCGTGATGCGCGCGGCGTTCACCGGGTCGTAGATGTAGTCGAGGAACGCGGCCACGGAGTCCGAGTTCTCCGAGCCCTTCACCCAGATCATCGAGTCGTACCAGCTGGTTCCGCCCTCCTCGGGGATGATGAACCGCACGCTCGGGTTGTCCTTCGACAACTGCAGCACGTCACCCGACCACGCCACGCAGGCGGCGAAGTTGCCGCTGTTGAGGTCGTCGAGATAATCGTTGCCGGTGAAGGCGCGCACCTGGCCGGCCTTGTTGGCCTTGTCCAGCTTGTCGAAGGCGTCGGCCACCTCGTCGAAGGTCGTGACCTTCGAGATGTCGGTGCCGAGACCCATGGCGATGAGGCCGATGGTGTCACGCATCTCGGTCAGCATGGCGACGCGTCCCTTGAGGTCGGCGGCGAAGAGGTCCTCGACGCTCGTGATCTCGCGACCCGTGGCGTCGATGTTGTAGGCGATTCCGGCGACACCGGTCTGCCACGGGAGGCTGTACTCGCCCTTCGGATCCCAGGACGGGTTCACGAGGTCGGGACGCAGGTTCGCCGCATTCGGGATCCTGTCGAGGGGCAGCTTCTGGGCCCAGCCGAGCTGGATGAAGCGGGAAGCCATCCAGAAGGTCGGGGCGATGAGGTCGGCGTCGATCGTGTCGCCCTTCGACAGCAGCGGGGACACCTTGGCGAAGTACTCGTTGTTGTCGTTGAGGGCGTCGGAATAGGTCATCGCGATGCCACTCGCCGCCTGGAACAGCGCGACGGTCTCCTCGTCGATGTACTCGGGCCAGTTCTCGAAGTAGAGGGTCTTCGTCCCCCCGCTCGAGCCGCTCGACCCGCCGCACGCGGCGAGGATGGCGGGCAACGAGAGCGCACCGGCGCCCACGAGTCCGGAACGAATGAGGAATTCGCGCCTGTTCAGAGGTGCTGCCACGTCGATCTCCTTCCACCCGGCGGGTTCGACGTCCCGCCCACCGGCGAGGGAACCGCCGACCGACGAAACCTTAGTCGCGGTGCGCCCCGCGGGCGCAACGGATCAGAGTGCGGCCTCGACCTGGTCGACGTTCGTCGTCGTGGCGCCGGCGATGTCGGGCCAGTCGTCGAGCGCGTACGGGGCATCGGCGGGCCACGTGAGCCACACCTCGCTCCCGGGCCGCAGGAAGCCGGTCCGCATCTCTCCGGTCACGACGGTGGAGATCTCCGTGCCGTTCGCCGCCTGCAGGACGAGCTTCACTGACGGCCCTTGGAACACCACGTCGGTGACCCGGGCCCCGATCGAAGGGCCGGTCGGGGCGGAGTCGCTCACGGTGAGATGCTCGGGCCGCAGCATGACGGTGACCTTCTCCCCCGCGGCGCGGGTGACCTCGGGGGCGCATCCCCCAGCACCCACGGCGACGCTCCCGCCGCACTCGAGTTCCACCGTCAGGGCGTCGCCCTCGGCGCGCGTCACGGTGCCCGGCAGAAGGTTCGCCGAACCGATGAACCCGGCCACGAACAGGCTGGCCGGGCGCCGATAGATCTCCTCCGGGGTGCCGATCTGCTCTACCCGGCCCTCGCCCATGACCGCGATGCGGTCGCTCATGGTGAGCGCCTCGCCCTGGTCGTGGGTGACGAACACGAAGGTGATGCCCACCTCGCGTTGGATGCGCTTCAGTTCGATCTGCATGGCCTCGCGCAGCTTCAGGTCGAGCGCGGCGAGAGGCTCGTCGAGCAGCAGGGCGCTCGGATAGTTGACGAGAGCACGGGCGAGAGCGACGCGCTGTTGCTGACCGCCCGACAACTGGGCAGGCCGGCGCGAGGCGAACTGGGACAGTCGCACCACCTCGAGCATCTCAGCGACGCTCTTTTTTGCCTCGGCGACGGGCACCTTGCGCATGCGCGGTCCGAAACCCACGTTGTCGGCCACGGTCATGTGCGGGAACAGTGCGTACTGCTGGAACACGGTGTTGACGTTGCGCTTGTGGGGCGGTACGCCCGACACGTCCGTGCCGCCGATCCGCACCGTCCCGGAGGTCGGCTGCTCGAAGCCGGCGATCATCTTGAGCATCGTCGTCTTGCCACAACCCGACGGCCCGAGCAGGGAGAAGAACTCGCCGTGGTGGATCGAGAGATCCGCGTCGTGGACGGCGACGAAGTCCCCGAACTCCTTGCGGACGTGCTCGAGACGGATGACGTCGGCGTCGGACTCGCTCATCTCCCGGGTTCCCCCTTCGCTCCGTCGCGCCCCCGCGGGCGCACCGCGACACTAACAGCAGCGCACCGCGGGCGGCCGGGGCGGGGGCTCACGACTCGATGTTGATCATCACGTGCTTGATGCGCGTGTAGTCGTCGAGGGAATAGGCCGAGAGATCCTTGCCGTAGCCGGACTTCTTGTACCCGCCGTGGGGCATCTCGGCCACGAGCGGGATGTGGGTGTTCACCCAGACGCATCCGAAGTCGAGGTTCTTGGTCATCCTCATGGCCCGGCCGAGGTCGCGCGTCCACACCGACGAGGCGAGGCCATATTCGACACCATTGGCCCAGCCGAGCGCCTCGTCCTCGCCGGAGAACCGCTGCACCGTGATGACCGGACCGAAGATCTCGTTCTGGATCATCTCGTCGTCCTGGCGCAGGTCGGCGACGACGGTGGGGGCGTAGAAGAAGCCCTCCGAGCCGACGCGCTCGCCACCGGTCACCACCCGGGCGTGCCCGGGCGTGCGGGACACGAACCCGGCGACGCGCTCCCACTGGGACGCGTTGTTGAGCGGGCCGTAGGCAGCATCGGCCTCACCGGGACCGGCGGTCTTCGTGGCTGCCGCCTGGGCGGCGAGCGCGGCGACGAACTCGTCATGCACTCCGGCGGCGCACAGCACCCGGGTGGCCGCCGTGCAGTCCTGTCCGGCGTTGAAGTATCCGGCCGCGGCGATTCCCGCCGCGGCGGCCTCGATGTCGGCGTCCTCGAACACGATGACCGGTGCCTTGCCGCCCAGCTCGAGATGGACGCGCTTCAGGTTCTCGGCGGCGGCCGTGGCCACCTCCATGCCGGCGCGCACCGAACCCGTCACCGACACCATCGCCGGGATGTCGTGGCGCACCATGGCCCGTCCCGTGTCGCGGTCGCCGCACACGACGTTGAGCACGCCGGCGGGGAGGAATTCGGCGGCGATCTCGGCGAGCAGGGTGGTGGAAGCCGGCGTCGTGTCGGAGGGCTTGAGCACCACGGTGTTCCCCGCGGCGATCGCCGGAGCGAACTTCCACACGGCCATCATCATCGGGTAGTTCCACGGCGCCACCTGGGCGCACACGCCCACCGGCTCGCGGCGCACGTACGAGGTCATGCCCGCCATGTACTCGGCGGCGGCGCGACCCTCGAGGTTGCGCGCCGCACCGGCGAAGAAGCGGATCTGGTCCACCATCGGCGGAATCTCCTCGCTCGCGGTGAGGGCCACGGGCTTGCCCGTGTTCTCCACCTCGAGGGCGATGAGTTCCTCGGCGCGGGCCTCCACTGCGTCGGCGATGCGCAACAGGGCGAGTGCGCGCTGCGAAGGGGTGGTGCGGCCCCACGCTTCCTGGGCGACGGCGGCCGCGGTCATGGCGGCGTCCACGTCGGCCGGTCCCGACAGGGGCGCGGTGGCGTAACTGCGGCCGGTGGCGGGATTCACCACCTCGGTGGTGCGCCCGTCCAGGGCGTCGGAGTGGCGGCCGTTGACGAAGTTGCGGAAGGTCTTCATGGCCCCACATTTCCACACCGGTCGCCGCAGCGACACCCCCGTCCGGTCGGGCCGGGTCCGGCCGCGGGCGGATAGACAGAAGGCATGGCATCCATCGCGACCGTCGGAGTACCCAGGGAGATCAAGACCGCCGAGGGCCGGGTTTCCCTCACCCCCGACGGAGTGCGCGAGTTCGAGCGCCTCGGCATCGACGTGTTCGTCGAGACCGGCGCCGGCGAGGGAGCCTCCATCAGCGACGCCGACTATGTGGCGGCCGGGGCCGACATCGTCCCCACCGCCGCCGACGCATGGTCGAAGGACATGGTCATCAAGGTGAAGGAACCCAAGCCCGAGGAGTTCGCCTTCCTGCGTCGCGACCTCGTCCTGTTCACCTATCTCCATCTCGCCGCCTACCCCGACGTCGCCCGCGCGCTCATCGACGCCGGCACCACCGCCCTCGCCTACGAGACCGTCGAGGGTGCTGGTGGCACGTTGCCCCTGCTCGCCCCCATGAGCGAGGTCGCCGGCAAGCTCGCCCCGCAGATGGGTGCCCACTTCCTCGAGCGCACACGCGGCGGTCGCGGAGTGCTCATGGGAGGCGTGCCGGGCGTGCAGCCCGCAGATGTGGTCGTGCTCGGGGCGGGCAACGTCGGTTGGAGCGCGGCCACCGTCGCGGCCGGCATGGGGGCCGACGTCACCGTCATCGACCGCAGCATCGAACGCCTGCGGTGGGCCGACACCGTGAAACCCGGCAACATCACGACGCTCGCCTCCAACCGCGGTTCCATCGAGCGCGCGGTGGCCGCCGCCGATCTCGTCATCGGAGCCGTGCTCGTGGCCGGCGGACGCGCTCCCGTCGTCGTCTCCGAGCAGATGGTGGCCTCCATGAAGCCCGGTGCTGTCATCGTCGATGTCGCCATTGACCAGGGCGGGTGCATCGAAACGAGCCGCGAGACCACCCACACCGACCCCGTCTTCGTGCTCCACGACGTGGTGCACTACGCGGTGGGCAACATGCCCGGTGCGGTGCCGAACACGAGCACCTACGCCCTCACGAATGCCACCCTCCCCCACCTGCTCGACGTGGCCCGTCTCGGGGTGCGCGCCGCCGCCGAGGCCAACCCGTCCCTCGCCGCCGGGCTCAACGTGCACCGCGGCATGGTCACCTGCGCCCCCGTCGCCGAGGCGCTTCGCACGCCCCACGTGGATTCACTCGTCGCGCTCGGGCAAGACTGAACCCGTGACCCTCCCCGCCGCGAATCTCGACGTTCCCCAGCTGCCCTTCCGGCCGGAACAGACCCGCGAGGCCCGTCTGGCCACCCTGCGCGACATCGGGCGCGAGTCATGGATCGCCCGCAACGAGATCGGCTTCACCGTTCTCACCTACGAGGCGGTGCAGGGCGTCCTGCGCGACAAGCGGTGGCACAGCGCCACCGGACTCGCCGCCCGCATGGCCGGTGTCACCGATGAGAAGTTCCTCGCCCGCCGCCGGGTGTCGATCCTCAGCGCCGAGGGCGACATGCACGTGCGACTGCGTCGACTCGTCGGCCAGGCGTTCTCCCCGCGCTCGGCGGACCGGCTGCGTCCATTCATGCGCGAGGTGATGAACGGTCTCGTCGACCCACTCGCCGCCGCCGGACGCGCCGATGTGGCCCTCGACATCTGCGACCCGTATCCCATCCCCGTCATCTGCGAACTCCTCGGCGCTCCGAAGGAGGACTGGCGTCTCTTCAGCCGGCTCGCCGAGGACGTGCTCCTCGTCTTCAGCGGCAATCTCCTCGAGATTCTCCCCCGCGTCGTCGCGGCCCAGGAGGAACTGGAGGAGTACGCAAAGAGTCTCATCGCCACGCGGCGCTCCACCCCCGCAGACGACCTCATCACCGACCTCATCGCGGCCGAGGAGGCCGGCGACCGTCTCGACACCGACGAACTCGTGATGATGGTCGAGGCAGTAATCGTCGGGGGCACCGACACCACCCGCAATCAGCTCGGTCTCGCCGTGGCGCTCTTCGCCGAGCACCCCGACCAGTGGGCCATGCTCGCCGAGGACCCCTCGCTCGCGCCGCGCGCCGTGGACGAGGTCATGCGCTACCACGGCGCGGTGGCCAACACGGTGCGCTTCGCCTCCGAGGACATCGAGTTCAACGGCGTGCTCTTTCCTGCGGGAACGATCATGTCCACGTCGATGGCGACGGCGAACTTCGACCCGGCCGTCTTCCCCGACGCCCTCCGCTTCGACATCCGCCGCGAGCCGGTGGGCCAGCCGCACCTCTCGTTCGGCAGCGGCATCCACTTCTGCCTCGGATCCTGGCTCGCGCGCGCCGAACTGCAGGAGGCGCTCCTCATTCTCTCCCGTCGCATGCCGAACCTGCGCCTCGACGGACCCGTGGTGCACAAGCCATCGGCCAACGCCATCTTCGGCGTCGAACATCTCCCTGTCGCCTTCGACGCCGGGCACTGACCCGCCTCGATGGTCCCTGAGGCTCCCCCCGCGCGCCGACGCTTCCGGCCCGGCCCGGCACGGCCCGGCACCGCCCGTTCTGCCTTCTCTCACCGGAACTTCCGCGCCGTATGGACGGCCAACTTCCTCTCGAGCGTGGGCGGCTGGATGCAGAACGTCGTGCTGCCCGCCTACGTCTATGCCCGCACCGACAGCGCCTCCATCCTCGCCGCGTTCGTCTTCGCCCAGCTCGGTCCGCTCCTGTTGCTCTCGGTGCCCGGCGGCGTCATGGCCGACCGTGTCGATCGACGCACCTGGCTCCTGTCGGCACAGGCCGTTCAACTCTCCAGTTCCATCCTCCTCGGCGTGTTCACCGCGCTCGACTCGTCGCTCCTCCTTCTCTTCCTCGCCCAGCTCGGTGTCGGGGTCGGTAACGCCCTCAACGCCCCGGCGTTCTCCGCCGTCATGCCGAGTCTCGTGCCGCCGGCGGACCTCGGGGGATCCATCAGCCTCTCGTCGGTGTCGGTGAACGGATCTAGGGTCGTCGGCCCGGTCATCGTCGCTGTCATCATGTCCTGGGGGGTCACCCCGGCCCAGGTCTTCTTCCTCAATGCCGCCACGTATCTGTTCGTCGTGCGCACCCTCGCCCGCGTGCCCCTTCCGCCGAACTCGGAGCGCAAAGAATCCGGGTGGCGTTCGTTCAGCCTCGGCTTCCGCACCGCCCGGGAGAAGCCCGTCATAGGCCGGATCCTCCTGTCGATGACGACGTTCTCGCTCATCTCTCTCCCCTTCGTCGGTCTGTTCGCCGCCGTGGCCGCCAAGAACTTCGACATCCAGCCGCGCACCTCCACCTACAAGTGGCTGTATGCCACGTGGGGACTCGGAGCGATGTTCGGAGCGCTCTCGGTGGGCACGGTGCTCGCCGCCATGGACAAGCGCCGCACGGCCCAGTGGGGCTTCGTCGCATTCGCCGCGGCCATGACCTTCTTCGCGTTCTCGTCGTCGACGGTGCCGGCCTTCGTCACCGGTTTCTTCCTCGGCGCGAGCTATTTCGCCACGACGACGTCGCTCCTCACCGTGCTGCAGGGCCGTCTCGAACTGGAGATCCGCGCCCGGGTGCTGGCCCTGTGGTTCATGGCATTCGGGGGCACGGTGCCCCTCGGCAACCTCATCTTCGGACCGGTCATGGACGCCATCGGGGCGCGGCCGGTGCTGCTGCTCGGCGCGGTGTGGGCGCTCGTGCTCGCATGGTGGTGCGACATCGTGCGCATCGACACCCGCACGGGCGACACGGCGCCGGTCCTCTGACCCCGGTTACCGGCCCGCCGGAGCGACCGGCTCAGACGCCGCTGGTGAGGGCCCGCACGACGCGTTCGGTCGCCGCGGCCCGCGACCCCTTCACGAGCACCACCGCGCCCGCGTCTGACGCGTCGGCGGCCAGTGCCTCGATGACCTCGGTGAGGCCACGTGCCGCCACGCCGTAGAGGTCCGTCTCGAAGGCGATGATGTCGATACCGAGCCCGGCCGCGTGCGCAGCGACGGTCGCGTGCGCCCGCTCGGGATCGGCGACCTCGGCCATCGCTCCGAGCACCGCGACGCGGCGGTCCGCCTCAGTGCGCGCAAGGGTGTCGAGTGCGGCCATCATCGACTGCACATTCGCGTTGTAGGAGTCGTCAAGCAGTCGTGCACCGGTGGTCGTCGTCGTCCATCTCATACGGCCCGGCTCCGCGGTGGCGTCGCCCAGTCCGCGGGCAGCATCGGCCAGGGACACCCCGAGGGCGAGACCGACCGCGAGCGCGGCGGCGGCGTTCGCCGCCATGTGATCGCCGGGGAACGGCACGGCGCACTCGGCGGTCTCGTCGCCGTGGTCGATGCGCATCCGTGCGCGACCCTCGTCGTCGCGTCCCGTCACCTGCCAGCGCAGGTCCGCCCCCATCGTCGAGCCGAACGTGATCGTGCGCACGCCCTCGGGCACACGGCGCCGCAAGGCCGGCTCGTACGGGTCGTCAGCGTTCAACACGGCGGTCCCGCCCGGGGCGATCCCCTCGAGGATCTCGCCCTTGGCGCGCACCACGCCCTCGATACCCCCCACCCGCTCGGAATGCGCGTCACCGATGACGGTGATGACACCCACGTCGGGCGGGGCGATGCGGCAGAGGCGCGTGATCTCGCCGTGACCGCGCATGCCCATCTCGAGCACGAGTGCCCCGCAGTCCTCCGGCGCGCCGAGGACGGTCACGGGCACACCGAGGTCGTTGTTGAACGATCCGGCGGCGGTGTGCACCCGGGCGATGGCCGCTCCGAGCACGGCGGCGACCATGTTCTTCGTGCTCGTCTTGCCCACCGAGCCGGTGATGCCCACGACCGGGGCCGACATCGT
>Ga0315903_10009583_pt1 | contig 11686 bp, 9 predicted proteins | sample LakEriMetagenome_7_FD_203524 | JGI IMG/M metagenome (GOLD analysis project Ga0315903, IMG submission 203524) | Freshwater fungal communities from buoy surface, Lake Erie, Ohio, United States - Buoy 2 MA119 | ecosystem: Environmental > Aquatic > Freshwater > Lake | place: USA: Lake Erie, Ohio...
ATGATGAAGGCATAGTCCAGGGAGTTGTGAAAGCAACACAAACCGGAATCCTTTGGTCCCAGGTTCAAGTCCTGGTGGGCCCACCAGAAAAGCAAACCCTCATCAGTAATGGTGGGGGTTTTGTCTTTTGAACGTTGCTTAAAGTAACGGTCACTGCAAATATCGAGTTTATTTCTGTTCAGGGAAGTAAACTTATATTCGAGGTCGAGGCACACGATGAGGTGGACGTCATTTCGCGAGGCAGATATGAAAGAATGATTATTAATAAAGAGCAGTTTGAAGAACGTATGCGATCAAAATTGATTTGTTCTCAATAAATTCGTGAGGCTCGCTTAATATTTGTTGTGCCCATATATGAAAAAGAGTGAAAGAGTAAAAAGAACACATGGAATTCGAAATACCAGAAACCCTGGCCGATGCGCTACTTGGAACGATCAATGAGGATTCTCTGCTTGCTAGGCGGCTGAGGGAGTACGGCCTTTCCCGAGGCAAACGTGTGGTGCCCAGCCGCCTTTTCGATGCCGACTCACTCAACACACTCTATGACCTGTGCCGTACGGCCAACGAGCGTGAGCTGTTGTTCCAAATGCTGGCGCTAGATAATATCCACTCTGCGCCGGCTGCCCGAAAAATTCCCAGCTTGGAGCATCTGATCCCCGGTCTGATCGCTTGGCTGTCGCGCGACATGATCGATGGCTGGCTTTATAAGCTCGGCAAGGACGGTGTGTTACAGCCTTGGTTGGTCCATTCTATGCGCCATGTGCAGCCTGTCGATAGCGCAGCTTACGTCATCATCGGCCTGCTGGCCAATACCTTGCAGGCTGCCGGACGGGGGCCGGTCGCCGATCCGAGGCTAAGGTACACCGCCATGACCAATAGCATTAGCTTTCATGCCGAGGATATTTTGGATTTCACGATTCCCGAATTGATGACGGGTCATGGTTACTTCAAAGAATGTACAGAATTCAAAAATGAATACGAGACACACTTAAAGCGTTTCATGCAGATGCAGCCAAAGTTTGGTGCGCAGTTTACTGTTTCTGGCAATGTCTGGATGTCCAGCGAAGGGCCTCGTCCACAACTTGAATGCATGCGGCTGCAGGCAGGCACAACGGTGCGTTGCGTAAATGACGAAGAGCTGCTGGAACGTCACTTTGACACCACCGCCGATGCAACCTTCTGGCGCGGAAGCGGTATCAGCGAGGGTTTTGAACGGATTCCCCAACATTGCTATCTACACCTATTCCACCTAGATTACCACCGCCACATATGGGCGCATGTACAAAATGTTAGTGCGTATCGTTACAAGCCGGAATTGCGTGACAAGCTGGTTTTGCCGCATGCTCATCGCGACTTGATTGATATCTTGACCGCTGATCGTAACTTCCTGATGGAGGACATTGTGGAGGGTAAGTCGGGCGGCACAACTATCCTGTGCAAAGGCGCGCCTGGCCTAGGTAAGACGCTGACAGCAGAGGTCTATGCCGAGGTCGTCGAGAAACCACTATACCGCGTGCATTCTGGTCAACTCGGCGTGACGGCAAGCTCAGTGGAAGCCAACCTTTCGAAAATCCTGCGCCGCGCGGCGCGCTGGGATTCGGTGCTGTTGCTCGACGAGGCCGACGTCTACATTCGCCGCCGCGACAACGATCTCCAGCACAACGCCATCGTGGCTGAGTTTTTGCGTACACTCGAGTACTTCAACGGCTTGCTGTTCATGACCACGAACCGGGTAGCCGATATTGATGACGCCGTCTTGTCTCGCTGCATCGCCATCATCCAGTTTGAGACACCGACACAAGTGCAGGCGAAACAACTATGGAAATCGCTAGCGCAGCAGTTCAACACTGAACTGCCTGATGACCTGGTTGAGCATTTGATAGTAACCTATGCAGCTGCCAGCGGCCGCGATATCAAGGAGTTACTCAAGCTGACGCTCAAGTTTTGCAAGGGTAAGAATTTGTTACTCAGCGAGGAAGCCTTTGCTCAGTGCGCGGCTTTCCGCAGTATCGGTAAACCCGTCTAAGATGGCAACGTTTGACACGTCTTTCCTAGGAGGTTCGCTGCTGGGCCGGCTCAGTTTTCGACCCGGCACTGTACCCGACAAACCAGCTTTGCCCGCTGGTCGTCACGACCTGGGTATTGCTAGCGAGCGCGACGCCGTATTGATAGTGCCGGATGGTCTGCAGCCTGGAGTTCCAGTCGCTTTGCTCGTGATGTTTCATGGTGCCGGTGGTAGCGCCGACAAAGTGCTGCCATTCTTGATCGACCATGCGTGTCAGCGTGGCTTTTTACTTCTGCTGCCGCAGTCTCAGTTTCCAACTTGGGACTTGGTCGTGGGCGGTAACGGCCCAGACCTGGAGCGGCTGGACAAAGCATTACACGAAGTGGCATCACGTTTTTCTATCAATCCATTCTATTTGGGATTTGCTGGCTTTTCGGACGGAGGCAGCTATGCGCTGTCAGCAGGCGTGACCAATGGCGACGTCGTTAGCCACGTGATCGCATTTTCCGCAGGCTTCATGTCAGTCTTTCAGCAAAACGGTCTCCCCCGCATTTTCATCGCCCACGGTTTGCAAGACGAGCAGCTGCCAATTGAAACTAGTGCGCGTCCTCACGTAGCCAAACTTAAGACCGCAGGTTATGACGTAACCTCCTTGGAATTCAGAGGTCCGCACCACATCGAGCCGCCAGTGGTTGCATTGGCAATTGATTTCTTCCTGACACCGACAGCGCAGCCGTAACAAGTCATGCCTCGGAGTAGTAATAGATCGGGCTAATAATTTGACTATAGAGTACATGGGAGTGCGGTCATGTTTAGGGGATGAGCGCCAAAGTGTTGCTTGGAAAACAATGCTAAATTTGGTGAAGGCATAGTCCAGGGAGTAGTGAAAGCTACACAAACCGGAATCCTTTGGTCCCAGGTTCAAGTCCTGGTGGGCCCACCAGAAAAGCAAACCCTCATCAGCAATGGTGGGGGTTTTGTCTTTTGAGCGTTACTTTAAGTAACGGTTGATAAAAATTGCTAGATATTTCAATGGCAAGGGTTTTTACTAGTTCGCTTAGTGCTTTTTATCTGGATTTTTACTGGTATCCTGCTGAAATACTAGTAGAACTTCAGATAGGAAGTATATGAAAAAATTGCATGGAATTAAGGCTCTTGCGTTTGATGCCTATGGCACAGTATTTGATGTTCATTCAGTTGTCACCTTGGCTGAGGAGATGTTTCCTGGTAAGGGAAAAGAGTTAAGTCAGCTGTGGAGATCAAAGCAGATTGAATACATGTTTCTAAGAACTATTATGGGGAGATATATACCTCATGATCAAAATACCGAGGCTGGTCTCAAATACTCTATGAAGTATTTGAAGTTACCGGGGGGTGAAAGCGAGAGAAAGGCTCTAATGGCAGCCTATGAGAAATTATCTCCTTTTGATGATGCAAGACAGACGCTACCAAAATTGAATGGAATTAAGAAAGCAATCCTATCAGTAGGAACGCAATCACTATTATCAAATTTAGTTGGCAACGCAGGAATTGCATCCCAATTTGACGCTTTGTTAAGTGTAGATGAGGTAAAGGTTTACAAGCCACACCCCAGAACTTATCAATTGGCTATTGATAAGTTTGGTCTAGAAAGACATGAAATTGGATTTGTGACTTCAAATTATTTTGATGTGGCCGGCGCTAAGGCTTTTGGTTTTCAGGTAATTTGGATCAATCGGAATTCAGCTCTACCAGATGAATTGGGTTTGCCTCCAGATGTAGAGCTCAACTCAATAGAGCAAATCCCTGAAATTCTTTCTTAGTTAACTAACCTTTTGGAGTGTTTAAATGACAACTGCAAATCTAAGTGAAGTAAAAAATAATAAAAGACCCATTACCAAAGATGAGAGGCGAATACTCATTGCCTCATCATTAGGCACAGTATTTGAATGGTATGACTTCTTTTTATATGGGTCATTGGCAGCTGTGATTGCTAAGCAGTTTTTTGCAAAAGCTGATCCAACCACTGGGCTGATATTTGCCTTACTAGCATTTGCAGCGGGATTTATAGTTCGACCATTTGGCGCATTAGTCTTCGGTCGTCTCGGAGATATGATTGGACGCAAATATACATTTTTGATGACAATTATCATCATGGGTTTATCGACATTTTGCGTTGGCTTATTGCCCGCGTATGAGAGTATTGGTATTGCGGCGCCAGTTATTCTTATTTCGCTTCGGTTGTTACAAGGTCTCGCGCTCGGTGGGGAATATGGTGGGGCTGCAGTCTATGTTGCAGAGCATGCGCCTGATAATCAACGCGGTCATTTTACTGCTTGGATACAAACAACTGCAACCTTGGGTCTACTTCTATCATTATTAGTTATCCTATCAACAAGACTGCTCGTGGGTGAAGCGGCATTTGGTGATTGGGGTTGGCGTATTCCATTCTTGTTATCAATTATTTTACTTGGTGTTTCTGTATGGATTCGCTTATCTATGAGTGAGTCACCCATATTTACAAAAATGAAGGAAGAGGGTACAGAGTCAAAAGCTCCATTAACCGAGTCTTTTCTGCATTGGAAGAATTTAAAAATAGTATTAATTGCATTATTTGGTATCACTGCTGGTCTTGGCTGTGTTTGGTATACGGGTCAGTTTTATGTACTTCTTTTTTTGACGCAAACGCTTAAGGTAGATAGCATTACTGCTACCCTAATTGTAGCTGGAGCACTATTACTCGCTACCCCATTCTTTTTGTTTTTTGGCATACTGTCAGATCGGATTGGAAGAAAAAAAATTATTCTTACCGGTATGGCATTGGCTGTACTGACCTATTTTCCGATATTTAAAGGTCTTACACACTTCGCAAATCCGGCTCTAGAAATGGCATTGCAGAATTCCCCTGTGATTGTTGTCGCGGATCCAGGAGATTGTCAATTTCAATTTAATCCAACAGGAACAAAGAAATTTACATCTTCATGCGATATCGCAAAAGCCAAGTTGGTGGCTTCATCTGTTAATTATCATGTGGAGAATGCAGCGCCTGGAACAATCGCAAGCGTTAAGGTAGGGAATAAGATCATTAATTCATTTAATTCTGTAGGGCTTTCTAAAGAGGAGGCAACTCTAAAAATGAATAACTTTACAAAAGAGTTAAGCTCTACGATTGCGGAGGCTGGCTACCCACCAAAAGCTAATGCTGACGAGATAAATAAACCAATGGTTTTCTTACTGGTATTTCTTCTCGTGATATATGTGACGATGGCCTATGGGCCAACTGCAGCAGCCTTGGTTGAACTTTTTCCTACCAAAATTCGCTATTCTTCACTTTCGTTGCCTTACCATATTGGTACAGGATGGTTTGGCGGACTAATGCCTACGTCAGCCTTTGCGCTTGTGGCGTTAGAGGGTGATATTTACTATGGGCTCTGGTACCCGGTGATCATTGCTGCAGTAACGGTTATTTTCGGGGCAATTTTTTTACCAGAGACTAAAAATGTGGATATAAAGTTATAAATGATCTGTTTTCAGGTGAAAATAGTGGGGTTTAATACCTCACTATTTTAAAAAGTTAAATTTTGCCGTGAAATTAAAGAAATCTGAATTAAAAGTTGTAGATAGCACTAAGCGATTAACCCTAATAAAAGCTGACAATATTAGTTTGGCTGAAAAGGTTTACGCTGAGCTTGAAGAAATGATCGTTACCCTTCAATTTGAGCCGGGCCAAATGCTTTCCGAATCAGAATTGAGTGAGATTTTACAAGTCAGTAGAACTCCAATCGGAGAGGCTCTCCAAAGATTAGCTAGAGAGGGTTTAGTCAATATTCTCCCTCGCAGGGGAATTGTTGTCACTGAAATCAATATTGCAGATCAGCTAAAACTTTTGGAATTTAGAAGCGTAGTATCGCGATTTGCTGCTGGGTCTGCTGCAAGACGTGCAAATGATGAAGAGCGCATGCAGATGCAGGTAATTGCTAATCAGTTACTAGATGCCGTTAAGACTGCAAATGGGCAAGCACTTTTGCAAGCAGATAAAGCCTTTCATGATCACCTTTCTATTTGCGTAAGAAATGAGTTTGCATCTAAAGCGCTGGGTTCTTTGGACTCTTTATCGCGAAGATTCTGGTTTGTTTATCATCAAAGCCAAGATGATGCTGAGTCTGGGAAGCTACATGCAAACCTTGCATTGGCAATCACAAAAGGCGATTTAAAAGCTGCTGAATTAGCATCAGATGAACTATTTAAGAGTTTAGAAAATTTTATTCATCAAACTTTAAGGCGGTAGTTTAGGGGTATGGGACAAGGGTATGAAGGCTACGTAATCTAGCCTCCTAGAACAGGTTCGAGTCCTGGTGGGCCCACCAGAAAAGCAAACCCCAGTTAGAAATAGCTGGGGTTTTGTCTTTTATGTAACATGAACGAACTACATATTGCATTTGGAGATTTGTGACTAAACACACCAACAGCCTAGCTCAACTATCACGAGCTCAATCATGGCTAATCAAAATGCAAGAACTTGCTGCAAGTAAGGGTGGAAAGTGTTTATCTAAAGTTTATGTTGATTCACACACCAAGTTAACCTGGGAATGTTCGCAAGGACATGCATGGGATGCAAAACCAAATAATGTCTCAAATGGAACTTGGTGTCCAATATGCTCAAAAGGGAAGGTAAATGACGGGAAACGAAGAACTATCATTGATCTTAAGAATTATGCGATCAAGATGAGCGGCTTATGTTTATCGGATGAATTACCCACAGCCGTGTCAAAAGTAGAGTGGCAATGCAATAAAGGACATACTTGGAGTGCGACACCACAAAGTGTTTTAGGCGCTAAAAATTGGTGCCCAGAGTGTGGCAAGGATCGAAATGATGAGCGCATCAAATCTCTAAGACCAGCTCAATTAGACGCAATGAAAAAGTTAGCAATTGAGCGTGGTGGTGAATGTTTATCTAGTGAATATCTAAAACAAAAAAGTCCCTTACGTTGGCGCTGCGCCAACGGGCATGAGTGGTCAGCAAATCCTGACTCTATTCTTCAAGGTGGTTGGTGCCCAGAATGCTCGTCTCGAGTCGGCGAAAGAATCTGTCGTGAATTCTTCGAGCAATTATTTGGAGCACCCTTTCCAAAGACAAAACCTAAGTGGCTTATATCTTCATCTGGATTTCTATTGGAGTTGGATGGCTATGCTGAACCTATTGGCCTTGCGTTTGAACATCATGGCTCATATCACTACCAAGTAGTTCCGCCTTTTACGCCAACTGTCGAATCGCTTAAAAAGCGGCAAGAGATGGATTTTCTGAAGCAAGAAATTTGTCGTAAACATGGCGTCAAAATAATTGAAATTCCTGAAGTGCCAACAATGACAAAAGTACTGGAGCTTAAGGAGTTAATTCTAAGAATTTGTGACCAAGAGAAAATCAACGTCCCTTTCAGAGAGGTAGATGTTAATCCTATAAAAGCCTATCAACCGATTCCTGCATATCAACAATTAACAGAATTAGCTGGTGAAATTAACGGAAAATTAATCAGCAAGGAATTTATTAATTGGTCTACACCATTAACCTGGGAGTGTGATGTAGGGCATCAATGGGAGGCATCTCCTGCAAGCATTCTGTACCAAAAAACTTGGTGTCCTAAATGTGCAGGAGTAGTCAAGAAGACGATTGAGGAAATGCGGGAGCTTGCAATTAAAAAGGGAGGGGAATGCTTATCCACCCAATACCTTGGAGCTAGAGTCCCTTTAAGTTGGAAGTGTTCAGAGGGACATAATTGGGAGGCTGCTCCAGTCAATATTACTAGTCGGAAATCCTGGTGTCCGTATTGTGATGGTCAAAAAAGTGATCGCACCAATATTGCATATATGAGAAAGGTTGCCGTCGAACGTGGCGGTGATTGTTTATCGATAGCTTATAAAAATTCGAAGACAAAATTATTATGGCGCTGCTCTGAAGGTCATGAATGGGAGGCAATTCCATTGAACGTTATTAATAAAGGGTCATGGTGTCCAACATGTGGAAATATGAAAAAAGGACCTAGAAGCCATGGATAAAGTCAGCAAGATTAATGAGGGCTTGTGGAGAAAGATATTAATTGAACATATTTTGGGAGATATTACTTTTTCAATTAATAGTAAGAGAGAGTTGATTGCTGCTCAATTGCTGCTTGCCGCAATTGATATTTTTGCTGGCCTTACTAGGCCAAGGGAGCAGGAAAACACAACTGGGGATCAATTCATTGCTTGGTGTGACAAACATATCTCCTTAAAAGGCAGAAACTATGAATTAACCAGTCTGGATTTATGGGGTGCAAGGTGTGGTTTTTTGCATGGCTATACACCTATCTCCAGGATCTTTAATGAAGGTAGGGCAAAAATGCTGGCCTATGTTGATGATGCTGAGGAGGATGTAATCTGCGATGATCCCACAAGCAATTTAGTGATTGTTTCGCTCAATTCCTTATATAAATCTTTGTGCACTGGTTTGTTGGGGGTATTAGCTGAGGTTCGCGCAAATCCCGAATTGGCGGCCATTGTGAATGAGCGTCTTGAAATGATGTTTTACAACAAAGAATTGGACGAAAAATTTAAAATGTTATGAAACTCAAGCGTTACTTAATGTAACGCTCATCCCCACAAACTATCCATTAAGCACCACAACTAGCCACAAGTTCTTTTGGCTAAATTGACCTCTATTTTTCAGCCAACTTGGTTGCTCTAGCTGGTGGTCAGAAGCTAAAGTATGTGTATGGCAACTAAAAAAGAAAGTACACATCAACTCATACACCGTAACCTAACCCTCTATCAACGCGAGCATAGTGCCGTGTGGCAATGTCGCTATAAGGTGGATAACAAGTGGATACGGGCAACTACCAAAGAAACCCAGCTTGATTTAGCGGTGAATAAAGCTAAAGAGCTTTTAGTGGAAGCAGAAATACGCAAGCGCTCTGGCATCCCAGTAGTAACCAAACGCTTTAAAGATATCGCTATGTTGGCTATTGATCGGATGGAGCGAGATTTGAAAGGCGGCTTGGGTAAGTCCATCTACAAAGACTACATCCGTATTATTAATGAGCATTTCATTCCCAGCCTTGGACAAAGGCTCATTAATAATATTGACTACGATGCCCTGCAGCAGTACTACGATGATCGTGAAGCTAGGTATGGCTTGGCTTTGTCGAACAGCAATCGTAAAACTCAAAATGCTGCATTTAACAGAGTCTTTGACGAAGCGATTGTTCGGGGTTACTTAACCGAGAGTAATCGTCCTAAGTTAGATGGCAAGACCAAAGAGAGTGTGCGTCGACCAGCGTTTGAATTGCATGAATTAAGAGCTTTATTAAAATTACTGGGACCATACATAGAATCAGGCAGAACTCGGGATGTGCGAGAACGCCGTGAGATCCTTAGAGACTATGTAGAAATGCTGGTTGATACAGGAGCTAGACCGGGTATTGAACTCCTTGATATGAAATGGAAGCAAATCCGTTTCATGATGAATCCTATTAGTACTGTGACAGATCAATTGGACGAGGATGGCGAAGTCATTGAAGTGCATAGCTTAAACCGTAGTTGTGAGATGACTGTTAAAGGCAAAACTGGGCAAAGACAGATTATTGGACGCTTACCGAGTATTAGAGTCTTAGAGCGGATTGCCTTGCGAAACTACGGAGTAGCCAGTTCAATTAAAGATCCATTGGCGGAGCTGATTAAACCAGCCAATGATGACTACATCTTTAGAACCAAAGAAGGTAGGGATTTAAGTGATGTCTTAAACCATATGTTTGACGGCTTCTTAGCAGACCATGGTTTATTAATAGACCCCAAGACAAATCAAAAGCGGGTGTTCTATAGCTTGCGCCATACCTATGCCACGTTAGCACTTACTCACGATATGGTGCCAATACATACATTAGCTAAACAAATGGGTACAAGTGTATTAATGATTGAGCGGCACTATAGTCACTTACAGGTAATACAGGCGATTGAGCAATTGCGTGGGACTACGACTAGAAAGCTTATAGAAGCAGATACTAAGGCTGCGGACAACTATCCAAGTAAGAAGCGTGCTGAAAGGGAGTTGCGGGCAGCTTAGATTGGTTACAAGCGTTACTTTAAGTAACGCTTACGATCGAGAACTCTCGCAACCAACGGATTAAAAGACTTAAGAATTATGTCGAACAGTAGCTAAAACATTAGCTTAAACCTGCCAAGAAAGTACTGCGATATCGGCAATGGGTTTTGTGGAGTCGATTGGGTTCAGGTGGAGGTCGAGTGGTTTCGACAATGTCATGTTGGAGTGTCGTGTTTCCGGACACTTGGTTTGTCGGGTTAACCGACACTTGGAATGGGAGCTATCGGCCACTAAGAGACCTTCTGAAGTTGTTGAGCCGCCTCTTCCACCAAGTCATTGGGTATTCAGGGGGTTGTGGCAATACAGCAGCTATGTGAGTGATTAATCCATTTGACTTGTATGGAAAAGCTCTAAATGCAAAATACCAAGAAATATACTATTATTAGCTAATGAGAAAAATCCTGATAATTCTGGCCCTGCTAGCTTTATCGATACAAACATCCTATGCTACGGTTTCTGCTTACTGCCAAGAAGAGCAGGCAGCAGCTTCTCATGTTTCACATCACGAGCATGAGAAGCCAGTCAGTATTGCCTCAGCTAGCGATTCTGCAAGCTACGATTCTGATTGTGGAGTCTGTCATTTGGCGCATTCTCCAGCATTGCACTCCACTTTTACCATTTCAATTGCCACTACCATCTTTCATTATGAAGATGCTCGAGTGGAGTTTTTAGTCGATATTTCTCCTCACCGCCCCGAAAAACCCAATTGGCTCGCTCTCGCCTAAGTTAGCGAGAGCCTTAACCTAATTCTTCTCCTCTCGCTAACTCTGTTTTGAACAAACAAATGGAGTTTTTATGTTGCGAGAGTATTCGGGCGTAGTTCGTCGCTGCGTCATTCAATTTACTGGATTGGTATTTATATTGGGATCGCCAATAGCGCTGGCTAATGCCGAGCTCAAAGGTGGATCGACCTTAAAGTCCTTCTATGAATCTTCATGGGAGCGCCAACCTGACTACAAGTCCTATCAGTATCGAGTAGAGGCCGCGCTTGCTAAGCAAAAAATTGCTAGCAGCCTTTTGGTAAGCCCAGCTTCGGTTGAAGTGTCGCAAAAGACCGATAGAACTAACAGCAATCAAGGCGCTAGTGAAACCATACTGGGTTTAGATATCCCCCTGTGGTTATGGAATGAGCGGTCAAGCTCAATTAATTTAGCGGATGCTGAATATAAAAAGCTTTTGTCTCAATACTATCTATCCCAATTGAGAATTGCAGCTGAAGTAAGGGATGCCTATTGGAATTACCAGAAATCAAAAATTGAGTCTGATTTAGCGCTACGCAGAAATGAGAATGCAAAGAGCTTAGCTCTTGATGTTGAAAAGAGATTTAAGGCTGGAGACTTATCTCGCGCTGATCTTCATCAGGCCAATGGTGCCCTCGCATCATCAGAAGCTTTTTTGGTCGAAGCGCAGGCCAACGTAATTAATGCTGAGCAAAGGGTGCGTACTTTATTAGGAAGTGAGTATCTCAAGAAAATTCAATTCGGTGACATTGCTAAAAATATTGAACCGCTACCTAAGGTTCCTGAAAACCTGTCAGGACTAGATTCTAGTTTGCCAATCGTTGCAGC
>Ga0315903_10009585_pt1 | contig 11684 bp, 12 predicted proteins | sample LakEriMetagenome_7_FD_203524 | JGI IMG/M metagenome (GOLD analysis project Ga0315903, IMG submission 203524) | Freshwater fungal communities from buoy surface, Lake Erie, Ohio, United States - Buoy 2 MA119 | ecosystem: Environmental > Aquatic > Freshwater > Lake | place: USA: Lake Erie, Ohio...
CGTCGCCGCGCTACAGGAAACCTACGAAGAGACAAAGGCTGGCAAGGTGGATCGTGCGGCCGTCGCCGCAGAGATGTGGCGATACGACCAGACCAAGTTGTACGAAGCCTCGTGGCGTCCGCTGATCCAGATGATGTCTGCACGCAAGCGACCGAGTGCGCCTGCACTCAACCGCGCACAGCGTCGCGCTTCCAAGAACAAGTAGAACGCCTGTCCTAATGGGGGGCGGTCAAGATTCTATGCGCGTGCGGACGCAGGGTATCCAGCGCCGAGTGCTGCACAGGCGTGTGCAGGTTAGGCTAGGGGGGTTATGCCAGGACCAGCAAAAACACCAAACGAAATAAAAGCCAGACGAGGCACGCTGAAGCCGTCTCGTGCTGTTGTTGTTCAGTTGCAAAACAGCCTGCCGCGTGCGTCCGAACTGGGCGTGCCAGACGGTTTGGGACCGATCGCAACCGAGGCTTGGAACCGAATCGTCGAGCACGCGGGTTCGTGGATCGCGGTTTCGGATCGGGATGCGCTCACGATGCTCTGCCGAGACATTGAGTTGCTCGCTGACCTTGAGGCTCGCCTTCGGGTTGATGGTCCAGTGCTCTACACGGACAAAGGCTATGCTTACGCACACCCAGCCGCTGGGATGAGGACAAGCGCAGAGGAGAGTATTCGCAAGTGGATGAATCACCTCGGACTGACGCCAGCCGACCGAGCCAAGTTGGGCATCGCAATGGTGGAGAGCCAGTCCAAGATCGAGAAGTATCGGGATCGGCTAGCGGCGAAGGATGGCCACCGCGCTGGCTGACGCCAGTCGCACCGGCTGATCTGCGTCGGAGCCTGGGCGAGATCGTCGCCGACTTCGCTGAGGATCTGGTCCCGATCGCCAAAGACTCAATCGCTGGCTCATCAGGTGAGCCGATTCAGTTCAGGATCTGGCAGCGCCGACTCCTGCGCCGCGTCCTCGCTCGCAAGGAGGATGAAACATTCACGCATCGCTTCTACCTCGTGGGCATCGCACGCAAGAACGGCAAGACCGCACTCGCCTCTACCCTGCCGCTCTTCTTCGGGCTCTATGGCGACAAGGGTGGCGAAATCTACTCAGCCGCAGCCGACCGAGACCAAGCCAAGTTGGTGATGAGCCACGCCAGACGAGCCGTCGAGATGAGTCCAGAACTGGCTGGTCAGATCAAGTTGTACCGCGACGCGATGGAGTTCAAGCCGACAGGCACCGTCTACAAGGCGCTCTCGTCCGAGGCGTTTACGAAGGAAGGACTCAGCGCCTCGCTGGTCATCGCTGACGAGTTGGCAGCGTGGCCGAGCCGTGAACTGTTTGACGTGCTCTCGCTCTCAATGGGAGCCAGACGCTCGCCGCTCTTTGTGGCAATCACGACGGCAGGACCGCGCATTGACAGCACCGGCACAGACTCAATCGCCTACACGCTCTACCAGTTGGCGCGTCGCAGGATCGCAGGAGAGAACGACGATCCGACGCTTGGGATGGCGTGGTGGGAAGCAGCAGACGACGCCTACAACGACGAGGCGCGCTGGAGTGAAGCCAACCCAGGACTGCTCAGCGATCCTGCAATCTTGGCAATGGACGACCTGCTCTCAGCCAAGAAGCGCACGCCAGAATCCGAGTTCAGAACTAAGCGCCTGAACCAGTGGGTCAGCAGCGCGCAAGCGTTCTTGCCGACTGGCACGTGGGAGGCTTGCAAGGATGACCAGATCGAGTTGCACAAGGAGGACGAGATTGTCGTCGGCTTTGACGGATCGTTCAGCAACGACTCCACTGCCATCGTCGCCTGCCGCGTGGCAGACAAGGCGTTCTTTGTGCTCGGTCACTGGGAGCGACCGCTAGATGCTGAACTCAACTGGCGCGTGCCGGTGGAAGAGGTCGAGGCAAAGATGCTGGACATCTGCAAGGCGTACAACGTCAAGGAGATCGTCTGCGACCCATTCCGCTGGCAGCGTTCAATGGAAGCCTGGCAACAGATGGGCTTGCCAGTGGTCGAGTTCCCACAAACGCCGAGCCGTATGGTGCCTGCTACCAGCGCGTTCTACGACGCCGTGGTCAATGGTCAGGTGAAGCACGACGGCGACCCAAGTCTGGCACGACACGCAGCCAATGCCACGCCGTATTATTCGCGCAATGGGCTTATGATTCGCAAAGAGTCCAAGACAAGCCTGAAGCGCATTGACCTTTTGGTGGCTGCGCTGATGGCACACAGCCGAGCGGGTACACTTGGAACCGCACCTGCACCGAAGCCGAAGGCTGAGGTCAAGTGGATTGACTTGTAAGGAGTGCGCGTGGGAATCCTTGATCGCGTCTTCGGACGCCAGCAGCAGCCAACAGAGGAGCGCTTCATCGGTGGGCAGTGGGTATCGCAGGAGTCCGCGTTGTCGTCTGCCGGTGTGCTAGTCACTGAGGACAGCGCAACCAGAATCGGCGCAGTCTATGCGGCCGTCAAGTTGTACGCCGACACCATCGCCTCACTGCCGTGGGACACCTACATCCGCATTGACGGAACACGCCGACCGTATCGTCCGCGACCGCGCTGGATGGACTTCCCAATCGCCAACAATCCGAACTACACATCGTTTGACTTCAAGCATCGCGTGGTTAGCAGCCTTCTGCTTGACGGCAATGCGTTCATCCTGTTCTTGCGCGATTCCTCTGGCAACGTCATTGAGACGCGAGTCCTTGATCCGCAGAAGGTTGAGATTCACGTTGGCGAAAATGGCGAGCCGCTCTATCACGTTGAGACACGCGAAGGCGCGATCACGCTGACGACCGAAGAGATCGTCCACATCCCGCTGTTCGCCACTGGCGAGAACTATCGCGGACTCTCGCCAGTCGAGCATCACAAGCAGACGCTCGGACTGGCAAGCGCGACGCAACTCTTCAGCGCGAAGTTCTACGAGAACAACGCAAGCGTCGGCGGCTTGATCAAGGTTCCAGGCGAACTGACGCAGGATCAGGCAGAGGCACTTCGCAACGGATTCGGACGCCGACACGGTGGCGTGGAGAAGGCGTGGCGCGTCGCCGTTCTGACTGGCGGAGCCGACTATCAGCAACTCGGCGCAAAGATCAGCGACCTCCAACTTGTGGAGACGATGCACTACGGCGTGGAAGCGATCGCTCGCATCTACGGCGTGCCGCTGCACCTGCTTCAGTACCCAGGCGGCAACACGTCCTACAGCAGCATCGAGGTGATCAGCATCGAGTGGCTGCGACTCGGACTCGGCCCACTCATCTCGCGCCTTGAGGCTGCATTCCAGCGCCTCGTTCCAGGCAGCGAGCAGACCTTCCTGAAGTTCACACTTGACGGCTTGCTCCGCGCCACGACGCAGGAGCGATTCAACGCCTACTCAACGGCGCTGAACAATGGATTCCTCTCGGTGAACGAAGTCCGCGCACTGGAAGATCGTTCGCCGGTGGATGGAGGCGACGAATACTGGAAGCCGCTCAACATCGGCACACTCGGACAGGATGAGCCTGCCTGATGTCATACATCATCACCGACATTGACGGCACGCTGACGACCAGCGGAGACACACCGAACCAGCCATACATTGACTGGCTCAAGAGCCAAGCCAATGACTTTGGCGCTGAGGTGATCATCGTCTCGGCTCGCAACATTGACCGATTCGCAGAGACGGAGCGATGGCTCGAGGAGAACCTTGTGCCGTACAAGGAGATCCACCTTCAGGACTTTGGCGAGTCCAATCCAGCCGTGAACGAGGCGTTCAAGGCATACAAGTATTCCAAGTTGCAAGAAGAATACGGCGATGAAATCGCCTTCCTCGTGGACAACGACGCTGAGGCACGCGACGCGGCCGAAGGGATGGGCATTCCTGCGTTCACGCCAGACGAGGCAATGGCGATGACCGTGGACGACGAGCCAGAAGAGAATCAGATTCGCGTCCTGATTGACGTGCCGCAATACATCCAAGAGGCAGCCGAGAAGGGGCTAACCTACGAGCGCAACGGCTACGCCGGTGACGGCTTGCAGCCGCAGACCGTTGAGGAAGCGCGCCAACTGCGCGCTGGACAAGTCGAGGATGAGAAGGTCACGCGGATGCGCGCGTGGATTCTGCGACACCGTGGCGACTGGGAAGGCGTACCTCAGAACAGCAATCCAGACGACGAGAACTTCCCTGGACCTGGCGCAGTTGCGGCGTATCTGTGGGGCGTTGATCCCACAGCAGAGAACGGAGCAGATCGCGTCCTACAATGGGCAGACGGCATCCTCGCGCCGTTGGCTGATGAAGCAGAGAGGTTTGATGTGAAAGAACTAGAGACGCGCTCAATCTCAATGGGCGACTTCGTTGTGCGCGACACCGAGGATGGTCAGAAGACCTTCACCGGCTACGCGGCACTCTTCGGCGCTCCGTCTGACGGACTGCCATTCACCGAAGTCATCGCTCCAGGCGCCTTCCGTCGCACGCTCTCCCGCGTTGCGGATCGCAAGAAGATCGTCTCGTTCCTCTTCGGACACGATGAGACACGCGCACTCGCCACGACCGCGAGCGGCCGTCTCACGCTGACCGAGGACGAGCGTGGTCTGCGCGTAGAAGCCAAACTTGACCCAGCCGATCCAGACGCCGCTGGCGTCATCTCCAAACTGACGCACGAGGCTGCGGCGATGGGGATGTCCTTCGGATTCACCGTGCCAAAGAACGGCGACGAGTGGAACGAAGACCAGCGCACGCTGAAGGAAGTCAATCTCTTCGAGGTGAGCGTCCTGTCCGCAGGTCAGACTCCCGCATACCCGGCGACGCTCGGACTCACGGCAGTCCGCAAGGTCGCTCCTCGCATCGGCGTTGATGCCGATGCGCTTATCACAGCCATCGAGTCCATCAAGGCAGCGAAACCGCTGACTGAGGCGGATGTCGAGGTGATCGAGACCGTCACGGAGAAGTTGGCTCCTAAGCGTGCAGGGGTAGATCCGTCTATCGCTCGCGCCAAGTTGCTGCTTGCCGAGATGGAATCGGAATCGCTCTAACAGCCACGAGGTCGCGCCCCGCCGCGCTAAGTACGCGAGCCCGCGAAAGACCATCCCGCTAGGTGAGCCGCACCATTGTGGAAAAAAATCAAGACAAAGGAGACAGAAATGTCAGACGTACGAAAGTTGCACGAGAAGCGTGCTTCTCTTCTGACCGAGGCTCAGTCCATCGTGACCGACCTCGCCGAGAAGGGTGAGGCGCTTGAGGGCGAGTCACAGGCTCGCTTTGAGAAACTGACCGCAGAGGCCGCTACGGTTGCCGCTGCCATTCGTTCGGAGAAGGAAGCGTCGGAGGCTCGCTCGGCTGCTGATGCAGTTCGCGCAGAGTTCGCCACGGCGATCGCTCCGAAGGTTGAGAAGTCGGAAGGCTCCAATGACGAACTCCGCGCACTCGCTCGTTCGGGCGGCGCGCAGGTGTTCGAGTACCGCGATGTCTCACGCAGCACTGGCCTGGGCAACCCAGTCACCATCGCTGATCGCGTGAACGTTGTCGCGGCTCAGTTCAACCCATTCATTGACCCGTCAATCGTGACGGTCGTTCGCGCAAGCACCGGCAACAACATCCAGTTCCCACGCGTCACGGCGCTTGGAACCGCTGGCTCGGTTGCTGAGGCTGGCACGATCGGTGAGTCAGACGGAACGCTCAGCGCGCTCTCACTGACCCCAGTCAAGTACGCAACCATCATCCAGGTGACGGAAGAACTCGCAGAAGATGCGGCGTTCGACCTCAGCGCGATGATCGCCGAGAAGTGCGGTGCGGAAGTTGCAGTTGCTCACGGTGCCTTCGCTGGTACCGCGATCGCCGCTGCTGCCAACGTCGGCGCAACCGGCACAGGCACGGCTTCAGTGAACCCAACGTTCACCGACCTTGCCAAGTTGAAGGCATCCGTCAATCAGGCATACCGACGCGCTCCAAAGGCGGGTTGGTTGATGAACGACACAACGCTCGGCGTTGTGACTGGTCTCGTTGATACGGCTGGACAGCCAATCTTCCGACCAGGTGACGCGAACGTTGCCGACCGACTCCTCGGAGCGCCGGTCTACAGCGCAGCGCTTATCGACCTGACGGACAACACCGCAGGGGCGATCCTCTTCGGTGACCTCGGACAGATCTACACCGTCCTCGTTGGCGGCGTGCGAGTTGAAGTTTCCCGCGAGTTCGCGTGGAACCTCGGCCTGATCTCGTACAAGGTTGAAGTTCGCGGCGCGACTGGTCTTGCCCAGGCAAGCGCAGTCAAGTCGTATCAGTCAGCCAACGTCGCCTAATCGTTTAGGCAACTAGGTTGAGCGGCAGGGAGTCGGGCTTCGGCTCGGCTCCCTGTTGCTTTAGCAGGAGGGAAAATGAACATCGTGAAGAAACTCAAGGAACTGACCCGCAGGGGTCCTCGTAAAATCAACGCAGAGGCATCTAGGAGCCACGTAGAGCGCGCTATGATCGTGAGGTGGGGCAATACAGCCACCCTGACCAGAGAGCCGCTTAGAGGGCGGGAAAAGGGGATTGACGAGTGACACAGCACATCAGCACAAGGCAGATCACCGTCGGGACGGCGGCGACGCCTATCGGGGAGGGATTCGTCTCTGGCTCGACCTTCCACCTCTACGCATCGGCTGGCGGCAACGCGACGATCTACATCGGCTCGGCTGACGTGACGGTGAGCAACGGCTACATCTTGCACAAGGGTCTGCCGGTCGTGTTGCAGGTTCCAGAGCGAGTGCAGTTGTATGCTGTCGCAAGCAATGCAGGCGAGACAATCAGCGTGCTGCAAATCGGAGGCATCTAAATGTCCTACGCAACCCTCGCAGAGTTCAAGAGCGCAATCGGAATCGGCACTGCCGACACGACCGATGACACCGCGCTTCAGTCAGTACTCGATGCAACTGATGCGTTGATTGACCTCTACACCGACCGCAAGCAGGGCTTCGGCACTGCGACCGAGACGCGCTACTACACGGCGCAGGATTATTCCTACGTTTTGACCGATGATCTTGTGAGCGTCACGACGCTTCAGACGGACGACAACGGCGACGGCACTTATGAGACGACGTGGACTGCTGGCACTGACTTCGTTCTCGCGCCAGGCAATGCCAACCTTGACGGCTGGCCGTACACAGAGATTGACGCTTCGGTGAACTGGCCGCGCAACTTCCCACGCGGCGTCTATCGCGGCGTCAAGGTGGTCGGCGTCTTTGGCTGGCCAGCAGTTCCAAATGCAGTGAAGCAAGCCGCAATCATTCAAGCCGGTGCAGTCTGGTCAAGCCGCACATCGCCGTTCGGCGTGATCGGCTCACAAGACCTCGGTGGGATTCTGCGCCAAGCGCGTGCGCTGCATCCTGAAGCGCAAGTGTTGCTGGAGGCGTATCGCAAGCGAGAAGGTCTCGCTCGATGAGTTTCACGGACACGACGGTCATCGCGGCAGTTGCCGCGCACCTGAGTGCGAAGTCTGCGCCAACTGGCTATACGCTCCGCACCGTTCACGCCTATCCGCCAGACAATCTCGCCGTGGTGCCTGCAATTGTGATCGTTCCAGGCGACGACACCATCGCCTACGGCGCGAGCAACCGGCAGATCACGCTGACGCTCAACGTCACGATGTACATCCAGCCGCAGGCAGATCTCGGCAGGAAGTACCAAGACCTGATGACGTGGCGCACCTGGCTGCGGGACGCTTTCATTGACGGCGTGACACTGAACAACACGGATGCGGTGGCGCAAGCCAGCGTGGTCTCCACGGCAATCGGCACTGACACGTGGGCAGATCAGGACTACTTGACGATCTCGGCTTCGGTTGAGATCGCGTGTGTGGAGGCGATTGCCACAAGTGCGTGAGTTGAAGAAGCCGCTTTCGTACCCTGTCATCAGCCACATTGACGTGCAGCACGTCGTCGGCTCTCTCCCACAAGGCGAGTTTGTGGCTGGGCTGCCGCTCGATGGGTCTACAATCAGCGCACCTGCGGTTCAGGCTGAGGCGTGGATCGCGGCAGGAATCGCCAAGAGAGTAAGCGCCGCGCCAGCGGCTAAAGACAAGGAGACCGAATAATGCCAGCCGCATCCGCAGGCAACGTCCTGTTCAGCAAACTGGTCGCCTTCAAGGAGGCGACGCCTGGAACTATCCCGACGCTGACCAGCGGCGGCCGCAAGATGCTCGTCTCGCCAACTGGCGTGATCAGCGACGGCGTGACCATTGAACTCGGCGCAGAGCGATCAGTCGCACTTCGCAACCCACTCATCTCCACAACCGGCACGATCGTCTCCATTGAGCCAACACTGAGCGCAACGGTTCCTGCAATCTCAATCGGCGAACTTCCAATCTGGCTCTCAATGACTCGCGGCACGGCAGTCAGCGGCACTGCTGCTCCATACACGTGGGACTACGACTACTCGATGACGGCGAGCAACTCGCCGCAGTCCTACACGCTCGTGGCGACCGATGGGATTCAGCAGTACGCGGTGAACTACTGCTTGGCTGAGTCCATCACGATCGCAGCAGACCGCAACGGACTGACGAACCTGAGCGCAAACCTCTTCGCGCAGAACGTCGCCAAGAACAGCGCGACGCTTGCCGAAGGGACGCCAACCTCGCCAATGATGGCAGGACGACTCTGGAACGCCTACCAGCACGGCACTGCCTTCCCAGGCACGGCTGACGGCACGGCGTATGAATACCTGCTCGACTTCTCGCTGGAGTTCAGCAGCGGCAACACACGCCAGTCCTACCTCGCGGGAACCACCACGTTCAGCACCAATGCTGAAAGCGGACCGTTCACCGGCACGCTGACGATGACGGTCTCCTCGACCGCTTCGGCAGTGAGCACCTGGTATGACGCCTACCGCGCCGCAACGCCACGAGGCGTGCGACTTGCGTGGAGCAATGGCACATACGCGACGAACATTATGGCGATGATCGTTCCAACCGAAGTGCAGCAGATGGCTGGCGCTGAGGATGGGCTGACGACGATGGCCGTGACCGGCACGCTCGTCTACGATCCAACCAGCGCGAAGTCACTCAGGATTCACACGACAAGCGACCTAGCAGCCCTGCCGTAAATCGGCAGGAGAGGAGGAGTAAATGGCAGCAAGCAAGCCTGACTTTCGCACCGTTGATGTAGTTCTCGGTGCGCCGTTTGACGGTTGGAAGGCAACGATGAAAGCCGAAGGCGTACCAGCGCGTGTGTTCATAGATCTCCAGAGTGGAAATGTGGAACGCGCAATGTACGCGGTTGAGCGCCTGATCGTTGATCACAACTTCCTGACTGAGACTGGCGAGGAAGCAGAATCCGTGCTTGACGCACCGATGGATGCACTCACCGAAGTCATCAGCAAGTGGTCGGAGGCAGTCGCAGCACTCCCCCCTCGCTGAGACTCGACGCCCAGCGGCTGGCGGCGGGTCGTTCCATCTCGCCGCACCCGCTACTCTTGGCACACCTAATCGGCAAAGAGTTCGGCATCGCGCCGCACGAAGTGCTGAACTGGGACGCGGGTGACTTCGCTCGGACCGCGCAGTTGATGAGCGACTTGCAGCCTAAGGAGAACCGTGGCCGCTAACTCACTGGACCGACTGACGATCTCCTTCAACGTGGACTCCAACTATGAGGCGCTGCGTCTTGGCTTCCTGCAAGGAGCAAATCCAAGCGCCTACAAGCGCCTGCTCAGCGTGGCGACCCTGAACGCTGCACGCACAATGGTCAAGCCAATGCGCGCCGAAGCGCCAGTTGGCAAGACGACCAAGACGCCAGGACGACTCCGCAAGGCAGTCACGGCACGCCGTGCTCGATTCAACACGCCTGCCGCAGTGGTCGGTCCGAGGGCTGGACGCAGCCGAGACGGTGGTTCTGGTGGAGCGTGGTATCGCTGGTTCGTCACGAGTGGAATCAGTGGAGTGCGGCAAACCAAGAACGGCGTGAAGGCAGTGAAACCAGTTCCAGCCAATCCGTTCGTGACGCGAGTCTCAAAGAACGAGGCGCATCAGCGCACTGCGATGGAGGCGATGGCAAAGACGGTAGAATCGTTCTTCAACAACGAAGCGTTCCGCAACACAATCCTCAAGTTCAAGCGAGGGAGACGATAGATGGCGTTTGGATCTGACCGCTCAGCGAACTTCGTCATTGCGGCAAAGGACGCCGCGACGCAGCCTCTTGGCAACATTGGGCGTGCGATGGGCAAACTCAGGAGCACCGCTGGGACGGTGTTCAAGGCAATCGGCGCCGCTGCACTTGCAGCCGGTGCAGCCATTGCCGCTTTCGCAGCCAACGCGATTATGGCCGCAGCGGAGGACGAGAAAGCCACAATCAGACTCAATGCGGCGCTCAAGGCACGCGGCTATGAGATGGATCAACTCGCACCGAGGATTGACGAGCAGATCAAGGCGATGGCTCGCCTCGGCTTTACGGATGATCAGGTTCGTTCTGGGCTAGAGGTCGGATCGCGATTCTTCAAGAATCAAGAGCGCCTACTGCAAGCCAATGCGGTCGCAGCGAACATCGCAGCAGCGACTGGCAAGGATCTCAGCACGGTGATGCTCGCCATCGGGCGAGGAGCACAGGGCAGCACGCGAGGTCTCGCCTCCCTCGGCATTGAGGTTGAGAAGGGCGCGAAACTCAAGGACATCCTGCGCGCAGCCGATGAGAAGTATCTCGGAGTGGCAGAGGAAGTCGCCAACAGCACGAGCGGCAAGTTCGCAGCGGCTCAGATTCGCTTCAACGAGGCGATCGAGACCTTCGGCGCGAAGTTGCTTCCGATGGTCAATGAGGCACTTGCCTTCATCACGGAGACGGCACTGCCTGCGTTTGAGCGGCTGATGGACGACATCGGACCGATCGTCAGCGACCTCGTGGACAACTATGTTCGACCGCTCGTGGATTCTGTCGGCGAACTCTTCGCAATCTTTGACAGCGGCGAAGGCTCAATCAACCTTCTCACGCTCGCGCTGACACCGCTCAAGTTGGCTCTTGAGGCCATCAAGATCGTCATTGACGCAATCGTCGCTGGTCTGAAGATCATCGGCATTGGCAAGGGAAGCGACCCTGCAAAGAATCTGCAGAAGGCTGCGGAGGATGCTGGCTACTCTGGCGGCTCATTCATCAACCCGATGAACCGAGGCGGCGGCACGCCAATCACGACGAACACGAACCTCTATCTGGACGGCCGTATCGTCGCCCAGAGCACAGACACTTATCTGGGGCGGCAGGCGCAGAACAGCGGCAACTCCCGCCTGTACCCATAAATGGCGACCGCGCCGTATCAACTCTGGATTGACTGTCCAGCCGTCGCAAGTGCGGTGCGATCTGGCAGCACGGTCACGATCACAACGGTCTCCAATCACAGCATCGTGCCAGGCGCGGTGATCGCGCTTGAGGGAATCACCGGCACTGCTGGGACCTCGATGAACGCTGCGTGGACGGTTGCCACCGTTCCAAGCGGAACAACGTTCACGTTCACGTCTGCTGGCTCTGCTGGCACGGCGACCGTACTCGCCGACACTGACTACATCGCGGCTCTCTCGCAGGACGTATTGAATCCACTGATCAACTACACAGGCACTGATCGCAACTCGGCGCTCTATGTGCCGACAGAATCCATCCGAATGGCGGCATCTGGCGACGGAGCGGGTGCCACGATGTCCTTCTCGGTGATGCAGGACGACACGCCATCGGCTGGTCCGTGGTGGCTCCTGACGCCAGACGAGG
>Ga0315903_10009587_pt1 | contig 11683 bp, 10 predicted proteins | sample LakEriMetagenome_7_FD_203524 | JGI IMG/M metagenome (GOLD analysis project Ga0315903, IMG submission 203524) | Freshwater fungal communities from buoy surface, Lake Erie, Ohio, United States - Buoy 2 MA119 | ecosystem: Environmental > Aquatic > Freshwater > Lake | place: USA: Lake Erie, Ohio...
TCGGTTCGGGCTGGTTGTTGGACGAGTACACATAGTGCCAGGCGGGATTTTGTGCCGATGGATTTTTGGAAAAAGGCAAGGCTTCGAGTTGATCGTCTTGGCCGTTGGCTCCGTCTAAAATAAAGTTGGGATTGACTTTGTTTTGGTGTTTGTATAATTTACCAGAAGCGAACCACCCAATATTGCCCGATTTGTCGCCATACATTACATTCAATCCGGGTGCCGCAATAAGTCCTACACTTTGGTGAAACCCCTCGCAATTTTTCGCGTGCGACAACTGATACACCGCCTCAATTATTGGATTGGGTTGCTGCAAATAGACCCAAGACATGGCCACGGGTTGCTTGCTGTCTACACCCTCTAAAATTTGATTAACAATTGGTCCATGCACACTCGATTTTAGCGCAATTGAAACCGCTGTGCTGTCTTTTACCACTATGCGCTTGGTCTTTTTCGTAAAAGCAACATAGCCCGATTTCGTTTGGTACGTATCGGCATTATTCGGATTGGATTTCTCGGTATAAAAATCAACATCATCGTTTTCAAACATGGTCAAACCATAGGCATAGTTCCGGTTGTGCCCCAACAACGGATAGGGAACGCCAGCCATATAATAGCCGTACATTTCATGTTTTGGCGTAACGATATGCGCCTCATACCAGGTGCCCGGTTGCGAAAACCCAATGTGTGGATCGTTGGCAAAAATCACCTGCTTGTTTTGGGTTTTGGTAGCACCAATTACCCAGCTGTTGCTTCCAATAAAGGGCGGAACTGGACTGTTTTCAAGTACTTGCGCCAAGGCTGTGGCAATTGGCGTATAATCGGTGGCAGGGGTTTTGGCGCTTTTGATTTGCACGGTATTCCATTGGCCTTCAACGCCAAAATCAGTTAGATAGGCTGGTCCCCATTTATCCCGGATATGCGTCAACAACGGATCTGTTTTTTGCGCCATCGCAAAGCTAAACGACATGAATCCCAATACGTTGTGAATATCTTTGAGTGTAAATTGCGTTTTTTCAAGCCCTAATAAGTGGTACTCAATAGGCGTTGGACCATCGGCAATAAATTGATTGATTCCTTTTAAATAAGCCAAACTCAATTGGTAACTCGGACTGTTTTTATCCAATTTGGCCACCGCTTGTTCCGAATTTTCATCAATGCCAATTCCCGCAAAAAAGCGATCGGTCTTTAGCAATTTTGATCCAAAAATTTCAGACAATCTTCCCGGAGCAATGCGGCGCATGAGTTCCATTTGCCACAACCGATCTTGGGCGTGAACATAGCCTAGAGCCAGCATCGCATCAGCTTCGGATTGGGCATAAATGTGTGGAATACCGAAGTCATCAAAGTAAACAGCCGTTTCTTTTTGTATACCAGGTAACTCTTTTTGTCCTGCATAGTTTGGTTTTAGGTACTGCACAAAGGCAAACCCTGATCCAGCCATTACCAGTAAAACCAACACGAAGCCTACTAAAATTTTGTAGCGCTTTTTTACCTTTCCGTTTCGTTTGATGGCCATGGCTTTTAGATTATTTGGCAGCAATTCCCGCTTTTAAAATTTGCCCAAATTGATACATGTCTTCGTAGGAGGTATACAAAGGCACAGGCGCCAAGCGAATCACGTTGGGTTCGCGCCAATCGGTAATCACGCCGTTTTGCATCAAATAGTCAAATAATCGGCGGCCTTCGCCGTGCAAAAAAACCGAAAGTTGACAAGCGCGTTCTTTGGGATTTGAAGGAGTAATCACTTCAAAAGCCCCCGAAACTTCTCGGCTAATTTCTTGTAAAATAAATTCCAAATAGCTCGTTATCTGGTCGCGTTTGGTCACCAAAGCCGGCATGCCCACTTCGTCAAATAAGTGTACAGAAGCCAAATAGGGCGCCAAAGACAAAATAGGCAAGTTGCTGATTTGCCAGCCGTCGGCACCTTGAACCGGATCAAATTGCGGTTCCATTTTAAATCGACGTTCTTTGTTGTGTCCCCACCAGCCTGCAAAACGAGGCAATTGTGAATTGGAATGATGCATTTCGTGTATAAAACAGCCCGACGCATTTCCAGGCCCCGAATTCATGTATTTGTAACTGCACCAAGCCGCAAAATCGACCTGCCAATCGTGCAACTTCATTTCGATATTTCCGGCAGCATGCGCCAAATCCCAACCCACATAGGCGCCCACATCGTGGCCCGCTTGGGTAATGATTTTCATGTCAAACACCTGTCCAGTATAATAATTTACGCCTCCTATCAAGACCAAAGCCACGGCATCGCCTTCTTGACGAATCACCTCCAACACATCTTCCAATCGGATGTTGTGTTCGCCCTCGCGGCGCTTGATTTCGACCAAAGCTGTTTTAGGATCATAGCCGTGAAACTGGATTTGACTTTGGATCATGTATTGATCAGACGGAAACGCTTTTTCTTCGCAAATGATTTTATAACGGGTAGCCGTAGGCTGATAAAACGACACCATTAGCAAATGCAAATTCACCGTGAGTGTATTCATCACCGTAACTTCTGATGGTTTGGCGCCCACAATTTTACCCAAGGGCTCGGCAAAACGTTCGTGGTAATCCCACCAAGGTTTCTCGGCATAAAAATGCCCTTCGACCGCCAAATTGGCCCAGTCGCTCATGATTTCATCTACATAGGCTTTGCTGCGTTTGGGTTGCAATCCCAAGGAATTTCCGGTAAAATAAATCACGTCTTTTCCGTGGTGTTGCGGAAAAATAAATTCTTTTTTATAGTGCGCCAACGGATCTTGTGCGTCCAATTGCTGCGCATAGGCAAGGGTATTTTGAAAACTCATGCGTGTGGTTTTAGTGGGCATAAATGTAGCATTTTCGCGTTGAGTAATACGAATTCCTTTTACAGATTTTTTGACTTTAGATGAGAGAAGGGTTGGCGGTTGTGGGTTGTCTGTTATTGGTTTACAGTTGACGGTTAACAGTTTACAGTGGTTCTTAGTAAATACGATAATTCAAAACCGGAGAGCTTTGCTCGAACTGGCGAAGCAATAAAAAATCACCAATCAAAAATCGTTAATCGAATAAGTTCTTAGTATACTCCAACAACTCCACTCTCGAGAGGGGCTGGGGGTGTGTTTTTTAGTTGTAAGTTAACAGTTGACAGTTTACAGTGTTTCTCAGATTACATCTTAATTCAAAAATCACATATCAACACCCGAGAGCTTTGCTCGAACTGGCGAAGCAATCAAAAATCACCAATCAAAAATCGTTAATCGAAATAGTTCTTAGTATACACCTACCCTTTCGACTTTACGACTTTAAACTTTACGACTAAAAAAAACCGGCTCTTCCGCCGGTCTTTTTTTTATATAATCAACATCGCATCTCCATACGAGTAAAAGCGGTAGCCTTCTTTGATGGCTTCTTCGTAGGCTTGCTTCATGAGGTCGTGACCACAGAACGCCGAGATCATCATCAATAAGGTAGATTTTGGCGTATGGAAATTGGTAATCATGCAATCGGCGATACTAAAATCGTGCGGAGGAAAAATAAATTTATTGGTCCAACCGGTAAATGGATTCAAGGTTCTAGCCGATGAAACCGAACTTTCAATGGCGCGCATCGAAGTAGTTCCCACTGCACAAACGCGTTTTTTATTGATTTTGGCATTGTTTACAATGTCGCAGGCTTTTTCTGAGATAAACAACTCTTCCGAATCCATTTTGTGTTTAGACAAATCTTCTACCTCAACCGGATTAAAAGTACCTAAACCTACGTGCAAGGTTACTTCTGCAAAATGCACGCCTTTTATTTCCAAGCGTTTCAATAAATGTTTCGAAAAGTGCAAGCCCGCAGTTGGTGCCGCTACGGCTCCTTCTTCTTTGGCATATATGGTTTGGTAACGCTCGGCATCTTCTGGCACAACCTCGCGGTTGATGTATTTTGGAATGGGCGTTTCTCCCAATTCGGTTAGTTTTCTACGAAACTCTTCATACGATCCATCGTATAAAAAGCGGAGCGTACGGCCACGTGAAGTGGTGTTATCAATAACTTCGGCCACCAACGAATCGTCGTCGCCAAAGTATAATTTATTACCAATTCTAATTTTTCGCGCTGGGTCAACCAACACATCCCACAAACGTTGTTCGGCATTCAATTCGCGCAACAAAAACACCTCGATGCGGGCACCGGTTTTCTCTTTATTTCCGTACAAACGGGCTGGAAATACTTTGGTGTTGTTTAAAATCATCACATCGCCGTCCTCAAAATAATCGATCACGTCTTTAAACATTTTGTGTTCAATGGTTTTGGTGGCTCTGTTGATCACCATTAAGCGCGATTCATCTCTGTTTTCGGTAGGGAATTCGGCTAATAATTCTTTGGGCAAATTAAAATTGAAGTGCGATAATTTCATAGTCTGAACGTAGTGTTACAAATTAAATTCAAGCCAATGGGCTGTTTCTCAAAGGAGCGCAAATATACTATCGTGAAAGAGCGGATGTCAAGTGTTTTGTGGTTTATTTTTGAAATTGCCCTAAACACAAAGGCTGCGAAGTTTTATTGTTGGCATTGAAACCCAATTTGATCCAAATGCGTCCAAAATTCGGGATAGGATTTGGCTACAACCTCCGGATTTTGAATGCTAATGGGAATTTTTACGGCCAAACACGCAAATGCCAAGGCCATGCGGTGGTCGTTGTAGGTATCAATTTGCACATCCGATTTGAGCTGATGTGGCGACTGCAAACGCAAGGAATTTTCGGTGATTTGCACGGCTACACCCAACTTGGTCAATTCGGTTTGGAGCGCCAGCAAGCGATCGGTTTCTTTGATTTTGAGCGATTGCAATCCGCTGATAAACGCGTTACATCCCAAGCCCGCACAAGTCACCGCGATGGTTTGCGCCAAATCGGGTTGGGCCAATACATTAAATTCTAGTTCAGGCGTAGTTGAAAAATCGACTGCATGTTCTTTTTTGAGGATGATGTAATTTCCTTCATAGGTGGTGCGCACGCCAAATACAGCAAATAATTGCGCCACTTCGGCATCGCCTTGACGACTTTTGGGCAAAAAGGTACTGAGGGAAATTGAGGTTCCCACTGCAGTTAATGCGATTATTGCATAATAATAGGACGCCGAAGACCAATCGGATTCGAGTTTAATTGTTTGCGGAATTACTTCCGGCAAGGGGGAAATATGAAAACGGTTGTCGTGTTGTTGCAGCTCGACACCGATGCTTTTCAATAAAGTCATGGTCATGGTGATATAGGGCGCCGAAACAACCTCATCTTCAAGAGTCAAATCAAGTCCGTTGGGCAACGAAGCGCCTATAAGCAACAAGGCGGTAATAAATTGACTGCTTTGGGCTGCCGAAAGGGTAACCAAATGATTCGTTAGTTTTTGTCCTGTAATTTTCAAGGGAGGAAAACCTTCTTTTTCTAGATAAGTTATCGAAGCCCCCAAGGAACGCAAGGCATGAACCAAAGGCGCGATGGGGCGCTCGTGCAAACGGGATGATCCTTTTAGCACCACAGAAACGCCATCTTTGCAAGCAAAATAGGCCGTTAAAAAACGCAAGGCTGTGCCGGCGTGGTGGCAATCAATGTTACCTGTTTGTTGGGATAATGCGAATTGCATCACACGCACATCATCGGCAGAAGAATGACCTAAAATAGAAATGGCGGGATATAACGCTTGAAGAATCAACGTCCGATTTAGTTCTGATTTTGACGAAGACAATTCGAGCGTGCCCAAATGACTTCCAAATTCAACCGAGCGACTATCTACCTGCATTAGGAACGTAGTTTATCGTTTTGTTGGTGACGATCGTGGTCGCGTTGGGTTTTGAGGTCCAACTTTTTGTCAAAGGCCGCTTGCAAATCGATGCCGGTTTGATTGGCCAAACAAAGCACTACAAACACCACATCGGCCAATTCTTCGCCCAGGTCTTTGGCTTTGTCTGATTCTTTTTCGGATTGTTCGCCGTAGCGACGGGCAATAATGCGGGCAACCTCTCCTACTTCTTCGGTGAGCTGGGCCATGTTGGTGAGTTCGTTAAAATAACGCACCCCGTGGTTTTTGATCCAATTGTCTACTTCGAGTTGGCTGTTTTTTAAATCCATCAGATTTTATTTTTAGAATCAATGAGTATCGTGACTGGGCCATCATTAAGCAAAGACACCTGCATGTCGGCGCCAAATTGACCCGTTTGTATTGTTTTTTGTAATGCCCATTCAAACGCTTGAATACACTTTTCATAGAGTGGAATGGCGATTTCGGGCTTGGCCGCCTGAATATAGGAAGGCCGTTTTCCTTTTTTGGTTGAGGCGTGTAAGGTAAATTGACTCACCAACAACAATGATCCGCCGGTTTCGAGCAAGGAACAGTTCATCACGCCATTTTCGTCATTAAAAATGCGCAGATTGACCGTTTTGGCTACTACCCAATCAATGTCTTCTTGGGTATCGGCGGCTTCAAACCCCACCAAAACCAACACCCCTTTTTCTATTTGCCCCACCACTTTTTCATCAATGGCCACCTGGGCCGAACGCACGCGTTGAATCACTACTTTCATGGCTTAGGATTTTCGGGTGGCATCGCTGGCTGTGCGATCGTCGTTGTAAATATCCGTGCGGTAATGTTCGTCATCGCCTTCGAGAATTTGCAAATACGAGCGGTAACGCGACCAGGCGATTTCGTCGTTTTCGAGCGCATTTTTTACGGCACAATGTGGTTCTTCTTTGTGCAAACAGTTGTGGAATTTACACTGGGATTTGCGTTGAAAGAATTCGGGAAAATACCCGCCAATTTCGGACGGCTGCATGTCAACCATACCAAATCCTTTTATTCCTGGCGTATCGATTATTTTGGCGTCAAATGACAGATCATACATTTCGGCAAAGGTGGTGGTATGCTGACCTTGTTGACTTTGCTCGGAAATTTCGGTGGTTTTGAGATGCAAGCCCGGTTCTAAGGCATTGACCAAGGTGGATTTACCCACGCCTGAATGCCCCGAAAACATACTCACTTTCCCCAACATTAATTCCTTTAATTGTTCCAAACCCTTTTGTTGCGTGGAGGAAACCCGCAAACAGGTGTAGCCAATTTCTTGGTAAATGTGTTGCAAGTACAATTGCTCGTCGAGGTTCGTATCGTCGAGCGTATCAATTTTATTAAATACCAATACAGCCGGTATACCATAGGCCTCGGCTGTGGTCAAAAACCGATCAATAAAAGAGGTGGTCGTGGGTGGATTGGAAATAGTGATCAATAAAAATACTTGATCAATATTGGACGCAATGATGTGCAGTTGTTTGGACAAATTCACCGACTTGCGGACGATGTAATTTTTGCGTTCGTGTATGTGGTAAATCGTGCCGGTTGTGGTGTCTGAAGTGATTTCTAATTCATAATCTACCAAATCGCCCACCGCAATAGGGTTGGTGCTTTTAATGCCCTTCATACGGAATTTTCCCTTCATGCGGCATTCCAAGAAATTGCCTTGTTCGGTTTTTACCGTGTACCAACTTCCTGTCGATTTGTATACAATTCCTGTCATCTTAGCCAATTGCATTACAAATCTGGGTTATAAATTACTTGTTCTTGGTGGTGGATACTTTCTTGGTGAATAGCCTTGAAAATGCGCAAGATAAACTCCTGACTTAAATCCTTTTCGTTTCCAGCCTGTATCATTTTTTCGAGCAAGGCATTCCAACGGTCTTGTTGGAGTACAGCTACGTTGTTTTCTTTTTTTAAAACCCCAATCTCACTCGCTATTTGCATGCGGTTGCCCAAAATATCAAGCAACTTTACATCATAGGCATCAATATGCAAACGCAAATTGCGCAAGGCCGCTTGGTAGGCCTCGGCCGAATCGGTTTTTTTAGGAATGCGCAAATCGGCCCATAATTCGACCAGGCGTTCGGGGGTAATTTGCTGGGCAGCATCACTCCAAGCTTCGTCAGGTGTGCAATGGGATTCAATCATGAGCCCTTGGTAGTTCAAGTCGAGAGCTTGTTGGGCCACTTCTTGTAACAAATCGCGTCTACCTGCTATGTGCGACGGATCGCAAAACAAAGGCAGTTCGGGAAATTTGCGTTGCAACTCGATGGCAATTTGCCATTCGGGCAGGTTGCGGTATCGTGATTTGTCGTAGGTTGAAAATCCACGGTGCACAGCACCCAATTTTTTAATATCGGCTTGGGCCAAGCGTTCTATCGCGCCTATCCACAAGGCCAAATCAGGATTGACTGGGTTTTTTACCAAGACAATTTTATCGGTGTTTTGAAGCACATCGGCTATTTCTTGAACCGCAAAAGGATTAACGGTAGTTCGGGCGCCAATCCACAATACATCTACATCATGAGCCAGAGCCAATTTTACATGGGTGGCATTGGCTACCTCAACAGCGGTGAGCAGTCCAGTTTCGGCTTTGACGCGTTGCAACCAGGGCAGGCCAATTTCGCCTACGCCTTCAAATCCACCCGGACGGGTTCTTGGTTTCCAAATTCCCGCTCTAAAAATTCGGGCAGGAGTAGCTTGCAATCCATGAGCAGTGGCCATGACTTGCGCTTCGGTTTCGGCGCTGCAAGGTCCGGCAATGAGCAAGGGTTGTTCATTTGACAACGCCTGTACCCAATCTCCCCAAGTTGAATTGCTATCCATAGTGTATAATCTGCCGTAAAAATAATTCCTTTTTGCGATATAACCCCCATCGCTCTGGTCTATTTGCAGCAACTAAATTTTTAACTGTTGCAAAGCGAAAAAAACTGTTGGGCTTATTTTTGAAACCCCACAATTGGTTACTTTTGTGACAAATCTTTGTTATGTCAATTGAAGTTCAGCACATCTCCAAAAATTATGGCACGCAAAAAGCCTTAAACGACCTTTCGTTTAGCATCAAAAAAGGAGAAATTGTAGGTTTTTTGGGCCCCAACGGCGCCGGAAAATCGACCTTGATGAAAATCCTAACCACCTACCTCTCTGCCGATCAAGGCACCGCTTTGGTAAATGGGTTTGATGTATCTACACAACAACTGCAGGTGCAACAATCGATTGGGTATTTACCCGAACACAACCCTTTGTATTTGGATTTATATGTGCGCGAATATTTGGCCTACCAAGCCGAGGTATACAAAGTCGATAAAAGCCGCATTGCAGCAGTGATTGAACTCACCGGATTGCAAAAAGAAGCCCATAAAAAAATAGGACAATTGTCCAAAGGCTACCGCCAACGTGTGGGATTGGCCAGCGCCTTGTTGCACGATCCAGCAGTACTCATTTTGGATGAACCTACTACCGGTTTGGACCCGAATCAATTGGTTGACATTCGGGCGGTGATTAAGGCCGTTGGTAAAAACAAAACGGTCTTGTTATCTACCCACATCATGCAAGAAGTAGAGGCCCTTTGCGATCGGGTGATCATCATCAACGAAGGCGAATTGGTGGCCGACAAAAAAATTGAGGCTGTAGTAGCTGCTCAAAAACAACAACTCATTGAAGTTGAATTTGACCAAGCGGTTTCAGCGGAATTACTGGAGACTATCCCGCATTTAATTGCCAAGTTGCACACAGGAGGAAATGGTTGGGAACTCACTTTTAGTTCAGAAAATGATGTCCGCACGGATGTTTTTGATTTTGCCCAAGCCAACGGACTCAAAACCCTTCAAATCAATCTAAAAAACAAAAATTTAGAAACGGTATTTCACGAATTAACGCAGAAGTAAAAACCTAATTGAAGATAATCCTTCCGCGGTAATATTCTTGCACATTTACTATGGGCGGTCGAGGACTACAATAGATGTTTCCCAAATTATAAATGGATCCCGTAATGGACTCTACCGGATGCAAATACATATCGTTGGAACCACGGTGGTACACTTGTATGGCATTGGCTACTAACTCTTGGCCATAAAAAATACCGCCCCATTCATAAAAATTTACCCATAAATTTTGCACTGAGCCACGAATATAATAACGAGAAAGGTCGTTGTTTTCTATGGTTAAGTTGGGGCAATTTACTTCTAATCTAAAATCGCCATTTCCCACACCCTTGTAGCCATCTAAAATATCCATGGCATACAAACGCAAATGCGGAAACGACAAAACACCAACTGAAGTAATTTCGAGTTCGGTTTTGGAATGGATGTGAGTAAGATCAGGTGCCGTAATATAGACGGTTGTTTGCCCGTATTCCCGTGTCCAATTGCACGAAGTGTTGTCTTTTACGGTCAACATTTGATTTTCTATACTAACTTGTATATCGTCAACCAAATTTTGACCGGCTTTTACTGTTACGCTATACTCCGAACCCTGCGCCACCACCAAAGCAATACCTCTGTTGACAATGATTTTTGAAAATGTTTGTCCTTCTAAATCAATGGACTTAGTGGCTATGGGGCCTGAAGATTTTACACAATCGTCGAGTCCAGCGCATGAAACGACGGAGAACAACATGCTAAATGCGCAAACAAAATAAGAAAGTGCTTTCATACAATTATAATCTAACGCCTATGGCAAATTCGGTAGCTTCAGCCATGAATCCATGGGTTTTTACGCCTACTCCTGTAAATATATTTTTGCTGATATAATATTTTATACCCAAGCGATCGTACACCGATATATCCATTTTGAACGGTTGATAGATATAATAACCCAACTGGGCTTCGAGCGACAAGCGGTTGATTAATAGTTCGTAGCCTGCAAATACACCTACCCGTTTGTAATCGGTGTTTGGATCAAGTTGTAATTCAGGGAAAGCAATCGATTTGTAGCGGATGTACTCTTGATTAGAGGTGGTAAAAAACACTTCGGCACCCGCTTGAATGGCGCTTTTTCTACTCACTCGTTTGTCTACAAATCCACTTATGTGGTAAAATGGCTTTTGTCCGCTCCCAACACTTGGGCTTTCGTTGAGACCGCTGCGCAAAACAACAGTGTACTTCAACGGCTCGGTATAGGTGGTTTTGATTGAGTCATTTGCCACAGGCAATGTTATGGGATTAAAGTCATAGTGCACACCAAGTGTAATACCGTAGGTATTGACTCCACTGTTGGGCGATTTGAATCGTCCGTTTGAATAATGCGAAAAAAAGAATCCCAAATCAACACCCAAGTTGTCAATGACACGGTCGCGGGTGTAGCCAATAACAAAATCGGTATTACCCATAAACCGAGATCCAAACGCCCGGTTCTTACTGTTGGTTACCCGATCATAAGGATTGGTAGTCATGGCCAAGCCTTGGGCAATTTTCAAACTTAGATGCCGGTTGGCAAAATAAAATTTATAGAAACCCCCTGCCGCTGAACTGTAGCCTAATATTGGGTTCTTGAAATCTTGGTACACAAAATAAATGCCATAATCTGGGTAATTATAGGCTTTTTCCCATTCGTGTTTTCCGGTTGATTTGTGAGCGTAACTCAACATAAAACCGTCGGGATGTCCTGTAATAAACTGCACCATATAAGGCGAATGCAGCAACACATTGCCCCGAAGTACCGCAGCTTCTATGGCAAATGGTCTGGGCTGTTTTTGGGTCCAACCCACTGAACACAACAAACAAAAAAAACTGACACAAACGGATTTCATGAAATCGATTTGGCGCAAATATATTCTATTTTTTAAAACAGCGCTTGGGCAATTTGTTTGATATTATCGGCCTTCCCCATAGAGTAATAATGCAAGACCGGTATTCCGGCTGCCAACAATTCCTTGCTT
>Ga0315903_10009588_pt1 | contig 11682 bp, 8 predicted proteins | sample LakEriMetagenome_7_FD_203524 | JGI IMG/M metagenome (GOLD analysis project Ga0315903, IMG submission 203524) | Freshwater fungal communities from buoy surface, Lake Erie, Ohio, United States - Buoy 2 MA119 | ecosystem: Environmental > Aquatic > Freshwater > Lake | place: USA: Lake Erie, Ohio...
AGGTCCATATCGGGAAAACCAAACTGGGGCAAATATTAAATTAAAAGATTTAGCAATTGTGCAATCAGAAGGTCCATCATTTAGTGTTGAAGGTTGGAAAGTTAATTGGGAAAGATGGAATTTAAGAGTTGGATTTTGTCAACGAGAAGGTCTTGTCATTCATGACGTAAAATTCAAAGATCAAGATAAAGAACGAAAGATTGCTCATCGCTTATCAATTGCAGAATTAGTTATTCCTTACGGGGATCCAAGCCAAGGTGCTTATCGAAAAAATGCATTTGACACTGGTGAATTTGGCCTAGGAAATTACACAAATTCCTTAACGCTAGGTTGCGATTGTTTGGGTGAAATTGTTTATTTAGATGTGGCCGTCACAACACCAGATGGATCTATAAGAGAAATTCCAAATGCCATCTGTATGCATGAAGAAGATAATGGAATCTTGTGGAAACACGTTGATGCTGATGGTCATACTGAAGTAAGAAGAGGCAGAAGATTTGTGGTCTCTTCAATCGTTACGGTAAATAATTATGAGTATGGGTATTTCTGGTATTTCTACCAAGATGGATCAATTGAATTTGAAGCTAAGTTAACAGGAATTGTTTTAACTGTTGCAGATGCCATTGGGAAAGATCATCCTTCAGCTACAGAATTAGAACCTGGGTTATGGGCACCGTATCATCAACACATTTTGTGTGCCCGACTTGATTTGGATATCGAAGGAGAAAAAAACAGTGTGTTTGAAGTTGAATCATTTGCACATCCACAAGGTGAAAAGAATCCTTATGGTGGAGCCTATGAAACAAAAGAAACTCTATTTTCTAAAGAAAAGGAATCTCAAAGAGTAATTGATCCTTTCAGTGGCAGATATTGGAAAATAGTTAATCAGCAAGTTAAAAATCATATGGATCACCCAGTTGGTTATAAGTTAATTCCAGGACATACAACTTTTCCATTAGCTTTACCTGATTCAACAATTGGTAAAAAAGCAGGGTTTATGTATAAGCATTTATGGGTAACAAAAAATAATGAATCAGAGAAATACCCAGCTGGTGATTATCCGTTTCAGCATCCAGGTGGTGCGGGTTTGCCTGAATGGACTAAAGCAAATAGAAGTATTGAAAATGAAGATGTTGTCCTTTGGTATGTGTTTGGCACAAACCATATTCCCAGAACTGAAGATTGGCCAGTGATGCCAGTTGAGAGAACGGGTTTTCATTTGAAGCCCAGTGGTTTCTTTAAGCGAAGTCCTGGAATAGATGTGGCACCCTCAAAACCAAGTTGTCATTAAACAGAGATTCTAAAAATTTTAGAAATTTATTACTTATTAGAAACTAAAGAAACCATTTCGTAAATTAAATGTGAAGCAGCAATGCCTGTTATTTCTGCATGGTCATATGCTGGTGCAACCTCCACCACGTCTCCACCAACTAAATTAGTTGATTTCAATCCTCGTAAAACTGCCAGTAATTCTCTACTTGTTAATCCACCCATTTCAGGAGTGCCGGTACCTGGAGCAAATCCTGGGTCCAAGACATCAATATCGATTGAAACATAAACCGGTGTGTCTCCTACTCGGGTTTTTACTTTATTAATGATTTCTTCTAATGAAAAATTATTAAAATCAATAGATGAAACTATTCCAAAACCAAATTTTTTATCGCTAGCAAGATCTTCTTTGTCATAAAGTGGTCCACGAATTCCAACATGCATACATTTTTCTGGAGCTAGTAATTTTTCTTCCCACGCTCTTCTAAATGGTGTTCCATGGGTATAAGAAGCATTCATGTAGGTATCCCAAGTATCCAAATGAGCATCAAAATGAACCAAGGCAATTTGCCCATAAACTTTATTCAAACTTCTCAGTAATGCCAAAGCAATTGTGTGATCCCCACCAATAGTAAAAAGTGGTTTTCCTTTGTCAATTAATATGCTTGCATGCTTTTCCAGACCAACTAATGCTTCTTGAATGTTAAATGGATTCATGATCGCATCACCTGCATCTACAACTTGTAGTTTTGCAAAAGGTGAAACATCTTGGGCTGGGTTATATGGTCTTAATAATCTTGAAGCTTGTCTTACATGTGAAGGACCAAATCTTGCACCTGGTCTGTAAGAAACTCCAGCATCAAATGGGGCACCTAAAATTGCAACATCGTATTTAGAAACATCTTCGATTCTAGGCAGTCTTGCAAAAGTTGTGTGTCCGCCAAAACGAGGAACATCAACTCCACTTACAGGACCAACGTTGCCATTTACTTTGATGTTATTTCTTAACGGATCATTTATTTCAGGTGTTGTCATAGGCACTAATCTATTCGGGCATTGGGGATAGGTGTTCGTGGACTGCTACCCACTTGTTTGCTACAAAATTAAACACAATAGTTTCTCTTTCCTTGAAAGAGTTTTGCCCATCATTTGTCCCAAGTGTGGTTGCAACATCGTGAGAAAAAATTGCTAGTTCACCAAACATTTGCACTCTTTGGTTAGTTGAAGAACAAGACTTAACTTTAAAGCCCCATTCGTTTTCCCATTTCTGCCATTCTTTTTGGTACTCAGCTTTACTTACTAAAACGTTTGGAGATGTGTGAAAAATGAAAACCGCGTTCAGATCAAAACAAGAAAAATATCCTTCAAAATCGTGAGCCGCAAAACGAGAAACAAGGTGTGCCGCAGCTTGCAGCACACCTTGTTCGTTACTCATATTTATATCTTTGCTTACTACTTTGTTTTAACTAAACGTGACCCTTTTGGACCATATGCACTCTTTGGTTCTGGCCAAATAGTGAGAAACAATATGTACAAAATGGCTGCAGAAGTGATTGAAACTGGAAGGGAAACATCAATTCCACCACCAACTAATGCACTCCACGGACCAATCAACAATGGTGGGTAATAAGCAAACATCAGACCCAAAAGTGCAGATGGAATCCACGCAAGAATTGCTCTCCAGTTAAACCCGGCGTTAAACCAATAAATTCCGCCAGTTTTACCTTTGTTGAAGACTTGCACATCTTCTGGTGAGTACCAACCACGACGAACATAAAAACCAAGCATCATAATGATCATCCACGGAGTTGTGAAAATAACAATTAACCCAATGAATGCGTTGATACTTGAAAGAAGGTCGGTTACTAAACGTCCCACCAAAATAAATATGAATGCAAATGAACCAATAAAAATTGATGATTGCACTCTACTTAATTTAGGAAACACGCTTGAAAAATCTAAGCCTGTTCCATATAGCGAAGTTACTCCTGTTGACATTCCACCTAGAAAAGCAATCACAATAAGTGGAAGTGCATACCAAGCAGGTGAAATTTCAACTAACCCAACAATGTATGAAGCTGGATCTTTAACCAGAGTTGTTGTTGCAACTCCAAATAAAAATGGAACCAGTGTCATTAATTGTGCGCTAAAAACCCAACGCATTAAAGAGCCTCTAGAAGTTTTAGCTGGAATATATCTTGCCCAGTCACCCAAGAAAGCACCAAATGAAATTGGATTACCCATAACAATTAAGGCTGACAAAATAAATGTTGGCCAAAAACTTCCCAGCGCATAAGCACTTGGACCTGGGTTATATCCTGAATTAAATATTGAGGCAAATGCAATTATTCCTGCAAGCATTAAAATAGTGTTTGCATAAACAACTGTTTTATTTACTAGCAACATAAATTGGTATCCGTAAACAACAACAACAATAACTAAAGACCCAATAATTGCATAAATAAAACCTCTAAATAGTGCTGATGAAGTATCTACTCCAAAAAATCTTGAAATAGCACCAAGAAGTGCATCACCACTTACCCAAACTGAGATTGAGTAAAAAGCAACCGCCGTCAATAGAGAAAGAAAAGATCCAATAAGTCGACCTTTTACTCCGAAGTGAGCTCCTGATGAAACAGCATTATTTGTGCCAGTAACTGGTCCAAACAATGACATTGGCATCAAAATTAAGGCGCCCACCACAACTCCCAGAAGAGTTGCTGCCACAGCTTGCCAAAAACTTAACCCCAACAAAATTGGGAATGTTCCTAAAATAATTGTTGCAAATGTGTTTGCTCCACCAAAAGTAATTCTGAATAAATCTTTTGGTGTACTTGTTCTATCTTTGTCTGAAATTGTGTCAATTCCTTGTTGCTCAATTTTCATGACCTTTGGTTGACTTGCCATTCTTAGCCCTCCCTTTGTTTGGCTAACAGAAAGAGTAGACCTAATAGGTGAATTTTGTGAAGGTTTTGTTGGCTTTTTTTAGGCTTTTAAGTCAGGCTTTGTGAGTACCCGGGGAGTTAAATTCAAACTTCTAACGTGTTGGGCTATTTCTCCAAGGGAGGTAACCCACACTTCTGGAGACGATAAAACATGTTTAATAAGAGTTTCTAGAGAGTGAGCTCTACTTGGTCGTCCAGATAAAAATGGATGATTCGTCAGAATAAACACTCCACCAACTTTTTTCAGCGCTTCGTATTCAAGTTGCCACATTTCTCTAACCTTTGTTGGCGACTCAATTAATCCTGAACCTGTTATGTCAGGTAAAAATGCGTATTGTTCCCAATCATCAAGGGCCCATTGAATTGGTAATTCCACAATTGATTTATCTCCAACTGCTAATTCATATGGGTAATCAGCATCCATTAATGATGAGTCGTAAAGAAATCCATATTTAGAAAGCAAATGTGGTGTGTACCAAGAAAGTTCCCACATTGGTGCGCGATAACCAATTGGTGTAACACCTGCTACTTCTTGCAAACTTTCAATTCCTCTTTCAATAAAACCAACTTCTTCTTCGGGTGTGGCATGAGCTGGTTGTTCATGCATATCTCCGTGATGTGCAATTTCATGTCCTGCAGCAACAATATTTTTAATAACTGATGGATATCTTCTGGCTGTGTAACCAGGAACAAAGAAGGTTGATTTGATTTGATTTCTTTCTAAAATATCTAAAATTCTTGGAACACCTGTTAATGGCCCATAAGATTGGTGAGACATAGTTGACATTTGATCAGCAGTTGATGGTTTAAAATTTAAAATTGCAGATTCAGCATCAATATCAAAAGAAAAAGATGCAGCAGCAGTTTTTCCTTTAGGCCATTGAATTGGTTTTGCAGGAACTACTTCACTCATGCTCTACTCCCTATTTCACAAACTGTTTATTCTAAATCAATCTACTAACAACAATGAAATATTTGTAGTAATATTTTTATCAATTTGTCTTAAAGTAGGTATCTTTTTTATAAATCTCCTCATAAAGCGTCGTTATATTTTCCCCATCAGGAGTAAAGGGTTCAAATATTGAATCTTGTGGTCCTGCCACACTTAAGACAAACCCGTCTTTACGTGAAACCTCTTGGCCAAACATTGGTGGTTCATTGGGATTTTTTGCAGCATCAAATCTTTCTTCTGGTGTGTAATAAATTCCTGCAAAAATATGTTTAGTGTTATCGTCAGCGGTGTAATACATGGTAAGTGCTCCAACAACACCAGCTGTTGCTATTTGATTAGCCCAATCCCCTGTCATTGGTTCAACGCTTAATTTACTGGCTAATTCTTTAGGAACTTTCATTTCATAAGGAATTGGATTAAAAGAGATTTTAGTGGTGTTAAACACACATGCAGTAAGAAGAGTCAGTGAAGAAATAAGGAGAACTTTAACTAGTTTTTTCATTCTTATTTCACGATAGCAGGGCAACTTATATCTTTTGCAGGTATTACTCCTTCCACTAAATAATTTTCAATTTCGTTGTCAATACATTTAGAACCACGCATATAGGCAGTATGGCCGTCTCCTTCATAGGTTAAAAGCACACTTGAAGTTAATTGTGAACTCAAACCAAGTGCCCACTTGTAAGGGGTGGCTGGATCAAATTTTGTTCCCACCACAACTATTGGAGCAGCACCAATTGCGCTGAATTTGTTTATTGGATTTGGATCTTTAACGGGCCATATTGTGCACGCCAGATTTCCCCACGCAAGATAATCACCAAATATTGGTGCATCCTTAACCCAATCTTTGGCTAATTGTTTAACTTCTTCTTCAGTTGCACTTGATGGTGAATCAAAACAGTTAATGGCATAAATTGCTTCAGTTGAATTTGTGGCATAGGTGCCATCGTCTTGTCTTTCGTTAAATAAATCAACAATTGTTAACAAATCAGTGCCATCACCTTGAAAAGCACTTGCTAAAGATTGGCGCATATATGACCACCACTCATCGTTATAAAGAAATCCAGCCACTGCATAAACACCCATACTTTGAGTTAATTCCCGATCTGGATCCTCAGTTTTCAAAGGTGTTGCATCAAGTGAGTCAAGGAAATTTCTTATCTCTTTTATTGCAGCATCCCCTGTGTTTGTTAAGGGGCAATCGTCATATTTGGGGCAATCTTCCACAAACCTTTTCAACGCTGTATCTAGTCCAACTGCTTGGTCAAAAGATTGTTGTTGTCCACTCAAACTTGGATCAACTGCTCCATCAAGCACCAGTCTGCCAACTTTTTCAGGGAAAAGCTCTGCATACATTCCCCCTAGATAACTTCCATAAGATGCACCGAAATAATAAAGTTTTTCATCTCCCACTATTTCTCGAATGATGTCCATGTCACGTGCAGCTTCTTTAGTCCCAACATGAGCAATCAAATTGTTTTCAACTGCAAGACATCCGTTAGCCAGATTAATTGAAAGTTGCATCGATTCTTTTAGTTCTTGATCATTATCCGGTGTTCCATCAAAAGCAATAAATTCATCAACTTCTTTATCTGTTAAGCAATCTAGTGGTGTGGAAAGAGCAACTCCGCGAGGATCAAAACCGATAATGTCAAAAGATTGCATTAATCTTTTTCCAAAAGCATCTTCTGCATATGTCACATAATCTGTTCCAGAACCACCTGGGCCACCTGGATTAACTAACAAAGAACCAACTCTATTGTTTTTATCTTCTGCCGGTAGCTTCTTTAATGCCAAAGTTAGCGCAGCGTTCCCAGGATTTTCATAATCAATTGGAACTAGTATTTCTGCACATTCAAATCTTTTATCTTCCTTACACTCTGACCACTTAATTTCTTGGGCATAAAAGGAAGCTAAATCTTGAGGTCTATTTTCAATAACATCAATTGCATCTGTCTCACTAGTGCTTGCGCAACTGGAAAGTATTAAAGAGCTAAGGATTAAGACAATTAGTTTTTTCATCGCTTTTTTAAGTGTATCTAAGTAATATTTATTAAGCTCTTGCTAGTTGCACAGTCATAGATTCCAGTACCAAAAGAGGTGCTGCTTCACTATTGAGCATTCTTCTGGTGGCTTCCACTGCATCAAGACGCTTTATTGAGGAATTTATGCTGGAGGAATCAGCAAATCTTTGTAAAGAGCCTTTCATTTCAGTGTGAAATAGTTCCAAATCTGCACCAGTTTGTAAGACTAAAACATCACGATAAAAGGCGGCTAATTCTTGCAAGGTTAAATCAAGTCGATCCCGGGTAATTCTTTTATACCTTTTCTTTTGTCCTTCTTCTAATTCTTTTTTGGCACCAGAAGCAAGTCTTTGAACTTTTGTTTTAGAAACTCCTTCAGCACCTTGTCCGTAGGCTCGAAGCAAATTATCTAATTCTTTTTCATCCATTTCATCTGTTGCTATATCGGCATCTTCTGTTGCTGCATCAACTAAACGCTGTGCTGCGGCAAAACAAGATGGTAAATCCTTTAATTCAAATGGCACTTGCAAAACTAAACTTCTTCTTTCTCTTACTTGTTCATCTGTGGCAAGTAGTTTTGCTCTACCCACATGGCCAAGGGATGCATGAGCTGCGAAATGGGCCATTGCTTTATCTATGCCATCTCGTTTAATAAGTAACTCTGCTATTTCTTCTGCTGGTGGAGTTCTTAAACTAACAATTCGACAACGAGATTTGATAGTTATTAACACATCTTTACTTGAAGGTGCACACAAAATCCACATTGTTAGTCTTGCTGGTTCTTCAATTGCTTTTAATAAAGCATTTCCAGCTTCTGTGGTTAATCGATCAGCATCTTCCAAAATAATGATGTTCCATTGGCCTAAACTTGGCAGCATTGCTGCTTCTCTAACTAAATCTTTGGTGTCACTAATTCCATAACTCAAACCAGATGGGGTTATGACATGAACATCAGGATGAGTTCCATTTTTTACAGAAATGCAAGAAACACATTTACCGCAACCGTTTTCTTCACATTGCAAAGTTGCTGCAAATAAACGGGCCGCAGTTGATCTGCCACTTCCAGGAGGTCCAGTTATTAACCAGGCTTGGGAAAAACCTGAAACAACTTTTCCCGTTAAAGCTAATTTGGAATCAAGGGAGGCTTGTTGCAAAGTTTTAACACTAAATTCTTGCCCAATTAATTCATTCCACATGTTTGTTAGTTTCTTTTGGCTTTAAAAGCATTAAACACTAATTCAGCAATTTCATCAACTGGTTTAGCTGCATCAATCACAACATATCGATCAGGATTAGCTTTTGCTAATTCTCTGAATGCTTGATTTACTTTGGTGTGAAAATCTGCTGATTCTCTATCTAATCTGTCTTTACTTTCTAATCTTGATTGACCCGTATTGGCATCAACATCTAACAAAACTGTTAAATCAGGAACAATTCCTTGTACGGCCCATCTTGATATATCTTCAATGGTTTGTGCTCCCAAACCTCGACCAACTCCTTGGTAAGCAATTGATGAATCAATATGACGATCAGCAATTACCACAAATCCTTTTTCTAAAGCTGGTTTAATATTTTGACTCATATTGATTGAGCGATCAGCGGCAAAAAGAAGTGCTTCCATTCTTGGTGTTACTTCAAATTCGTCTTGATCAAGTAATATTTCTCTAATTTTTTTACCAAGTTCAGTTCCACCTGGTTCACGGGTTAGAACTACTGTTTCATTAAGACTTTCTAATTTTTGTGTTAATTTTTTAACTTGAGTAGATTTACCTGCTCCATCGCCACCTTCAAAGACAATAAAGAAACCAGGTGAATTAGACACTGACTTCTTCATCTGAGCTTTCTGCTACTTCTTTTTTTGATTTCTTTTTAGTGGTTTTCTTTGGTGCAGCTTTTTTAGCTGCTTTCTTTCTCTTTTTAACTACTGGACCACGAGCTCTTCTATCTGATAACAATTCTGATGCTCTTTCAATTGACATCGTTGGAATGTCATCTCCAACTCGCAAAGATGCATTTGTTTCACCATCTGTGACATAAGGACCAAAACGTCCTTCTTTAATAACCATATTTAACTGAGTTGAAGGATCAATTCCGACTTCTCTTAACGGTGGTTTAACAACAGCACCTCGTCTAGTTTTTGGTAGCGCATATTTTGCTAGGGCTTCTTCCAAAGTAATAGTGAAAATTTGATCTTCGGTATCAAGGGAACGAGAATCTTTTGCTTTTGTCATGTATGGACCGTATCGACCATTTTGAGCAGTAATTTCAACATTGTCTGCAGGATCAATTCCTACAATACGAGGAAGAGCAAAAAGTTTTAAAGCATCTTCAAGTGTTACTGAAGTTGGTTCCATTGATTTTAATAGTGAAGCTGTTCTTGGTTTTTCTTTATCGTCTTCAGGCAAAATTTCAGTGAAATAAGGACCAAATCTTCCGGTTTTAACCATCAAAGTCAAACCAGATTCTGGATGAATTCCTAGTTCACGATCAGTTGATGGTGCTAACAAAATTTCTAAAGCACGCTCAGGTGTTAATTCATCCGGTGCAATATCTGGTGGAATAGATGCTCTTTCTTCACCGCGTTCGAGATAAGGACCATATTTTCCAACTCGAACAGTAATTCCTGAATCCCCAATTTCAAAAGTTGAATTTCCGCGTGCATCAATATCTGGTAGTTGTTCTAATTGTGTTGCTAAACCTTTAGCAGATCCATCTTCTGGTCCCCAATAAAAATCTCTTAAAGCTTGGGTGCGGGGTAATTCTCCTGCTGCAACTAAATCAAGTTCTTCTTCCATGCGTGCAGTAAAGGCATAATCAACCAGATTAGAAAAAAATGATTCTAACAATCTTGTCACAGCAAAAGCTGTCCAAGAAGGAACTAATGCTCTTCCTTTTCTTAAAATGTATCCGCGATCAACAATTGTTCCCAAAATGCTGGCATAAGTTGATGGTCGACCAATTCCTCTTGCTTCTAATTCTTTAACTAGGGATGCTTCAGTAAATCTTGCTGGTGGTGTTGTTTGATGACCTGAAGGAGTAATTGATTTAGCTGTTATCAAATCACCTTTTTTTAATACGGGAAGTCTTTTATCTTCAGCTTCGTCTGCTTCATCGGTTTCACCTGATTCATAAGCTGCCTTATAACCAAGGAATTCAATGACAGTTCCTGAAGCTGAGAATTCAATAACTTTGCCATTATTTGTTTTTCCAGAAATTTTTACAGTGCTTGTTGTTCCTTTAGCATCAACCATTTGAGAAGCAACAGTTCTTCGCCAAATCATTTCATAAAGGGTGAAATCATCACTCTTTAATTCACTAGCTAATTCTGCTGGGGTTTTAAACACATCTCCAGCAGGTCGAACTGCTTCGTGAGCTTCTTGAGCATTTTTTACTTTTCTGTCATAACGTCTTGGTTCTACTGATACATGATCTGCGCCAAATAGTTCTTTTGCTTGGGCACGTGCAGCATTTAGTGCACTTTCTGACAATGTTGTGGAATCTGTTCTCATGTAAGTAATAAATCCGCGCTCATATAAACCTTGCGCAGTTCTCATTGTTCTTTTCGCACTCCACCCAAATTTATTGCTTGCTTCTCTTTGCAAGGTGGAAGTCATAAATGGGGCTTCTGGTTTTCTGGAATATGGACGTGAACTTACATCTGATACTTCAAATTTGGTTGAGCCTAAACCTTCAACAATTTCTGCCACATCTTTTTCAGTTAATAGCATTACATCTTGTTTTACAAGATTTCCTTTGTCATCGAAATCTCCTCCTTGAGCAATTCTTTTGGTGTCAACTGAAAACAATCTTGCTTCAAAATTTCCTGGATCAAATACTGCATCAATATCCCAATAGTCAGCAGTTTTAAAAGCAATTCTTTCTCGCTCTTTTTCCACAACAAGTCTTACCGCAACTGATTGCACGCGTCCTGCAGATAATCCTCGACCAACTTTTTTCCATAAAATTGGTGAAACTTGGTAGCCATAAAGACGATCAACTAATCTTCGAGCTTCTTGAGCATCTACTAAGTTTTGATCAATATCTCTGGTGTTATTTGCTGCATTTTGGATTGCTTCTTTTGTAATTTCATTAAAGACCATTCGTTTCACTGGAACTTTTGGTCTTAATACTTCTAGTAAATGCCACGCAATTGCTTCGCCTTCACGGTCTTCGTCTGTGGCAAGAAGTAATTCATCTGCTTCTTTTAATTCTTTTTTTAAATCATTTACTCTTGATTGTTTGGCAGAGTCAACAACATAGAGTGGTTCAAAATCACTTTCAATATCAATACCTAGTGAAGCCCATTTGTTTTTCTTAAATTCCTTAGGAACTTCAGCAGCACGTTGCGGAAGATCTCTAATGTGACCAACACTTGCCTCAACCACATAGCCTTCACCCAAGTATTTTTGAATCGTCTTAGCTTTTGCAGGCGACTCAACTATTACTAGTCTTTTTACTTGGGTCTCGGCCATACTCTCGCTTTGTTTTATTT
>Ga0315903_10009589_pt1 | contig 11682 bp, 13 predicted proteins | sample LakEriMetagenome_7_FD_203524 | JGI IMG/M metagenome (GOLD analysis project Ga0315903, IMG submission 203524) | Freshwater fungal communities from buoy surface, Lake Erie, Ohio, United States - Buoy 2 MA119 | ecosystem: Environmental > Aquatic > Freshwater > Lake | place: USA: Lake Erie, Ohio...
ATTTGAACCCTCGGTAGGTTGCCCTACACACGCTTTCCAAGCGTGCGCACTCGGCCGCTATGCGAATCCTCCAGTATTACTTACCAGGCTTAAGGGTATCGGTGGTGATGACTAAGATTTACCGTTACATCCCTCATACAGCATTAATGTGCCTAACTCCCCCCGGGGCTGGAATGTGGCTATAAATCAAATGTCGCATTGTTGTGATCTAATTCTTAATGATGCCAGTTTTGTTGAGAATGGTAAGTTCAAGGTTATATGCAATCTTTCATTCTAGAAATCGGTCGCTACACAAGATAAATTCCTCAATATCGGTAAATCTACTCTCATTTTCTTTTAGCCACAGAGCTTGATCCCTGGCAAAATTCTGTATGAAAACAAAAGAGACATTTAAAGAGCGAGCAATTATGGCATCAGATTCGCTGTCGGAAATTGACACGAAGGCATTAGTGTTGTTTTGATCCACTAAATCACTAAATCTGCTCCTTTTGCTTGGCGGCGTCCCTATTATTCCTCCACTAAAAATTTGGTGAAATCCAAAGTGAGCGGCGATTACTCCCAATTGAGAATTGTCGCAATTACTTAGCAGCGATAGATTTCTTGGGGCTATTTTTTTTGGCAGACCATAAATAGACTCATCAATTCTAGACGTTAGTCTGGCGTCCAGTGAATAAGAATTAAACTGATCAAGAATTTGTAGCTTGATTTTTTCAGTATTAATGTGACTACTATTGGGTAAAGATTCAAGGAAAAAATCAGTTTTTTCAAAACGCGAAAGACCTGGATTCTCTCTGTCATATTTGGAAAATGTCTTATGCTGTTCATCCGACTGACAAAATGGTTCAATAGCCTTTATTAAGCAACCTGATAGATTGTCCAAGGAATCCAAAATCACGCCATCCATATCGAATACAAAAAAAACTTCCTTTTTGATGGACATGAGATTCTACAAGTCTTCAAACTGACCGTATTTGATAACAAACTCAAAGTCTTTAACTGTATCGACTGCTCGACCATAATTCGGAACCTCTACAACCTTTACCGAGACACCTCTTTCTATTAAGCGCAGTATTTCTACGTTCTCAGCCAGTTCTAGCGTTCCCCGCTCAGATTCACCAAACCTTAAGATGTCATCTCTTGTGAAAGAGTAAAGACCTGTATGTTTGAAGTATGTGCGTTCGGATTCTTTACCTACCCCTCCAATTGCCTCTCTACTAGCGTAAACTAGAGAGTCATGGGAAAATGCAACTTTTACTACGCTATGGCTTTTCACATAAGTTTCGTCGAAAATCTGAGAAATACCAACACAGGTTTGGTTTACCTTGGTCGCTTTGGAGTAAAAATCTCTGACAACGGAAATAGGGATCATGGGCTCATCGCCCTGGACATTGATGATTAATTCGTCATCACAGTTCTTCATATATTCAAAAAGCCTATCTGTACCTGAAAGGCAATCGATGCTCGAACGAACGAAATTAATTCCAAATTTACTGCATGCCTCTGCTATCTCAGAATCTGGTGTGCTGACTAACACATCACCCCTGCCAATCGCTGCAATGCACTTTTCGGCGACGCGAATAACCATTGGCTTGCCCTGAATGTCCATCAAAGGCTTCCCTGGCAATCTTTGTGAATTTAGCCGAGCAGGAATCATAATTTTAGCTTTTTTGCCTGTTCTCACACGAGGAATATATACGCTTTCAGAGCTATATTTTCAAAGAGGCATCGAAGTTATTGATATATAGTAAAGAGCGCCTAGAAACCCACACACTGCAAGCCAATCTCTGTGATTTAGAACCTAAGCCAGTGAAGGGTTGCTGGCGATGACTAAGATTTACCGTTAGATCCCCCGTGCGGCATTAACGTGCCGAACTCCCCCAGGGCAGGAATGCAGCAAGGGTAGGTGCGCTCTAGTGGGTGTACGGGGGATCCTATTTTTTTTAGCAAGAGTTTTTAACTTATTAAGCAAAGGAGGAGATAAATGTCATTAGCTCTGTACCGCAAGTATCGCCCATCAACTTTTGCAGATGTAATTGGTCAAGAGCATGTGACAACGCCATTAAGTAATGCCTTAACCTCAGGACACATCCACCATGCGTATTTATTTAGTGGACCAAGAGGATGCGGTAAAACATCAAGCGCCAGAATTATGGCCAGATCTTTAAATTGTGAAAAAGGACCAACACCAAACCCATGCGGAACTTGTCAATCGTGCAATGATCTAGTTGCTAATGGCCCAGGCTCATTCGATGTAATTGAGTTAGATGCTGCAACTCATGGATTAGTCGATGATGCCAGAGATTTAAGAGATAAAGCTTTTTTTGCACCAGTACAATCTCGCTACAAAATTTATATTATTGATGAGGCTCATCAATTAGGACCAGGGGCAGCAAACGCGTTACTGAAAGTTGTTGAAGAGCCACCAGCACATGTTTTATTCATCTTTGCTACAACTGAGCCAGAAAAGTTAATTTCAACAATTAGATCAAGGACTCATCACTATCCATTTAGATTAGTTCCACCTGTAATTCTTTCTATCCATTTAGAAAAAGTCTGTGAATCTGAAGGCATTAAGGTGGCAAAAGGCGTTATTCAATTAGTTGTTAGAGCATCCGGTGGATCAGTTAGAGATGCGCAATCAATCCTTGGCCAATTACTAGCTGGTGCTGGTAAAAATGGCGTCACCTATGAGATTGCGGTAGCACTGCTTGGTTACACTGACTCAGCCCTTTTGGATGAAGCGATTGATTCACTTGCTGCTTCAGATTCTGCCTCCCTTTTCAACACAGTCGACCGAGTTGTTGAATCAGGACAAGATCCAAAAAGATTTGCGCAAGATCTACTTGAGCGCTTGCGGGATTTAATCATTGTTGGCGCAGTTGATGAGAACAACTCCCAAGTACTAGTTCAGATTCCAACGGATCAATTAGATCGGATGCGAACTCAGGCTAAGTTAATCGGTATTGCTAATTTAATTAGATCAGCAGATCTACTTGCTAATGGATTGACTCAGATGCGAGGTGCAACACCTCCTAGATTGATTCTGGAGTTAGTTTGTGGACAGATGATGCTGCCGCAAGCAAATGATGCAGCCGTCTCTGCTCGACTTGAAAAATTAGAGCGCGGGGTAATGAATGCAGCACCGAGTAATGAAGTCAAAGCTACAAAAAGTGAGCCGGCTCAAAATACTATAAAGGCCGAACCAAAAGCTGAAGTAAAACCTGCAGTAGTTAGTAAACCTGAACCAGTAAAGGTTGAAACCAATCCAACTAGCCATAAGCCAAGTGGCGTTGCAGATGTTGCCACCTTGCGTAGATTGTGGCCGCAGGTAATTGAAAATGTTAAGGGTAAACGCCGACTTACGTGGTCACTACTGGCAACAAGCGCTCAAATACTCTCAGCAGATGAAGAAAGTATCAGCATTGGAATTGTTAACACGGGAGCACGGGATTCATTTGTTAGATCAGAAAGTGATGTAATTCTATCTGATGCCTTTGAAGAGGTGGCAGGGGTTAGAAGAAAGATTGTTGCAACAGTTGACTCTTCAGTTGCCACCACCATAATGGCCAGAAGTGATGAGGATCCAACAGATGCCAATATGCTTTCTGGTGCTGACCTATTAGCTAGTAAATTGGGAGCTAAAGTGATTAAGGAGTCTGACTAAGTTTTGCCTTAGTTGATACTTTATGTATGAAGGAATTATTCAAGATTTAATTGATGAGCTAGGTCGTCTTCCTGGTGTAGGTCCTAAGAGTGCCCAACGTATTGCTTTTCATATTATTGCCTCTGATCGCGTTGATGTAACACGTCTTGCCGAAGTTTTAAAAACAGTGAAAGAACGAGTTAAGTTCTGCACCACTTGCGGCAATATCTCTGAAGAAGAATTATGCAAAATATGTCGGGATCCAAGAAGAGATAACACCTCTATTTGTGTAGTTGAAGAGAGTAAGGATGTATTAGCTATTGAAAAAACGAGAGAGTTTAAAGGTAAGTACCATGTACTAGGGGGTGCGATATCTCCAATTGATGGAGTGGGCCCTGAGAATTTAAGAATTAAAGAGTTAATGACCAGATTGGCTGAAACACAGATAAGTGAAATCATTATTGCCACCGATCCAAACCTGGAAGGGGAGGCAACTGCTACATATTTAACTAGGTTGATTAAGCCACTTGGCATCAAGATCTCACGTCTTGCCTCAGGGCTACCTGTAGGAGGCGATCTAGAATATGCAGATGAAATCACTTTAGGTAGAGCTTTTGAAGGGCGCAGATCCTACGATAATTGATTAATCTCATTATTTAAGATGTTTAAGTGTCTTACTATTTGAGATAATTCTTTAGTTCCTAATTTCATGCTCCACACTTAAGCCATGGGTTTAATCGTGCAGAAGTTTGGTGGCTCTTCCGTTGCTGACGCCGAGGGGCTAAAGCGGGTTGCTAGCCGCATTGTTGCCACCAAGAAAAGCGGCCATCAGGTTGTGGTGGTGGTTAGCGCGATGGGTGATACCACCGATGAGTTAATTGATTTAGCAAACCAAGTATCTCCACTTCCTAATGGACGTGAGTTAGATATGTTGTTAACAGCAGGTGAGCGAATCTCTATGGCACTCCTTGCAATGGCGATATCTAATTTAGGCCATGAAGCAAGATCATTTACTGGATCTCAAGCTGGAATTATCACAACCTCAACACATGGCAAAGCAAGAGTTATAGATGTGACGCCAGGAAGAATTCAAGAGGCTTTAAAGGAAGGTGCAATTGCAATTGTTGCCGGCTTTCAAGGAGTCTCCCAAGATACAAATGATATTACTACCTTAGGTAGAGGTGGCTCTGACACAACTGCTGTGGCGCTCGCTGCAGCACTTGAAGCAGATGTTTGTGAGATCTACACCGATGTTGATGGCATATTTTCGGCTGATCCAAGAGTTGTGCCAAGTGCTAGAAAATTATCAACTGTTACATATGATGAAATGCTTGAGCTAGCTGCAAGTGGTGCCAAAGTGTTACACCTTCGTTGCGTTGAGTACGCGCGGCGTTTTGATCTACCAATTCATGTTAGATCATCTTTTTCCAACAAGGAAGGAACCTGGGTGGTTAAGGATCATCCAGAAGGGGGCGAAATGGAAGCAGCAATAATCGCAGGAATAGCTCATGATAAAAGTGAGGCAAAGGTAACCATAGTTGGCGTGCCAGATAGGGCGGGTATGGCAGCTGCAATATTTCAAGCTATAGCCGACGCTGACATTAACATCGATATGATTGTGCAAAATGTTTCAGCAGCAGCAACTGGCTTAACAGATATCTCATTCACTTTGTCAAAAACTGAAGGTGCTAATGCAACTTCAGTTTTAAAGCGTATTCAAGGTGAGATTGGTTTTGCATCAATTCAATATGATGATCAGATAGGTAAATTGTCATTGATTGGCGCTGGTATGAGGAGTCATCCAGGTGTTACAGCAAACTTCTTTGCCTGCCTTTCAGAGGCTGGAGTGAATATTGAAATGATCTCAACCTCAGAGATTCGAATCTCAATTGTTTGCAGAGGCTCTGATCTAGAAAAGGGTGTTAAGGCAGCCCACACCGCCTTTGATTTAGATGCTGATCAAATCGAGGCTGTTGTTTATGGTGGAAGCGGCCGATGAGTAAAAAACCATCTCTTGCTGTAGTTGGCGCAACTGGAGCAGTAGGAACTGTAATGCTAGATATTTTATCAACCCGTAATGATGTATATGGTGAAATTAGATTAATTGCATCTGCTCGAAGTGCTGGCAAAAAACTTAAGTGTCGTGGTGAAGAGCTGACGGTAGTAGCACTAACACCAGAAGCATTTGAAGGAATTGATATTGCAATGTTTGATGTGCCAGATGAGATCTCAAAGGAGTGGGCGCCAATTGCTGCTAGTAAGGGGGCGGTGGTAGTTGATAACTCAGGAGCATTTAGGATGGATGATCAGGTTCCATTAGTTGTGCCAGAGGTTAATCCAGATGAGATTAAAAATCGCCCAAAAGGAATTATCTCAAATCCAAATTGCACAACTCTTTCTATGATCGTTGCCATGGGGGCGCTCCACAAACAGTATGGTTTAAAGGAGTTAGTAGTTGCTTCATACCAAGCAGCATCTGGTGCAGGTCAAGGCGGATTAGATATTTTGCGTGAGCAAATCAGCTTGGTAGCAAATACCAACTCAGGGGATACAGCAGGTGATTCAAGGAAAGTAATTAAAGATTTTGGTCCATTCTCAGCCCCCTTAGCATTAAATGTAATTCCATGGGCTGGATCATTAAAGGAGGATGGTTACTCCTCTGAAGAATTAAAGGTCAGAAATGAATCAAGAAAGATTTTAGGAGTTAAGAATTTAAAGGTGTCTGCAACCTGCGTCCGAGTACCTGTACTAACCACTCATTCATTAGCTGTGCATGCAATATTTGAAAAAGAGGTATCACGCTCGGTAGCCCAAGATGTATTAAAAAATGCAGCTGGTGTTGAGTTAGTAGATGATCCTGAGAATCATAAATTCCCAACTCCTGCTGATGTAGTTGGAACTGATCCAACATGGGTGGGCCGGGTTAGAAAATCCCTAGATGATCCAAATGCGATTGATTTATTTGTATGTGGGGATAATCTTCGCAAAGGGGCTGCTTTAAATACTGCACAAATTGCAGAGTTAGTAGCAGCTGAGTTCTAAATTATCTTCGCAGATTAGTTTTAGTGTTTTCAGCAATATGAATCACAGCAACTGCTAACTCAAACACTAAACGTATTGCAAGCAACACTAAGAAGGTAATGATTACTCCAGCTAATGCCACCATTGGAAATGCAGCGTAATCTTGATTTATACCGTAAGTAGTGGATGCGTAAATTGGAATACCAGCTGCTGCTAATCCAATAATAAAAATAAAGTAGAAGGTGTAAAGATAGGAAGCTACTTTTCTAGTTAGATATTCAGATAATCGAAAATCCTTCATATGGCCCAGAACTGCTTGGATATCTGCTCGCCATGTGATCCAAGCCCAAAGCGATGCCAATAAGCCAAGCCCTAGAATTAGTAGCTTTAAGGCAATTTGGATAACACCTAAAAGTATAAGCCAGATCAAACTTTGTTGAAATCCATCAGGCAATTCAGCTAATGCCAGATCATAATTATCAAGGAGTGATCTAGCCATAACAATTAGCGATAAAAGATAGGCAGCTGCTGATATTGAGTAGAAAACAACTTGATGGATTTTATTTGCCGGAGCTTTAAGAAAGTTAACTAAGCCAGTTAAAAGATTTGCAATACGAGTTTTTTGAACGATTATTGCTAGAACTAGGGGAATTAGTGCAACTGTGGCAAAGGCCTCAACATAAGGGGCTTCACCTGTTTTAACAAAGACATTTTTTAACAAGGTAGCAATTGCAACCTCATTGACGCGCCAGATATCTGTCAGCCAAACTAGAAAGAAAATACGGGTAACAAAAGCAACTACAGTTAAAAAAGCTCGCATCTCAAGGTTTTGGGCAAAGATGGCAAAAAATAGTGCTAGGTAGCTAACAATTAACCAGGTAAGCCCAGTTGAGCTGGTAATTGCAGTAAAGGTATTTTGATAGTTGGTGTAATCACTAAGGGTGTACCAGTAAAAGGTATCTGGGATTACTAGAAGTAAAGCTATTACTAGATAGAGGCGATGTAATTTATTTGAAATTAGATTCATACTTAAATCCTACCTTAAGCAGTTAAGGTAATCAGTGATACTTCAGGCGGACAGGCAAATCTAATTGGTGCAAATGGGCTCATTCCCATACCAGCTGAGACATTAAGCCATGGTTCATCATTTACCTTTGTTACACCCCTTGATCGCCAATTTTCTAGATCACAATTTGTAGTAAGTGATTTACTCCCACCAAACCAAGGCAATCTAATCTGCCCACCATGGGTGTGACCGGCAAAGATTAAATCCAATTTATCTTGCGCCATGGCGGCTAAAACTCTTTCATATGGGGCATGTGTTACACCTATTGCAATATCAGCAGCTTTACTTACTTTTCCTTCCACCTTCCGGTAATCATCTAACTCTAAGTGAGCATCATCTGTACCACGTGCTTCAATTACAACACCATTTACCTTTAAATTAACCTTGTTGTGATTTAAATCTTTCCAGCCAGCCTTTGTTAATTGTTTTTGTAATCTCTGCCACGGCAACTTCTCACCTAACTTGCGCTCTCCATTATCTTTTCTTAGATATAAAAAAGGATTCTTAAAACTTGGCGCATAGTAATCATTTGATCCAAAGACAAATAGACCAGGCAGATCAAGCAGATCACCTAATGCATTTATGACTGGCCCAACTGCATCTTTGTGGGCTAGGAAATCACCGGTAGAGATAACTAAATCAGGTCGTAAATCTGCAAAGGACTTGATATCTGCAATCTCGCACTTTCGCTTCGGGGTTAGATGCAGATCTGAAAAATGAAGCACTCTTATGGTCTTAGACCCCTTAGGTAGTAAGGGCAAGGTTGCAGTGCGTACTTTGTATGCCATAGGCATGAGAAGATACCGCTATGGGACTAAAAGAAAAACTACAGGCAGATTTAACCGATGCGATTCGCTCAAAAGATGGGGTTAAAAGCGGAACAATCAGAATGCTCCTTGCTGCGATTACTAATGAAGAAGTAGCAGGCAAGAGCGCAAAGGTATTAAGTGATGCTGAAGTAATTACAGTTTTATCCCGTGAGGCTAAAAAGCGCCGTGAAGCAGTTGAAGCTTATACCCAAGCAAAGCGTGATGATTTAGCTAATAAAGAAAAAGAGGAGGCAGCAGTTATTGCCCTCTACCTGCCCGAGCAATTAAGTGAGGCAGATATAAATGAGTTGATAATGGAAGCAATTGCTGAAACAAACGCGGCAGGGCCGGCTGGCATGGGCTTAGTAATGAAAGTGTTACAACCTAAGATTGCCGGCAAAGCAGATGGTAGTTTGGTTTCTGCGTTAGTCAGAAAACTTTTAGCAAAATGAAGTTTTCTTTGACCGAAGTACTAAAACTAATTTTAAGAAATTTTCTAAATTATTTCAATATAGATTTGATACGAAAAAGAGATAGAAATTTTGATAAAATTATATTGGAATGCTTCGATGCCATTAAGGTAAGCCCACAAGTAGTGGTTGATATAGGAGCACACAATGGTTCGTCCATCGAGCGCTTTAATTTACTTTTTAATAATCCCGAGATTTATTCCTTTGAAGCAAATCCCAAACTTGCAAGCTTTTTGATCGACAGGTATAAGGGATCTAAAGTACACATTTTTAGCATGGCGGTAGGTTCGAAGCAGGGCCAATTACAGTTCAATGTCCACAAAACTTCTACCGGATCAAGCAGTTTTCTTGATTTTAATCCAACTCAAAAGTTTTCTACACGCAGAGAGTTAAATGAACAAACAGTTGAAAAAATCATCACAGAAGTTACTACTTTAGATCTTAAATTTAACTCTGAAGAATTGCGCCGAAAAGAAATAGATTACTTAAAAATTGATACTCAGGGCACAGAGCTAGAAGTATTACGAGGAGCAAGGAATTTACTTGAAAATCAACTAATTAAATTCATAGAATTAGAAGTTATTACAACTCCTGCTTATTTGAATATAGAAAAATGGAGCAGTGTAATAGAGTACTTATTAAGTTTTAACTATCATTTAGTTGCTCTTTCAAACGATGGTCGCTTCTTTAATTTAGGAGCATTCGATGTTATCAGAAACCCGGAGTTGCAATTCGATTGTATCTTTACTAATAATGGTATTTACAACAAACTTCTAGAAAATTCTGCAAATGATTAAGTATGAATATGTAACTGTGCCATTACTAACGCATGCAACAAAGCAGATCCTAGATACCTGGGGCTCTGAAGGTTGGGAGTTAGTTCAGGTAGTTCCTGCTCCCGGCGGCGGAGATCAATTAGTTGCATATATGAAGCGAGTAATTGCATGAGTGTTATAGAAAAGATTTCATCCCTTGGGCTTTCTCTACCAAATGCTGCTGCCCCAGTTGCTGCATATGTACCAGCGATTAAAAGTGGCAACCTAGTGTTTACCGCAGGACAACTGCCTGTAGTTGATGGCAAATTACTTAAAGAGGGCAAGGTTGGCAGTGATGTAACACCAGAGGAAGCCAAAGAGCTAGCTCAAATTTGCGCACTAAATGCCTTAGCTGCAATCTCATTAGTTGCAGATCTTGATCAGATTGAAAAAATTGTCAGAGTTGGCGGCTTTGTAAATGGAATAACTGGATTTGTAGCAATTCCAGCAGTTATAAATGGGGCAAGTGAGTTGTTGATTAAATTGTTTGGTGATATAAATGGAAAGCATGCTAGAACCGCGGTTGGTGTGGCTGAGCTACCACTTAACGCACCTGTTGAGATTGAGATGGTTGTTCAACTTAAAGGTTAAGTACCTAAATAGGGTATTGTTTTGCTAATGGATTTGATTGTTGTTAAAAACCTAGTTAAACAATTTGGTGATTTCACCGCTGTAAACGGGATAAATTTTTCAGTTAAACAGGGTGAATCATTTGGCTTACTTGGCCCAAATGGAGCTGGAAAATCCTCAACTATGCGCATAATTGGCGCAACCTCTCAGCGCACATCAGGTGAGGTTCTAATTCTTGGTAAAGATCCAGAGCAGGCTGGTCCACAAATTAGAGCACACCTTGGAGTGGTTCCCCAACAAGATAACTTAGATGAGGAGTTAACTTGTGCTGAAAATCTTTATATCTATGGCCGCTACTTTGGACTTCCAAAAACTACCGTTAAGAACAAACTAGATGAGTTACTTGAGTTTGCGCAATTGCTAGACAAAAAGAACTCAAAGGTTAAATCCTTAAGTGGTGGCATGAAGAGACGGCTAACAATTGCTAGAGCGCTAGTCTCTGATCCAGATATTTTAATGTTAGATGAACCAACCACTGGGCTTGATCCGCAAGCAAGACATATTTTGTGGGATAGATTATTTAGATTAAAGGAAAAGGGTGTCACCTTACTAATTACCACCCATCATATGGATGAGGCAGAACAGTTATGTGATCGATTAATGGTGATGGATAAGGGTGAGATTATGGCCGAAGGAAGTCCTACTGAGTTGATTAAAAAGTACTCTACTAAAGAGGTTCTAGAGGTTAGATTTGGTTCAGATCGAAACTCACAGATGGTTGAACAATTACAATCTTTTGCAGAACGCCTGGAGGAGCTGCCAGATAGATTGTTGTTATATACCGACTCTGGTGAGGATTTATTGGCGAAGATTGTTGCAGCAAATATTCACCCAAATACCTCACTAGTTAGAAGAAGCTCACTAGAGGATGTATTCCTGCGCCTTACTGGAAGATCATTAATCGAATAATGAGATCACAAACAGCGGTAAGAAAAGTCTCACTAACTGGATTTAGATATGTAGTCGAGGCGCGGATCTTAAATATGATCAAGTGGACTCGAATTATTATTTTTGTGGCAATTGCTAACCCAATTTTGTATCTGCTTTCTATCGGAATTGGGGTTGGTTCATTAATTGACAGCAAAGATGGCTTAGGTGGAGTTGAATACTTAACCTTTTTAGCCCCTGCATTGTTAGCCACGGCAGCAATTCAAGGAATGCTAGATGAGGTAATTTTTCCAACCTTTGAAGGGTTTAAATGGGTTAAAAACTTCTTCGCCATGAATTC
>Ga0315903_10009591_pt1 | contig 11680 bp, 15 predicted proteins | sample LakEriMetagenome_7_FD_203524 | JGI IMG/M metagenome (GOLD analysis project Ga0315903, IMG submission 203524) | Freshwater fungal communities from buoy surface, Lake Erie, Ohio, United States - Buoy 2 MA119 | ecosystem: Environmental > Aquatic > Freshwater > Lake | place: USA: Lake Erie, Ohio...
GCAGGGGACAGGAGCCTCAAGAAATGTCCGTCCAAGACCTCACCGCCGACATGCTCACCCGTATCCGCAACGCCGTGCGGAACCGCGAGAAGTCCGTCGTCGTCCTCAGCAATACGCTCAACCGTGGCGTCGCCGGCGTCCTGAAGGACGAGGGCTACATCTCCGACTTCGAGTGCGTCGCCGATGGCCGCCAGGGCATCATCCGCATCAGCCTCAAGTACGGCACGCGCGGCGAGAACATCATCAACGAGATTCGCCGCGTGTCGAAGACGGGCTGCCGTTCCTACTCGGCGGTGTCCGAACTGCCGCGTCCGCTGCAGGGCCTCGGCATCTCGATCGTCTCGACGAGCAGGGGAATCATGTCCGACCGCAAGGCGCGCGAGATGCGCGTTGGCGGCGAGGTGGTCGCGACCGTCTGCTGAGACGGAAGCGCCCTGACCAGAGTGTGAAACCAAGCGTGCATAGACCGACAGGAGCAAGCCATGTCGCGTATCGGTAAGAAGCCCATCATCGTCCCCGGCAACTGCAAGGTGGCGGTCAATCCGAACACCCGTGAAGTCGCCATCACCGGCCCGAAGGGCGAGACCCTCAAGGTCAACTACCGGCCGGAGATCGCGGTGTCCTGGAACGAGAAGGATCGCCATATCGTCTGCTCGACGGACATGGCGAAGCTCGATGAGGGGAACCGCCGTGCCTTCTGGGGCACGACCCGGGCCAACATCAACAACTGCATCAAGGGCGTCACCGAGGGGTACTCGGAGAAGCTCGAGGTCATCGGCGTCGGCTACTCCGTGAAGATCGTCGGCAAGAACGTCGACCTCAAGCTCGGCTTCGCGAACACCATTTCGCTGCCGATCCCGCAGGGCGTGAAGGTTGACATCGCCACCGAAGGCGGAATCTTCGTCACGGTGAGCGGCGCAGACCGCCAGCGCGTCGGCGAGTTCGCGGCCGCGATCCGCTCGAAGCGCAAGCCCGAGCCGTACAACGGCAAGGGAATCAAGTACGTCAACGAGACCATCATCCGCAAGCAGGGCAAGGCGACGGGCGCGTAAGCGGCACGGGCCCCGCGCCTTTGGGCGCGACTGCCCCGCAGCGATCCGAATCCTGGTCCGACCGCGACATTCAACGATCAAGAGAGCCAACCATGAACCGAATGACCATCAAGCGCGTCCGCCGATCCCGCCGCAAGCAGGGCATCCGCAAGGAGATCTTCGGCATGCCGGATCGCCCGCGCCTCTCGGTGTTCCGCTCGCTCAACCATGTGTATGCGCAGGTGATCGACGACCTGACGGGCAAGACGCTCGTCTCGGCCTCGACCCGCGACAAGACCTTCAAGCCCGAGAGTTCGAACGCCGGGAATTCGAACACCGAGGGCGGCAAGACGGCAGAGGCCGTCGCCGTGGGCAAGCTCCTCGCCACCCGCGCGAAGGAGAAGGGCGTGTCGAAGGTCGTCTTCGACCGCAACGGCTACCTCTTCCACGGCCGCATCAAGGCGCTCGCCCAGGGCGCGCGCGACGGCGGACTGCAGTTCTGAGAGCGCTGAACGACTGACCGAATCGACCGCCGACCTGCGGCGGAGTGAACAAGACTGGTTCCACCTATGGCAGAGATCATCGACGAAACTTCCTCCATCGAGTCGACGACCGTCGGCGTCTACCGCACCTCGTCCACCGTCGCCGGTGGCCGTCGCTTCAGCTTCTCCGCGATGGTCGTCGTTGGCGACCGCCGCGGCCGCGCTGGCGTTGGCTACGCGAAGTCGAACCAGGTGCCGACGAGCATCGAGAAGGCGCAGAAGGAAGGCCGTCGCAAGATGGGCAGCTTCCAGCTGCAGGGGAAGACCATTCCTCACCTCGTCGTCGGCCGCTACGGCGCGACGACCGTCAAGTTGATTCCGGCTGCGCCGGGTACCGGCGTCATCGCCGGCGCCGCGGTGCGCGCGGTGCTCGACATGATCGGCGTGCAGGACTGTCTGACCAAGGTGTACGGTTCCAGCAACCCGAAGAACGTGGTGAAGGCCACGATCGGTGCGCTTGAGACGCTGCGCAGCCGCCAGAAGGTCGAGGCGCTCCGCGGCATCACGCTGCCCGAGACGGCTGTCGAAGAGGCGATCAAGCGCGGCGCGGCGTTCATGCCGAGCGCGAAGAGCGGCGAGAAGATGGCCGCCCCGAAGAACACCGTCGGCGACGAGAACCGTCGCGGCGGACGTGGCGGTCCGCGCGGCGGACGCGGCGGCCCGCGTCGCGCCCCGCAGCAGCAGGAAGCGCCGCCGGCCGACGCCGGCGCGGCGCCGAGCGCCTGAGTGCGTGAACGCGAGTGACGAGTAGAAGCACGACCGAACGATCGAACATTCCTGCCGCACATCGGCAGTCTCGGAGAGCCCAGTCATGATGATCCACGACATCACCGCCAAGGTCGGCCCGCACAAGAAGCGCAAGCGCGTGGGCCGCGGCGAAGCCAGCGGTCACGGCGGCACCTCGACCCGCGGTCACAAGGGCGCGAAGAGCCGCGCCGGCTGGAACAGCCGTCCGTCGTACGCCGGCGGCGCCACGCCGTTCGCGCGGCGCTTCCCGAAGCGCGGCTTCTCGAACGCGGGCTTCCGCACCGAGCACTGGGTGACCAACGTTCGCGACCTCGAGAAGAACTTCGAGGCAGGCGCGACCGTCGACATCGACGCGCTGGTGAAGCTCGGCCTCGTGCCGAACGCCAAGCTCCCGCTCAAGGTGCTCGGCTCGGGTGACATCAAGAAGAAGCTCACGGTGGTGGCCGCCGCCTTCAGCGCGTCGGCCAAGTCGAAGATCGAGGCTGCAGGCGGGTCCTGCAAGGAAGCGTCCTCGAAGTCGCAGGGCTGATCGAGTCGTCGGTCGCGCGACGCCCATCGCATCGCCCGGGTTCGTCCCGGCGAGACCTGAAGCCAGATCCAGATGCTGCAAGCCTTCGCCAACATCTTCAAGGTTCCCGACCTGCGTCGCCGCGTGATCTTCACGCTGGCCATGCTGGCGATCTACCGCATCGGCTTCGTGATCCCGCTGCTTGGCGTCGACCAGACGGCGCTGCGCGAGGCGGCTGAGCGCGCTTCCGAAGGCGGAGCCTCTGGCTTCGGACGCATTCTCGAGTACGCGTCGATCTTCTCGGGCGGTAGCCTGCAGCAGTCGACGATCTTCGGCCTCGGAATCATGCCGTACATCACGGCATCGATCATCTTCCAGCTCCTGGCGACCGTGTGGCAGCCGCTCAAGGACCTGAAGAAGGAAGGCCAGTCCGGCCAGACCAAGATCAACGAGTGGACGCGCTACGCCACCGTCGGCCTCTGCCTCGTGCAGGGCTTCATGTGGCTCTCGTTCCTCAAGAGCAGCAATCTCGTCCAGGCGAACTTCACCGACGGCGGTGGCCAGCTTGTGTTCTTCGCGGCCGGCATCGCAGGCCTGACCGCAGGCAGCCTCTTCCTCATGTGGCTTGGCGAGCAGATCGACAAGTACGGCATCGGAAACGGCATCTCGCTGATCTTGACCGCCGGCATCGTGGCGCGCATGCCCGCAGCGGTCGGTTGGGTGATTGACAGCTTCACGCCGTCGATCCAGTCGGAGGCGGGTCAGCTGAACCCGGTCGGCCTGATCCTCCTCATCGCCGGCTTCCTCATCGTCGTCGCAGGCGCAGTGGTCATCACCGTCGCCCAGCGCCGCATTCCGATTCAGCAGGCGAAGCACACCCGCGGCCGACGCGTGTTCGGCGGACAGCGCCAGTACCTGCCGCTGCGTCTGAACCACGCCGGCGTCATGCCGATCGTCTTCGCCAGCTCACTCATGATCTTCCCTTCGAGCATCTTCGGATGGCTCGCCGGTCGCGCTGCGGCGGCGGGACCCGAGAGCGCGGAGTGGTGGCGCAACCTGACGGGCATGCTTGAGCGCAACACGCGTCCGGGCATGTTCCCGTACGTGCTGCTCGAGATCGCCCTGATCTTCTTCTTCAGTTACTTCTGGACCACGGTGCAGTTCAGCCCCGAGGAGATGTCGAAGCAGCTCAAGCAGAGCGGCGCGTTCATCCCGGGCTACCGACCCGGTCCCCGCACGGCCGAGTACCTCGAGACCGTGATGGAGCGCATCACATACGTAGGCGCGGGCTTCCTGGCCGCGATCGCCCTGATCCCGACCGTGGTGAGCTTCAACATGGGCATTCCGGCCGATGTCTCGCAGTTCCTCGGCGGCACTGGCCTCCTCATCGTGGTGAGCGTGGGTCTTGACCTCATCCAGCGCATCGAGGCGAACCTCCTCATGCGCAACTATTCCGGCTTCCTCGCGTCGGGTCCGAACGACCAGAAGGCTCCGCGCGTCCGGAGTCGGCAGGGTTGATCGAGATGCATGCGTCCACCACCATCGCGATGGCGCCCCGTGCGCACACGACGCGTGGACCGCGTGCCGGCTTGCGGGCAGGGGCGTCGCCCCGCGCCGCGCAGCGACGGGCAATCGGACTCCGCAGCGAGACCGAGATCGGACGCATCCGCAGCGCCGGCGAACTGGCGGCGCGCGCATTGGCGGCAGGTTGCGCCGCGTCTGTTCCGGGTGCGACGACTGCCGAGATCGACCGTGCCGTGCGCGCGGAGATCGAGGCTGGTGGTGGCGAGCCGCTCTTCCTCGGGTATGTCGGCAAGCCGGGCCGTCCCGCGTTCCCCGCGGTCAGCTGCATCAGCGTGAACGACGAACTTGTGCACGGCGTGCCGGGCGCGCGCGTGATCTGCGATGGCGACCTCGTGTCGATCGACGTTGGCGTTCGCCTCGATGGCTGGTGCGCCGACACGGCGACCACCGTCGCTGTCGGAGACGTAGGCGAGGATCGGCGGGCGATGCTGCGCTGTGCCGAGCGCATGCTTGCGCACGCGATCGAAGGAATCGTGCCGGGCCGCCGCTGGAGCTCGATCGCTGCGGAACTCGAGGCGATGGCTGTTGCCGAGGGATTTGCGATCGCCGTCGATTTCGTCGGCCACGGCATCGGCCGCGAACTGCATGAGGCGCCGCAGGTTCCTTGTGCGCTGAGCGACGCGTTCCTCTCACACCAGGACTTCACGCTGCGACCGGGCATGGTGCTCGCGGTCGAGCCGATGCTGGTGCTCGAGCAGCCCGTGCGCGACTCCGCGAACGGTCACCTGCTTGCGCCGCGCGGAACGTTGGCCTCGGATGGCTGGACGGTGACGCTCGACTCTGGCGCTGCAAGCTGCCAAGTCGAGCACACGATTGCCGTGACGCGCGACGGTGCGCGGGTGCTGACGGCACGCGGCGCCGATGGCGTGCAGTGGCGGAGGGCCGGCTGAGCGTGCGAGAGACGTGAGAGTGGCTCGAGTCGACCGAGTCGACCGAGAATGGTCCGAGGAGCGATCGCGAGGTTTCCCAAGCAGATGGCAAAAGAAGACAAAATCACTCTCGAAGCCGAGGTCACCGAGGCGCTGCCCGACGCGATGTTCCGCGTCCGTCTGCAGAACGATCAGGAGATCATCGCCTACGTCAGCGGCAAGATGCGGAAGTTCTCGATCAAGATCCTTCCGGGCGACCGGGTGACGGTCGAGATGAGCCCCTACGACATGACCAAGGGCCGCATCGTCTACCGATTCTGAGCAATCGCCTTCATCGGGCAGACCCGACAGGGCAGGTCCGATGGAGGATCGAGAGAGCGGCAGAGGCAGGACGAGGATAGAACCGACAGGGAAAGAATCGACAGGGATAGAACCGACAGGGATAGAACCGACAGGGAAAGAACCGAGAACGAAAGACGCAAGAACGTAGGAATCGAGACCTACGGACAGACGAACCAGCCCAACTCCAACCACGCGCTCCGGTGCGCCCGGCCATCCGAACGGAAGGCCCGAGAACCGAGCGACGAAGACGGGGAAACGGCGATCGAAGCGCGGCGAAGCCGCAGAAGAAAGCGCAAGGAGCCCACCATGAAGGTCCGTTCAAGCATCAAGCGCCGCACCCGTGACTGCCAGATCGTTGTCCGCAAGGGCAAGCGACTGGTCATCAACAAGAAGAATCCGCGCCTCAAGCAGCGTCAGGGCTGACTTTCCCGGGTTTCTCGCTACAATCTCCCCTTCCCCCATGCGCGGCCGCAAGGCCCGTCTGGAGCGGAACCTGTGGGAACAGTTGTGGTTCGAAGCCCGCCGGAAGATCGCCCGCGAGCGGCGTGGGACGCAGTCTCTTCGCCTCTCGCCGAGCGTGAGCCCGTGACGAGGCCGTGGTGTGAAGCGACAGACAAGTGACCGGATCCCAACGGACGATTCCGACGGGGTCCGCAAGAAACGACAGACTCAACCCCTCGATCGACAGAGCTCGATCATTTGACGACGAACCCCGCAAGGGGTGTACCGGAGCCCGACATGCCCCGTATCGCTGGTATCGACATCCCTGAGAAGAAGAAGATTGGCGTCTCGCTGCGCTACGTGTTCGGCATTGGGCCGAAGGTTGCGCTTGAGATCCTCCGAGAGGTCGGCATCGACCCCGAGCGCCGCACCAACGACCTCAAGGAGCTGGAGATCGCGCAGATCGCTTCCGTCATCGACGCGAAGGTCGTGGTCGAAGGCGCGCTCCGCCGCCAGATCCAGCAGGACATCCAGCGCCTCAAGGACATCAAGAGCTACCGCGGCGACCGTCACCGCAAGAGCCTTCCCGCCCACGGCCAGCGAACGCGTTCCAACTCGCGCACGCGCAAGGGCAAGAAGAAGACCGTCGCCGGCAAGAAGGGCGTGAAGGGCTGATGAGCGGGGAACTGCCGCGCGAAGTGACGTGCGGCGGCCGCCACGACTGACAACGAGACCATCCGATGAACACCCCGACTCCAGCAGCAGCAACCACCAAGAAGAAGGTTCGCAAGAACGTCCTTCGCGGTCTGGTGCACGTCAACGCCACGTTCAACAACACGCTCGTCACCATCACCGATGTGAACGGCGAGACCATCGCGCAGGCCTCCGCCGGCACCGTCGGCTTCAAGGGCGCGCGCAAGTCGACCCCGTTTGCGGCGAGCCGCGCCTCCGAGAAGGCCGTCGGCGTCGCGAAGCGCTCCGGCCTTCGCGAGGTCGAGGTGCGCGTGAAGGGCCCAGGCCCGGGTCGCGAGAGCGCGATCACCGCGCTTCAGGCCAACGGCCTCCGAGTGACCGCGGTCGAGGATCACACCCCGATCCCGTTCAACGGCTGCCGTCCGCCGAAGAAGCGGCGCGTCTGATTGGGATCCGCCGGCCGTCCGCAGTGCGGGCGCCCAGGCGGTGTCGAGCCAAGGCAATCTCCCGCGCTTGCGTGGCTTCGTACGCGAAGTCATCGAGAGCGGGTTCAGGACAATCCGGCGCACAGAAGGGCGCGCTCGCCGACAGGAGCGTTTGCCCGAAGATGCGGCGGAACTCGAGATGGGCGCCCTCGCCCGTTCTGTCGGAAGCCCTCCATGGGCAATAGGAGTTTGTGATGCATCTTCGTTGGCGCGGCCTCGATCTTCCCGCGAACGTCATTCCCGACCCCAAGAGCCGTTCGAACACGTTCTCGCGCTTCATTGCCGAGCCGTTCGAGCCGGGCTTCGGCACGACCATCGGCAACAGCCTGCGTCGCGTGCTGCTCTCCTCGATCGAGGGCGCCGCGATCACCAAGGTCAAGATCAAGGGCGTCACCCATGAGTTCTCGACGATTCCCGGCGTCCTCGAGGACGTCGTCGACATCATCCTGAACATCAAGGGCATCGTCGTCGCGATGGATGGCGACGGACCGAAGACCATGCGTCTGTCGGCCGAAGGCCCTGGCGACGTGACCGCCGAGCTCATCGAGTGCGACGCTTCCGTCGAGATCATGAATCCCGACAAGGTGATTGCCACCCTCACCGACAAGATCGACTTCGACGTCGAGTTCACCGTCGAGAAGGGTCGCGGCTACATGCCCGCGAACGAGCAGATCGCGAAGGAAGCCGCCAAGGGTTCGGATCAGGTGATCGGCGAGATCCCGATCGACGCGATCTTCTCCCCGGTCCAGCGCGTGCGCTTCTCGACCGAGGATACCCGCGTCGGTCAGCAGACAAACAAGCAGCGCCTGATCCTCGACGTGTGGACCAACGGCACCGTCACGCCGGACATGGCGCTCGTCGAGGCCGGCAAGATCCTCCGCAAGCACCTGAACCCGTTCGTCCAGTTCGACGACATCGGCGACGCCATGGTGTCGGACGACGTCGCGAGCTCGAACGCCCAGGACGATGAGATCCTGCGCAAGCTTCGCATGCCGGTCAGCGAGCTCGAGCTCAGCGTCCGCGCGTCGAACTGCCTCGAGACCGCAAAGATTCGCACCGTCGGCGAGCTCGTGCAGCGCACCGAGGACGATCTGCTCTCGGTCCGCAGCTTCGGCAAGACCTCGCTCCGCGAGGTCAAGATGGAGCTCGAGAAGATCGGGCTGCATCTTGGCTACCCGGTTCCCGAGGGTCTGCTGAACGGTTGAGTGGTGTGCGATTGAGTGGCCGTGCGGCGGTGGGCCGTGCGGCGAACGAGTGAATGAGGGCCCGGCCGCGAGGCGTGTGCCCAGATAGGAACGAAGTCATGCGTCACCGTGTCTTTGGTAAGCAACTCTGCGTGAAGGAAGATCACCGCCGCGCGATGCTCCGCAATCTCGCCGCGGGCCTCTTCGAGCACGGCCAGATCGAGACCACGCTCCCGAAGGCGAAGGCTGTCCAGCCGTTCGTCGAGAAGCTCATCACGATGGCAAAGCGCAGTGGGCTCGCAAGCCGCCGCGCCGTCCAGTCCCGGATCAACGATCGCGCGGTCTTCGCGTGGGTCGTCGATCCGAACACCCGCGAGGAGAAGAAGAACGCGCACCAGCTGTGGGATCTCCCCGGCGAGGACGCGATCGAGTTCAACCGCTACGGCGAGCTCCGCAAGGCCCCGCGCCTCGTCCAGCACCTGATGAGCAAGGTCGCCCCGCTGTACGCGGACCGCGCCGGCGGATACACCCGCATCATCAAGCTCGACAAGCGCCGCGTCGGCGACCAGACCGACCTCGTGCTGCTCCAGCTCGTCGGCAAGGAAGACGGCCCGCAGGTCAGCGGCCGCCGTTCGAACCGCCGTCGTACCGCCGACAAGCGCACGGCCTATGCGGCCGAACTGCGCAAGAAGGGTGGCAGCAAGGCCGAGGCTCCCGCAGCCGAGTAAGGCCTGCGAGCAAGTCGCATCGATTGTGATTCCCAGCCGCCCCGCCTCGCGCGGGGCGGTTGTGTTTTTCGCGCGTGTCACACGCCGAGCAGCAGGCGCATGAACTCGCGGTTGTCGAAGCCGCGCGAGCCCTCGAGCGGGCCGAAGCGCACGATCGTGAGCTTCTGCTCCGGCAGGATGTAGAGGCGCTGCTTGCCCTTGCCGGCGGCCATGAAGCCGATGACGGAGCTCGAGACGTCTGGGCCGCTCTCCTGCGCGCGTGCACGCGTCCGCTCGGCGAGGCGTCGGCCTGCGGGCGTGCCGCGTGCTTCCAGGCGGTCGGCGACCATGTCGGCGGCGAGGGCGGATTCGGGGTCGGCGGCGTCCTCATCGTCGCGGATCAGCCACCAGGTGAGCCCGTACGCCTTGTTCGGGCCGTGGGCCTGCATCAGTTGTGCCAGCGTCGACTCGCCGAGGATGCGCTTGCCGTTGTGAACGCCGCCGTTGCGCACGAACTCGCCGAACACGGCCCAGTCCTTCGCGCTCATGCGGCAGCCGCCTGGCAGGTTGGCGTTGCCCGCCTCGTCGCGCAGGAAGCGGGGCTTCACGCCGATCGGATTGAAGAGCTTGCGGTCGAGATAGGCGACGACATCGGCGTCGCCTGTCTTCGCGGCCGCGAACTTCCGCTTCATCAGCTCGCCGAACACGTAGAACTGGCTCGGCCCGTAGATGAAGCGCTCGCCGGGATCGGCGCGCATCGTTCCGTTGATCGAGGCCGTGGCGCGGTTCGACATGCCCGCCGCGCGAGCGTTGCGCGCGTTCTCGATGGTGCCGCTGAGCGATTCGAGGCCGCTTGACAGGGAAAGCAGCTGCCGCACCGTCACCTGCGACTTGCGCACATCGCTCTTCCACTCGTGGATCGTGTCGCAGACCTTCTCGTCGAGGGTAAGCAGGCCGTCCTCGATGGCGAACGCCGCGGCAATCCCACTGAAGCTCTTGGTGCCGCTTGCGAGGAGATGCGGAGAATCGACGGTCCACCCTGAGATCGCGTCCTCGAAGACGGGCTTTCCGTCGAGGAGGATGAGCAGCACCTCGCCGTCGTGCGTGCGGGAGTACTCGGCGGCGGCCTTGCAGCGGGCGAGGAACGCGTCATCGGCTGCGATGGCGGCGGGCGCGGCTTGCGATGAGAGAGGCTCGGCTTCCCGGGGCGCGGAGGGCTGCTCTGGCGGCGCCCCGCACGACAGAAACGTGGCAAGCAGCGGTCCGAGGATGGTTGTGGAGATCGCGTGCGGCAGCATGGACAGAGAACGCGCGCGCGCAGGGGGGATTGCCGTTGGCGGCGGGGGAGCCGCTAAAGTACGCCGCATGCTCGCTGAACTCGACACGATGGAGCGCGAAGCGCTCTCGGAAATCGCCTCCGTGGCCGACGCCGCGGCGCTCGAGGCGTTCCGCGTCCGTTGGCTTGGCTCGAACGGTCGGCTGAAGGGCGTCATGGACGCTCTGAAGACGGTGCCGAAGGAAGAGAAGCCGGCTGTCGGCAAGCGACTCAACGAGGTCAAGGCTGCCATCGAGGGTGCCTTCGCGACACGGAAGGACGCCGCTGTTGCCGCCCCGAAGGGCCCCGCCATCGACGTGACCGAGCCAGGCTTTCCAATGGGCGAGGGCGCGCGGCACGTACTCACGAAGACCATCGACGAGATCGTCGATGTGCTGGGCCGGATGGGTTTCGAAGTCGCCGATGGCCCCGAACTCGAGGACGAGTGGCACAACTTCAACGCGCTCAACATCCCCGAGAGTCACCCTGCGCGCGGCCCTGCCGACAACTTCTTCCTCGGCGGCGAAGTCGCGGGAAACTTGCTGCTGCGCACCCAGACCTCGACGGTGCAGATCCGTGCGATGGAGGCGATGAAGCCGCCCTTGAAGATCTGCGCGATCGGCCGCGTGTATCGCCCCGACGCGCATGATGCGACGCACTACTCGATGTTCCACCAGGTCGAGGGCCTGTACGTCGACCGCAACGTGTCGATGGTCGACCTCAAGACAACGCTCGTCCAGTTCGCGAAGGCGTTCTTCGGGCCCGAGGCCGAGATTCGCTTGCGTCCGAGCTTCTTCCCGTTCACCGAGCCGAGCGCCGAGCTCGACATGAAGATGCGCGTGATGAGGAACGGCGTGCCCGAATGGCGCTGGATCGAACTCGGTGGATGCGGCATGGTCGACCCGAACGTGTTCAAGTCGGTGGGCATCGACCCCGAGGAATGGACGGGTTTCGCGTTCGGTCTTGGCATCGAGCGCGTGGCGATGCGCAAGTACGGGATCGGCGACATCCGGCTGTTGTTCGAGAACGACGCGCGCTTCCTGCGGCAGTTCTAGGGTCATGTCACGGTCGCAGAGCGATCGTGACATGACCCTAGCCTGCCGCACAGGGTGCCTGGCACCCGGCGGTGTGCGCCATGCACGAGCGAAGGCAAGGTGCCAAGGACGCTTTCTGAGGCAACGTCCAGATTCCGCTTGACTTGCCGAAAACGAGGGGGGTACATTGAATAGAAT
>Ga0315903_10009596_pt1 | contig 11675 bp, 25 predicted proteins | sample LakEriMetagenome_7_FD_203524 | JGI IMG/M metagenome (GOLD analysis project Ga0315903, IMG submission 203524) | Freshwater fungal communities from buoy surface, Lake Erie, Ohio, United States - Buoy 2 MA119 | ecosystem: Environmental > Aquatic > Freshwater > Lake | place: USA: Lake Erie, Ohio...
GTGCGGCAATCCAAGCGGGAGTATTGGCAGGTGATGTAAAGGATGTATTGTTGTTGGACGTAACCCCACTTTCATTGGGAATTGAAACAATGGGTGGAGTGTTCACAAAGTTGATTGATGCGAACACAACTATTCCAACCAAGAAGTCACAGGTATTCTCAACGGCAGTTGATAACCAACCATCGGTAGAGATTCACGTATTACAAGGTGAGAGAGCGATGGCCAAGGATAACCGTACTATTGGACGATTCCACTTGGATGGATTACCACCAGCGATGAGAGGTATTCCACAGGTTGAGGTTACATTTGATATTGATGCTAACGGTATCATCAATGTATCGGCTCTTGACAAGGGAACCAACAAACAACAAAACATTCGTATTGAAGCGTCATCAGGACTTTCAAAAGAAGAGATTGAAAGAATGAAGAAAGAAGCTGAGATGAACGCAGATGCTGACGCTAAGGCTAAGGAAGATGCTGACATCATCAATCAATCTGATTCAACTATCATTAACACCGAGAAGGCTTTGAAAGATTTGGAAGAACAATTATCTGAAGAACAAAAAACTGAAATTGGAACATTGATTCAAGAACTAAAAGATGTTCACGAAACCAAAGATGTTGAAAAGATTAAACCGGCTATGGATAAACTTAATACTACATTACAGTCTATCACCGCTGAAATTTATCAAAAGGCTTCACAACAAACACCACCTGACCAAGAGGTCTCTGATGTTGACTTTGAAGAAGTTAAAGGATAATTTGAAACCCCACTTGAAAGAGTGGGGTTTTTGTTTTATAATTGTAACAATCACAAGGGTTCTTTGAAATAAAGGAGAAAAATATTATGGAAACAACTTATTTTTTTTTAGGTGTGCTCACGGTAGTTGCGGCAATAGTTGCTGGAGTGATTACTTGGGGTTTGCTTAAGATTAGTAGACAACAAACAGAAATTGGAAATCTGAAAGAAGATATCCAAGGATTAGTGAGAACTATCTCACAAGAAATTGAATACACTACTCGTCGTATTGATAGTGAAAGACAATACATTCAATCTGAGGTTAGAGAAAATAACGACAGATTAGAGAGACAATTGACAGATATATGGAGAGGTATGACGGACTCTATTAAAGAGTCCAACTCGTATACTGACAAACGAATTGATAAATTAATTGATACCTATTTTGATATCAAAAAAAATAAAGACCTTTTAAAAGGATAAAATAAATTGAACCCTTGTGATTTTTTTTAACTATGAATAATAAATTTAACATTGCGGTAATCGCTCACGACAACAAGAAGGCGGATATGGTTGCCTTTATTATGAAGAGGTTGGACTTCTTTAAACGTAAAGCAAACATTTACGCAACAGGAACCACAGGTAAACACATTGAGTTTGCAGGTGTTAAGGTTAATAGATTACAATCAGGACCTATGGGTGGTGACGCTCAAATTGCCGCCAAGATTGTTGATAAAGACATTGATTATGTAATCTTCTTTATTGACCCACTATCATCACATCCGCACGAGGTGGATGTTCAAATGGTGTTAAGGATTTGTAATGTTACTGACACACCGATTGCTACAAATTACTCGATGGCAAGTATGATGATAAATTATTTGGAAACTGAGGAAGTTTAATGTATCTTTGTAAAAAATATAATATATGAAAAAAGTTTTTAATTGGATTTGGTTGGTGTTTTATTGTATACTACCAGTTTATTTTACCGCAATTCTATTGGTATCGGCGTTTGGGTACTATAAAGTAAGTGAAATGGTTGATTACCAATGGTGGGTATTCTTTTTCTTATTTGAGATTTGGTTTACTTCTGTTGGTTCTAAAAGAATTGAGGAAGCGTTTGAAAAAATTAAAGGAGAATAATATGAAAATATATTTGGACGACGTAAGGACTCCCAAAGATAAAGATTGGATGGTTGTGAGGAACTATTACGAGTTAGTTAATTTGGTTCAGAAGGTTGGTATTAAGAATATCTCAACCATTTCTTTGGACCACGACTTGGGTGATAGTGCGATGAATGAATACTACACCAACGTATCTCCTAACTTTAAGTTGGATTATTCTAACATTGATGAAAAGACTGGATACGATGTTGCTAAGTTCTTGGTTGACGAGTTCTATTCTCAATACCCTGAAAGATTGGAGATGAGTCACTTTGACAAGAAGAAAGAACCAATAATGTTCCCAATCGTTTTGACTCACTCGGCAAATCCTATTGGTTCTGCGAACATTATGGGTTATATCAATAACTTCTTGATGAACGAAGCAAAACCACAAACTTGTGTAAGAAATCAAATACCACATACTGTATGATTAGTAGAATATCAATTGACGTTGAATTAACCATTGACCAACGGATTGAGATTATTGAAAAGGTTGACCAACATTTTGATATTCTTGATTTTGGAATCAACAGTAATTTTAATAGAGACACACAGGATGAAGAGTTACATAAACAAATTGACTTGATGTATCCTGGTGTTCCGAGAAAGGTAACCGCTTATTATATGATAAATAATTAAAAAAATATGTTCTACTTAATTAAAGTGTTCTTCGGTATTTGTTTTTTGTTAGTACTGTTTTGTATTGGAATAATAATTCTTGGGGAATATTTGGCTGGTAAATTTAAAGGTAGTAACTTTGACAAGTGGTGGAATAAACACATAATAACACAAATGCCCGAAGATTATGAAGATTAATATTGCGGATACTTTTTTAGATAGTTTAGAAAGAATGTCTAACCGAGAAAGATGGTATTGGAAAACTTGGGACTTGTTCAGATATGACATCCCAAGATTTTTCCGTAACTTTTGGTTATTCCGTAAAAACTTATGGAACCACACTTGGTATAATGGGGATAGTTCAGTTTTGCCTTGGGTTAAAACGGCTGTTGATGATATGGCTTGGAGAATTGAGAAAAATGGGATTGAGAATGAGGTGAGTCGTATGAAAAAAGTTGCAAAAATGAGACGACTTTCTTATTTGATTGAGGTTTGTGTTAATGATGCATTTGTTGAAGAGGCTGAAAAAGAATTGGGGTTTGAATATGTCTACACCAAATTTGAGTTTGAGGAGATTCCTGACAGAACTTTTGATAATCCATTTGGAGAAGACGGGGAAAAGTTGTATCAACTAAAAGATACTGAAAATCCTGAGGAGAAAGAGAATAATAGTAAACTTCTTAAAAGGGCTCACGAGATTCAAAAACAATACTGGGAAGAATTATGCGGTATCATTAAAGGTCCTGACTACGATGCTTTAAGAGATTCTGATGAAGATTGGGATAAATTATATGACGGAAGTGACTTGAGAGCTTGGTGGGATTAAAAATTATTCGTATATTTGTAAAATGAAAAAGATTAACGTAACATTATTATCAGACACTCACACAAAGGAACGTAATGTCCTTGTGAATGGTGGTGACTTGATTCTACATAGTGGTGACGTTATGAACTCAGGTTATGATTGGGAAGATTTATACGAGTTCTTACAATGGTTCAGTGAATTACCATATAAGATGAAAGTGTTTATTCCTGGTAACCACGACAGATTTATTGAGAACAACCCTGTGGACGCTTGGAAGATGATTAACGAGTTTCACGACAAAGGTGTTCGTTGCTTGATTGATGACTTCGTTGAGTTTGAAGGATTGAAGATTTATGGAAGTCCTTGGCAACCTGAGTTCTACAATTGGGCATATAATTTACCACGTAACGGAAAGGAGTTGGAAGAGAAGTGGAATAACATTCCTGACGATACTGACATCTTGTTGACACACGGACCTGCTTGGGGTATCTTGGATACTGTGGTTAATCGTCGTGATGTGAATCTTGGGTGTGAGATGTTGACAAAACGATTGGAGACATTAAACCTATTAATCCACAGTTGTGGACACATCCACACAGGATATGGATATGTTGAAAAGAATGGAACTCATTTCTTCAACGCATCTATCTTGGATGAACGTTACCATCACAACCAAAAACCTTTTGACATTGAAATTAATTTAGAAACAAAACAAATAGATATAATATGAAAAAATCAAATTTTTATGTGGTGATGTTATTTACATTACTAACAATTATGGCAAGTATGGTGTCTTGTACAGATGCTGAAAAGAGTAAACTAGGTGGATATGGGGATACCTTTACCGTTAAAGTATTGGGACCCGATACAGTAATTACCTACCACTCAACGGGTAAGGTTATTAGTGAGAGAGAAAGTGATGGATATTACTTTACAAACCGAGAAACTGGTAAATTGGTTGAGGTGAGTGGTAACATTATCATTGAACAAGAATAATGTTTGCTCTTGGATGTTTATTGGTGGGGATATGGACAGGAATGTTTATATCCTTTTTTATCACCAGAGAATTATATGACAATAAAAATAACCGGAATTAAAAATTTCGCCTTATATTTGTGGTATGAACAACGAACTAAAATACATACCAACAAAGGAAGCGATTATTGGATACGGTGATTCAGTAATTGCTAAAGGAGAAAGTAATGATTGTGTTGTTAGAGCTATTTCATCAGCATTTCAAATGCATTATGACAGAGCTCACGAATTTGTCAAAGAAAAGTTTGGTCGTGAAAACCGTAAAGGAACAAGATTCTTTGTTGGTGGAATGAGACGTATGGAAAATGATGGACAGGATATTAATTTAAAATCATTTGAATGTATGGGTGACCAAAACGGACGTATGGCTTACGACGTTAAAGTAAAAGGTCAGGTTGTTAAACGTAAAATGACAACTGGTACATTCATTAAGAAATATCCTGTTGGAAAGTATCTTGTAGTTGTTCGTGGACATGCTTTCTCTATTATTGACGGTAATGTTGTCGGTAACCAAGAGGATGCTAAAATGAAAAAAAGAGTTATTAATCACGCATTTAAGGTATTGTAAAATGATTGACAATTTAGAACAAATAAAACAACTGTTGAACTTTGAGAATGAAGGTGACTTCTATATGCTCTACGTGTTCAAAAGAAAGAAAGACCAACCTGAAGGTGAGAGGGATAATCACCAGTCGGTGAGGACAATCAAAACTTATTGTGTTGAAAGTATTGAGTATTTGGAAAAACGATACGATGAGATTAAACAACTTTGTGAGATGTTTAAGGCTCGTGCATACATTCACGTTCAAAAACAAAACCATAAGGATGTTTCATTGGAGATGATGATGTCCTTGGCGGAAAGAATTAAAAACGGACAACACATTCAGAAAGGTTTGTTTGACTCAGTTGTTGGACAAATAAAAACCTATGAGAAAAGGTGGATTGTTGATGTGGACACTAAAGACGAGGTAGAATTAAATGCAGTAAAGTTTGCAATTAATAAATTCTGTCGACCTGAAGGAGATAAGGTTTATGTGACCATTCCAACCAAAAACGGATATCATCTTATTACTGATAGGTTTGATGTTATGGAATTTGCAAAACATTTCCCTGAAACAGAAATCCAAAAGAAAAACCCAACACTTTTGTACTTACCAAATTCATTAAATTAATTATGTTAGTTGCATTTATTATCACAATTATTCATTGGGTGGCCGACTTTGTATTACAAAGTGACTGGCAAGCCCAAAACAAAAGTAAAAACAATTTTGCTCTCTTGAGTCACACGTCAAACTATTCTTTGGTTTGGTTGATACCAATGTGTTTCATATTTGGTACCGCCAAAGAAGGTGCGACGACTGAATGGATTTTTTGGAGTTCAATTTATTTTGGTATAATTACTTTTATTGCTCATACCATTACGGATTACTTCACTAGTCGGTTGAATAGTAGATTATGGAAAGCCAATCAGGTTCATTATTTCTTTGTTGGTGTTGGGTTTGACCAAGTACTACACTACGGACAATTATTTGCAACTTATCATTATTTGTTAAATCATTAATTTTGTTGTATCTTTGTCAAATGAACGAAATACTAAACAAATATTTTGAGGAAGGGTTGGTGTATCTACAAGTACATCCGACTCTTCCTTTGACTATATGGAACTATACCGAGACCGTTCAGTATGATGGTAAGTGGGATGATATAACCCTACAAACTCGTGGATTGGTCACTGATGCAAATGGGTCAGTCGTTGCCCGACCATTCCGTAAGTTCTTCAATATGGAAGAAGGGAAACACACCGCAACTCCTGACTTTGATGTTTATGATAAGATGGACGGGTCTTTGGGAATATTATTCAATTACGAAGGTGAATGGATAATGGCGACTCGTGGGTCTTTCACTTCTGACCAATCGGTTAAAGGGTTTGAAATGTTGAAGAATTATGACTACGAGAAACTTCACAAAGGTTATACTTACTTGTTCGAAATAATATATGATGACAATCGTATAGTGGTGAAATACCCATTTGAAGATTTGGTCTTACTTGGAATGCTAAATACCGAAACTGGGTACGAAGTTGATTTATACGGGGAAGGAAATGATGTTAGATTGAAGAATTTAATATCTAATCTCGGATTCAAAGTTGTCAAAAAATATGATGGAATACGGGATTATACCGAATTGAAGGGGTTAATAAAACAAGATGAGGAAGGATTTGTTGTTCGTTTCACTAACGGAGACCGAATGAAGATAAAGGGAGAGGAATACTTACGTCTTCATAAGATAATGACCAATGTGTCTACCACTGCGATATGGGAAATGTTGAGTGAGGGTAAGGATGTGTTGGAATTATTGAAAGATGTTCCTGACGAATTTTATCAAAAGATAAAGATGTATGTTGCGGATTTAAGATATCATCACTATCGTTATGGGGATTATGCTTACAAGATATATTCATACTTCCGTTATGGTAAGTATGGAGACAGAGACCCCGAACCATCAAAGAAAGAATTCGCCTTACATTTACAAGAATGTGAAACCCACCCAAAGATAAAATCATTATGTTTTTTGATGTGGGATGGTAAAAGCAGTGATAAAGTAATATGGAATTATTTAAAACCAGAATATAAAAAACTATGAAACATTTAAAAGCATTAGGCCTGTTTTTACTAATATCCATCACTTTAGGATGTTATATTGTATTAACCGAGAGATACCCTCAAGTTATGACGTATTTTTCGTTGGCAGTGGTCGTAATATTAGCATATTATGCATGTTACTTATCTGTGGATTCTAAAAAATAAAAACTATGAAAACTATGAAAAAAATTATTTTCTCATCAACCACACTTATTCTTTTGGTTGTTGGAACCATTATGTCATTACTATTAATCTCATCTTATCAGAAAAGTAATGGGTATTGGTATAAAGAGGTTCATTACGCAATTAAAGTTGAAAGACACGTCCCAAGAAATGTTCACGAGGAAATGAACTTGTATTACGATATTACATTGGAGAATGGTACCGTGATGAAATCATTGAGACACGTTTCTGTTGGTGACACCATTTATTTTGATATGTATAAAGTTGGAAAGTAATTTTTATTATTGTATCTTTGTCCTATGAAAGCGAAATTAGAATTTGATTTAGATGAACTTGATGATAGAATATCACACTTACGTTGTGTCAAATCAACAGATATGGCATTAGTTTTATGGGAGATGTCATTGAATATGCGTAAAAGAGTTACATCTGGAAGCGATGAAACTGATGATTATTACAGAGGAGTTGATGCGGTTTTTGAAAGATATAACGAATTAATGTTAGAATATAATATAGACCCTGAAGAATTAATAAGATGATATTAAAAATTGAACAAGATATAAAAGGAATACTCCCAAACATTTGGATATGTTCTGACCCGCACTATAACCACAAGAACATTTGTCGTGGTACTACCAATTGGAGAACATTGGATGGTGGGGTTCCTGAAGACCAAACTCGTGACTTTGATACGATTGAACGAATGAATCAATCTATCGTTGATGGTATCAACTGGAACGTTGGTCAGGATGATGTGTTGATTTGTCTTGGTGACTGGTCATTTGGTGGGTTTGAGTTCATCAAACAATTCCGTGATAGAATTGTGTGTAAGAATGTCCACTTGGTATTGGGTAACCACGACCACCACGTTGAAAGAAACAGAGAAAACATACAATCAATCTTCAGTTCAGTTTCTGAATACTTACGAATTGTTGTAATGGAACCTGTTAAGAAGAACGAAGCGAAGAGACACGAGTTCGTATGTATGCACTACCCAATCCAAAGTTGGGACGGAATGAATAAAGGTGTTCCTCACTTACACGGACACGTTCACTTACCAAATGAATCAAAGTTTGGTAGAGGGAAAAAAATGGATGTTGGGTTTGATGGACATCCTGAATTTCGTCCTTATAATTTGTTGAGGGAGATTGTTCCATTAATGAAGAATCGTGATATGTTATCTGATATGCCGGATGACCACCACCTTGAAAGATTGTTAAATGCTGATAAATAAAATGATAGAAAAGTTAATTAAAAACACGACACCATATCTTGGTAAATTAGTTCTCAAGTTTGAGAAATATCCACACTACTCTGGTAGTCAGAGTGGAGTATTGAATAAAGTTCATCTTAATCTTGGATTTACCAAGTTGGTGTCTCGTATGATACCACGACAGGTAATGGAAGGAGGCCCAAGTAATATTGACCCCAAGAAGATTGAACTGATTGAAAAATACACAGGTGGTGTCATTGGAACTCACAAGTGGGGCGGTGATTACGAGTATGTGTTGGAGAACTCTTTTTTAACAAAAGATGGTCAGTATATCGGAGACATTAAAACCGCTTGGTGGTATTTCCAAAATGGGATTACCGTTTGTGAAGAATACCCACACGGAGTTGCTGTTGTTTGGAACACCTCAAAATTTGACAAAACATTGGTGAGTGGTCAAGATGGGATTTTTGGTTATCGTGGATACACGCATCGTGGAGGAGCAACATTCAAGATTGGAGACAGATTGTTTGATGAAGATTATAACCCAGTTGTTGAGGATTATGATGAGAAGGAGTTTAAAAAGTATTGGAAAAAATATACCAAGTCATATAAGAAAGGTGACGATTTTGATAGAAAACACATTTATAATGATGGAATCAAATCGGTAATACCATTTAACAAGAGAGGTAAACAAGTCATAGAAGATTGGGAACAAGCTAAACAAGCCGCAATTAATATGTCAAAATATCTATCGTAATGACAGGAAAGATTTATAACACAAGTAAAGGTTGGTATTTAGAAACCAAAGACAATCACTACCTACCGGTCTATCCTAAACAGAAAATTGAAGATTTGAAGATTGGTTCCAAAGTTAATTATGAAATCATTGAAAAAGAAAATGGTGGAATGTCATATACTGAAACATTTGAGATAATTAAATACGCAAAAATACTATGAAGATAATACCATTTTTTGATATGACTTGGTCTGACGAGTTCAAACAAGTTTCAATTATCCCAACAATTTTTGTTACCAAAAGTTACGGGAATAGATATAACGTCTGTATAAACTTTTTATGTTTTGATTTTGGACTATGGGTAATAAGAAGAAAATGACGCAACAAGAAATCATCTCAAAGATTATTGTGTTAGAATCTATTTTGACGGAAGCGGTATCAAAAGGACATAAGGCTCACACAGAAGATGAGTTCCAACCATATAGGGAAGAACTTAAAGTATTAAGAAAAAAGTTAATGTTATGAGTAAAGTAAGAGTTATTGAAGATTTAAGTAAGTATGAAAATTACCTTACTATTGGTAAACTTAAAAAGTTTTTAGAGGAACATCCCGAACTACCTGATGACGCTTTGGTTCTAACGCAACGAGTGGAAGACAAGTACTATGAAAAGAATGGTTGGGGTGTTGTGTTAAAAGAAAGTACTTGGTATGAAACAGAACAAGAACAATATCATCCAGCTTGGTGTTGTTTAAAGTATAACGATGACGAAAATCTTTATTTGGATTTACATTATTAATTAGTATATTTGTGATATGAAAACACTTTATATTGTTAGAGGATTACCAGGAAGTGGTAAAAGTACATTTGCTAAATCTATTGGTGGGATACACATTGAAGCTGACCAATATTTTATGGAAAATGGTAAGTATAATTTTGATATAACCAAAATAAAATTGGCTCATAACTATTGTCAAACCCAGACTGAAACTTGGATGAAAAATGATGGAATACAAGTTAATTCAAGTAAGATTGTTGTTTCAAATACATTCACACAAGAATGGGAAATGGAACCATATTATGAATTGGCTGAAAAGTATGGATACCGAGTTTTTTCACTTATCGTAGAGAACCGACACAAAGGTGAAAATATTCACGGAGTTCCTGATGACAAGTTAGAAGTAATGAAAAATCGTTTTGAAATAAAAATTTAAAAAAGATTTGGTATTTATAAAAAACGCAGTATATTTGTATTGTGAATCTCGGATGAAAACGACAGCACTTGAACGAATTGAGTCAGGTCCTTAATACACTCAAAAGGTGGTGTCCGAGTGGGTAAGTTGGTCTAACCCTACCAACCGTATCAGAACGAAAAACTGAAGCCCTCACAGAAATGTGGGGGTTTTTAATTTTTAGGGTTTGGGTATAATCTTAATTTATGTTGATATTTTTTACCGTAGAACTCTGCCCCCTTAATCTGAGTCACAAGTGTTAATACGTATCTTGGGGTCTTACCATACTGTTTATCGAATGAAACAATCATATGATAGTTAGAACCATCAGCAGATGATATTTCAACAACATCACCATCTTTAATCCTACCAATTAATATTTGTTCAGCTAACTTATTTCGGTTATTGTAAATTAAATCAATACCTTCTAATGGTGATGGATTAGATAGTTTCGGGTCGTAATGTTTACCTTTTTCTTTATACTCAGGGTCTGATAACCTATGTAAACGATTAACAAAATGGTTTTTTGGATTTATAATAAACTCAACTGTCTTATCTTGACCTGTTCTTTTATCTTTAAATTCACCAACAAATGGACTAATTCTTTGTAATCTCCTATTAATAATTTCTTTAGATATGTTTAATTCAATTGGGTCAATTTGTTCACTAATGATATTGGATATATTACCAATAACTTTGAAAGTTAACTCTTCTTCCGCAAATTCTCTTAATAATCTTTTAATCAGATGTTCCATTCAAGTATAAATATTTATGATTTAGTTTGGTGGAGTAAATATTTCACCATATATTTGTAGAACCAAAATGACACAACAACTTTTAAAAAATACTACTATGAAAACTATCGAGATAACAATGCAAGAGATATGGATGGCAACTCGTCCTATTGTTCAAAAAAGCAAGAAGGATTATACTCGCAAGCGTAAACATAAGAACCAATCTTGGGGTAAGAATGACTAAGGAGTATATTACCTGTTCAGCCATATGGTATAAGGACTTACCAACGCAAACATTTTTACCAAAGAATGTTGATAAAGGTGTTGTTGTTTGTGGTCATCGTCACGGACATTGTATTGACGTAATGAAAACACTCGGACAACTACGAAGTGTTGTTAGTGGTCCTGATGCGGTTGGTGAATATGAGCAAGGATTTCTATCCAATCTTAACAAGTTTTACGATAGGTTGGAATCAATGAGAATTGCAATTGACGCTGAACAGGTGGAATACGACAAACTATATAACCCACTAATAGGATTATTCTCTGAAGATTTATATTAAGACAAACCCCTCA
>Ga0315903_10009597_pt1 | contig 11673 bp, 10 predicted proteins | sample LakEriMetagenome_7_FD_203524 | JGI IMG/M metagenome (GOLD analysis project Ga0315903, IMG submission 203524) | Freshwater fungal communities from buoy surface, Lake Erie, Ohio, United States - Buoy 2 MA119 | ecosystem: Environmental > Aquatic > Freshwater > Lake | place: USA: Lake Erie, Ohio...
CCAATTTGATCTCCGAAGGAAACAAGTACCTTCTGAAGCAAAGGATAAGCAGCGGTGTTTGAAGTCGCCCTTACATATACAGGTTGGACATATAAGAGACCTCCACCGACCGGAAGCGTCAATAGATTTCCAAGTACAACATCAGAGCCACCACGACGAAGTAGTGACAAAGAGTTTGCAACTTCTGGTTTTGCTTCGAAGTTAGAAGCTACCTGGGAAGGACCTGCAATATTTGTATTACGAGGCAATTGCAGAACTGTCATCTTTCCGTAATCAGGACCCGAATCAGAGTTCACAACTGCAAAGGCTGAAAGGTTTTCACGACCACCACGTGGAACAAATGGCGTGGTCAACGAGAATGCAGGCTTCTGTGATCCTGGCATTTGAAGCGTTAAGTAATAAGGAGGTTGCGCAGATGCGTTAGCTCCAAATGTTGATGGATCACGAGGTACGCGCCAGAAATCCTGTCCACCGTAGAAAGCTTCTGCTGTCCTCACGTGATACGAACTAAGAATGTCACGTTGAACTCTGAAGAGATCTTCTGGGTAGCGGATGTGCTCTAGCAGTTGGGCTGGCATCTCACTCTTTGGCGTAATGGTGTTTGGGAAGGCTTTAGCCCAAGTCTTTAGAACTGGATCCTTTTCATCCCACTCGTACAAGGTGACAGTTCCGTTGTATGCATCAACCGTTGCCTTAACTGAGTTACGGATGTAGTTAACTGTTTGATTTCGCTGAGTAGCGATAGTCGTAGAGTTTGGAATATCTGTAATTACATTTGATAGAACGCTCTGGCGTGAATAAGGGTAGCCAGCACTTGTCGTGAAGCCATCAATAATCCACATAATTTTTCCATCAACCAGAGCTGGGTATGGATCTCCATCAATAGTCAACCAAGGAGCAACCTTTGCAACTCGATCACGTGGATTACGTTCAAAGAGAATCTTTGAATCCTTGTTAATGAGATTAGAGAGAAGAATTCTCTGCTCTTGATACTTCAAGGCGAAGATAGCTTTGTTAAGCAATGAACCAACTGGAACTCCACCAGAACCTGTATAGGTGTAGTTACGTTGTCCATTAGGTGATGTGTCATCTGGGTAATCAAACTCAACAGGTGTATCAGTCTTTACTCCACCAATAATTGAGTAATTTGGAACGTTCTCGCCGAAGTAAACACGTGGTTCAAAATTACCGAGTGCACCAGTTGGTGGAAGATCTCCAACTGTAAACTTTGGCTTTCCATCTACATCTCGATCATTTCCGTATGCTGCGACAAGTCCAAAACCATGTGTGTATACAAGGTGATCATTGATCCAGTTACGTGACGGGTTTCCTTCAATATTCAATTCGCGAACGGCAATAACTACATCTCGCTTTACACCATCAACTGTGTAGCGATCGATGTCCAGTGATTCTGGGAAGCTGTAATACGGGCGAATCTGCTGCAGTTGTCTAAAGGTTGCAGACAAAACATTTGGATCCATCAAACGAATATTGGCAATTGTTGCCGCATCATCTGCAAGCTGGCCAGTGTTTGTGGCAACTGTGGCCTGGTAATCCTTCACAGTTACATCGTCGATGCCATATGCAGCGCGGGTTGCGTCAATATTTCGCTGAATAAATGGAGCTTCCTTTGAAGACTCACTTGGCTTTACCTGGAACTGCTGAATCGCACCTGGGTAGAGACCCGCGATTAATACCGAGGAAACAACCAATAGCGCTGTTCCTGCCGCAGGCAAAACCCAAGAGCGGCGGACAATATTTGCAAAGAATAGAAGTGAACAGACAATTGCGATTCCGGCAAGGATCGCCTTTGCAGGTAAAACTGCATTGACATCTGTGTATGTAAGACCCGTAATCAAACGGCTCTCTTTTAACGCTAGCGCGTAGCGATCAAACCAGTAAGCAACCGCCTTAAGCAGAACAACTATTCCTAGAAGTACTGAAAGTTGAACGCGAGCTGCAACTGTTGTGCGATCCTCTTGAACTTGAAGACGAATTCCACCGTAAAGGTAGTGCACGGCAACTGAAGCAAGGATTGCAAGAATCGCAGTTGAGATTCCCCATGAAATCAAGGTCTGCCAGAACGGTAGACGGAATGCAAAGAATGAAATGTCCATGTTGAACTGTGGATCTGTAACACCAAATGGAGTTGAGTTTCTAAACAACAACCACGTACTCCACATTTGTGATCCGGCAGTACCTGCAAAGTAGAACAGTGCAATGCTCAAACCGATAACTAACGGACGACGAATAGGTTCAACTTGTGAACGGTAACGCTCAAGGTTATCTGCCTCTACCGTCATCGGCACATAGAGCGGGCGTCGCTTGTATGCCAACAAAACATTGAAGATCACAATGACAGAAGTCAACAAACCTGACACTACAAAGAGTGTTGCCTTTGTTGTCAGAATTGTTAACCAGGTGTTTGTGAAGTTAACGGATTTAAACCATAACCAATCAGCGTAGAAACCGCTCAGTGCAGTGAAGAGAACACCGATAGCTACAAGAATTGCAACTGTTATTGCTAGTGGGCTCTTGCGGCCTTTGATTTGGAAGGATGGGCGCTGAAACTGGGGGTTATTCGTCATGGGGCAAAGTTAGCGCAACGCGAATTACGCCACCAATTAGGAGCCACCATCAAGTGGTCATATTGGTTAATACTTCCTGAGAATCAACGCCCTGAGCGCTCCAAATAGTTGATTGCTTGGGTCAAGGTGGCAACGGTTACCACCTTGATGCCAGCAGGGACATTACTGATCTCTTCGGCGTTGTCTACTGGCGCGAAGAAAACGGTAGCTCCCACTTTTTGGGCAGACATAATCTTTTCATTGATGCCCCCGATTGGGCCAACAATGCCGCGAGCCGTGATTGTTCCAGTGCCGGCGATGTGTCGCTTTTGGAGCAAGTCCTTTTCAGTTAGCAACTCCACTAAACCAATTGAAAAAACAAGTCCACCGCTAGGGCCACCGGTTTCACCAGTCTTAAAAATAATTTTCTCTGCATCAAGCTGATTTGCACGGTCAATGCCTTCTGATTTTGTTTCACCCATAATCTCTGGATGTGATTGCAAATAGTTAACTGCAGCAATAATCGCAGTATCTTGCGATTTAACCATGTCCTCTTTGGCTTGCTTGCTCTCTTCTTCGCTTGAAGTGCCTGGGGGATAGATAGCAGATTTTGGATATACGGCGCGATCGCCACTAATCCATGAATACACCAGCTCTGGTCCAAAAATCCATGTATCTGGATTAGTCACTCTGATTGACATTAAATCAATGCGACCTGAAGCCGGATAGTTTGTTAACCCTTTAAAAGTGATAACACCTTTAAAAATATTTTGTGCCTCACCCGGCAAAACAATTGCAAATGGAAGCGGTGCAAGGGTTGCTAATGCAAAGAAGATTCCTAGCGTTGCGGTGACTAATCGAGGAAGTTTAGAAAATCGCATCATTTTCAGGTCAATTGATTTCGCGCTAGTTAATGCTTGACCTAGTTGGAAGAACCAGCATCGTTATCAGCATCACGAGCTTGGGAATCGCGCAGAGAATCCTGAAAGCGCTGAAACTGTCCAACAGAGCGTTGTGTTTCTTGCTGAAATTTTCCTTGAAACTTTGTAACCCACAGTACGTAGCCGAGAGCGCCAATAAGTCCAGCCGCGGGAACTACCCACCAGATTAAAGCAGCAAAGGCGTTGGACATGAGCCCAGCCTACTGGTTGTCACTGCCCGACGCTGACCGGGTCGGGAAAGCGCCAACGAGGTGTAAATCACCGAGGAATAGAAAAGAGTGCGAAGTTGTTCTAACACTGGGAGGATTGATCCATGACACCTTTTGGCTTCACACCAGGAAACTCGGATGACTCAAACGAGCCAGTTGATTTTGCTGCGATGATGCAACAGATGCAACAACAGATTCAAGAACAATTCTCAAAGCTTGGAATAAATGCGACAGGTCTTGGTGGCTCGACTGAAGCCTTGCCAAAAAATCTTGTGCGCGATACCGCTAAGAAGTTTGCAACCGCTCAAGGTTCATCACCTATTGGAGCAAATGATGTTTCCGATGTTGAACAAGCCATTTCTATTGCAGAGCTATGGCTCAATGATGCAACTTTTTTCCCACAGTCTCCTAATTCAGGCAGTGTCGCCTTAGCCCGAACTGATTGGGTTGATACAACTTTGGCGGGTTGGCAAACAACCGTCGAACCGTTAGCCATTGGTTTGTCATCTGCAATTGGTGAATTGCTGAATCAAGCACAAGGCGAGGTTGACCAACAGGAGAATCCCTTTGGTCCCGATAATCCATTTGGCCAGGGCAATATGCAGATTCCAATTGGAATGATCTCGGCGCTCTTGAACTCTTTTATTGGCTCACTTGTTGCAACCCAGCTGGGCCAAGCTATTGGTGGCTTAGCTGGCAAGGTTACTGGCGCTCACGATGTTGGCTTACCGCTGATTGATGGGGCGTATCCAACTCTTGTGCCACAAAACATTAAGGAATGGGCAACTGATCTTGATATTCCAATGGAGGAAATTCGCATCTTCCATGCGCTGCGCGAAGCAGCAATTGCGCGTTTGTTTGCCCATAACCCTTGGTTAGTTTCATACATCCGCACCGCAATCACTGATTACGGCAAGGGAATCAACATTGATATGGAAGCGATTCAAGAACAAGCACAGCAAGCACTTGAATCAGGTAACGGTTTTGATCCATCAAATCCAGAGAGCTTTACTATTGCGCTCAATGATGGAATTTTCACACCGCAAGAAACTCCAGCCCAACGCGCAGCGCTGACAAAATTAGAAACAGCTCTTGCATTAATTGATGGTTGGAGCGAAGAAGTTGTCACACTTGCTGCAGGAGATCGACTTCCTAACATTGGCGCATTGCAAGAAACTCTTCGCAGGCGTCGCGCAACATCTGCGCCAGCGCAACAACTCTTTTCAACGCTATTTGGTTTGCAAGTTTCACCGCGACTAGCCCGCGAAGCATCAGCTTTTTGGAAGCAGGTTCGTGAATTAAAGGATGTTGAAGCCCGAGATCGTGTCTGGAGTGGAATTCTTCCAACTGCAGATGATCTTTTGACACCTGAGAGCTTCCTGAAGAGTTTAGAAGTTCCAGATGATCTGTCGGGGCTGCTCTAGTTAATTCATTACTCTGTACCAACACATCAATCTTGGTGGCAACTGTGCCCACAAATAGAAAAGCGAACTCCCCGGTCACTTGCTCTAAGTCAGCCTTCCCCTTGCTGACGTAGAACTGTTATCCGAGGAGTTCGTAGTCGTAAAGTAAGTGTTTCTGAGCGGTTAATCAAATGAGAACCACGTTGACAAAGGGCATTTTTCTCCGATAGCGAAGATTTTTTTAGCCGAACTTTGAAAAAGAAATCGCGGGATCAATTACCCAATCTCTCAAGGTTTACTTGAGAGATGACTTACTATTTTTCGGTGAGCAAGATATTTGTGGCCGACAAATCAGAGATCAGTGAGATGGCTCTATGACCATCCACGAAAACTCCCATGCATTTGTAGAGCAGACCTTGGATGGCGAGACTTTGCCAGGAATCTCAGAGGGCGAGATTGTCGTTATTAGATCAACTCGGCGAAAGAAAAACATTTCCGCATATCGCCAAGGTGGCCGCATCGTGGTTTCGATTCCAGCCCGCATGAGCAAGGCTGATGAGCGAGAAATGATCCCTCAAATGGTGGCCAAGATTCGAGCGCAAGAGGCTGCGGCCACCATGAGCGAAGAATCGCTGCATATTCGAGTCGATGAGCTGCTGACTGAGCTGGCCCCCGAGATCACATTGAGGCCATCGGCCATTAATTGGCGCGGAATGCGCGAGCGCTGGGGCTCATGCACCGGCACCGACCGGACCATCAGGATTTCAGACCGCCTCAAGGGCGCTCCGGACTATGTCGTGGACTATGTCCTTTTCCATGAGGCGATCCACCTGCAGTACTTCGACCACGGACCCGAATTCAAGTCCCTTTTGGCCAGATTCCCGCTTGAGGACCAGGCTGAGGCGTATTTGAGCGGGTATGAGGCGGCCGAGAACGCTCTGACCGCCCCAGAGGCTCTAAAAAAACTCCTAAATAAAGGGGGTTAGTTAGGTTCATTTGAGCGTGTTGGCGAGTAATCTCGTACACAACGCCTGCCCCATACGGGGAGCATCCCAATGGGATCGCACGCGTCGATAGGAGGAAAAGAATGACAGCAGAGACATACAAAGGTGACGCTTACTGCGTTAAGTGCAAAGAGAAGCGTGAATTCGAGGGAACCGTAAAGGTCTCAGACTCTGGTCGTCGCATGGCACAAGGCATCTGCCCAGTGTGTGGCACCAAGGTCAATCGCATCCTTGGCAAAGCACAGTAATTAAATTTCGTTTTAGGTAAGTGAGCTCGATTTCACTTACGAACGTCTAGCGTTACAGAAGGCCCTCGCACTGTTTAGGTGCGGGGGTCTTTTGCTTTCCGTTTCCCTGTGTCTGCACCGCAACCTGTTTCCAACTCCGTGCATTTCCAAGGTTTCTCTCGGCAACCAAAGTGTGAGGCCCTCCACAGATTTAAGGGGCTCTAAGAGTTAAGGCGCTCGCCATCACCATTGTTGGGCCATGACTACATTTATCGAAAAACATTCACATACTCAAGGAGTACTGGAATTAGATCAAGAAGTTCTCCAGACCCAACCAGAAAGAGCTCGCCGGAAGTACATACGAGGATCTCGACCGGCGCGTGTGACCAAAATTTCAATCGAACAGTGCGACGCAGAGATTTCCTCCGAAACCAAACCCCGTTTGAAAACCGGAGTGCATATAAGTGTGGCAATCGCCGAGATAGAACAATCTCTCATTATTGCGACTGCTCATCGCGCAATTACGATTCATCATCCTGGAGCTCGCGCAATTATTGCAAAATTTGATGGAGAACATAACGCTATCCAAATTAGCGATGAAGTAAACGCTCCGATCGAAGTAGTTGAAAATGTCATTGTTGAATTATTAGATGCTCAGCTGGTTGATATCAATAAATCGAAAGTCAGATTACACAATCGTTTTCAATCATCTATCGCACAAAGAGCAGCACATACGGAAGATCAAAGTAATGATGCTTCCTATCGACAACTTCAACAAAGAATGGCTTCTGAGCTCAGTCAGACAACATGGGTCAAAGGCGTAATTGATGGTGGCGTAGAACTTTTATCGGCACGACAAAGTTTTGGAGTTGAAATCTATGGCAGCAACCGAGTTGCAACACTTATCTATAACGGTTTACTTGCAAGTGGTGTCACAAACACCCGATTTTCAATCACTTCACGACGTATGCAATCTTCGATCGGTGACTTGGATTTAGGAACTGGAATCCTAAGAACTACTGATTATGGCTTGAATTACGTGGCACGAATGGAGGAGTTAGCCCGCGAATGGTCACTTTTCCCAACACCCTCAAAAAATGTAAAAGGGAGCATTGACGCTGCGATTCCCGAAAGAAATTTGCGTGTTGTTGTCGGACAGTATCCAGCCGAACTCATTGATCAACTTATGCGCGATGACATGGATCATTTCTTTGTTGCTCAGATTGTTGGCGGCGCAGCTTTGTGTGGACCACTTGTTGTGCCCGCTAAATCACCCTGCAAAAGCTGCATAGAGATAGGTGTAAGTGAGCGATATGGAATGGAGGATTTAGAACCTGTAAATTCAGATTTTGATGAGCTTCCGGTGTCAGTCGGCTATCAAGTTGCTGGAGTTGCGACTCAAGCTGTTCTTCAATTAATCGACACAGGATCCAGCGAGTTCATCGGATCACAGTTGACCTTTGATTACTTATCGCCAGCACCTGGTGCCCTTACCCGTTTTGCCCGCCATCCCAAGTGTCCGTGCCAGTGGCAATGAATCTGCCCATGTCAGTGGAAATGAATATGAAGTATCCACAGAAAATTGTGCTTTCTCCAGTGCGATTTCAGTACCAAAGAAGATGACAACTGCATCCGTCACTAAGTATCGGTGGAACCAACTGCATCCGTCACCAAGTACATCTCTAACCAACTACATAATCAGAAAGAGGAAAAATGAGTAAATTACTAGAACGAGCCTTTATCGCCGAATTAACTTTTCGCCAAAGACTGACCACAATCCAACACAACTTCTTTGCTCGACTCAAAGATGATCGTGGCGATGTACCGGGGTGGGTACTTGTAGTTTTGATGACAACCGGACTTGTCACGGCAATTTGGACTATTGCAGCACCACGTTTAACCGCCATTTTGAAGAATTCTCTTGATTCCATGAACGGCATTCGTTAAGTGTTCAAACGTATGCGGGCTTACTTGTCGCACGAGGATGGAAATGTAGAAAGTGCATTAGTGCTAATTCCCATGCTTTTTCTATTCCTCATTGGAGCACAAGTAATTTCTGCAACAAATTTACGGAACGCAGATTTAGCAATGGCTCAAGGCGAAGCTGCCGAGCGGGCTATTTCGCAAGAGTTTCATAGTGACGATGAGATAGTGGAGATCGGTGGCGGTGTTGAAAAGATACGTGTCCTTATCACGCACCGTTCGCACAGTGTTCTGCAGTTAGTTCCGGGGTTGATTGAAATATTTGGTGGTGCCCCAAAGACCCAGGTTGTTGGTATTTCTGTGATTGAGCCAATTAATGAGTGAGAGGTTCAGCCAATCAATGAATGAGAGATTTCACCAGTTAATGATAAAAGGCTTGAGGCAATTTAAAAATCAGACAGCGCCTTTGTGGATAAAAATCACTATGCGTGTTCGCCGAGAAGATGGCGGTGCAATTGTGGAATTTGTGGCATTAGCGATTCCACTTTTTCTTCCTATCTTTTTGTATCTCAATAGCTTTTCCTCAGTAAGCGCGAATGAAGTTATTGCTCGTTCGATGGCTCGCGAAGTTCTTAGAGTGTATGTAATTAGTGAGAATGATGGAGCAGCACGGAATCTGTCGAGTGATGCTACTAATTTGTTGGCAAGACAATGGAATTTAAGTCGGAGTGAAATAGCAACATTGCGAACCCATTTAGATTGCTCACACCTTCCCTGTTTAAGTGCGAATGGTCGAATCAAACTAACAATTTCATTCATTGATGACCAAACTCAACGAGAGGTATCAGCAAGTGCGCAAGAGCACCTCAGTCCGTGGCTATAGCCTGATTCAGAAGCTGAGATCAGAGGCGGGATCTATATCGGTGATTGTGATTGGCCTGTTTGTAATTACCGTTGCTTCCCTGATGGTGATGACGGATGTGTCATCCATAATTGTTGCCAAGCGTTCTTTGGTGCAGGCAACTGAAGCTGCCGCTCAAAGAGGAGTTCACGCTTTAGATAAAAGCAAGTATTACCAGGGTAAAGGAAATATGTTCACTATTCCTAAGGCAATAGCAACGCAAAGAGAACACTCCGTTATCCCTATCGATTGCAATCGAGGAGGGATAGAAGTTTTACTAGAGCTTAATTCGTGGAGCAATGATGAGAGCAACATGAAGTGGAATGCATTGAAAGGTATTGAATTAACAAGTTTTGATTGTGATGGAGCATCTTTAGAGATAAGCACTCGATCTGAGATGAAACTTCCCTTCCAGGTTCCATTTTCTAAGACAAATTCTGTATTTTTGACGGCTACCGCAGGTACAACCAATAAGGTTCAAGAGGGTTTCTACTTGTTTGGCATTCGGATTAATTGAGAAATTTCTTCAAGTTAACGGATCACTCAGCGGTCTGTCGCCTGAATTCAAGCATTCGCATGCACATCACTGGTTGGCTATCCTTAACCCATGGCCGCACGCGAATATCAATTAGAGATAGATGCGATTGATGCGACCCTTGTTTCAATTGAAAAGGTTTTAGATCTACCCAAACTGCGTAAACAAGCAGCCGAACTTGAGGTAGAGGCGGGCGTTCCAAATCTTTGGGATGACCCAGAGGCGGCACAAAAAATCACTAGCCGCTTATCCCGTGTCCAATCTGAGATTGCGAAGTTATCTGGTCTGCGTCAACGTGTGGAAGATCTACCTATCCTTTTTGAATTAGCAGCAGGTGAGCCTGGTGGCATAGAAGATGCTGAGAAAGAATTGGATGCGGTTAAGAAATCTGTCAGCGAATTAGAAGTTCAAACACTATTAAATGGCGAGTATGACGATCGCGATGCTTTGATAACCATTCGTTCTGAAGCTGGTGGAGTAGAAGCTGCAGACTGGGCAGAAATGATCATGCGCATGTATTTGCGGTACTGCGAACGTCACTCTTTCAAGGTTGATGTTTTGGAAACTTCATATGCAGAAGAGGCTGGAATCAAATCAACAACATTTAAAGTCTCAGCTCCCTATGCATACGGAACTTTGTCGGTAGAGCAAGGAACGCACCGTTTAGTTCGAATTTCACCTTTTGATAGCCAAAGTCGCCGTCACACATCTTTTGCTGGCGTTGAAGTTGTTCCAGTTGTTGAACAAAGTGATCACATAGAAATTGATGAAAAAGAGATTCGCGTTGATGTGTATCGCTCATCTGGTCCTGGTGGACAAGGCGTGAATACAACTGACTCTGCAGTGCGTTTAACCCATATTCCAACTGGGATTGTGGTCTCTTGCCAGAATGAACGTTCGCAGATTCAAAACAAAGCAACAGCTATGGCTGTATTGCAATCAAAGCTTTTGGAACGCCGCCGCCAAGAAGAGCAGGTAAAGATCAATGCATTGAAGGGCGATAACTCGGGTTCTTGGGGTAATCAAATGCGTTCTTATGTATTGGCGCCGTATCAAATGGTGAAGGATTTGCGCACTGATTATGAAACAGGAAATACATCGGCAGTATTAAATGGTGAAATCGATGAATTTATCGAAGCCGGAATTCGCTGGCGCCGTAGTTCGTAATTTCTAGCCCGTGTGCTGATCTATTTTTCTCAGCAAGCAACTCTTTGAAATCCTGGGTCTGGCCACTGCTTATCAGCTAACTGGAGTCGAACCGCTGGGACAAAGATACGATTTCTCAGAGTTCTTACCCTCAAAAAATATGTGTAAATCCTCTTTCTGTTCAATCTCACACTTTTCTTACGCTCACGACCCCACGACATCCAAGGAATTCCGCCTGCCTTCCATAAACTAAGCGCAGGTCGAAGGTGGTTCCCCTAAATCCACCCCGCAGATGCAATGGGAGATTCAATGATTCGCTTTGAGAATGTCACCAAGATTTATCCAGGTCAGGAGCGCCCAGCTCTTGATTCTGTAAATCTTGAAATCGTTAAGGGCGAGTTTGTTTTCCTTGTCGGTCTTTCAGGTTCAGGTAAGTCAACTTTCTTGCGTTTAGTTCTTCGCGAAGAGCGTCCAACATCTGGTGCGATTCATGTGGCAGGCAAAGATCTCGGCACATTGTCTAAGCACAAAGTCCCAGAGCTTCGCCGTTCAGTAGGAACTGTTTTCCAGGATTTCCGTTTGCTGCCTAATAAGACAATTTCTGAAAATGTTGCTTTCACTTTGCACGTTTTGGGGTATTCACAAAAAGAGATCAACCGCGAAGTTCCAGAAGTTCTAGAGCTAGTCGGTTTGGAAGATAAGAGCGATCGTTTGCCATCAGAGATTTCAGGTGGAGAACAACAGCGCGTGGCAATTGCTCGCGCATATGTAAGCCGCCCACCAATTCTTATTGCAGATGAGCCAACAGGAAACCTTG
>Ga0315903_10009601_pt1 | contig 11669 bp, 10 predicted proteins | sample LakEriMetagenome_7_FD_203524 | JGI IMG/M metagenome (GOLD analysis project Ga0315903, IMG submission 203524) | Freshwater fungal communities from buoy surface, Lake Erie, Ohio, United States - Buoy 2 MA119 | ecosystem: Environmental > Aquatic > Freshwater > Lake | place: USA: Lake Erie, Ohio...
GTCCAGTCCACCTCCTGCATCGCGCGGTACAGGCTTTCGGGCGAGTCCACGCGGAACCGGCCGAGCGGCTCGAGCACGCGGATCGCCGTGCGGCATTCGAGCACCGCCCGGTAGAGCGTCTCCCGCTGGGCGCCGGCCGCGGCGGCGAACTCGATCGTCCGCCGGCCGACCCGCAGGTCGCGGGCCCCCAGGGCCTCCAGTTCCCGCGCCAGCACCCACTCGAGCCCCTCGAGCGTCCGCGCCGTGAGCCGCGGCGGCTCGTCGGCCACCGGCGCGGGCAGCGGCCGGGCCGCGGGGGGAATCTCGGGAAATCGTGGCTCGGTCACGGCAGGTTCGCTCGTCGCTCGGCCGGTCAGACGACGCACAGATGCATCGCATCCGAGCCCCGCACGGCCTGCCTGGGGATGGCGGCGTCGAAGGTGACGAGCCGCCCACCGTGGCGGACGGCGAGGCCGAGCAGGTAGACGTCGGTCACCTGCCGGGGACCGAGCACATGCCGCGGATCGAAAGCGTCGCCGTCGCGCAGCGACAGCGCATCAGGCCAGAAGGCGTGGTCCGCACTGGCGGCGAAGGCCCGCAGCGCGTCGAGCACCTGCCCCGGGGCGAGCCGGCGGGTCCGCGTGTAGTGTGGGTGGGTCATGATCCGCACGACACCGTTCTCCACGATCGGGCAGCTCGCCCAGCCCGCGCCGTGGTTCAGACCCCACCAGGCGTGGGCCCGCTCGTGAAACGCATGGGCCTGGTCGAGCAGTGCGATCAGGAAGTTCACGTCGAAGAGCGATCGCATGCCGCCGTTCCCGCCCGCTCACCACGGCTCACGGACGGTCCTCGTCCAGCAGTTGGTGCACGCGTTCGCTCGTGACGATCTCACCCGCCGCAGAAAACACGGGCACGCCGTGCCGGACCAGCCCGGCGGCGGTGGCGGGCTGCTGGAGCGCCTCGCGGGCGAGCCGGGAAAGCATCTCCCCCGCCGTCACACCTTCCTTGTCCGCCAGTTCCTTGACGGCCGCCAGGACGTCGTCATCGATGGAGAGCGTCGTTCGCATCGAATTGATGCTACTGCATCACATGCAGTGATGCAATCCGCCCGTTAGCGAACGCTGGCGGCCGTCTCGCTCGGGAACCGGTCCTGAATCGGCTGCACGCCCATCGGCTCCGTCCGCAGGCCCTCCATGGCCCGCACGCAGGCCTCGGCCGCCGGCAGCGTGGTGATGCAAGGCACCCCGTAGAGCACGCTCGCGGCCCGGATGCGGCCCTCGTCGGTGCGGGCGCCCTTGCCCCGTGGTGTATTGAAGATCAGTTGCACGCGGCCGTCGATGAGGTGGTCGACGAGGTTCGGGTGCCCCTCCTGGAGCTTCTTCACCAGCTCCACCTCGATGCCGGCGGCCGCCAGCGCCCGGGCCGTGCCGGAGGTGGCGATCAGCTCGAAGCCGAGCGCCACCAGCCGCCGCGCCAGGCCCACCATCTGCTCCTTGGCCTGCGGGCTGGCCACGCTGAGGAAGATCCGGCCCCGCTCGGGGAGGAGGATGCCCGCGGCGATCTGGCTCTTGGCGAAGGCGATCGCGAAGGTGTCGCTCACCCCCATCACCTCGCCCGTGCTCCGCATCTCCGGCCCCAGCGCGATGTCCACGCCGGCGAACTTCACGAACGGGAACACGCTCTCCTTCACGCTCACGTGGGCGGGCACCGGGTCGGACTCCACGCCCTGCTCCGCCAGGCCCACGCCGGCCATCGCCTTCACCGCCACCTTCGCCACCGGCAGTCCCGTGGCCTTGGCGACGAAGGGCACCGTGCGGCTGGCCCGCGGGTTGACTTCGATCACGTACAGCGACTGCCCGCTGACCCCGTCGGCGTTGGCCTCCTTCTTCACCGCGAACTGCACGTTCATCAGGCCGACCACGCCCAGGCTCTTGGCCAGGCCGGTGGCCGCCCGCTTGATCTCGGCGATCATCCCGGGAGACAGGCTGTGGGGCGGGATGCAGCAGGCCGAGTCGCCGGAGTGCACGCCCGCCTCCTCGATGTGCTCCATCACCCCGGCCACGATCACGTCCTTGCCGTCGGCGATGCAGTCCACGTCGACCTCGATCGCGTCCTCCAGGAAGCGGTCGATGAGCACCGGCTGCCCCTGCGCCACGGCGAAGGCCTCGGCCACGTACCGCTCGAACTGCGCCTGGTCGTAGCAGATCTCCATCGCCCGCCCGCCGAGCACGAAGCTGGGCCGCACCAGGCTCGGGTAGCCGATCCGGGCCACCTCGCGGCGGGCCTGCTCGAGCGTGCGGGCGATGCCGCTGGCGGGCTGCTTGAGGCCCAGCCGGTCGAGCAGGTCGCGGAACTGCTCCCGATCCTCCGCCATCTCGATCGTGTCCACGCTGGTGCCGATGATCGGCAGCCCGGCCGCGTGCAGGGCGCGGGCGAGGTTCAGGGGCGTCTGGCCGCCGAGCTGCACGATCACCCCGTCGGGATCGATGCGGTCGGCGATGTTGAGCACGTCCTCGCAGGTCAGCGGCTCGAAGAACAGCATGTCGCTGGTGTCGTAGTCGGTGCTCACCGTCTCGGGGTTTGAGTTCACCATCACGCTCTCGATGCCCAGCTCCCGGAGGGCGAAGCTCGCGTGGCAGCAGCAGTAGTCGAACTCGATCCCCTGCCCGATGCGGTTGGGCCCGCCGCCGAGGATCATCACCCGCTTCCGTCCCGGCTCCTTGGGCCGGACCTCGTCCTCGTCCTCCCAGGTCGAGTAGTAGTAGGGCGTGGCCGCCTCGAACTCGGCGGCGCAGGTGTCCACGGCCTTGAAGGTGGCCACGATCCCGCGCCGCTTCCGCTCCGCACGGACCTCCAGCTCCGAGGAGCCGAGGAGCACGGCCAGCTGGCGGTCGGAGAAGCCGGCCTGCTTGGCCATCCGCAGCGTGCCGTCGTCGAGGGCGGCCAGCGTGCCGACGGTGCGGACGAGGCTCTCGATCTCCACGATCTGCCGCAGCTGGTCGAGGAACCACGGGTCGATCGCCGTGGCCTCGTGCAGGTCGTCCACGGTCATGCCCGCCTTGAGCGCGTAGCGCAGGAACCAGACGCGGTCCGGGTCGGGCGTGGCGATCCGCGCCCGGATGTCGTCGAGCGCCGGCTCGGCCGGCGTGCCCCACAGGTCCTTGCCGTCGCAGCCGAAGCCGAAGGAGCCCACCTCCAGCCCGCGGAGGGCCTTCTGGAAGGCCTCCTTGAAGGTCCGCCCGATCGCCATCGTCTCCCCCACGCTCTTCATCTGCGTGGTCAGGCGGCTGTCGGCCTCGGGGAACTTCTCGAAGGCGAACCGCGGCACCTTGACGACGACGTAGTCGATGGAGGGCTCGAAGCAGGCCTTCGTCCGCCGGGTGATGTCGTTGGGCAGCTCGTGGAGCCGCCAGCCGACGGCGAGCTTGGCGGCGATCTTGGCGATCGGGAACCCGGTGGCCTTGCTGGCCAGCGCCGAGGAGCGGCTGACCCGCGGGTTCATCTCGATGACGATCATCCGGCCGGTGCGCGGCTCGACGGCGAACTGGATGTTCGACCCGCCCGTCTCCACGCCGATCGCCCGGATGACGGCGAAGCTGGCGTCCCGCATCCGCTGATACTGCCGGTCGGTGAGCGTCATCGCCGGGGCCACGGTGATCGAGTCGCCGGTGTGCACGCCGCAGGGGTCGAAGTTCTCGATGGAGCAGATCACGACGGCGTTGTCGTCGGCGTCGCGCATGACCTCCATCTCGTATTCCTTCCAGCCGAGGATCGACTCCTCGACCAGCACCTCGCCCACGGGGGAGAGGTCGAGCCCGCGCTGCACCTTGGTGTCGAACTCCTCGCGGTTGTAGGCCACGCCCGAGCCCGAGCCGCCGAGGGTGAAGCTCGGGCGGATCACCGCCGGCAGGCCGATCTCGGCGAGCACCTCGCGGGCCTCCGCCAGACTCTTCACGATCCGGCCCCGGCAGGTCTCCAGGCCGATCCGCTGCATGGTGGCCTTGAAGATCTCCCGGTCCTCGCCGCGGCGGATCGCCTCGGCCTTGGCGCCGATCATCTCCACGCCGTGCTTCGCCAGCACGCCGTGCCGCTCCAGGTCCATGGCCAGGTTGAGGGCCGTCTGGCCGCCGAGCGTGGGGAGCACGGCGTCGGGCTTCTCGATCGCGATCACCTGCTCCAGCATCCGCCAGGTGAGCGGCTCGATGTAGGTGCGGTCGGCCGTGCCCGGGTCGGTCATGATCGTGGCCGGGTTCGAGTTGACGAGCACCACTCGGTAGCCGTCCTCCCGCAGGGCCTTGCAGGCCTGGGTGCCGGAGTAGTCGAACTCACAGGCCTGGCCGATGACGATGGGCCCCGAGCCGATGAGGAGGATCGTGTGCAGGTCGTCGCGGCGGGGCATGGCGGGTCTTCGCGGGCCGAAAAAACAAATTGCCGGAGGGTAGCATTCCCACGCCGCTTCCTTCAACGAGCCGCTACAATCCGCGGGCTTCCTCGCATCCCGCCCCCCTCCTCGTCCTCCGGAGCCGCCGACCGATGACGCCCGCCACACCCGCCCTCGACGCCTGGCGGGACGCGCTGCCCGACGACCTCAAGGACATCCGTCTCAACCTGGCCGCCGTGCTCGCCGGCGAGCACCTCCAGCCGGGCCAGGCCCTGGGCGTGGCCCTGGCCTCCGCCCGGTTCGTGCGGGCCGCGTCGCTCGCCGCCGCGCTGGAGGCCGACCTCCGCGCGGGCCTGGGCGACGCGGCCGGCCCGGTCGTCTCCGACGCGGTGGCCGCGGCCGGGCTGATGGCGATGAACACGGTCTACTACCGCTTCCGCCACATGCTCGGCAAGGAGTCCTACGAGGCCCGCCCGCCCCGGCTGCGGATGGGCCGCATGGCCCAGCCGGCCACCTCGAAGGCCGACTTCGAGCTCATGAGCCTGGCCTGCGCCGCCCTGGCGGGCTGCGAGGTCTGCATCCGCAGCCACGAGGCCAGCCTTCTGCACCTCGGCGTCGGCGAGGATGCCTGCCACGACGCGGTGCGGATCGCGGCGGTCGTCAATGCCGCGGCCTGCGGGGCCGGGTAGGCCCGGCGGGGCTGCCGGCGGCCGGCCGGCGGCTGTTTCCCGGCCGCCCCCCCGCCGATAAACTTAGGGGTGCGGTTGGATGTCGTCCGGTCTCGTCCGAGACCCTCTGGCCGAAAGGAGTCCCGTCATGTTTCGAGCCTCGCGCCGCGGAATGACGCTCATCGAGCTGCTGGTGGTGATCGCGATCATCGTGCTGCTCATGGCCCTGCTCGCGCCCGTCGCCATGCGGGCCCGGGGAACAGCCCGTCGGGCACAGTGCCAAAACAACCTCTCGCAGCTCGCCAAGGGCGCTCAGCAGTTCGCCACTGCGAACTCGGAGCAGCTGCCCGTCTACTACGGCGTGAACACAGGCCAGGCCGGCGACAAGTTCGGCGGCTGGCTGCTCCACCTGCTGCCATACCTCGACCAGCAGGTGATCTACGACAAGGTTCCGGGAAATGCCACGACAGGTGTCGTAGGGTGGACGTGGGTCGTGACGGGGAGCACACCCGTGAGACCGGCCTCGCCCGACTACAACCCGGGCACCTACGTCCGATACGAAGTGGGCGAGCAGGTCGTGAACGGAGCAGTGGAAAAAATCTTCGAGTATCGGCTCGAAGGGCGACGCGGAACGCCGGGTGGGGGGGGTGCGATCAGGGAAGCACGGCGCGTTTTGGGTCCCATCACGGCGGGAGTGACGGAGGAATTGCTCACGCTGGCAACCTCGACCTCGGCCGCGCTGCCCTTCCTCTGGGATCCGGAGGACACCAGTGCCCTCCGGGCAGCTTCGGGAACTGCTTCGTCCTCCGTGGCGAACATGCAACTCACCAATTACTTTGCAAACGCCCACGTGTTCATGAAGTTCGGCACGCATGCGAGCTGCACCGATCGGCGGTGCAGAGCCTGCGGCTCCTACCGGGATGATCGCTCCGACCTAACCAATTGCCAGACCTGCAACAGCACTTCGTTCGAACGCATCGACGTCGGACGCATCACGTTTCTCTCCGGCTCGACGGGTGCGGTGCTGGAGGAACACGCCGGCAAGTTCGTATCACCGCGGGGTTCGGTCGGCGGCGCTGGAGGCACCATCGTGCCTTGGACCCACCGCAGTGGAACCACCCACGGCAGCGGAACCACGCCCTTGAACCGCAGTTTGACTCCCGGGCACATACCGGACGGGCTTGCGAACACCATTCTGTTCGCCGAGGGCCGGCGGCAGTGCGCCGAACCGGCGGATGCCGACTCGGGGCGGCCCAGCATGCATCTCTACCGCACCGCATTTTTCCCGTCTGGACTGCAGGGTCACGAGCATGCTTTTGGGATCGAATGCTCGATGCGGGATTCAGTATCCGGAACCGTGGCAACTCGGCCGTGGCCGGTGCCGCATCACATCCCCGGGACGGGGTGGGGCAACACACTCATGTTCCAGACGATGCCGACGGTGGCGGAATCGAACCCGCTGCGGCTGCAAACGATGCACGGCGACGCGCTCATGGTGGCCATGTGCGACGGCTCCGTGCGGGCGATCAAGAGCGACGTTTCACGCCGCGAGCGGATGACCGCGAATGCGACCGGCCGCGTGAACTTCGGCTTCATGGCCTACAATCCCGACACCCGCGGGGCCAACGCCCCGCGAAAACTCAACCGCGCGAGCGAGACGATCTCGCCCGTCGGCGACGGGATTTGGGACATGCTCATGGTGCCGAAGGACCCGCCCGGCAACATCCTGCCCGGCAGCGGCGCGACCGGTCAGACGAAATAGCGGCGCGTCACGGCACGTCCACCTGCAGGTCGTCGTCGATCCAGGCCAGCCTCTGCCAAGTGCCGTAGCCGGGCGACACCGGGTTGCTGTCGATCGAGTCGACGATGAAATCCACGTGACCGTCGCAGAATGCCACGTTCACGCCACCATGGTGCCGGCTGCGGGCCGTGGCCGAGTCGGCGGCGCCCGAGTTGTCGAATCTGTTGGGAGCGGGCCCGGGGTCGCACGGCAGGTTGAGCTCGGGCCGATTGGCAGGCGAACTGCTCGACTGACAGCCCCAGCCGGGCTCCGCCGCACCGCCCACGACGTCGCCGAACCACACGTCGGGACTCGAGCCATTGGGCCGCTGGGCTGCGTGCAGCATCTGCATCCCGGCGTCGTTGAACCAGAAGCCGCCCCGGGCGTCCGTCGCCGACACGCCGCGGAGGTACTCGGCGACCGCGATCGTCTTGGCGGCGCCGTCCTTGATCAGCGACTTGGCGATGCCCTGGCCGAAGCCGAAGACGGCCCGCCTTCGCGTCGTGCCCTCCTGCACGAAACGCTCCTTGCGGGGCAGCGGATGGAGGCCCATTCTCGGCGGGTTGTACGGAGCCTGGTAGGGATAATTGTCGTTCAAGCCGGGGCGGGTGGCCGTGGGTGGATCGCGAGCCGGATCCTCCGGGTCGAAACTATCGATCACGTTGGTCCCGGAAAACATCCCCAAAAAGTTCGACTTGGCCAGCGACAGTTGCTTCGTGCTGCCGTCGGCGGCAGTGTAGCTGAAGGGCGTCTGCCAAAGCGGTCCCGTCTGCGAGTCGGACGGACAGCCGAGCACGGGCAGCGCCACCCCGTCCACCGCGGCATACGCGTCGGCCTGCGACCTGGGGGGCCGCAGCGGAAACCTCGGCGCACCCAGGTTGTTGAAATACGTTTCCTCGTCGAGCGCCAGCAGGATCAGGTGCAGGAAGCAGGTCCACTCCGAGAACCCGAGCTTGTCCGGGCCCGAGTCCTCCACCCGGCGCGACCGCCAGCCGGAGGCGGCGATGCCGGCCGGGTAGGTGTCGTCGTGATCCACGGCGTACTTTTCCAGCGCCTTGGCGACCTGGCCGAGGTTGTTCTGGCAGAGGGTCCGGCGGGCGGCCTCGCGGATGCCCTGGATCGCGACAATCAGCATGCCCATCAGGGCCGCGAGAATGGCGATCACCACGATGGCCTCGATCAGCGTGAATCCACGGGCGCGGGGCGGAGGGCGGTGCATGGTGCTGCTTCTCCGAGGAGAGAAATCTGCCGGGTATCGGCCGCAGTTTCAGTATATCGGTCCCCCGGAAGGGCCGCGGCGCGGGCCGATTCACGCTCGTTTCGGCGTTGACGTCACCCGGCCGGCCCCTCATAGTCCCCTGCCCATTCACCGGTCCGCGGCCCCCTGGAAAGCACGATGGCGACGGTCGTCTGCACCCGCTGGCTCGACGCATTTCCCGCCTCCTACGTGCGGCTGCTGCGGAACGCCGTCCGGGCCAACCTCGCCGCTCCCCACCGCTTCATCTGCGTCACCGACAACCCCGGCGGGCTCGATCCCGACATCGAGGCCGTGGCGATGCCCGACATGGGCATTCCGCTGGAGTTCCGCCGGCGGGGCTGCTGGCCGAAGCTGGCGATCTTCGCGCCGGGGCTCCTGCCCCCGGACGAGCCGACGCTGTACCTCGACCTCGACGTCCTCATCCGCGGCCCGATCGACCCGTTCCTGGAGCGGGTCGCGAGCCGGCGTGGATTCCACGCCCTCCGCGAATGGAATCCCACCGTCTGGTCGCTCTTGCCCCTCGGCCTGCGGCCCGACCGCGGCGTGCAGGGCTCCATCCTGGGGTTCATTCCCCGCGAGCAGCGGTGCATCTACGACCGCTTCATGGCCGACCCGAACGCTGTCTTCATCCGCTACGGACTCGACCAGGACTTCCTCACCGACGTCGCCCGCCCGCGGTCCTATTGGCCCCACGCCTGGACGGCGAGCTTCAAGTGGCACTGCGTGCGGTATTGGCCGCTGAGCGCGGTCTTCCCCCGGGTGGCCGAGCCGACGTGGGCCAGGATCGTGGTCTTCCACGGCCGGCCGCGGCCGATCGACGTGGTGCCCTTGGGCGACTATCGCTGGGGCACCCCGCGGAAGTTCGGCTACGGGCCCGTTTCCTGGGTCCGCGACTACTGGCTCCGCCACGACGAGTCGTGGACCGACGCGCCGCGGCGGGCCGCCTGAACGACGCCGCGGCGGCCGCTCACGCCAGCTCCCGCAGGTAGTCGAGCGTGTAGATGCCGCTGGAATGGCCGTCGGAAAACCCGATCGCGTAGGCGTATTGGCCCACGGGCCGCATCTCGGTGACCGCCAGGGGCGCGACCTCGGCGGCCGAGAGCACCGGCAGCAAGGCCGGCCGCGGCGGCGCGGCCCGCTGCTCGCGGCAGGTGGCGCAGGGGCAGGCGTCGCGGAGCAGCCGCGGCGTGTACACGGCCCGCGTGCCGTCGCTCCAGGAAATCTCGATCGCCCCGGCGGCCTGGCCCGCGTCGCAGCGGGCGATGCTCGTCGGCACCGGCTTGGTCATGGTCGCAGCCTCCGTTCGTCGCTGATCCGCCGGGCCTTGCCCTCGAACCGCGGCAGGCTGCCCGGCGGCACCGCCCGCACGGCGACCCGCAGGCCGAGCCGCACCTGGAACTCACGGGCCACCCGCTCGGGCTCACCGAGCCGATCCTCGATCTCCACCTCCAGCTCGTCGTGGCCGTCGCCGCCGCGGACAGTGACCCGGTATTCGACCACCTCGGGAAATCCGCGGACGATGTCGTCGATGGCGCCGGGGAAGATGTTGACGCCGCGGACCACGAGCATGTCGTCGGTGCGGCCGAGGATGCCCCCCTCGAGCCGCACCCAGGGGCAGCCGCCGGCCGCGACCTCGTCGGCCGTCGGCCAGCGCGGGCGGACGAGGTCGCCGGTGCGGTAGCGGATCACCGGGGCGCCCGCCCGGCCGAGCGTGGTGAGCACGAGCTCAGAAAGTTCCCCCGGCCGGGCCGCGCCGCCGCTCTCCGTGGAGATGAACTCGGCATGGAACCACGGCTCGAGCACGTCGAGGCCGGGCCCGTGGAGATCGCCCACGCCCCACGGCCCCACCTCCGTGGCCCCGGCATGATCGAGCACCGCCGCGCCCCAGGCCGCCGCGAGCCGACGGCGGACGGCCGGCACCGACCCCCCGGGCTCGCCGGCCACGATCACCAGCCGCACGGGCCATGCGGCCGGATCGAGCTTCTCCGCCTCGGCCACCTCCGCGAGGTGGAGGGCGTAGCCGGGCGTGGCCAGGAGGACCGTGGCCTGCATGCTGCGGGCCAGCTCGACCCGCCCCCGGGTGGAGAGGCCGCCGCCGGGGATCGCCAGCCCGCCGGCCGCGACCACCGCCTCGAAGCCGCTCCAGAAGCCGGCGTACGGCCCGAACGACGAGGCCACGAGCACCCGGTCGCCCGGCCCCACCCCGCCCCGGCCGAGGATCTCCCGCCAGCACTCCATCCACCACGCCCAGTCGGCGGCGGTGTCGAGCACGGGCAGCGGCCGGCCGTGGGTGCCGCTCGTCTGGTGGTAGCGCGAGTAGCGGTCGAGCGGCCAGGTGAGGTTGCCCGGCCGGCCCGCGGCCGCCGCGGCGACGAGTTCCTCCTTGAACGTGAACGGCCAGTGGGCCAACTCGTCGAGGGCGGCGATCGCAGCCGGGTCGCCCTGCCGGGCGAGCTTTTCGGCGTAGAAGCGGTTGTGCGGCAGGATCGTCCGCAGCAGGCCGCGGAGGCGGTCGAGCTTCAGGGCGTCGAGGTCGCGGCGGCAGGCCGGGGCGGTCATGCCCCGATTATGGCACGCCCAGCCCCGGCACACCCTGGGCGGGGGCGTTTTGCAGCGGCGGCTGCAGGCCCTGGAGCGGACTCGGCGCCGGCGGGAAGACCGGCCCCTGGTCGAAGGGTCGCGGCGCCGGCAGCGGCTGGGGGGCGGTCGGCGGCGCGGGCGGCGGCACGGGAGAAGCCGGCGCGGGGACGACGGCCGCCGCCGGCGTTACCGGCGGCAGGCTGCCGGCGGCGAGCCGCGCCTGCTCGGCGCGGGCCACGACCATCTCCGGCGGCGTCGCCGCGGCGGGCATCATGGAGAGATCCACCACCCGCTCGTCGCGGATCTCCCAGGGGATCAGGTTCTCGCTCACGAAGTCGAGCGGGAAGTATTCGTACCACGGCATCGGGAACGGCTGCCGCACCGTGAGTGTCTCGTAGCCATCCTTGACGAGGCGGATCTTCCGCGTCCCGTAGTACACGAAGTCGTGCGACACGGGCGTGGTGCCCAGCTGGTAGTCGTCCACGTAGACGAGCGCCCCGGGCGGGTCGCTGCGGATCGTCATCCGCCGCTGCACGCAGCCGGTGGCCGCGACGAGCAGGAGGAGAAGATGGAATCGACGCTTCATGGCGCGAACCATAGGCCTTGGTCCGGGCCGACGCCAGGGCAGTCGATCTTGCCTGGCCCGCCATCCCGCGGCAGTATCGCCCCGCCCGGTCAAGCTGGGTAAACTCCTGGACACCGTCCTCCCTCCCCCGGACCGCCGCCCCGAGCGGCTCCGTCGCGTGGCCACCGCGTCCACCCTCGAATACTGCGACCTCACCGACGTCGGTCGCCGGCGATCCAACAACCAGGACGCCAAGGCCGTGCTCGAGCCGTGGAGCCGCGAGGTCTACAAGCGCCGCGGCTGGCTGTTCGTGGTCGCCGACGGCATGGGGGCGCACGCGGCCGGCGAGATGGCCAGCGCCATCGCCGCCGAGCAGGTGCCGCTGGTCTACGAGAAGCTCGCCGGGAAGTCCCCGGCCCTGGCGCTCCGCCTCGCCGTGGAGCAGGCCAACGAGGAGA
>Ga0315903_10009602_pt1 | contig 11669 bp, 11 predicted proteins | sample LakEriMetagenome_7_FD_203524 | JGI IMG/M metagenome (GOLD analysis project Ga0315903, IMG submission 203524) | Freshwater fungal communities from buoy surface, Lake Erie, Ohio, United States - Buoy 2 MA119 | ecosystem: Environmental > Aquatic > Freshwater > Lake | place: USA: Lake Erie, Ohio...
CTGCTGTTGCCTCCCTTTTCGATCAGAATTTTGAAGATTTTGATGTCATCCTGGTGGATAATGGTTCCACGGATCATTCCGTCAGAATCGCCGAAACAATCGCCCAAAAGCATGCAAATGTGATTTTAGTCAATGAGTCCCGAAAAAGCATTGCCCGGGCACTGAACAAGGGGCTGGAATTTTGTTCTGGTGAATACATCGCCCGAATGGATGCCGATGATCTCGCGCTGCCGGGTCGGCTGAAATTTCAGTCAGATTATCTCGATCAGCACCCTGAAACGGGTCTAGTATCCGGGCTGGTTGAATTCCGCACCGGGATGGAGAATAGCGAAGGGATGAGATCGTATACTGATCAAATTAACCTCATGACCGGACGTGAAAAAATCAGGAATTTCCGTTTTGTTGAATCTCCCTTTGCACACCCGTCGGTGATGTTCAGAAAAAAACTGATTGCCTTACATGGTCCGTACACCAATGACCCTGTTCCTGAAGATTACGAATTGTGGCTTCGGTGGTTTGAAGCTGGCGTGATCATGGACAAACCAGAGGTTCCTGTTTTGATATGGAACGATCATCCTGAAAGAGCTTCCAGGAAATCAAATCACTATTCGGATCAGGCTTTCAGTCATGTCAGATTGATTTATCTTTCACGTTTCCTGAAACAATCAGAAGCCTGTAAGAAACCACTCTATATCTGGGGCGGCGGAAAGCTATCCCGGAAAAAAGCAGAGGTATTGATCGGCCACGGCATCCGGATTGACGGATTCATTGATGTGAGCCCTGACAGAAAAATTGAAGGTTTTAAAGTCATCCATTACCTGAACGTCCCACCACCAGAAAATTGCCTGGTGGTATCACTGGTATCCAATCGGGGCTGCTTTCGCGAGATTGCAGATTTTTTAGAATCCAAAGGCTACCAAACCGGCAGAAATTTCATTCCGGCTTCCTGACACTAACGAATTACGGAATACTGCGCAACGCAGATAATCATGGGTTTGCACCCGGATACTCTTCGCCTCAGTTAACGTATACTCAAGAAGGATTCTACTTCTTTTTGGCTGCTTTTTTTCCTGCTGCAGGCTTCTTGGCTTCCTTTAAAACAGTCTGCTGTTCTACCTGAGGGCCCCGGACTTTCTTCTGATAACGTTTCTCTTTTTCAATTAAAAAATTCTCCGAACTTTTGAGCATTTCAATATCAGCTTTACTCTTTTTAATGCCGGAAGTTTTCTTTTTAGTTGCCATGTCTGAATAGATTTAAATAATTTACCGCTAATGTAACCGGGTTTACTAACTTTGAAAATGATATTCATCACACGTTTACAGAATTCTCATTAATATTCGATATCACAAACTATGCTCAGCAGTGAACTGATCACCAACCAGATTAGAAATACCTTCGAAAAAGCCCTGCTTGATGAACTGTTGGAAATAGGTAAACTGATGGAAGTCAAAGCCGGAGAAACCATTATTGATAACGGCCAGTACATCAAATTCATCCCCATCCTGATTTCCGGAAATATCAAGATTATCCGTAAGGATGAGGTGGAAGGAGAAATCCTGCTCTACTATGTCGGTTCCAACGAAACCTGTGCCATGTCGCTGACCTGCTGTATGGCCCATCAGAAAAGCCGGATCAGGGCAGTGGCGGAGGACGATACTCAAATGATCACCATCCCCATTGCCAAAACGGAAGAGTGGATGCTCAAATACACTTCCTGGAAAAATTTTGTGATGCAAACCTACAGTGCCAGGTTTGATGAACTCCTCAAAACGATCGACAGCATAGCCTTTCACAAAGTTGATGAAAGGCTGGTCAAATACTTGCGTGACAAAGCGCAGGTTAATGGAACTAACATACTGAATGTCAGTCATCAGCAAATAGCCGAAGAACTCAACTCTTCACGGGAAGTCATTTCCCGCCTGTTGAAACAGCTCGAGCATAACGGAGCCATTTCTCTTGGGCGAAATAAAATCGAGCTGCATCAGGTGAACTGATCCACCGGGGAACCGAAAACAGGCTCAAGTGAACTAACTTTGTGCAAATTTAACCTGTCATGACCCGACTCATCTTATTTATCCTGCTGCTTGTTCCAGCGTTCACATTCGCTCAAAACCGTAATGCACAGCCTGCAAAAGGGGGGGCAGAATCAGCTCAGATCGCAAGAGATTTGAATGTAAAGGAATTTCAGAAGCAAATGATTGCAAAACCAGGCATCTTGGTTGATGTTCGCACTCCCGGAGAGGTTAAAAAAGGCGCCATTGCGAATGCACTCAACTTAGATATTTTTGATGATCACTTTGAGGCAAAACTAGATCAACTTGATAAATCTAAACCCGTTTATGTTTACTGCGCAGTCGGCGGCCGAAGCGCTGAAGCCATGGAGATCATGAAGAAAAAGGGTTTCAGGGAAGTTTACAATCTTTCAGGTGGTTATACAGCCTGGTCTAAAGCAGTGAAATAGTTCCGGTCTTCACGATGAAATAATGCCATTCAAGGACTTGGTACTGGTTACCATTCAGATTGTTCTTTTCCTGCTGTTTGCTTTCGCAGGATCAGGTTATGCGGTCAATTTCTGGCTTTCACTTTCAGCTTTTCTTTTAACGTTCGGCGGAATCATTATTTGCGGCGTCTCATTGCTGCAATTAGGCTCCAATCTGACACCGGTACCGACACCCAAAAAAAACGGACAACTGGTGGAAACCGGAATCTACAAATACATTCGCCATCCCATTTATACCGGATTGATTTTAACCGTTGCCGGAATCGCTGTCTACAATCTGAGCTATCCGAGAATGATCATCACTGCAATAATACTCTTTTTCTTTCTTTATAAATCACGGTATGAAGAGTCATTGCTGATTGAAAAATATCCCGGATACACAGAGTATATGAAAAAAACCGGCCGACTGTTTCCGAAAATAATCAGGTAACTTAAGCACTACGGCAGACAGAAAATTCTATGTACTCCTCTCCCCTAACGCTAAAAATCATCACTTAAAATCTTTAAACATTGCCTATTTTGTCCAAACGCAATCTGAATAATTTTCCAGTCCCTGAATGGTATCGGGGCTATGTGGCTGCACTCGGTGAACGAGATCCATTGGAGGTGCTCACCGAAAACCTGACCACCACAACCAATTTTCTGAACACGGTACCTCCCGATAAACATGATTATGCCTACCAGGAAGGAAAGTGGACATTCAAAGAAGTAATCCTTCATGTAATTGATGCTGAAAGGATATTTACCTGCCGGGCTTTGCGGTTTTCTCGCAACGATCAAACTCCGCTTCCGGGATTTGACGAAAATCAGTATGTTCCTAACAGTGATGCTAACTCCAGAAACATGGAATCTCTCATTAAAGAATTCCGGGCCGTCAGGAATTCCACTATAGAGCTGTTCAGCAATTTAAGCGATGAAATGTGGACTCGGTACGGTACTGCTAACGACAAGGAATTTAATGTGCTGTTGTCAGCTGTTATTATTGCCGGACATGAAATGCATCACCTGAAGATTTTAAGGGAACGTTACCTGTAAACATATTTTCCATTTGATCCTCTGTATCAGCCAAAACCTGGGGCGGTTGCTATCAAATTACAGTTCAGATACAACCCTTATTTTCACTACTTTTGCAAAAAATCGCCCTTTCCACTCAATGTCCTTTTCCACGGAAATAAACAGACGACGCACTTTCGCCATTATCAGTCACCCTGATGCCGGAAAAACGACACTGACCGAAAAGTTCCTGCTTTTTGGTGGTGCCATCCAGGTGGCAGGAGCCGTCAAATCCAATAAGATCAAGAAAACCGCGACTTCCGATTTCATGGAAATTGAGAAACAAAGAGGTATCTCGGTAGCCACCTCGGTAATGAATTTTGACTACCGGGATCTTTCCGTCAACCTGCTGGATACACCCGGCCATAAGGATTTTGCCGAGGATACCTACCGGACCCTCACCGCTGTCGACAGTGTGATTCTGGTGGTGGATTGTGTGAAGGGAGTGGAGGAACAAACAGAAAAACTGATGGGTGTCTGCAGAATGAGAAACACACCTGTCATCATTTTTGTGAATAAATTAGATCGCGAAGGCAAAAACCCTTTTGATCTGCTGGATGAACTGGAAGAAAAACTGAATATTAAAGTAAGACCTCTGAGCTGGCCTATCAGCATGGGATCAACGTTTAAGGGTGTTTACAATCTGTATAAGAAAAGTATTCTGTTGTTTCAGCCAAATAAAAAAGCTACTGATGATGATTTGATCCCGCTGAAGGACCTGAATGACACCCATCTGGACGAACTGGCCGGAAGATATGCGCAGCAACTGAGAGATGATGTTCACCTGATCGAAGGAGTTTATGATCCGTTTGACAGAGAAAAATACCTTTCCGGAGAAGTAGCACCGGTATTTTTTGGCAGCGCCATCAACAATTTCGGAGTAAAGGAGTTACTGGATACGTTTGTTGAAATTGCACCGCCACCCGGCGACAGGCCAACAGATCAGCGAGTGGTTCACCCGGATGAGAAACAATTTACCGGTTTTGTTTTCAAAATCCATGCTAACCTCGATCCCAAACACCGCGACAGAATCGCTTTCCTTCGAATCTGTTCGGGTAAGTTCGAAAGAGGTAAGTTTTTTCATCATGTCAGACTGAACAAAGACCTGCGTTTTAACAGCCCTGCACAGTTCATGGCTCAGGCCAAATCCATTATTGACGAAGCATATCCGGGTGATGTAATAGGTTTATACGACACAGGAAATTTCAAGATCGGCGATACACTGACGGAAGGAGAAAATATCACATTCCGGGGCATACCAAGATTTTCTCCGGAAATATTCAAAGAGCTGGTCAATACAGATCCGATGAAATCGAAACAGCTTGATAAAGGAATCATGCAATTAACCGATGAAGGTGTAGCGCAGCTTTTTCTTCAGAATTTCGGATCCAAGAAAATCATCGGAACCGTTGGTGAACTCCAGTTTGAAGTCATTCAACACCGCCTGCAACATGAATATGGCGCCAGCTGCCGATTTGTACCCATGCACATTTTCAAAGCATGTTGGCTGACCAGTCATGACAAATCTAAACTTGAAGAATTCATACGTTTCAAAACATCACAGATCGCTTACGATAAAGACAACAACATTGTTTATTTTGCCGACTCTCAGTGGATGCTCGATCAGATGATCAAAAACAATCCCGATATCACATTTCACTTCCTTTCCGATACCGTTGAGGAAGCTAAAGTTTAAAACTGCAATCATGAAAAACTTCCTCCGTCCTGCAATTTACATATTGTCAATTGCACTATTTGCAACATCCTGCTCCAACAAGAAAAACGATATGACAAAAGATTATCCCATTGCAAAAAAAATCGAAAAGAAACTTGTTGCTCACGGCCAGGAACGAATTGACCATTATTTCTGGTTAAACGACAGGGAAAATCCTGAAGTGATCAAATATCTTGAAGATGAGAATGCGTACACTTCCAGGATGATGAAGCATACTGATAAATTTCAGGAAGATCTTTTCAAAGAAATGAAAGGGCGCATCAAAGAACAGGATGAAAGTGTTCCTTATAAAAGAAACGGATATCTATACTTCACTCGTTATGTTACCGGCGGTGAATATCCGGTTTACTGCAGAAAGAAAGGCGATGCTTCAGGTAAAGAAGAAGTACTTCTCGATGGCAACGAAATGGGAAAGGGACACGCCTATTTCAACTCCTCATCGGTTGAAGCCAGTCCTGATAACAAACTGGGACTTTTCGCAATCGATACAGTGGGCCGCAGAATTTACACATTGATGTTCCGCAACCTGGAAACAGGTGAAATTCTCCCAGACCGTATTGAAAATGTTACCGGTTCTGCAGAATGGGCAGCCGACAGCAAAACCATCTTTTATGCCAGACAGGATGAGGAGACGCTACGGTCAAATAAAATATTTAAACATACCCTCGGTTCATCTCCGGATCAGGATCAGCTGGTTTACGAAGAAAAGGATGAAACTTTTTCCTGCTATATCGGAAAAACAAAATCACAGAAGTACATGCTGATTTTTTCAGCGAGTACATTAACTACGGAGGCCAGAATACTGGAAGCATCTAATCCTTCCGGTGAATTCCGCGTTTTTGAACCCAGGGAAAGAAAGCACGAATACTCAATTGATCACATCGGTAACCAGTTTTATATTGTTTCCAACTGGAATGCCAGAAACTTTCGTCTGATGTCGGCCGATGAAACAAATACCGGCCGTAACAACTGGAAAGAAGTGATCGCTCACCGCGATGATGTTTTGCTGGAAGGAATGGAGTTATTCAAAAATCATCTGGTGGTCAGTGAGCGCAAAGGCGGATTAACTGCGTTGAGAATCATGACATGGAAAGGCGACAGCCATTATCTGGATTTCGGTGAAGCTGCTTATGATGCATATGTTGCCTACAATCCGGAATCAGAAACCAACCTCCTGAGATTTCAATTCAACAGCCTGGTGACGCCACAGTCAACCTTTGACTATAACATGGATTCCAAGGAGAAGACTTTACTCAAGCAGCAGGAAATCGTTGGAGGATATGATGCTTCTCTGTATCACTCAGAGCGCTTGATGGCCCCTGCCGGCGACGGTACCATGGTGCCTGTTTCTCTGGTGTACCGAAAGGACAAATTTAAAAAGGACGGCTCCTCCCCTTTGCTCCAGTATGCCTACGGTTCCTACGGATATTCCACTGACCCCACCTTCAGCTCTAACCGGTTGAGCTTACTCGATCGCGGATTTGTGTTTGCCATTGCACATATCAGAGGCGGACAGGAGATGGGACGCTACTGGTACGAAGACGGCAAGTTACTGAAGAAGAAAAACACCTTTACTGATTTCATTGACTGCTCCCGTTTCCTGATTAAAGAAAAGTACTCTTCTGCCGACAGGCTGTTCGCATCCGGCGGAAGTGCTGGCGGATTGCTGATGGGAGCCATCGTGAATATGAACCCTGAACTTTACAAAGGCGTTGTGGCGGCAGTACCCTTTGTGGATGTCATCACTACGATGATGGACGCATCGATTCCTCTCACCACCGGAGAATACGATGAATGGGGCAATCCGAACGATAAAGAATACTACGATTACATGCTCAGCTATTCACCTTACGATAATGTGAAAGCCATGGCATACCCCAATATGCTGGTCACAACCGGTCTCCATGATTCACAGGTTCAATACTGGGAACCTGCTAAGTGGGTAGCGAAACTCCGTGACATGAAAACCGACAACAATCTGCTGCTGTTGCATACCAACATGGATGCCGGACACGGAGGCGCATCAGGAAGATTCAGCAGGCTGAAAGAACTGGCGCTGGAGTATGCGTTTATTTTGGATCTGGCCGGGGTGAAGAAGTGAAGATGAGTCGACAGTCGACAGTCGACAGTCGTCAGTCGTTAGTCGATAGTCAGGATGTCAGAAGGTCAGGAAGAAAAATAGGTTAACTTAGTCACTCGTACTAAGTTCCTTTCGGTACATCATCAAAAACTTTAGTTTTTTTTAGTTACTCGTAGCAAGCTCAGAAGTATAAAATCGGTACTAAGAACTAAGAACTAAGAACTCTAAACTACCCTCTTTACGCCTCTACCGGAAAAAGTTCCTTCAGTTTGCTGATGCAGAAATCGATTTCTTCTCTGGTGTTGAATTTTGAAAAAGAGAATCGAACTGCGGAACGTTTGGGATCCGTTTTCATGGCACGGAGTACATGTGATCCGATTTCACTTCCGCTGGAGCAGGCACTTCCGCCAGAGGCAGCGATACCGGAAATATCAAGATTGAACAACAGCATTTCAGCGTTTTCTGATGGCGGGAAAGATACATTCAAAACAGTGTAAAGATTTCCTTCACTGACATCTCCGTTGAAAGAAACTCCGGGAATTTCTTCACGCAGCCTGCCGATCATATAGTTTTTCAATCCTGAAATATAAGCGCTGTCATCATCCAGATTTTTGTATGCGATCTCCATGGCTTTTGCCAGACCAACGATACCGTAAACATTCTCAGTACCTCCCCTCATATTGCGTTCCTGAGCACCACCGGTAATGTAGGGATGTATTTTCAAACGTCTGTTAATGTAGAGGAAACCAACACCTTTGGGACCATGAAATTTGTGAGCAGCACCGGTAATGAAATCCACCGGCAAGGTACTCAAATCGTATCTGAGATGCGCCATAGTCTGTACCGTATCGGAATGAAAAATAGACTGATACTGACGACACAACTCACCCACATCCTGCAAAGAGATCATCGTACCGGTTTCATTATTGGCATGCATCAGTGAAACAAATGAGCCCGGGTTTTCAGCCAGCAGTTGCTCCAGGTGCTGCATATCCACATGACCCTGAGAGTCGATGTTAACCATACTGAGCTTGATCACTCCTTCTTTTTCCAGTTCTTCAAGCGTGTGAGAAACGGCATGATGCTCCACTGGCGAACTGATCGCGTGTTTGATATTCATGTCGTGAATGGTACACCTGATCGCCATGTTGTCAGCTTCAGTGCCACCGGAGGTGAAAAATATTTCGGCAGGAGATGTATTCAGCAGTCTGGCGACCGTTTTTCTGGCATTTTCAATCAGCGAGCGTGTTTCCCGACCTTGAGCATGGATAGATGAAGGATTACCGTACTGATTTTGCAGCACCGGTATCATGGCTTCGAGCACTTCCGGATGGATGCAGGTGGTGGCAGCGTTATCGAAATAAATTTTCATGGTTGAAATCAGTTCGCTTGGGGATGAAGGAGTTCTTTGATATCGCTGATAATTTTTTCTGCGAGATTGTCGGCAGTGGTTTCCGATCGGCTCTCCGCATAGATGCGTATGATGGGTTCTGTATTGGACTTTCTGAGATGCACCCATTCCTTGTCGAATTCGATCTTCACTCCGTCAATATCGTTTACAGGCTGGCTGGCATACTTTTTTCTGATTCTGACCAAAATATCATCGACATCAATTTCGGGGGTCAGTTCAATTTTGTTCTTTGAAATATAGTACCCGGGATAAGATGCACGCAGCATGGAAACCGATTTTTTATATCCTGCCAGATGCGAAAGGAAAAGCGCAATTCCCGCAAGGGCATCTCTGCCGTAATGCAGATCCGGAACGATGATACCACCATTTCCTTCACCACCAATGACCGCTTTGGTTTCTTTCATCATCTTCACCACATTCACTTCACCAACGGCGGAGGCATGATAACTGCATCCCGCTGCTTCAGTAACGTCGCGCAAAGCTCGGGAGGAGGATAAATTGGAAACGGTGGCACCTTTTTTATTTTTCAAAACATAATCCGCCACAGCCACCAGCGTATATTCTTCACCAAACATACTGCCGTCTTCACAAACCAGTGCCAGTCGGTCAACATCGGGATCCACCACTATTCCAAGATCAGCTTTGTGTTTTAAAACCATTTTGGAAATCTCTGTGAGATGCTCGGGCAATGGCTCCGGATTGTGAGGAAAATCTCCGGTAGGCTCACAATAAAGCTCAACGATATCATTCACTCCAAGTTTCTTCAGCAACATAGGAACGGCAATGCCGCCGCTACTGTTCACCGCATCAACCACCACTTTGAAATTCCTTTGTGAAATAGCCTCCAAATTAACGAGGGGCATGGCAAGAATGGCATCAATGTGACGCTCCAGGGCGGTGTACTCGGGAATCACTTTACCCAATTTGCTTACTTCAGCAAATTCAATCTGGCCGCTTTCCGCGATCTCAAGGATTCTGGCGCCATCCTCAGCGGAAATGAATTCACCGTCGGGTCCGAGAAGCTTGAGTGCGTTCCATTGCTTTGGATTGTGGCTCGCGGTAAGTATGATGCCACCGGAAGCTTTATTGAAGGTCACCGCCATTTCAACGGTCGGTGTGGTGGAGAGGCCAACATCAATGACATCGATACCCATACCCATCAGGGTACCGGAAACCAGCTGGTGCACCATGGGCCCCGACAATCGGGCATCACGACCCAGTACCACGGAGCAGGTTTTCCTGCCGGATGCTGAACCTTTTAACCAGGAACCATAGGCAGCGGCATATTTGACCACATCAAATGGTGTAAGTCCGGATCCGGCCCTGCCACCCATTGTTCCTCTGATGCCGGATATTGATTTTATTAAAGTCACGGGATTGATTTAGATGCCGCAAAGATACTATTTCAGATCATCCGCTACTTAAAATTGATATCATACAATTCTGTAATTTGATCAAAATATTTAGCAACAAAGCATTGATAATCTGTTACTTAAAATAGTTTTTCAGATTGTTGAAAAAGTGCGTTCCCAATGGTGTTCGGAAGCAGAAAAACTGTATTTTTGCACCTCTTTAAAAGCAAGTCAATACAATGTCAAACAAGCAGAAGCAACAGGACGCTGAAGAAATAAACATTAACGAATCGATCAGCAAGGCTGAAGGTTATGTTTCGGAAAACAGGAAAAGCATCAGTATTATCGGTGGTGCCGTAGTACTGGTGATTCTGGGTTACTTTGGTTATACGAACTTCCTCGTGAAGCCTCAGGAAGAGAATGCCCGTAAAGAAATGTTTGTGGCCGAAGCTTACTTCCGCACCGATTCGGTTGACAAAGCACTTAACGGGGACGGTCAGTATATGGGCTTCATAGAAATCATTGATACCTACGGTTCTTCTCAGGCCGCCAATCTGGCTCATTATTACGCCGGGATGAGCTATATGAAAAAAGCGGAATGGGAAAATGCCATTACCTATCTAAAAAAATACGATGCGGAAGATGATATCACCGGAGCGCTTGCTTTGGGAGCTATCGGAGACGCTAACCTTGAACTTGGCAATAAATCTGACGCTGAATCATTTTATAAGAAAGCTGCAGACTGGGATAAAAATCAGTTTACGGCACCGATTTTCCTTTTCAAGCTGGCCACCGTCAAGGAACTGAACAGCGACTTTGCCGGTGCGACCGAAATTTACGAGCGCATCAAAAAGGATTATCCTACCAGCACAGAGGCCCGCGAAATTGAGAAGTACATAGTACGAGCTCAAAGTAAGGCCGGGAAAAGCTGACGCCCCATGGCATCTTCTCAGCAAAATTTATCTGTATTTGATTCATCCTCCCTTCCTGATGCTACTGCTTTTCGATTTGGCATTGTAGTCGCTGAATGGAACTGGGAAATTACCGGTGCACTCCTCCAGGGCGCTCACGAGGCGCTGATTCAAAACGGAGTTTCAGAAAAAAACATTCATACCATTCGTGTTCCCGGCAGCTTTGAACTGACTGCCGGAGCCAAATTCATGGCCTCCCGTCATAAATTGGATGCTGTGATTTGCCTGGGTTGTGTGATACAGGGTGAAACCAGACATTTTGAGTTCATCTGTCAGGCTGTGGCACAGGGTCTCACCAATTTGTCCATCATGGGCAACATGCCATTCATTTTTGGAGTGCTGACTACCGACACACTGCAACAGGCCAAAGACCGTTCAGGAGGAAAACACGGCAACAAAGGCACCGAAGCAGCCATCACCGCCATCAAAATGGCCGGACTGAAAAGTCAGGAAGAAAAGGGCAAGAAAATCGGGTTTTGAAGTGGGATAGTGAGTGAGTGGGATAGTTAGTTAGTTAGTTAGTTAGTTAGTTAGTTAGTTAGTTAGTTAGTTAGTGAGTGAGTGAG
>Ga0315903_10009603_pt1 | contig 11667 bp, 8 predicted proteins | sample LakEriMetagenome_7_FD_203524 | JGI IMG/M metagenome (GOLD analysis project Ga0315903, IMG submission 203524) | Freshwater fungal communities from buoy surface, Lake Erie, Ohio, United States - Buoy 2 MA119 | ecosystem: Environmental > Aquatic > Freshwater > Lake | place: USA: Lake Erie, Ohio...
TTTCTGCGGTACCGGTGGTGCTGCCAAGGATGGCGAAATACTGGTACAGGGTGATCAGCGCGATAAGGTATTGCAATGGCTCTTGAAGAAAGGATACAGCAATACGAAGAAAGCTGGTGGTTGATTACATAGTTTGCCCTTCAGGTCTGGTATAACCTGCACGCATATTTTCCAATACTTTTTTCTGCTCGCTACTGTTTAGTTGCATCAGCTCCTGCTTTTGTACAGCTTTCTCCATCCAATAAATGGCTTCTTTCGGATTGCCCGTTATGTATAGGAGTCGTGCATAAGTGTCCATATTCTCCGGCGATTCATAAAATTCAACAGAACGTTTTGCCCAGCTGAGTGCTTTGCTGAGAAATTTGTCTTCGCGACTCATCTGGTAAACATTCCATGCACCATCGTTCAGTAAGTTGGCATAGTATTGGGCCTGGTTGGCAGAACGCATCGTAAAGGTTTCTCTAACAACTTTTCCATTGGAAGGGAGTTGCATATTTATTCTTTTACGCATTTCTGCAAGCTGGCTTTCTTCATTCGCAGAGTCTTTTGCTTTTATCGCGTTTACTTGAATTGTCTGATAGATTCTATCGTAATAGTTGGAACAATTACGTAGATAATTAGCTGTATCCTTCACTTCTTTAAAATATCGAAGGACATTTCTGGAGTATGCTTTCTGACCTTCTTCGTAATTCTGTTGATGCGTCATCTGTGCATAAGAAGCTGTTCTGTAGGCCAACTGTTGGTCTTTATCACGTATAGCTTTGTCCATTGATTTTCCAATGATTCTATTGTTGAGTCTGACACGTTCAGGCAGGTCCATTCTGTACCACGCCATATTATAGATATCCCGGTCTTTATTGATATATTTCTCTGTCTCAGATCCAACCAGTGGTGCAGTGCGCATTAGGTACTGTAAGAAGCTGATGCTCTTGGCTGAATCCTGTGGTACTTTCAAGATCAGTTCATCTGTCAGTTGAATAGCAGGTTCAAGTTTGAGTGACTGAATTTTTTCGATTAGCTGTTGCAGGTATTTCCATTCTGATTGTTGGTAGTAGGCCGTTTTGAGGCTTGACAATTGCAGCTTACTATTTTCCCGTTCTTCAAGCGCCTTATCAATGATTTCCAGGTAAGTCATAAAATAGGAAGTACTCCCGTAGTATACTTGTAAAATTTGTTTTTCTGCATCAGTGATGATTACCCCAAAGAATTTTTCCGGAAATTGATAAATCGTTCTTTGTTGTAAAGCTTCCGGGAGTTCTGTTGATTTTATCACCACACATTTGTCCGCAATTGTTCTTTTCAGCTCCTTAGCACCAATTCCTTTTTCAGCAACTGTATTACACTGGCTGCATTCAGCTGACTCAATAACCACCAGTACAACTTTGCCGTCCTTGGCAGCTTTCGCGCAAGCCTGATCAAAATTCAATGATTGAAATGGTGATTGTGCAAAAGCATAACAGCACCATGCCATTTGCAGCAGTAGGAAAGCTTTTTTCATAGTCAATAGGAATAATGTAGGTAAATTAATTAATCTGCAGCAAAACCGATGCGGTTATGGCTGCCGTCGCAATAAGGCTTGTTATTGGATGCACCACAGCGGCACAAAGCAGTAATGCCTTCCTTCGTAGTGACTTCACCATTGCCAAAGCTAATCTGGCAATTGGTCTTAATGAGAATAGGGCCGTTGGGTAGAATATCAATATTGGTGATGCTGGCACTGGCCGACTGAACAGCGGCTTCCTTGTGTTCATTCATTTCAAAACTCAAAGCACCACTGGGGCATTGCTTTACCTGATTAATAATGGCCTGCGTTTCAGCAGCTTCCATATTTATCCAGGGTCTTTTGGCCGGGTCAAACACATCACGTAATTGTGTCCAGCAAATTTTACTATGAATACATTGTTCTGGTTTCCAGATAACCGTTACCTCCCCATTGGTGTAGCGATGTGTTTGTTTCGGCATATCAAAAATCAATTTCCAGTTTGAGTTTGTCTTTTAACTCACGCAATTGGGGGTATTGTTGTGCAAGGTGCTCGAATTTCTCCTTGCTGTTTAAGCGCATGTGTAATGGCACATCTTCTTTTTCACCGGCTTCTACAAGGATTTTGAAAGTGATGGCCCTATTGTTGAAATGTTGCTGAATATGGTCAATCAGCACCATTCTTTCCTGCTCAATAAATTTCTGCGCAGTAAGCGCACCCACTTTTACGATGAAATGAATTTCATCCACAATCTCCAGCTGCGCAATCTTAAATGTTGCTGCTGAAGAATGTTTCTGTTGTTGATTCAGCGTTTCTGCATAAGCATTCCAACAGGCTTGCAATTCCTCCATGTTCAGGTTCTGCGCTTCTTTCACTTCCTGAATCATGTACTGATTGCCGTATTTATCCCGCAAAGCTTCCAGCAGATTTTTTTTCGGTCCACTTTGGCTGCCTGCACTTGTGGGTCTTGGTGCAACAGGTTTCGCTGCGGTAGCAGTTTGTGTTGCAACCGTTGTAGGAGGTTTGGATGTAGGAGCGCTTGTTTGCACTGGAGACTGTGCCGGCTTGGATGCTGGTTGTTCTATGTACAACTTCGCTTCAGGTGCAGATGGGGTAGTAGCTGCTGTTTTGATTTGTAAAGCAGGAATGGGCTTTTGGCGAATGGCTATTGGTCCGTCAAGTCGTTTTTTTTTAACCAGACCGCCATTATCATCGGTACTCAACTCAATGGCCTGCTGCAAAAAGTTCAGCTTAATCAGCGTTAGCTCTACATGTAAACGCTTGTTGCGGGCCATTTTGAAATTGATCTCTGCCTCATTCAGAATATTCAATGCACTTACCAGATAAGCGGTATCCGCTGATTTGGCTGTCTGCAGGTATTTGCCCTGCATGCCTTCTACCACATCCAGCAGTACGGCTGCTTTTTCATCTTTACATACCATCAGGTTGCGGATGAATTCAGAAAAGCCATTCAACACCAAATCGCCTTCAAAACCTTTACGGTTGATTTCATCGTATAACAACATGGCAGTTGCCAAATCCTGTTGTTGTAATGCATCGAGTAAGCGGAAATAATAATCGTGATCAAGAATATTCAGGTGCTCCAGTGTGTTTTGGTAAGTCACTTCTCCATTGGTGAAGCTGACAATCTTATCCAAAATACTCAGCGCATCGCGCATACATCCTTCGCTCTTTTGCGCAATCAGTTGCAGTGCTGCTTTTTCTGCCTGAATAGATTCTTTGTCTACAATTTCTTGAATATGTTCAACCGTATCGTTGGTGGTAATGCGTTTGAAATCGAAAATCTGGCAACGCGACAAAATGGTTGGCAGAATTTTGTGTTTTTCTGTAGTAGCCAGAATGAAAATGGCATAAGAGGGTGGTTCTTCCAGTGTTTTCAAAAAAGCGTTGAAGGCACTGGTGCTAAGCATGTGTACCTCATCTACGATGTAGACTTTGTATTTACCTGCCTGAGGTGCGAAACGTACCTGTTCTACCAGTGAACGGATATCATCCACTGAGTTATTGCTTGCCGCATCCAGTTCATGGATATTAAGGGAGGCACCATCATTGAAGGATCGGCAACTGTTACAAGTGTTACAGGCTTCTCCATCAGGCTGCAGGTTCTCGCAATTGATTGTTTTGGCCAGAATACGGGCACAGGTGGTTTTGCCTACACCGCGCGGACCACAAAACAAAAATGCATGCGCCAACTGGTTATTGCGGATCGCATTCTTAAGGGTGGTGGTAATATGCGCCTGTCCCACCACAGTATTAAAATTCTGCGGTCTGTACTTACGTGCCGAAACAATAAACTTATCCATATACGTAGCTGCAAGATAGGATTTGAGCCCTATTCCCGGAACGGGGCTTTGGCTTAGTTTTCAACAAAATGCGGGGCTTAATTGCCGTAATCCATCACCGGGTGTCGCTCAAACGGATGCTTGTTGTCGAAGATATAGCGATAGGTCACCATACGTCTGTTCTGGCTGCCGCCTAAACTCTTGTAAATATTCACCATGCGTGGGTTCCAGTCGCCCGCCCAGCCCATTTCATAGTTTCCGTACCAGCCTTTGTGTTGCATAAAATAGCCGCAGGCTTGTATCAGGAAACTATCCACGCCGAGAGACTGATATTTAGGGACTACACCAAAAGCCAGACCGGTAAGTTTTTTACACTGGCCTGTGTATTTCATCCACACCAATCTGAGTTTTTCCAGCAGCCCCAATTTTCCATTGAAATGTTTGAAATATTGGTTTACATCTGGAATATTGATGAACATAGCGATGGGGTCTTCTTTGTAGTAAGCAAACCATATCACCCTAGGATCCATAATGGGTTTCATGGTCTTGAAGATTTTCATCACCTGCTCCTTAGTGATCTCTTTGGCTTCGCCATGTTGTGCCCATGCTGCGTTGTATACGGTAGCAAAATCCTGTGCATAGCGTTCCATATGTTTTACATCCATATGTCTTGCACTATAGCCGGGCTTATTGATAAACTTGTTATATCGCTCCTGAAAGCGCGGAGGTAAATCATCATCCACACTCATTCGATACCAATACTGGTTGTAATAATTCTGAAAACCGTATGCTTCAAACAATGCTGGATAGTAGTCGGGCGTAAAAGGCATGCCAAAGACAGGCTCATCATGAAAACCTTCCACCATCAGGCCCCACCATTTATCGCGGTCGCCAAAATTCACCGGGCCATCCATGGCTTCCATACCCATGGATTGTAACCAATCTTTGGCCGTATCAAAAAGTAGGTTGGCTGCGGCTTGGTCATTGATGCACTCGAAAAATCCACAACAGCCTACCGGATAGTCTGTGCCTTTATTGACATACTTGCTATTGGTGAATGCGGCAATACGGCCAATGGTTTTGCCATTGTCATTCAGTAAAATCCATCTTCTGGCTTCGCCGAAACGAAATGCCTTGTTCTTTTCTTTGTCAAAGATTTCTTCAATGTCTTTGTTGAGCGGACGGATATAGGCTTTGTTATGCCTGTTCAGTTCCGGCGCTATTTCCAGAAAAGCATGAATGTCTCCTGTTGATTGTACTAACCTGATGTCCATAACCTGCTGCGAAAGTAGGGTTTAGTTTTTCACGAATAACTTATCGGTCATTTTACGATCATGGCCGTAAATATCCCTGCGGAAATTCAATACCCCATTCTTATCTACCCAGGCCGTCATATAGAGAATAAACACAGGTAAGGACTTATTGAGTGTTACCCATTTTTCCTTGGGTAGATTCATGCAGCTGTCGATGCGGTTGCTCGTCCAGTAAGTGGTATCATTTCGCAGCAGATACTCCGCAAACTTTTTTGGCTCGCCTAAGCGGATGCAGCCATGGCTCATGCTTCTGTTATTGGCAGAGAATAAACTTCGATTGGGTGTATCGTGGAAGTAAATGCTATAACTATTGGGGAAGAGAAACTTCACCAGACCTAATGAATTCCATGGGCCGGGTTTCTGGCGAATACTCGGGCTGCTCTTACTGCCACCCGTAATCTCCATGTGGTTTTTTTCGAGATAAGCAGGGTTGCGTTGTATGGCAGGCAGAATCTCTTTCTGTACGATGCTGGAAGGCACATTCCAATAAGGACTGAATACAATGTATTTGAGGTTACCGTTAAAGATGACTGTATTATTGGTGGCAGTACCTACAATTACATTCATGTCGAACTGCTGCTTACCGCTATCATACACATGCAGCTTGTATTCCGGAATATTTACTACCACGTAATTGGAATCTGTTTCAGGCGGCAGCCAGCGTGCTCTTTCCATATTCACCAGCAATTGCTGTATCCGCTTACGGATAGGGGTATTCAGTTCTTCAATTAGTTTGTTGCCTATCTGTCCGTCGGGCGATAAGCCTGTTCTGCGTTGAAAGCGTTTTACTGCAGCCACACAAGTATCATTGTAAACATTGTTGCTATCGTGAAAGGAAAGATCACCATAGGCAATGAGTCTGGATTTGATGGCGAATATGCGCGCATCTTCCATGTTTTTCTTGAGCGGTTGCTGTACCGTTGCAATGGTATCTGTACTGTCTATAGCTGCCTGCAACTGTACAAACTGTTGTAATGCCTGTTGTAGTTTTTTGTATTGAGAGTTCAGTGGCGCGAAGCGTTCCGGCTCTATCGCTTTGTTGCGCAGACTGGAATCCAGTAGTGCGGTGAGGTCGATTTTTTTTCTGGGTATAAACCAGCCCAATTCAGCCAGGTCAATATCGCTGCCATTATAGGTTTTGGCTGCGTATTGGAAGAAATTGCCTGTTAAGCGCAATTCGGTCTGCAGTTTTTGTACCGGTGTCAGGCTTTTACCGCTATCGGCCAGTATGCGTTCATAGTCTTTAAATAATGTTGCATCGTAAAGTGAGCTGTCATTCAGCTGTGCAATGGTGTTACTCAGTAGACTCATGAAATTATGCGCCTGCTCTGCTAACCCGCTGCTGTCGAACCAGGCATACTCATAGTTGCGTGCGTGGTAAAAATCCAATACTTGTTCTTCAAAGCTTTTCAGTGTAGATTCTTTGCTTAGGAATTCCTCAATCGCGGTACTGTCGAAAAAAATATTATTGAAAGAAGTGCGTTCGTTGATACTGGTATCCCGAACAACTTTTTTCTCTTCTTCTAAATAGCTGCAGGCTGCTATCATACAAATGCCTGCAAACAGGAGTATATTCTTGAGTTGCATAGGTTGAAATCTGATGCTGAATATACATCAGAATTGCTGTAATACCACGGCTGCGGTTAATGCGGCTGTTTCTGTGCGTAAGCGGGTATCACCCAGGCTTACAGGTTGGAATCCGGCTGCCAATGCTGTATCAATTTCAGTCTCTGTAAAATCGCCTTCAGGGCCAATGCATATCAGGCAATGATGCTCAGTAGCAAATGAGGTGAGTGACCGTTTTTCATTTGGTAAGCAATGCGCAATCAGCTTGGTTCCCTGATAGGGTTGTTGTATGCAGTCTGTAAATCGGGTAGGCGCATCTAATATGGGTAACCAGACTTGCTGACTTTGCAGCATAGCTGCGATCAAAATCTGTTGCCATCTTTCCTGTTTGACAACTTGTTTCTCTGTACGTTGGCAGATCAATGGTATGATGCGATGAATGCCCAGCTCAGTTGCTTTTTCCAGAAACCATTCAATACGGCTGTTGTTTTTTAAAGGCGATACTGCAATGGCGTGTTGCTTTTGCGGCAAGAGTATTTCTGTGGCAGATACGATGCTGACCTGACAATGCTTTTTATGCGCCAGTGAAATAGTTGCTGTAAACAAGCCGCCTTGTCCGTTGGTTAGCTGAATGGTTTCTCCTGCTTCCATACGCAGCACCTGTACAGCATGTTTGCTGCTTTCCTCACTCAGTTCAAAACTGGTGTGGTTTATTGTAATCAGTGGTTCATAAAAATAGGGTGCTGCCATAACGGAAATTTACGCATCATTCAAACACGGCCACCAATACGCCTTCCTTGCTTTTGCGTGCAGGAATCACCAGCTTACGTGTATTGTAGTACAGAGCTATGGGGGCAGGCGGTGTTATTTTCTTTTTCACCTTGGTTTCCTTTGCGTTGATGAACATATCAACACCAGATAAGAAAGGTGTGGCACCAAATGCCGGTAGCCCTTTGTCACTGGTTTGTTGATCGCCATCGTCGTACAGGAAAAAAGCAATCGCATTCTTCTTTGCCGGAGCAAATGTATTGGTAGCAATTGAAACACCATTCACAGTAACACTATCTCTTCCGGCAACCACTCCTCTGCCGGCAGAGAAAATCGCCACTGCTGCCTGCTGTTCATCCTTAGGAACACCGCCCAGGAGAAATGAAGTCATGCCACTCTTCGGAATGGCACGCAAATACACCAAAGGATTCTGTGCAATAAAAATATCTCGGAAATAATAGACAGTACGCATCGCAGTATCTGCAGGCTTCAGCACCATTTCATAACTGGTAAATGCTTTTACTTTAAATGGTCCCCAGCGTCCGTTTGCATCGCTTACCAAAACCGTGTCTGCTTTTTTCTTGAAGCGTTGACCGGTAAGGTGATTGATGGCATAGATTTCAATCTTAGCTTTTTCCAAGGGTTGGTTATCGCCAAACGTGCATGCTTTACCACTGATGATGAGGTTCTCGTGGTATTGTAAGGTCTTGATGGGTTTTAGTTGTTGCGGCTCGATACTTTCATCCATGATGAAATGAATCACTGCACGTGCAGTATTGCCATCGGTTACCAGTTGAAAATGATCTGCATGCGTAAACGCGATATTGATGGCCCCATCAATATCACCCGCCTGCCGGGCAATCAAATCGGCTGATGAATAAATATTCAGCATATCAATTCTTCTGCCGATGGTGTTTTTTTGTTTATTGCTGCCGATGTGTACATACTTGGCTACTTTTTTAGCGCGCTCTTTATCGCTGCAATATTGGTAGCTCAATCCACCACCTGCTGAGTGTGCTATTAAATGTACTTTGCTGCTGTTATTGCGTTTTAGTACAGCATCAATGGTGCTGTCGAGGCGTTGGATATTTTTTTGTGCATCACCACCAATGGAGTTCCAGTCAAATACTTCCAGTTGTTGGTGACAATAACCATTTGCCAAAAAATCCTGATACAAGGATGTCCAGTTATCACCCCCACCTAAAAAGCCATGGATGAAAATAATGGGCAGGTTATTGTTGTTGCAGGGAAAACTTTGGGCATGACTTTTCTGCACGAATAATACTAGTCCAAAAAAGATGATGAGTGTACGCATATGAAAAACGCCCCAATGTGGGGCGCTCAAAGTTATTGTTATTTGTACGATTAGAAGGGAGGTACTTCATTGTCCATGCCATCATCAAATTCGCCGCCATTCATCTTACTGCTCTGGATGAAGAAACGACCACCCTCATTGCCTGTGCCGGGTGTGGCTGATGGGCCAACAGGCTTCCAGCTGCCTGGGCCGAGATTGCCCGGACCTTCATCCCATTCATCGAATTTCTGAATAGCCAGATTGGCTTTGAACTTAATGGTTTCTAAACCGCCATTACGGTGCTTGGCAATACGAACGTGGGTTTCGCCTTTGGTGCTTTCGCCCATTTCGTTCGTACCAATTTCGTAGTACTCGGGGCGATAGATAAACATCACCATATCCGCATCCTGTTCAATGGCACCCGATTCACGGAGGTCACTCAACTGCGGCATCTTGCTTTCTTTTCTGGTTTCCACGGCACGACTCAACTGGCTCAGTGCAATGATGGGAATGTTCAATTCCTTGGCCAATGCTTTCAGCGAGCGTGAGATATTACTGATTTCCTGTTCGCGGTTCATGTTGCGTTCGCCAGAGCCGCTCATCAATTGCAGGTAGTCGATAATGATTAAACCTACATTGTGTTTGTTCACCAATCTTCTGGCTTTGGCACGGAATTCAAAAATGTTCAAAGCCGCAGTATCATCAATGTATAGTGGTGCCTGTTCCAAACGCTTGATACCCTTGGTATGCAATTGCTGGTATTCGTAATCTTCCAGTTTACCACGCGAAATTTTTTCCATCAAGATCTCACTCTCTGCGCTCAGGATACGTTGTACCAACTGTGAAGCACTCATTTCTAAAGAGAAGAAACCAACAGGCGTGGGCTTTATTGGATTGAGTGCTGCATTACGTGCCAAGTTTAATGCGAATGCGGTTTTACCCACGGCAGGACGTGCAGCGAGGATGATTAAGTCGGTACGCTGCCAACCATACGTTACTTTATCCATGGAAGCGAAACCACTGGTTACGCCGGAAATATCTTCTTTACGGTTACGCAGTTCATCAATGCGGTTGATGGTCTTGGCCAATACGTTACCAATGTCTTCAAAGTTCTTCTTCAGGTAATTGTTCGTGATATTGAACATCTTGCCCTCGCTCTCGTCAAGCAGGTCAAATACATCCGTACTGTCTTCGTAAGCATCACCAATAATTTCACCGCTGATGCGGATTAGTTCGCGCTGAATGAATTTCTGCAACACAATACGTGCGTGGGCATCAATATTAGCAGTAGAAACAACGGCGTTGGTGAGTTTGGTAACATAGTAAGGGCCGCCCACCATATCCAGCTGCTCGCGCATTTTCAATTCCTCCACAACAGTGAGGATATCGATGGGCATGCTTTTTTGCTGCAGGCCCTGCATAGCGCGGTAAATGAGTTGGTTGGCTTCTACGTAGAAACATTCCGGCTTCAGGATTTCAGTAACCGTATCAAAAGCACTTTTTTCCAGCATGATGGCACCAAGTACCGCTTCTTCCAATTCTTTGGCTTGCGGAGGTACTTTGCCATAGACCATGGTGCTTAAATCAACGCCAGCTTTTCTTCTTGTTTTTCTGTCTTTATTGAGTCCGGTAAGATCCATCTTCTTCAGCCTTTAGGGGTTTGAGCAATCTTTCTGCCGTTATGTTTAGCCAATGTTACGGCGAAAGGGATGCGAATATACTGGGCAGCGCACTCACCTGCGGCATTTGTTGTGGAAACTTACTAGGCAGCTCTTCACAGAGCTATCCACATTTTTTGCTAAGGCTTATGAACAGGAGAAATGGTGCTTATCCACAAGCTACACTTTTTATGCAGCTTTTCTACACCGAATAATGCACATGCGCTTTTTACACGGACAAACCGTTCAATCCTGCTTTTTAGAAGTTTCTACAGGTGCATTTGGTTATCTTTGGCGCCATTTAAGCGCAACCGAAATGACGATCAGCTATCATTGGTTAAGTGAATTTTTGCCCGAGCAGATAGAGCCCGAGCGTTTATCCCGCATCCTTACTTCCATTGGATTGGAGGTAGAAAGCATGGAAGCTTATGAAAGTATCCGTGGTGGATTGCAGGGAGTAGTCATTGGTGAAGTGCTCACCTGTGAGCAACATCCTAATGCCGATAAACTCAAGATTACTACAGTGCATATTGGTGCGGAAGCACCCCTGCAGATTGTCTGCGGTGCAGCGAATGTGGCGGCCGGACAAAAAGTAGCGGTTGCTACTGTTGGAACGACCATTTACCCATCAGAAGGGGAACCACTCACCATGAAAGTGGCCAAGATCCGCGGTGTGGAAAGCCATGGAATGATCTGTGCAGAAGATGAACTGGGCTTGGGTAGCAGTCACGCAGGCATCATGGTCTTGCCAGAAACATTGGTGCCCGGTACACCTGCGGCGGAGTATTTTGACGTGTATCAGGATTGGGTATATGAAATTGGCCTTACACCCAACCGCATGGATGCCATGAGTCATCTGGGTGTGGCACGTGATGTTTGCGCGTATCTCACACACCACAACAAACAGGAAACCAGACCCAAGCAAACCTATGCCAATGGCTTCAAGGCAGACAATACAGACCTCCCGATTGCAGTTCGTATCGACAATCCGGAAGCCTGTGCGCGTTATGCTGGTGTCAGCATTACAGGTGTAACGGTAAAACCTTCACCTAGCTGGTTGAAAAATAAATTGCAGGCCATTGGGGTGAGACCCATTAACAATATTGTAGACATTACGAATTATATCCTGCACGAAACCGGTCAGCCGCTGCATGCATTTGATGCAGCAGCCATCAGCGGCAATCAGGTAATTGTGCGTTGTCTGGATGAAGGCACTGCTTTCATCACTTTAGACGATAAAGAAAGAAAGCTTAGTGCAGAAGATCTGATGATCTGCGATGGCAA